>ERZ824522.33-NODE-33-length-182580-cov-22.876307_pt1 | contig 182580 bp, 136 predicted proteins | sample MGYA00519935_ERZ824522 | MGnify/ENA primary metagenome ERZ824522 (study PRJEB31778, sample SAMEA3449160) | human gut metagenome | biome: human gut; feature: human-associated habitat; material: faeces | place: United Kingdom | collected 2010/2012 ...
CTATGTTCCTATTTACTAGTAGATTATAATTTGATCTTATATCGAACTCACGTTAATACAGTTCCTTTATCCATCAGAATACTTATTTTACATTCAAATTAAAATTAATCACATATGTCTAATCAAGTCCTCCAGAACCACTTGATACGGGTAAAGAAGATGGTAACCAACAACGACAGAGAAGTAAGCAGCAACCCCTGCAAGAATCCTAACCACGGATTGGAATGCAAATAAGACAGTAACGGGAACACACCCGTCATCTGCAATACGGGTATCACCAGCAAATCGCCAGCCACATAGGCTATCATCGGATTCTGTCCCGACATGACAAGCCACGCAGTAGACCTCTGACAACGGAAATAGTCACAGAGGATGTGAAAAACGATCAGAGCCATACAGGCCAATCCCGAAGTGACAAAGAAATAGCTGAAAGTAGCCACATCTTTCTTTATTCCTCCTTGGAACGGTTCCAGACACAAGCCAACCAATAACAGAAAAGCACCCATATTGAACAACTCTTTCCACAACGAAGCACTGCCCGCCGACTTGCGCAACAGCCACCAACCAGCCAAAAGCAGCAGGATGTTCACAACCAGATTGACATGAAGCCACCGGTTATACAGTCCTACCAGATTGCACACAATGATTGCTACCGACAAAGACAGAGCAGCATAGGCTTTGCGGTCATTTTTATCCTCTCCTTCTTCGTGCCCTCGCCTGTTCATCCATTCCAGTAGGAAGTCACCGGCCAAACTACCCGGCAGCACAATGAACAGGTACTTCAAGTAATCGAAACGATACATCCAGGAAACAGGAGTAAAGCCAAACAGAGTACTTGTCCAGGAACCTTCCACCTCACTACTCAGTATAATACCGGCCAGCACCAACAGTACTGCAATGCGTGCCCACTTGTTGTCCATCGTAAACAAATAAATGATGGAACCGAAAATGGCCATATTGGCCAGTAACAGAATAATGATGTTACTGGTATACAAGCTAAACTCACGCCCATCTGCATAGTTCACCGTAAGCAGCATGACTACTGCCACCGCATAAGCTCCCAGTTTAACTGCCGTATGTCCCCATGCCGGCAAGGGAAACGGTAAACGCATGAACATGGGAAACAGAACCGCAAAACAAGCTATGGCCAGCAGCCAGGCGCGCATGTCCTGCGGGCTACTCAGCATATAAGGGTAGAAATGCTGGATGAAGATGGCAAAAAACGTAAGTTGCACGCCACGCTTCAACGCATCATACACCAGCCTCAACTCACTCTCTCCCTTTTCTTTCCGCTTACGAATGGAGAACGGGAATGCCGCCCCCATAGCAAACAGGAAAAAAGGAAAGACCAAATCCACCCACGTCAGCCCCGGCAATTCGGGATTGAAGGCATGTGTGGGTGGCGGTGTCTGAGCATGGTACATCCATGCGGGCAGAATACTGCCCGCAACGGTGGCCGAAAGCACCATCGTCAGAATAGCATATCCACGAAGGGCATCCAACGAGTAGGCACGTCCTTTCATCGGCAAGCTCCTCCTTCTCTCATGCCTTCTTCCACCTCTTTCCAAAGATTCTTACTGATGATATGTACGATGTCAAACACCATCAGACCATCTGAAAGCTTCAGGTTCATGGCTATTGTCTTCGACAGTTTGGCCGGATTGTCATAGAACTGGTCCACCAGGATTCCACCCATGAACTTATTATCTTTCAATATAGTACGCAGGTGCTGACACGAACCTTCCACACAATACCATGTACCCGACTGTGCCTGGCTGTCTGTTTCGTTCCAAACGCTATGACCATTCTTCTGATATTCTTCTATCGTAATGTCCGTGTAGTAATTGCCGGTAGCATACAGGTCAATCAGTTCGGCATAGCCATAGTTCTTATACTCAGGAGTAGCCCAATCAAAATCCTTGCTGGGGTCGTAGTTCTTGCTGGCAAAGTTTACACCCACCTCATAGTAAGAAGGATACCAGGCACCTGTATATGTACCAAACGAGATGTTGGGATTCACAGACTTCACTTCCTTACGGGCCAAAGCCATAAAATCGGTAATCGTCTTTGTACGCCACTCAAACCACTTCAAAGCCAGCTTGCCACGTTTGGGCACAAACTTTCCGTCTGCTGTCTTTTCCCAAGTCAGGATGTCCTGCGGAAAGTTCTCTACCTTAGCACCAATATACTCTTCGAACTTGCTGCGCGAAAGCGGTGAGAAGTCGGCACTGATGCCATCATAGCGTACACGGTCGAGCATCAGTCCGTCCAAATCGGGATATTTTCCAACCAACTCTTTCAGCACATTAAGAATATGCGTACGATATTCCTCGTTGAGCGGATTAATCATGGCCCCATACTTATGTTTTTCCTCCATGATAGAGATAATCCCTTTTTCAGGATTGTAAACCATGGACGCCCATTCCGGATGGCCACTGTAGACCATACCACGGTCAAAATAATTGTGACCGGCACAGAATACATTCAACGAAGCATGTACCTGTAATCCAAGCTTATGTCCCTGCTGAATGAAATAGCCCAGATAATCAAAGTCGCCACGCTTAGCACCATTCCACTCTTCCATACGTGGTGCATACTTGCTGTCATAGAGTACTTCACCGGTAATGGGACGTACGTCGACAATAGCATGTGTGAACCCGAGTGACTTTATCTTTTGCAAATAATAGTCAATGGAGTCTTTCTGATTGAAACGTCCAAAGTTGGCTTCGGCATCAAACCACATCAATGCCGGCTTGACTGGCGTTTCTGACACTTCGGCCTTTTTCTTGGTTCCACCACAAGAAGTCAACACAAGCATGCCCGAGGCAAGCAGTAAAAGAGACTTTTTCAAACTTAGTTTTTTCATTGGTATATACATGTTTCATTGATTAATACTTGTTTCTATTTTATGACTGCCCGAAAAGGAGCGGCCGGAAGTCCGGCATTGTTTTGCAATGTTCCGACCTTGTAGTTGCGAAAACAATAGCGAACTTCTACCGGACTCGGAACAGAATCGTTCCATACCTTTACCTTCGAACTTCCACCGATAATCTCTGCCTTGGCAGGATGTATATTACCAGCCTCGTCAACAAGCTCAAAGCCTTCTACCAACTGATTCTCGGGTCCAAGGCCGTCCTCACCAAATTCAAAGTCTACCTCAACTTGCCGGCCATTCATCTGACATTGCCGATAGATGGGGCCTGAATAGGTAAAACCCTCCAAACCATAAGTACGTGCCAAAGCCCAATAAGCCAGACGCTCACCTACTTTTATCTTATAAGGTGGATGGATAAACTTCTCGCTGCCGGCATCGGTGGTAATCACCATGCCTGTGCCGGGCACTTCGTACATCAGTTCAAGCTGACATTGTCTGAAGAGAGCCCAATCGAACTTATCACTACCTTCCGATTGCCAGGGAGCAATCTGGACATAATAGAACGGAAGTTCGGGTGACTGGAAAAAAGCGCGCCACTCGGCTACCATGGCAGGAAAAAGTTTCTTATAGAGAGCTGGAGCCGGGCTGTTGGCCTCACCCTGATACCAGATGACTCCCTTCACTGGAAAACCTTTCCACGGGTTGACCATGGCATTCCATAGCAGAGTCGGTGTGCCGGCCGGCCAACCGAATTCTGTAGCCTGCACATCGGGCAGCTCTACCTCAGCAAACTGCTCCAACGTCTCACGGCTCATCCAAGCTTCAATTTTCGAAGCACTCCAGGCACAATGTATCAATCCTACAGGTACATCAAGCGTACGTTGGAGTAAATCGCCGAAGAAATATGCAGTGGCACTGAAATTAGCTACTTCCTTAGGCGAAAGTTCCGTCCAATATCCGTCAATACCCTCTGTCTTCGGAGTAGTGCTCCAGGCATTCTTCACTGTGTAGAGCCTCAGAGGACGTTTGGCATTAGCCGACACAATATAGGGCTGAGAGCCATAGACAGGCTGACCACGGAAACCTTTGACAGGCATCTCCATATTGGACTGACCGGAACAGAACCAAACTTCACCTATCAGAATATTCTTTAATACCAACTTGTCACCATCGTTAAAAGTAATGGTATAAGGGCCACCATAGGCCGGAGTCTCCAGCGTCAATGTCCATTGTTGCCCTTCCTGACGGTCGGCATAGACTTTCTTGCCGTTCCACGAAGCCACGGCATACACTTTCTTACCAGTTGTTGACTGGCCTGTGAAAACAACTTTTGATTGCTGCTGCAGCACCATACCGTCACCCCAAATGGAGGGGAGTGTTACTTTGGCATAGAGAGCTGACCACAAAAGCAGCAAGCTAAACAAACTAACTAATCTTTTCATATCTTCCTTTCCTTTTTACATACTCATTTACACGGTTCTTTCATCTTAAGAGTAAAGTTTCAGATTGGTTTCATTGGATGAAACCATTAGTTTCAACGAATGAAACTAAATTGCCCTGACTGAGTTTCCTGATAAACATTCCTGCCTGTTTGTGAGAACAAACTGCTGGCAAATGCCGGATACCACAATTTAAACGAAAGGGCCGTATACTCATTAGAAATCTTTTCCTCTTATTTCAATAACTGGCTAAATACATTTCCAAAGCGGTCAGTTACCTTTATCTCTACTTTTGAAGTCTTACTTCGGGGAGTAGCTCTAAACAAATGACTGGTCTGCACCGGTGAAATCCAGTCATATTGCACTCTTTCCTTATCTGAGCAAATGGCCTCAGCATCGGGGTCATAACCGGTAAAACGGGTCATCTCGCCCATCCGTTTCCCATCTTCATACCATTCCACCTTCCATTTCTCATCCCAGTTCCATACATTGGCAATGATATCTTTGGGATACTCCCTGCTGGCACCCACAGGATAAGCCCGGAACTGATAATCCTTGGATTGGCCTGCACTCTTATAATACCACTTCACGTCCGTACCATCCACTTCATAAACGCCATATCCGGCCGGTGTGCCGTCCATACAGATGTCAGCCTTCCACCAGATGCCACACACGGCAGCCGTGTTGTGTTCCATCAGTGAATCATTAAAGCAAACGTTCAGATTGAAATGCGTATGTCCCGAAATGATATGTGCATCATATCCTTCCAACATCCGGTACAGACCGGAAGCATTGCTGGTTTCATCCTGCAATAAAGCATTCCACTGTAGTTTCGGAGTCAGACTGGTTGGGATATGTACCACAACGAACACTGGACTTCCCTTTGCTACAAAACGTAAATCCTGCTCCAGCCAGGCAAACGTGCGTTCATCGATATAACCTATGTACTGATAATCGCGATTGACATAGAAACAGTTGTCAAGCACAATGTAGTGTGCCTTACCTCTGTTGAAAGAGTAATAGATGGGACCAAAATAGTCTTCGAAAGTACGGTAAGAATACTCAAAAGTGCGACCACCATAAGTCATGTCATGGTTGCCAATAGCCCGATAAACCGGAATGTTCAAAGTCGAGGACGCTTGTATGTATGAAGGAAACAGTTGCGGTGAATCACCTACAATATCACCACAATCAATACCGAATACTTCAGACTGACCGTCCGAAGTACGCAGCAATTCCTGTACATCCTGTAAATAGGCACGATAGCCTGCTATATCCTTCTCCGAAGTGGCCTGCACATCGGCCTGCACCAAGAATGTGTGACGATTGTCGTCCTTCGGATTTTTCAGCAACTCAAAATCATAGTCTTTTTCCTTTAACGAATCCAGTGGCAAATAAAACTGAGGTATTGTCTGCTCACTCACAGGAACCAGATAACCTGCTGGCGAACTGATGTACACAAAACGCGCTCCGCGGTTACGTTTCAACTCATACCGACCCTGTCCGTCAGTAGCCACGCAGTCGAAACCATCAGTCACCACTACCCCAGCAATACCTTTTCCTTGACAAGTAACCCGCCCGCAGATTCGCTGCCCGAACAAATAGTCGGGCACGGTAACTTGTGTCTTCACCGACTCCGCTCCACACACGTTGTAAGCAGCTACTTCGTACGTGCCTGCCTCCCTGACAGTAAACATTCCGAATGGCTCAGCCTCCTCCTTTTTGCGCTGGACATCACCTACCAATTGTCCTTCTCTATATATATGGTAGCCTACAGCCTGCGGCTTGCTCTCGTCCTTCCACGACAAAAATACGCCCTGCTTTTCATTCTGCATCCAAGCCAACTGTGACACCGGTAAAGGTGTGACTAGAGATGGCAAGCAGCCCTTCTGAGCATAATAAGTATAAGCTTCATGGAAAGCCGGATGGCGCAACCTAGGACTGTAATAGTGAGAATAGGCAAAACAAATGAACCCGGAAACGTATGGAGAGAGCAAATCCATCTGACGCTGAATCCTGTCTAAAGTCGCTGTTGTCCAAAAACGTTGGTCGAACATCTCCACATTGGCCACAAAACGAATACGCGGAGTAGTCGGAATTACATCAGCCAAAGCAGAAAACCAGTCAGCCACTTCATCCAAGTTAAGGAAACCGGAACCGATACAATCTTGCGGTGCAAAAATATCACCATCCTGAAAATGTGCATTAGTCAATACATACTTCCACATTTCAGCACACTGAGCCGCAGTACCATTCTGACTGTTCATGAAAGGCGATAACAAGAATGGCATACCTTTGGTCTGCTGATGTAGATAATCCAGATTCATATTCAAAGCCTTGACAAGAAACTCCCGATGCATCGGTGTCTTGCAATATGAATTATCTACTTCCCAAACCCAATACCAGCCATACATGGTATCTTTGTAGCGCGACTTATAGCGCCCTATCAACTCCTCAGCCACTTGATTTCCAAACTCCATCTGTTGCATAAGCCATTGCGGAGTAAAATCAGCTTTCCACCAGGCCTCATTGAAATTCAGTCCTACAAATACTTTAAATCCTGCCCGGCGAGCATTGCGCAGGCAGTTTTCAAGCAAATCGCTCTTATTGCCCGACACACCAGGCAGAGCCGAAGGATAAACCGCCGTAGTGTTTCCCTCCTGGTCTGTATGAACAGTGTGCATGAAGATAACATATTCCATACCAGCCGCCTTGAGCGACTTGAACTCCTGCTTCCAACGGCTATCGTCCCACTGCTCTACCAGATATGGTTGGATGAAGGTAGCCTTAATCAACCGTTCGGAAGCCCTTGCACTGAAGGAAAACAACAAACAAAAAAAGAATAAAGAAAATATTGAATTCTTCATAATATCATTATAAAAGAAGCTGCCCTTTCAACTAACGGAAATGCAAGAGACAGCTTATTTTGATTAAGTAGGGGATGTGTCAAGTTATAAACTAATCAATCTATTGCTGTACGGAACTCAGGTAATCGTCAAATCCCTTCTTGAAATCATTCCAATAGTCGTACATCTTAACATGTACCATATCAAAGACAAAATAGCCATCAGCCACATTGATGCAGGCATCTATGGTCTGAGGTATTTTGGCTCCTTGTCCGCCATCTGTCCAACCTGTACTATTACCTATATCCGGACCACCGGCAAACTTGACATCGTTCATCAGAAGTTTTTTAGCATTCTTACAGAAGCCTTGCATGTTCCATTCTCCGCTACCATATATCTCATCGACCGAAGCATAGGCTCCAAGCAACATAAAGTCGAGCATATCGGCATAGCCATAGTCTTTGTACCTAGCTGTTGCCCAATTAGGATACTCGGCAGAAGTGTCATACTTAGGACTGGCCCAGTTGACACCTACTTCATAGTAAGTCGAATACCAGGCACCGACATATACTCCGAAGCGCAAGTCTGGATTAACAGATTTCACCTTATCGCACGCCTTGGCTATGAAGTCATGAATGACTTTTGCACGGAATTCCAACCACTGCTTCATGTACTTGGGTTGCGGAGAAGGTAGCGGATAATAGTCACTGCCGGGCTTAATGATGTCATCGGGGAAGTTTTCAACCGTCTCACCAATATATTCTTCAAACTTCTGCTTGGAAATAGTAGAAAAATCAGAAGCGAAGTCATTGTAACGGCAACGGTCCAGGAAAATACCGTCTATATCATATTTGGCCAGGTCGCCTAGCAGTTGAAGAATGAACTGCTGAACTTCGTCATTCGCCGGATTCAGGAATTTTGTGCCATATACATTATTGGGGTCGTTTGCAGCCGTCATATCCATGGCATTGGTAAGACCTCCCTCCAGATTAAGCGTAGTGGCCCATTCTTTTTTAGAAGCGTCTCTGAAAAGCAGCCCTTGTTCGCCCAAGCCATAAGGATAAAGGTTACCACCTACAAAGGTATTGATAGAAGCATTGACTTTCAGTCCCAATTTATGACCAGCATCAATAAAGGCTTGCAAATAGTCCCAAGTCTCCGTACGTTCATAATAAGCATAACCATTGTCACTCCAATAGTCCAGTTTCTTCACTTGTTCTACAGCCGATGTCTGAAACAATACATCGCCCATAGTAGGACGTACATCCACCACAATGTCAGTAAAACCGGCTTCTTTAGCCTTCGTTAAATCGCGTTCTATATTTTCTTTACTATTGGCATAATCGGGGAAATTGGCAGCAGCATCAATCCAAATAAAACGAGGTTTAACTTCAACCGGTTGCTCCGGTTCATCCGTATCTCCCTCCCAAGGCCAATCAGGTATACCGTCATTACTGTCTTTGCAAGCTCCCAACAAGAACATACAACACAAAGCCGCAATGGCATTAGAATATCTAAAAAACTTCATCGCAAATAATTATTTTCCAAATAGTTCGTCATTCATTAAAAATCCAGGAGACCCAGCTTCCCGAGCCTCCTGGAAACTCTTAATTTACCAAATTATTTCTGGATACAATCAGCAGCAAAGCCACCGATAGTAGCACTGTTATTGTCATAGTAGTAAACGTAAATCTTGAAACCGTTAGTTGACGGAGCAATCAGTACGTCACCCGAAGCGGTCTTCGCTTCACCTTGCTGATACCATTTCAAAGCATCAGCCTTGAATGCCAATGCAGGTGAAGTAAAGACATCGTTGCCCAAAGCACTCTTGCTTGTAACATCATACAGGAACAATTGAGGACCGACACCCCACATCGGGAAGTGTGAAACAAGCAACATGGCCAGATAGTTGGCATTGTTGAACTTCTTAGTATCAAGACAGTTCTGGTTCTGTGCCCAGCTATTACCACTGCTGTTAGCCAATTGAGCTGCAATCTGGTTGTTACCATTCAAATAAGTCAGGATATTCTTGTCATAGTATGACAGGAAGTAACCTTCCGTTACATTGGTAGAGGCCGGAACTACAGAAGTTGAATTAACTGGTGCTGAACCCCAAGCCAAACCTGTGGAAGAAATATCAACCACTTCAGGAGTTTTAATTTCCCCATTGGTTACTACGATACGAGTAAAGACACTTGAAGTAGTAACACCGTCAATACCATCGTTGGTCAAGATAATTACAGCGTCTTTTGTCACATCACCTATTACCTTCATCTTCGCACCTGTAGGCAGACCTGTATTATTAGTGAACGTATAGAAAGGCTGAGGAGCATCTTTCACAGAAGAAGTAACAAAAATATTGCATTGACCACCTGCATCGACCTTATTACAGATAAGCAGATGTCCACCCTCATCACTAGTGACGCAACCTGCTTGTGCAGAGCCCAGATTTATAGTACCACCCTTACTTCCTGTTTCTTGGTTAAAATAGAGAGGAGTCGTTCCATCACCCATACAAACAACCAGCTGTCCACCTACAACACCCAATGTAGGAGCATTGGTAGTGTTCCAAGGTATAGAAGCGCCAGCAGTTGCATCCAAGCTGAACAATTCTTCAAGCGGTGCATTGAAGCCGTAAGGTATCTTCTCTGGAATAGTCTTCTTGACTACATATTCCTGATTGTCAACGCCGTTATGAGCTACTACTGTGAAAGTAACTTCATCATTGTAGTTCAGAGCTTCTACACGGGGATCAGGCGTAATAGTAGCATGAGGTGACAAAGTAATGTCGGCCAAGCAAGAGCTTAAATCATCTGCACTAATCAAGGAAATGACATTTGTACTCTTGTCGATAACACCAGAAACTGCAGGTTCAAGCAGGGAGAAAGAAAGCAACTCACATTTACTTGATTTTGTCCGCTCACCAGTAATACAGATTTCACGTTTCTCGCCCTGTGCATTAGTATATACAAAATAATTGTCTTGAGTCAGGTCCAATACTGTCAGACCGGGTTCAATAATACAATTAGGAGCCAGCTCGGCCTGTACTCTGACGGCCGTCATATACGGTGTAGTCTCATCCTCACTATCTTCTGGATAGAACCATGGAATAGGAATTACATACTTGTCAGCCGTAGCATCTGTTATTGCATATTTAACAATTTCCTTGTCAGCAAAAGGACCAGAGGTAAAGATGGCTGTCAGACTCGTAATACCTTGACGATCTGCTGTAGGGAGCACATATTCAGGCTCCTGGCAGGCTGTCATTATAGACAACAAGCCTAAAAATAATAAATATATCTTCTTCATAATCATTGTTTTTTTTAGATTTAATGAATATCCGTTACCATCTAAAGTGATATGTATATCCATTCTACCTGTTATTTCCACTCCGGATATTGGGAAACAGCACTATTATTATCCAACTCAGATTGTGGCAACGGGCAGCGATACATCTTTTCCGGGAAGTTACGGTCTTTATCGTCGCAAGATACATAAGTGTACTTCAGGTCACCATTAGATTGTTTCTCAATCTTCAAACCATGAACCTGATAACCATTCAAACCACCCTCTTCGTATGATTTTGCTGCTACATTCCAACGACGCAAATCCCAATACCATTGTCCTTCATAAGCCAATTCCACCTTACGTTCCTGAACAATGGCTTTCCAAAGGTTATCGCCACTCTTGTCTGAATAAGAAAGACCTACACGAGCACGCAAAGCTTTGATTGCTTCATTGGCACCAGCATTATCATTTGTTTGATAGCAAGCTTCAGCATAATTCAACAAAACTTCAGCAAAGCGGATAACAGTCCAAGGTTGCGTACTAACGGCAAGCTCAGAAAGATTATGATTTTCATCAACCAACTTACGCAAATAATACCCCGTAGTACTTCTGCCTTCGGGAGTTTTATCTTTATTCCACTGGCACCAACCGTCTACGCCGTCAACAAAAGTCTCGATAGTACGACCTTTCCACTGAGCACCATTATAAAGAATGGTAGCTTGGAAACGGGGTTCCAGTTTGTCGTAAGGAGGAGTATCTGTAACACCTTCAGTGCTATGCCAAGTTGACCAATCGGGGAAACCACCTTCAGCCAGTTCATAGGATTCCACCATTTCCTGAGTAGGAGTACCATATCCACCACTATTTACACCAATCAGCTTATAGTCACCACCCGGAGTATAGTAAGTATCAAAATCATGGCCTATTGTCCGGTCAAAACAATATTGCAAAATAGCTTCTTTATTACCATCCTTTATTGTTTTAGAATATGAATCTGCATAATTGCTCTCCAAAGTATACCCCAGTTTCTGAACTTCAGCAGCTGCCAATTTTACTTTATCATAACGCTTAGCATAAAGCATTGCACGAGTCAGGAAAGCATAAGCGGCACCTTTATCTATACGTCCATTGGCATTTGCCTGATCGGGCAAATGAGTGGCAGCATAATTCAAATCTTCTTCTACGAAATCCCAACCGGCCTCTTCTGTACTCAACGCTTTATCACGAGTCATCTGGGTCAGATCTTCGTTATAGATAATCACTTCCTTGTAACGCTTAAGCAAATCAAAATACAAGAAGGCACGGATGAAACGCATTTCTGCTTCCAAACGTTCAGAATCCGCATCACTCAATGTACCAAACTTGTGCAGGTTATAAAGGTTTTCATTCGTACGACGCACATACTCATACATAGTTGCCCAGTTGCCAAGATATGTACTTACATAAGAAGGCTGTAAAGTCGTACCACCGTAAGCTATTTCACTAGGAATAAAACAAAGGGCATTATAATTGTAAGAACCATACTTCAACTGGTCAGTCAAAGCCTCGGTCATACCGGCAGCACACTGTCCCAAAGTAAAGTTACTTAAATTATAAAAATACTTATATAAATCATTGACCGCATATTCCGCATTTGTAGTGGTACTCCACATCATCTTATCCGAAATACTATTAGTCGGAGTCATATCCAAGAAATCATTGCAAGAGCTCAATCCCAGTGAAGCCCCCAATATACATAAACCTATTAATCTTGTTTTCATAGACTATACGTTTTTTAGAATGTTAATGAAACACCACCCATTATAGTTCTCTGCTGCGGATAGTAACCGTTGTTCACGCCCGGTGATTCAGGGTCAATACCTTCGGGCAGACCACTAATGGTGAATAAGTTAGAGCCTTCTACAAAGATGCGGAGATTCTGAATATTAATTTTCTGCATCCATTGACGCGGGAATGTATAACCCAACTGAGCTGATTTCAGACGAATATATTTACCATCGCGCAACCAGAAAGTAGAAGCCAAACCATTATCTCCACCGTGTCCAGGGCTACCAAGAGTTATACGTGGGAAAGTTCCATCAGGATTATCAATACTATAAGCATTTTCTACCAGATACAAAGGAGAATTAGCACCTTCTTTAAAGGTTTGTGTCCAGATTGTGTTATCATCATAACCATTGTAATATGTTCCGGTCAGAGACACATCAAACAAGGCACCACCTGTAAACTGTGCATTGAAGTCAAAGCCGTTCCAAGAACAGTTCAGATTCAAACCATAAGTCAATTCAGGACGATTACTGCGACCTACACGAGCTTTATCATCTTCCGAAATCTTTCCATCACCATTCAAGTCCTTATATTTAATATCGCCTACATTAGGACGAGTTCCAAACCATGCAGAATTAGTAATTTCTTCTTCCGAACGGAATAGACCTTCAGCCACCCATGCCATTGTAGCACCATAAGGAGTGCCTGTCACTTTACGCCATTCCATGATATTAGGACTATCGGGATATTGCAACCAACGAGTTTTAGCGTATGTAATATTGGCACTTACACCATAGGTAAAGGGTTTGCCACCCAACTGGAATGAATTGCGATGAGAAACCAGAATATCTACGCCTTTGCTATCAATCTTATTGTAGTTAGCATAAGTCTGATAGTAACCACCCATAGAAGGAGGATAATCACCACCCATAGCAGTCAGGATGTCATAAGTATAGTTGTAGAAAGCATCAAATTCCATCCCCAGCATACCATTCCACATAGTGAAATCAAAACCTGCATTCCAAGACAATGTCTTCTCCCAAGTCAAATCGGGATTGGCTATAACATTGGTATAATAAGCAGGTGACAAAACACCGTTGATAAGTACATTGGTTCCAGCAACATACTGGCTCAAGAAAGAATAAGGGGTCACTGAGTCGTTACCCAGCAAACCGACAGAAGCACGAATCTTCAAGTCATCCAGGAAATTAAGATTATCCATAAAACTTTCTTCAGACAAACGCCAACCTAAAGAAGCCGACGGGAAGAAACCCCACTGCTGACCTGCCATTCCATAGAACTTATAAGAACCATCGTAACGACCGGTAAACTCTGCCAAATATTTATTGCTATAATCGTATTTCAAACGGAAAACATATCCTGCAGAACGTGATGCATCGCTAGAACCTGCCACGGGATCTTTAGTTGCAACGCCATAATCCAACTCTGGAAGTTGAGAAAACGGCAAATTCTGAGCATAAGCAGAAAGGTTATTCGATTTATAATCGCGGCCTTCTACCAAGAACATAGCATCTACATTGTGTTTGCCAAATGAGCGAAGATAATTGATGCTGGCCTGACCAACCAACTGTTCATAAGTAGACTGACCTTCACCTATATTGATACCCTGGTCTGTTCCACGAGGATCGGACTTTATACTCCAACCACTTGCATTATCGTATACCATCGTAGAATAAGGAGTATTCAAATTCTTATTATGTGAAGTTCCGTAGTTATAAGAACCACTAATCTTCAGCGACAAGCCCTTTACCCAAGGAACATCATAGCTCAATGAAAAGTTTGTCTGCAAGTCAAGGCTACGAGTATTTTTGTATCCAGACTCATAAATAGCAGCTAACGGGCTATTGGGCAATGAAGTATTGTTCTGCAAAGAAGCTGTGTACATTCCATTATATTGAACCGGCAAGTAAGGGTGCATCTGAATGGTCTGACGTGCAACAGACAACCAGCCTTGTTCACCCAAATAAGAATCACTATCTGTTCCACCTGAAGCATAACCCGGTGTATGACGACGGCCAACATTACCAGCTACACCCAATGTAAAGTGGAAATTTTTGGCAAAGTCAGACTCAATGTTAGTACGTACATTGTAACGACGATAATTGAAGTTATCAATATTACCATCTTGTCCCAAGTAACCCAAAGAAGTGAAATAACGCATCTTTTCATTACCACCTTGTACCGTTACACTGTGTTTCTGGGTGAAACCTGTACCAAATACTTTATCAATATAATCTACATTGTCCCAACCATCGGTAGGATCACCATTGGTCATGGCTTCCACATTTTCTTTTGTAAAATGGGGCACGTACTGGCTACGGTCGGTAATAGCGCCACTGGCCAACTGGTCCATCATCTCTGCCATATTATAATAGTATGCAAACTGAGGGCCATTCATGAATTTGGGGAAATTGGCATTCATAGAAGCACCAAAAGATGCATCATAAGTCACTTTCGTCTTACCGGCTTCACCCTTTTTGGTAGTTACGATGATAACACCACCGGCACCCTTCAGACCATATACAGCAGCCGAAGCACCATCCTTCAAAACAGATACGCTTTCAATGTCGTTCGGGTCAAGGTCATTGATATTGTCTACCGGGAAACCATCGACAATGTAAGCTACATTATAGATAGAACCACGAATCTTCAAAGAAGCCTGGTCCAAACCCGGTTCTCCTGACTCTTGCACAGAAGAAATACCAGGCAACCGACCTCCCAACAACTGAGACACATTTGTAGAAGGTGCCTTCAACAATTCTTCACCCTTCATGGCTGAAACGGCACTAGTCAACGAACTTTTTTTTCTGCGTTCCGTAACCAACGACAACCACTTCATCGAGCAACTCGGTATCATCTTTCATCTGCACATTAATGACCGTACGGCCAGCCACTTTATACTCTTGCGTCTTCATGCCGACAAAAGAAAAGACAACAACATCGCTGTTTTTTACACTCAACGAATACTTTCCTTCAACATCCGTAATCGTACCGTTACTGGTACCTTTCACCAACACACTCACACCTGGCAAGCCTTCTCCGGTACCATCAGATACCACTCCCTTCAAAGTTATATCCTGTGCCTGAAGGCCCAAAGGATATAATAAGAGCATCAATAATGAGAACGAAAGCATTCTCATCCACCGAAAACTTCTTGTAGGATCTTTAATAAAGTCTCTCATAAGTTCGATTTTTTAAATTAATAATATTTATTTGGCTAACACTTTTCACTTAATTCATTCAACACCTTCCAACACTGATACAGTCCGCGAGGAACATGGAAGCAGCCTTTCCACTTGCCACCCTTCAAAGGCAACAGCACCTCACCACGACGGTTCAGATAGCCATACCATTCGGGATATTCCTGATCTTTGAAGTGAGACCATACATAATCGTGTACCTTCTCAAACCATTCCAGACATTGCCGGTCGCCCGTCAGACGATAGCCTTTCAGCAACGAAATCAAGGTTTCGATATGAACCCACCAAAGTTTCTGGTCCCATTCCAGCTGCTGGGGAGGATTGCCCAAACGGTCCATGAAGTAGTAGATGCCACCGTACTGCTTGTCCCAACCATAGTTGAGCATGGTCAGTGTGATGTTCTTGGCTTTCTCTATCAGGTCCGGACGATTAAGGCGCTTGCCCAAGTCCATAATGAACCACATGGCCTCGATGGCATGACCAGGAGTAACCTGGCGACCTTCGAAGGAGTCGGACAATGAGCCGTCAGTCAGCACATTCTCTACAATAATACCACCTAACTCAGGACGATAGAATACATCCATCACTTCGTGGATGCAGGTATCCATGGTCTTCACCAGGAAATCTTCGTCGAGCAAGTGCTCTATTTCCAATGCCAGGTTGCAAAGAATCATAGGAAGGGCAAAGCCTTTCAAGTCGCGTGTGCCGGGATGGAGTTTGTTCCATTTGCCTTTCGGGTTGTTCACCTTCGACAGTACGATGTCGAAAGTCTTCTTGGCAATATCAGCATATTCCTGATTGCCCGTGGCCAGACTCAACTGTCCGAAAGCCATCGTAGCAAACGTGTAAGAGAAGATGTTGTAAGGTTCTACCAACGGATGTCCTTCGCGGTCGAGCGAGAAATACCAGTTGTAGTTGCCGTCATGACCGTACTTCTTCAGGAACTCACCACCCTGAATGGCACAGTCGAGCCACTCCTGGCGTTTCTCTACCTTGTTGTAGAGCATGGCAAACATCCAGACTTCGCGGCCTTGCAACCAGATAAACTTATCTGTATCGAACACTTCGCCATTGCGTTTCAGGCAAGTGAAATAGCCACCAAACTCCTTATCCTGGGAATGCTGCAACCAGAAAGGAAGCACATTCTCCATAAGCTCTGTTTTGTACTGTTCAGCTAATTTCTTGAAATCCATAATTATATATTTTATTAGGTCGATTATTTTTTCATCCAATAACGTTCTATTTCTTCAAGCGACTTGCCAGTAGTCTCGGGTATCAGTTTCCATACAATCAGCATGTAAGGCACACACATGAGGGCAAACAGCAAGAATGTTCCAGCGGGGGTAAGATTTTGGAGCATCCAAGGAGTGAGCTGTCCTACCAGATAAGTGCCAACCCAAAGGGCGAAGCCGGCAATGGACATGGCCATACCGCGAATGCGAGTGGGATACATCTCGGACAACAGGACAAAGATGACCGCCGAAATGGATATGGCACAACAGAATACATAAAACAAGAAGAAGAACAGCAGGAAGCTGTTGGGCAAGCCCAACGAAGCCGAGAAGCGGAAATAGAAACCTATCAGCAACAACGAAAGCACCATGCCCGATACACCATAATAAACCAACTTTTTACGCCCAACCTTGTCTATAATAAAGACGGCTATCACTGTCGTAACCGCATTGACCAAACCTACCAGCACCTGGCTGAACAAGGCATCGCCACCCGAAAGGCCGGCTTCTTCAAAGATAGAGGGACCGTAATAGAGCACGGCATTCACCCCCATAAACTGACCTAAAATGGCGATGGCAGCACCAATCAGCACAGCCTTGAAGATACCGGGCTGCAAAAGGAATTTCCAGTCAGATTTAGTCTCAGACTGAACCACTGACTTCGTTTCATCCAACTGTCCCTGAGCGTCTTGAACAGAAAGATAAATCCGCTGAAAGACTCCGAGAGCACGCTCGTCATATTTCCTGAGAACAAGCCAGCGAGGACTTTCGGGAATAAAAAGTACCACTACGAAAAACAGCAGGGAAGGAATACCAGACAATCCCAACATGCCGCGCCATACTTCAGACACAAAAATGGTGTGCATCCAGCCGTCACCCAATGCTGCACCGCTTTGAGAGTAATGAAGAAGCTGGTAGTTGGCCAAATAAGCGCCCAAGAAACCCAGCGTCACTGCTAACTGGTAGAGGGAGACCAAACGACCGCGATAGCGGGCGATGGAAACTTCAGATATATAAAGCGGTGAAACAATGGAAACCACGCCAATGCCCACACCACCCAAGATGCGGGCAATGACGAGCTGGTCGAAGCTACCCGTGAAAGCGCAGCCAATGCCCGACACGGAAAAGAACAAGGCGGCAATCAGCATTGTCACCTTGCGCCCGCAGCGGTCGCTCAACTTACCGGCAAACAACACACCGATAATGGAGCCTACCAAGGCACAACCAACAAACCAGCCGGTCTGTATCTGGTCGAGACCAAACTGTTCAGTCACTTGGGAGATAGTGCCCGAAATGACAGCTGCGTCATATCCGAACAAGAAACCGCCCAAGGCAGCCACGACAGAAAGGAATATCAAATAAGAAAAATTTATATCAGATTTCATACCTATTAAAAAAACTATTATTCAATACCAAAATATTCTCTATATCTATCGTACAGATGCCCCGCCTGCAAATAAGCTGACTGTGGACTCATAAAATGAGAAAACTCAAAAGTTATAGCCTTATCATATCCTGCACGTTTGGCGGCTTCCAGTTTCATTCGCAGCTTATCAAATTTTATTGGGAAGAATTTAATTGGCATATCACGGTCAAATGATTCTGCATTAGTCCAACACTGCATACCATATTTATCTGCCAACTTTTTATTAACGGCAAAAAAAGCATCCAACTCATCATAATCAATATGCCCATCCTGAAAAGCACATGCATCTACAACATCGTGGATACCATCAAAAATTTCATTCCATTCTTTCTCATGTTGTTGCACAGACACTGCTTCTTCTTTTGTTAGCTTATTGCCACTGGCCATTACAGCTTTCTTCCCGTCAATCCATGGCGATATAAATGTAGGAAGACCTCCTGACACATCCTTGCATTGTTTTCCCATAGCATGAAATGCATCAATAGCTCCTTTGGTTGCACGACTTATCTCGCCACTGATATACCATCCTCCAAAACTTTTGTAACGTTTCCCATACGACTTCCAAACTTCTTCTATCACATATTTATTATCTTCTATTTCCCAACTCAAGTCACCAGTATCCCAATAGCGTCCCGAATCGTAAAGACCAAAGTAGAACTTCATGCCATACTTCTCGGCTAACTTCAGAAACATCTCCAGCAAATCAACCGAAGGCATATAGCAACCTTTCCCCAACAGATACTTGGAAGGATAAGTGATAAACTTCCGATAACCAGAACGAATCATGATGACCGTATCAATACCAATGGCTTTCATATATTGAAAATCTCGATCCCACTCTTTCAGCCCCCAATTCTGATGAGGAATATCATGAGAAATTTCATCCAAAAAAGTACCTGTTATCTTCAACCCATCAGACTTAAGTATCACCCCTCCATTCTTGTTTGTCATTTCCCAAATTTCACTATCCGACGAAGCTTTCAATAATGACGGAGACAGCAACAAGGACGCACCTGCCATGATGGACTTTTTTAGAAACTCTCTACGATCACCAGTGTTTTTCCTATCCATATTTTTCATTTTTATATTAGAACGCCACAAATATAAATACAATTTTATTAATAGCAAAATATTTAATAAAATATTTTATTAAATAAACGATGAATAATGAAACAATATGATATACATAAAATTATTAAGCGATATATATAATAAAACTTTTTTGTATCTTTGTAGCGAACCTCATAATTTTGATGATATGGCACAAGCGTTACTAAAAGAAATAGAAATTGGTAGTAAAAATGCTCTCCTTAAAAAGAGAATTATTACACATTATATATATAATGGAAGTTCAACAATTACGGATCTAGCCAAAGAGCTAGATTTAAGTGTGCCTACTGTAACCAAATTTATATCGGAAATGTGTGAAGAAGGCTACATTAATGATTATGGTAAACTAGAAACCAGCGGTGGGCGCCACCCAAGTATATATGGATTAAATCCTGAATCTGGATATTTTATAGGAATAGACATTAAAAAGTTTGCTATAAATATAGCTTTAATTAACTTCAAAGGGGATATGTTAGAATTAAAATTGAATATCCCTTATAAGTTTGACAACACACCGGAAGCTTTGGAAGAGCTATGTAAGTTAATCAGAAATTTCATAAAACAGATAAAAATAACCCCTGAAAAAATTATGAATATCTGTATCAACATTTCCGGTCGGGTTAATCCAGAATCAGGGTACAGTTTTAGCATGTTTAACTTCTCAGAACGTCCATTAGCTGAAGTATTAACCGAAAAGATCGGCTTCCCAGTCTGCATCGACAACGACACACGCGCCATGACCTACGGAGAATATATGAAAGGAAGTGTTACGGGAGAAAAAAATATCATTTTCGTCAATATCAGCTGGGGACTAGGCATTGGAATAATTATCGACGGGAAAATATACACGGGGAAATCGGGCTTTTCAGGAGAATTCGGACACGTCAATGTATTCGACAACGAAATCATCTGCCACTGCGGTAAAAAAGGATGCTTGGAAACGGAAGCTTCCGGTAGTGCTTTCCACCGAATATTCCTGGAAAGAATAAAGAACGGTGAAACCTCCATCCTGTCCAACAGGCTTAAAGAAAAAAATAAGCCGCTCACATTGGACGAACTAATCGAAGCTGCATGCAAGGAAGATCCGCTATGCATAGAAATTGTAGAAGAAATCGGCCAAAAATTAGGCAAACAAATTGCAGGACTCATCAATATCTTCAACCCGGAAATGGTAATAATCGGTGGGACCCTTTCACTGACGGGAGATTATATCACCCAACCCATTAAGACAGCCGTCCGAAAATATTCACTTAATCTGGTAAACAAGGATTCTGTCATTGTCACATCCAAGTTAAAAGATAAAGCCGGCATCATCGGTGCCTGCATGCTGGCCAGAAGTCGAATGTTTGAAGATTAAATCACTAAAAGTTAATTACATATCATCATTTTTATATGAAAAAGAGCCATCTTATTCTAAGCATATTCCTGTTGCTGGCAACCTTTACATGGGCTCAACAGCGAATCGTAAAACTAAAATTGGTACAAACCAGTGACGTGCATGGGAATTATTTCCCCTACGACTTCATTCTCCGCCAAGATGCAACAGGCAGTCTGTCGAGGGTTTGTTCCTATGTACGCCAGGAACGCAAAGAGTATAATGACCGACTAATCTTACTGGACAACGGTGACATCCTCCAAGGGCAACCCACAGCTTATTACTATAATTATATAGATACAACAACTACACACCTATGCGCCGCAATGATGAACTTTATGGATTATGATGCGGGCAATATGGGTAACCACGACATAGAAACGGGCCGTACCGTGTTCGATCGCTGGGCATCAGACTGTCACTTCCCTATCCTCGGAGCCAATATAATAGAAACAGCTACAGAACAACCTCATTTTAAGCCCTACATTATACTGGAGCGCGATGGAATAAAGATAGCCATATTAGGAATGATAACTCCAGCTATTCCAGCTTGGCTATCGGAAAACCTATGGCGTGGCCTGCGTTTCGATGACATGGAGGAAACAGCCCGCCATTGGATGACGGTTATCCGCGAACAGGAAAAGCCAGACCTAGTAATAGGCATCTTCCACGCAGGACGCAACGCCTATGTGATGAATGGCAAGTATAACGAAAACGCTTCAGCCGACATAGCACGCCACATACCCGGTTTCGACATAGTAATGATGGGCCATGATCACGCTCTGGCCTGTGAAAAGGTAATCAATGCAGAAGGTGATTCAGTTCTGATCATTAACCCAGCCAATAATGCCTCAGTAATCTCTTCCGTAGACGTAAAGCTGACACTACAGGATGGCCACGTAACCCAAAAAGAAATTTCTGGCGAACTTGTACGGATGGACAGCTACGAGCCAGATGCGGAGTTCATCAGTCATTTCGCCTCACAACGTAAAGACGTGGAAGAATTTGTATCCAAACGAATAGGCCGATTTACTGAAAGTATTTCTACACGGCCTGCCTATTTCGGTCCCTCAGCTTTCATCGACCTCATACACCAGCTCCAACTTGCAATTAGCGGAGCCGACATCTCATTGGCCGCACCTTTGTCTTTTGATGCTGAAATAAAAGCGGGCGATATTTTCGTGAATGACATGTTCAGCCTTTACAAATACGAAAACATGCTATATACCATGAGTCTTTCCGGGAAAGAAATCCGCGGCGCCCTCGAGATGTCGTACGCCTTATGGACAAATCGCATGAAGTCTGCCGACGATCCACTCCTCTTGTTGCGCACCCAACCGCGTGAAGGCGCAGCGGACCGTGCTGTATTCCAGAATCCCAGCTACAACTTCGACTCAGCAGCAGGTATCCTCTATACTGTAGACGTAACCAAACCCGAAGGCGAAAAGGTGCATATCCTAAGCATGGCTGACGGCACTCCTTTCGACGAAACAAGAATGTATAAAGTGGCTGTCAACTCTTACCGTGGCAATGGTGGTGGCGAGCTACTGACTAAAGGAGCCGGCATCCCACAAGACGAATTGGAAAAACGCATCCTCTCATCCACAGACAAGGATTTGCGTTACTATCTGATGAAGTATATCGAACAGCAGCAAACCATTTCACCTAAAGCCTTAAACCAATGGCGCTTTATTCCTGAAACGTGGACAAAAACAGCTTCACAACGTGATTACAACAAATTGTTCGGGAATGAAAAACAACCGTAACCCGCATATAACAAAAAGAAACAGGTTCCGAAATTCGGAACCTGTTTCTTTTTGTACCCTTTTAAAACCAATTCTCTCTCTTCTATAAAAACTAAATTCTCCTATTGTTTTTGCGATGCAAAAGTACTCACAACTTTCCATTGTGCCTTTGACATAAATCAAAAAGAGTTTTTTTCAAAAACAAAGGAATCTTATTCTTATAAAATACCCGAACGAACCCGGCTTAATGTCTCTGGTGTCATCAACAGATAGGAAGCAATATGTGAGAGAGGAGCCCTTTTAACCACTTCTGGCTGCGATTGCAGCAATTGATTATAACGCTCACGGGCCGTTTCAAAACGCCACGAATCAGCTTTAATCTGAGAAGTAATGAGCGAAAACTCCAAAATCTTCCGATAGAACATATTAACTTCCCATGAAGTCTCTGCCAACAAATTCAACTTCTTGTGATTCAGAAGATAACCAGTGCCGTCTTCCAGGGCCTCTATCATCAAACGGGTAGGTTCCTGCTTCAACAAACTTTCGATACACATAACGATACAGCCTTCGTAAGAAAAATGCTCAGTCACATCTTTTCCGTTTTTATAATAAAATTGGCGTACCATACCCTTTCCTACAATCATGATATCATGACTAACTTGCCCTTCGGAAAGAAGAATTTCTCCCTTTTCAAAATCTTTTCTCACCAGAATCTCTTCAATGAGCTTTCGACCTTCAGGATTCATGGTCGGATATCGGGAATTCACCGCTGCATTTACAGTTTCTTTTAATAAAGTATCCATTTGCAACTTCTGTTCTAGGTTTAGCAGGCACAAAGATAGCGAAAGGTGAGAGCAGAGACAAATGAAAAACAGAGTTTTTCTATTTGATTATACCGAATAATTATACCGAAGCGCGCCTTATCATATTAAAAAAAGGATGAAAATCGAAAACAGAAAAACGAGCCTACCGGAGTATTTTTGCAAAGGCTCTTCTGATCTTTGTATTTTCCGTTTCTACAATCTTCAATCCGCTACACTTTTTTATCAGACTTATATTTTTGAGAGTTAACAGATTAGCGATTGAAATAAAAAATCCACAAAAAAAATATGCTCAAAAGGTTTGCACAGTCCAAAACTTTCTCTACCTTTGCAGCGCATTTCGAAAGAATGCTGGTCACTAAGGAAGTTTGGGTGAGTGGCTGAAACCAGCAGTTTGCTAAACTGCCGTACGGGTTACCGTACCGGGGGTTCGAATCCCCCAGCTTCCGCAACATTTTAAATAGTTGGTGGATTCGTCTAGCGGCTAGGACACATGCCTCTCACGCATGGAACACGAGTTCGATTCTCGTATCCACTACAAATTGCACTCTTAGCTCAGTTGGTAGAGCAACTGACTCTTAATCAGTGGGTCCAGGGTTCGAATCCCTGAGGGTGTACTACAAGTCCTGAAGATTGAAAAATCTCCAGGACTTATTTATTACCCCCCTCTTTTCTTAAAAATAGCCTACCCGAAAAGGCTTCAGAAACTCTATTTGCACCCTAATTTAATTGAGGAAAAATTTCTCTATTTTGCAAGAAATGACTTACTTTGTACCAAGTTTCATGGATTTTTAGAATCTGAGTTCTTCGGTCAACTTGGAACTCCTGTATTCGGAAACCGGGAACAGAGAATTCAAACCCGTATTCTATTTACGATTAAAAAGAATAAAGTTATGAAGATTTCACACATTGAGCATTTGGGCATTGCTGTAAAAAGCATCGAAGAAGCCCTGCCGTATTACGAAAATGTTTTAGGTCTGAAGTGCTACAACATTGAAACTGTTGAAGATCAGAAAGTAAGAACTGCCTTCTTGAAAGTTGGCGACGTGAAGATTGAACTATTGGAACCGACTTCTCCGGAAAGCACTATCGCCAAATTTATCGAAAAGAATAACGGAAACGGCGGTATGCACCATTTGGCTTTCGCTATCGAAGACGGCGTAGCCAACGCATTGGCTTCAGCCGAAGCAGCTGGAATCCGTTTGATAGACAAAGCCCCCCGCAAAGGTGCCGAGGGACTAAACATTGCATTCTTACACCCGAAATCAACTTTAGGTGTACTGACTGAACTTTGCGAGAAACCCGAATAAAGAAGTAATGAGCTACCAGCTACAAGCGACAGACCGTTTTTATACTGAGTGGATGCTTGTAGCCGGTAGTTTGTAACTAAACCAAATCATACATTACTAAAATTCTAATAACGATGAGCAATCAATTAGAGAAAATCAAAGAGCTTATCGACCGTCGCGCTGTAGCGCGTCAGGGCGGTGGCGAAAAGGCTATTGCCAAGCAACACGAAAAAGGTAAATATACAGCCCGTGAGCGTATAGCCATGCTGCTGGACGAAGGCAGTTTCGAAGAGATGGACATGTTCGTTGAACATCGCTGCACCAACTTCGGCATGGAGAAAAAACACTACCCGGGCGATGGTGTCGTAACCGGATGTGGTACGATCGATGGCCGTCTGGTCTACATTTTTGCACAAGACTTCACCGTTTCAGCTGGTTCATTGTCTGAAACCATGTCACTGAAGATATGCCATATCATGGACAAAGCTATGCGTATGGGCGCTCCAGTCATCGGTTTGAACGATTCGGGTGGTGCACGTATTCAGGAAGGTATCAACGCTTTGGCAGGATATGCTGAAATTTTCCAGCGCAACATCCTGGCATCAGGTGTCATTCCTCAGATTTCTGGTATCTTCGGTCCCTGCGCCGGTGGTGCAGTATACTCCCCTGCCCTGACCGACTTTACACTGATGATGGAAGGTACATCTTATATGTTCCTTACGGGACCGAAAGTTGTAAAAACCGTAACCGGTGAAGACGTAAGCCAAGAAAATCTGGGTGGCGCAAGCGTACATTCCACGAAGTCTGGTGTAACTCATTTTACTGCCGCTACGGAAGAAGAAGCCCTGGCCCTGATACGCAAGCTGTTGAGCTACATTCCGCAGAACAACCTGGAGGAACCGCCTTACATTGACTGCACCGACCCCATCGACCGTCTGGAGGACTCGCTGAACGAGATAATCCCCGACAGCCCCAACAAGCCTTACGATATGTATGAGGTCATCGGCGCCATCGTGGACAACGGCGAGTTCCTGGAAATCCAAAAGGACTATGCCAAGAACATCATTATCGGCTTCGCCCGCTTCAACGGCCAGTCGGTGGGCATCGTAGCCAATCAGCCGAAGTACCTGGCCGGTGTACTGGACAGCAACGCTTCACGCAAAGGCGCACGCTTCGTCCGCTTCTGCGACGCCTTCAACATTCCTATCGTTTCACTGGTTGACGTACCGGGCTTCCTGCCGGGCACAGGCCAGGAATACAACGGTGTCATCCTGCACGGAGCCAAGTTGCTTTACGCCTACGGCGAAGCCACCGTGCCCAAGGTAACCGTCACCCTGCGCAAATCCTACGGCGGTTCGCACATCGTAATGAGCTGCAAGCAGCTGCGCGGCGACATGAACTACGCTTGGCCTACGGCTGAAATTGCCGTGATGGGCGGTGCGGGCGCCGTAGAGGTACTATACGCCAAGGAAGCCAAAGAGCATGAAAATCCGGCCGAATTCCTGGCAGAGAAGGAAGCCGAATACACCAAGCTGTTCGCCAACCCGTACAATGCGGCCAAGTATGGCTACATCGATGATGTCATCGAACCGCGCAACACGCGCTTCCGCATCATCCGTGCCCTGCAGCAACTGCAGACCAAGAAGCTGACGAACCCGGCCAAGAAGCACGGCAACATTCCTCTCTAATTCCTAACTTATAAAGAACATTACAATGAGAAAAGTGAACATAGGAATATTCTTTTCATTGCTGCTGACGTTGGGGATTTGCTCCTCATGCGGAGTCGAAGGGGAAAGCAAGTTGATACTGAACGAAGTGCTGGTAGACAACGAGACCAATTTCCAGGACGACTACGGCGTACAAAGCGCGTGGATAGAAATATTCAACCAGTCATACGGCTCGGCCGACTTGGCAGGATGCTACCTGAAGCACTCCAGCCAGCCCGGCGACACGGCCGTGTATTTCATTCCCAAAGGCGACGTGCTGACCAAAATCGCACCGCGCCAGCACGCCTTGTTCTGGGCGGACAACAAACCCAACCGCGGTACCTTCCACACCAATTTCCTGTTGGATAAAGAAAGTTCTAACTGGATAGGCCTGTATGATTCCGGGAAGAAACTGCTGGACGAGATCACCGTCCCTGCCGGTTTGCTGAAAGCCGACCAATCGTATGCCCGTGTGGACGATGCTTCCGCCAATTGGGAAGTGAAAGACGAGTCACCCGAAAAATACGTTACGCCCAGCACCAACAACAAGACGCTGGACAAGAACGTGAAGATGGAGAAATTCGAGCAACACGACAGCATAGGCATCGGTATGGCTATCACAGCCATGCTGGTGGTATTCGTGGGCCTCATCCTGCTCTACGTTTCCTTCCGCTTTATCGGCAAGGCCTCGGTAGCCATGAGCCGGAAGAGAGCCATGGCCGCCAAAGGCATTACGGACAAGGCAGAAGCCAAGGAAAAAGAACTCGGCCAGGCTCCGGGCGAAGTATTCGCCGCCATCTCCATGGCCCTGCACGAGATGCAGAGCGACGTACACGACGTGGAGGAGACCGTACTGACCATCACCCGCGTGAAACGCAGCTACTCGCCGTGGAGCTCGAAGATATATACCCTGCGCGAGACACCGCATAAAAAGTAACATCACCCTTAACAAACTGAACAATGAAAGAATATAAATACAAAATCAATGGCAACCCCTACAAAGTAGTCATTGGAGACATTGAAGGCAACATTGCCCACGTTGAAGTGAACGGCACCCACTACCAGGTAGAAATGGAGAAGGCGCCTCAACCCAAAGCTACCGTCATCAAGCCCGTCGTAAGACAAGCCGCCACCACACCGGCCGCACCGACCACGCAAGTGGTGAAACCCGCCGCCGCCTCTGCCGGCAAGTCGGGCGTGAAGTCACCGCTGCCCGGTGTCATCCTTGAAATCAAGGTGAACGTCGGTGATACGGTGAAGAAAGGCCAGACTATCATCATCCTGGAAGCCATGAAGATGGAAAACAACATCAACTCCGACCGTGACGGAAAGGTGACCGCCATCAATGTAAACAAAGGGGACTCTGTTCTCGAAGGTACTGACCTCGTAATCATCGAATAATATGGGAGAATTTATAGATTTTATTGGAAACAACCTTGCCGACTTCTGGACCTATACTGGTTTTGCGAACGCCACAGCGGGACACCTCATCATGATTTTGGTGGGTCTGTTCTTCATCTACCTGGCCGTCGCCAAGGAGTTCGAACCGATGCTGCTTATCCCCATCGGCTTCGGTATCCTGGTCGGCAACATACCTTTCAACATGGAGGCCGGACTGCAGGTCGGCATCTATGAACAAGGCTCTGTACTCAACATTTTGTATCAAGGCGTGACATCCGGCTGGTATCCGCCGCTCATTTTCCTGGGCATCGGTGCCATGACGGACTTCTCGGCGCTGATTTCCAATCCGAAGCTGATGCTGATCGGCGCAGCTGCCCAGTTTGGTATCTTCGGAGCTTACATGATTGCGTTGGCCATCGGGTTCGACCCCATGCAAGCCGGTGCCATCGGTATCATCGGTGGTGCAGACGGTCCTACGGCTATCTTCCTGTCGTCTAAGCTGGCTCCTAACCTGATGGGTGCCATCGCCGTATCAGCCTACTCTTACATGGCACTGGTGCCGGTTATCCAGCCCCCCGTCATGCGTCTGCTGACCACAAAGCACGAACGTCTGATCCGCATGAAACCGCCTCGTGTAGTTTCTCACACGGAGAAAGTGATGTTCCCCATCATCGGTTTGTTATTGACATGCTTCCTGGTACCATCCGGTCTGCCTTTGCTGGGTATGCTGTTCTTCGGAAATCTGTTGAAAGAAAGTGGTGTGACCCGCCGTCTGGCCAATACAGCCAGCGGCCCGCTGATTGATACCATCACCATTTTGTTGGGTCTGACAGTAGGTGCCTCTACACAAGCGTCTGAATTCCTGACAACCGACTCTTTGTGGATTTTCGGACTCGGTGCGGCATCATTCTTTATAGCCACCGCTTCAGGCGTACTCTTCGTGAAGTTCTTCAACCTCTTCCTGAAGAAAGGCAACAAAATCAACCCGCTTATCGGTAACGCCGGTGTATCAGCCGTACCCGACTCAGCCCGTATCTCACAGATTGTCGGCCTGGAATATGACCCGACCAACTATCTGCTGATGCACGCCATGGGTCCCAACGTTGCAGGCGTCATCGGTTCGGCTGTAGCCGCCGGTATCTTGCTGGGCTTCCTGATGTAAGCCTGTAATATATAAAGAACAAAACATATGAAAAGAGGGTCATTCAAAAATGTACCCTCTTTTCTTTTTCATCATAATATAAATTTGCTATAACTAGCAAAGACTTCCACAAACACTCTATAGCCTCACAGCTCCATAAAAAACATCTTATCCCTCCTAAATTATAAGATGTTCAAAGGGCAAAAAAAGAATCATATCTCACCTTCAAACATCAAACAGATAGACTCTAATCTATCTACAATGCCTCACCAATATCCAGAATCAAATCTAGATGAGAATTCTTTAATATAAAGAATTCATATATACAACTTACTCACACCAATAAGCGAACGTGCATATCTTACGACATAAAAAAGCGCGGATGGCAGAAGCCATTCGCGCTTTTCTTATTATTAACCGGGATAAACGAATTATCCGCCGAAATTATCGTACATAATGCTAGCAGATTCGACACCCAGACTATCAAGCATGTTGACTACAGCCTTAGACATCGGACCAGGACCGCACATGTAATATTCAATATCTTCAGGAGCTTCATGATCCTTCAGATAAGTGTCGTACATAACGGTGTGAACAAAACCCGGAGTGTACTTCACGCCTGCTGCATCGGCGGCAGGATCGGGACGGTCGAGTGCCAAATGGAAATGGAAGTTGGGGAACTCCTTCTCAAGTCCGAGGAAGTCATCCAGATAGAACACTTCGTTCAAGGCACGAGCTCCGTAGAAATAGTGCATTTCGCGATCGCGTGTATTCAATGTCTTGGTCATGTGCATGATCTGTGCACGGAGCGGAGCCATACCGGCACCACCACCAACCCAAATCATTTCTTTCTTGGAATCGAAATGCGGATGGAAGTCACCGTAAGGACCACTCATGATAACCTTGTCACCCGGCTTCAGGGTAAAGATGTAAGAAGAAGCAATACCCGGATTGACATCCATAAATCCACTACGGTCGGGTTTGAACGGAGGTGTGGCGATACGCACGGTCAGCATGAACACGTCACCTTCGGCCGGATAGTTGGCCATGGAGTAAGCACGGATGGTAGGTTCGGGATTGACACACTTCAACGAGAACATATTGAACTTCTGCCATGCGGGCAGATACTCATCACCAATAAGGCTCTTGTCAATGTCCTTGTCATAATCCATGGTAAATGTAGGAATCTTAATCTGTGCATACGAACCAGGAATAAAGTCCATGTGAGCACCCGCTGGAAGCTGCACCTTGAACTCCTTGATGAACGTAGCCACATTCTTGTTGGAGATAACGGTGCACTCGTATTCCTTCACACCCAAGACACTCTCGGCCACCTTAATGCCCATGTCGCCTTTCACCTTCACCTGGCATCCCAAGCGCCAATAATCCTTTTGCTGCTTACGGCTGAAGTGGGGTACCTCAGAGGGGAGGATTTCCCCACCTCCTTCAAGTACCTGACACTTACATTGCCCGCACGAGCCTTTGCCGCCGCATGCGGAAGAAAGGTACACACCGTTGACAGCCAATGTATTGAGTAACGTGCCTCCAGAAGCCACTTCCAATTCACGCTCGCCATTGATAGTTAGTTTCACGTTACCTGACGGCACCAGATAGTTCTTGGCTACCAGCAGGATTACCACAAGCAGCAGGATTACCACAAGGAATACCCCCACGCTTGCCAATATCAAATTCATATCCATTTGTTACGCTCCTTTCTTTAATTAAATGTTCAAACCAGAGAAACACATAAACGCCATAGCCATAAGGCCCACGGTGATGAACGTGATGCCCAGACCTTTCAGAGGAGCAGGAACATCGGAGTAAGCCATCTTCTCGCGCACGGCAGCCAACCCAATGATAGCCAATGCCCAGCCAATTCCTGAGCCAAGGGCATAGGAGATAGCATCGGAAACGCTACCAATGTACTTCGGATCACTTGCGCCCAAGTTGATGCGTTGCTGCATGAAGAGCGAAGCACCCATGATGGCACAGTTTACAGCAATCAGCGGGAGGAAAATACCAAGCTGGGCGTAAAGCGTAGGAGTGAAACGCTCTACAATCATTTCCACCAGCTGAGTGATACCGGCGATAACCGCAATAAACAGGATAAAGCTCAAGAAGCTGAGGTCAACCCCCTCGATAATAGCATCAGGACCCAGCACCTTGGTCTGTAACAAATAGTTGACGGGAAGGGTCACCACCAGCACGAAAGTCACGGCGATACCCAAGCCCACGGATGTCTTCACCGTCTTCGACACAGCCAAGTATGAACACATGCCGAGGAAAAAGGCGAATATCATGTTGTCCACGAAAATGGAGCGGACGAGTAAGCTAAAAAATTCTCCCATAATATGATATTTCTATTTTATTCGTTTTCTATCCAAGAAATCATTTCTCTTGCAACTCTTTATGATGGGCACGCTGATACCAGATGATGCATGCCACGATGATAAGCGCCATCGGAGGCATCAGCATCAAGCCGTTGTTCACGTAACCCATATTCTTGATAGGCTCATAGTTCAGGATGTTGAAACCGAGCAACGTGCCCGATCCAAGCAACTCGCGGATAAACGCCACAATAATCAAAATCTTGGCATAGCCCAACCCGTTACCCAAACCATCGAGGAATGACTCCCACGGACCGTTCATCATGGCAAAAGCTTCCAAACGTCCCATCAAAATACAGTTCGTGATAATCAAACCTACATATACAGAAAGCTGCACGCTCACATCATAAGCGAACGCCTTCAAAATCTCACTCACGATAGTTACCAGCGCGGCCACTACTACCAACTGCACGATGATACGGATACGGTTGGGAATGGTCTTGCGGATAAGCGAAATCACTACATTGGAGAATGCCGTAATGACGGTTACGGAAAGTCCCATCACAATAGCCGGCTCCAACTTAGCGGTTACGGCCAATGCGGAGCAGATACCCAACACCTGCACGGTAACCGGATTGTTCATGCCCAGCGGTGTGGCGAACACTTCTTTATTTTTACTTGAAAACAATTGTCCCATAGTCTATTATTCCTCCCCCTCATTATTGGTTAAAAACTTCTTGTAGTTGCCTAAGCAATTCTTTATCATGGCGTCCACGGCCACAGAGGTAATAGTACCTCCGGAGATACCGTCTACTTGATAGTCGGGTTTCTCAATCTTACCAAACTTCACTACCCCCAGAGTTACCTCGCCATTTTCTAACGTCTTCTTATTCTTGAACTCGTTTTGGAAAGTCTCACCCGCGATCTCGGCTCCCAAACCCGGAGTCTCGCTAGCATGTGAGAAGTAAGTACCGTACACTGTATCCTTGTCGTCATTCAAGGCGATGTACCCCCAAATGGCTCCCCAAAGGCCTGTACCATATACAGGGAAAACATACTTCTTAGCGCCGTCAATCTCGGCTACAAACACATGCAGGCGGTTGTTCTCCTTCACTTCTTTCTCATAACCGGTAGCAAAGGCGCCTGTATTCTCGGTCAGCGTACCGTCCTCGTTCATCAGCATATCCTTCACGTATTTGGTGTATTCAGCGTCAGGATCGGCCACGCCACGTATGTTCAGAGCGGCAAGTATCTGCTTTTTCGTGTCCATCTCCACATTTTTGTTTTGCGTAGCTTTCAACGAAGAGCTGACAAATGCCAGCAGGAATGCAACGATAATAACCATTACCGAAGCATAAATCATAGTATAACTATTACTATTGGTATTCATATCAAACGTTCGGTTTTAATGGTTAGACTTATTTGGCGGCCACACGTTTGGCACGGCGGTTGATGTTGCTCTGCACCACGCAATAGTCGATGAGCGGGGCAAAGATGTTCATCAACAGGATGGCAAGCATCATACCCTCGGGATAACCCGGGTTGAGCACACGGATGATGATAGCCATGGCACCGATAAGGAGACCATAGATGTATTTACCCGTCTCAGTACGAGCCGAAGTCACGGGGTCAGTAGCCATAAACACGGCACCGAAGCAAAAACCGCCTAACACCAAGTGTTCATACCAAGGCATGTGAGCTACGGCCGTGTCGGGACCTGCCACATTGAAAATCCAAGCCATCAACGCACCTCCCACAAATACAGAAAGCATGGTCTTCCAGCTTGCGATGCCTGTCCACAAAAGAATAACGGCACCAATGGCAATGGCTATCACACTTGTCTCACCAATAGAACCCGGTATCAAACCCGTCACCATGTCCCAAGAAAAGTCAGGAGCCACGGGCGAAGTCTTGGCAATGCCCAAAGGAGTAGCTACAGTCAAACCATCTACCGTCTGGCCAAGACCGAAGATCGAGTCACCCGAAACCCATACGGCATCACCGGACATCTTGGTAGGATAAGCGAAGAACAGGAAAGCACGAGTGATAAGAGCTACGTTGAACACGTTCATACCCGTACCACCAAATACTTCCTTAGCAAAGATTACAGAGAATGCTGTGGCAATGGCCAGCATCCACAAAGGACAATCCACTGGCACAATCATCGGGATAAGGATACCCGAAACGAGAAAACCTTCCTGGATTTCCTCTTTCTTCCACTGAGCTACAACAAATTCAATGCCCAAACCTACTACATACGAAACGATAATCTTAGGCAACACGGCCAGGAAGCCATAAAAGAACATGGCCCAGAAACCGCCTTCGGCACCAGTGGCATGGAAATGCTGATAGCCCACATTATACATGCCGAACAACAAAGCCGGTATCAATGCAATAACGACCATCGACATGATGCGTTTACTATCGATGGCATCGTGAATATGCGTTCCCGATTTCGAAGTGGTGTTGGGCACGAAGAGGAAAGTCTCAAAGCCGTCAAACACCGAACGAAACGCGTGGAATTTGCCGCCCTCTTCAAAGTTCGGCTTTATCTTGTCGAGATAATTTCTTAACGCTTTCATCTAAACTATATTACTATTATAACATTATTATATATTTATGCCATCTCTTTACGAAGCATGTCAAGACCCGCACGCACGATACGCTGCACTTCCACCTTGGACGAACATACAAACTCGCACAGGGCAAAGTCTTCGGGAGCCACTTCGTAGATACCCAAAGCTTCCATACGGTCGATATCACCTGCAATGATGGCTTTCACCAGATATTCGGGATAGATATCCATCGGGAATACACGGTCGTACTCATTGGACATGATCATGTGGCGTTCACCACCCTTCACACGGGCATCAAACACATATTCCTTCTTACCCATCAGCCAGCTGAAATAAGAATGGTTCACACTGAACTGATTGAAACGAGGCATGATCCAACCCAACATTTCGTGTACGTCGTCACCTTCGGGAATCACGGTCAGCTGGTTGTGGAAAGCACCCAGAAAACCGTTGGGAGAAACTTTCTTACCCGTCAGTACATTACCGCTGATATAACGCAGTTCTTTGCCAGTCGTTACATTACCCTGGAATACGTTGGTAAGCAGAGCACCGACTTTCAGCTTGCAGTAAGCGGGTTTCTTCACCTCACTTCCCGTTACAGCTACCGTACGGGTCATGTCTACACGACCGGTGTTCATCAGGCGGCCAATGAAGATAACTGCCTCGGCGCCGATAGTCCACACCGTCTCACCCTTTGCGATGGGCGAAATATGATTGATCTGCACACCGACATTGCCGGCCGGATGCGGACCGTCGAAAGCTGTGATGGTCACATTCTTGGCCTGCGTCAGAGCAGCAACCTTCTGCTTTACACTGATACTCAGATAAGTTTTGGCCATCTTAGCCAAAGCGTCAAGACCTGTCTGGAAGTTAGCTTCCTCACCCTTCAGCGCAAACTCGAAATCGGGCGCCAACGGATTGCTGTCGAAAGCAGAAACAAAAATTGCTTTCGGTTCCACAGTCGGATCCGCAATTACATCATACGGACGCTGACGGATGAAAGCAAACATTCCGGCATTGAGCAGCAGTTCTTTGACCTGCACGGCATCCATCTTCGACGGATCCTTCTTGCCGAATTCCTCATAGTCTTGTTCTGTGGCAGCCTCAACGACAATGTTCATCACCTTACGGCGTGCACCTCGTTCTACGCTCGTCACTACACCACTTACGGGTGAAACAAATTTTAATTCAGGATGGTTCTTGTCGATAAACAAGGGTCCCCCGGCCATCACATATTCCTGCTCTTTGACCACCACCTTGGGAGTAATTCCGGTAAAATCATCGGGAACAAGTGAATAGAATCCCGGTTCTTTCACAGAGAAGAACTCTTCGGCAGCTTTGCCCTTCAGGTTAATGTCAAGGCCTTTACGTAACTTAATTACATTTGCCATGTGTTGATTTAAAATAATGGTTTCATTAATTTGCTGCAAAATTAGCAAAAAAGAATGTGATTTAAGAGGAAATAAGAGAGGAAATACGGAGAAATTTCCGTAATGGGCTCCGTTAACGAACACGAAGAAAATAAAGTGCCACTTTAGACTCGTAAAGAAGAGCTTTACGGCGCTAAAGTGGCACTCTGGAAAACGGTAACAGAGGTTTAATTTTCTTCTGCAAACATGGGGTCCCAAGCCGGTAAACGGATGGGCTTCTGCTTGAAGAGCTTCATTACTTTTTCAGGGACATATTTGGTCTCCACCACCAGGCGGAACATGTATTCGTCGAACCATCGGTCTGTCATAATTAGATGCCCCTGGTAACCGGATGCGGCTCCCCAGCTATTTTCCACCATCCATTTCACAGGCTTTCCATCTTTGTCCAGATCTACAGCCATCAGCGTCATGGCGTGGGCCGACATGCTGGCAAACGTCTGGATACGCTGTTTCTTGTCCATACCAAACGTCACACCGAACAGCGAACCATAGTCATAATTGTCGACATCCAGATAACCGCGCTTGGCATCCAGCTGGGTAACGTCGCTTGAGAAGTACATCCGCGTACTATCCTTCAGCGAAGCAATGGCCATCTCCTTGATTTCCTCGACAGGGAGATTGACATAAGTCCAATTGCGGCCGTCGTAACGATGACGGTCATACTCAATCTCATAACATTTGTAATACTCCCGGCTAGGATCGTTCATAACCATCACGTAGTTGGTAAGCAAACCGGTATCGCCGTATTTCTCGAGGAAAGACATCGGAGTGTGGTGTTCCACTTCCACACGTCTGCCCTGCGCATCCCTTCGCACATAGTCGAAAGATGTAGGAGGTACTCCCAAATTCAAAGCCAACATGCGGTAAACGGTACCCAGCATTTCGGTCTTTGCCTTCTCCAAATCGGAAGCACTGGCCCCTTTCTGCACCATCTCGCGCAAAGACAAACCGTATTCCTTCAATTTGAGCCCGATGAGCGACGACATAAGACTCGTATGCTCACTACTGTAAGTTTCAGGCATGGCTTCTTTGGGAACGAGTCCGTATTTCCCTACAATATCGGCCACTCCGGTAAACGTACCTCCATCGCTCAAAGGATGTTTGAAGAGCCACTCTACCGTCTGGTCGTTCATCGGCTTTTCAGCCGTATCAATAATACCCTGTAAGAACAGATTGGACTTCTCCAGCTGATCCCAGAAAAACGAATACGTTTGCGAGAATTCCAATCCCGGCAGGCCGAAACGTGCAATGGCCTTGGCGCGCATCACGTTCAGCCCCGTAAAAAGCCAGCAGCGTCCTGACGACTGCTGGTCGGTAATCCCCTTAGACTCCACTTTTACAGAGAAATCTGTATCAATCCCTACCTGCTTCTCCTGATTCAGAGTTAAAGACTTGATGCTGTTACTGCCGATGGCATTACGCAAGGCTTTATCAGAAGCCGTATCTTGATAGCTCTGGCGTATCTGTCCTAGCATTTCCGGACTGATACCACCATTCTTGTCCTGAGCCTGTACACTTAACAGGCCTGCACACAGAACAATCACAGAAATCATTTGTTTTTTCATCTGTAGCAATACAATTTAAATTACAATGTTAACAATGACAAAGATATTAACTATTTCTGAGATTTTTAGTACCTTTGCATCACATTTCCAACAAGTATGAAGAATTTAATAACCATTCTGCTTCTGTTTACGCTAGTGGCGACCGGCGTACAGGCACAACAACAGAACGATACGGCAGCCGTTAACGACAGTACTCCTACCCTCAGCAAAAAAGAATTGCGAAAGCTCAAGAAAGCGAACCGTAATTTCCACTATAATATCCTCGGCGGCCCGAGCTACTCACCGGACTTTGGCCTGCTGGTAGGCGGAAGTGCCTTGATGACATTCAGCCTGAATCCTCAAGACACAACCCTGAAACGGTCGGTGGTACCAATAGCCCTGGCCTTCATGTTCGATGGAGGAATCAACATATTCTCCAAGCCACAATTATTCTTTAAACACGACCGTTTCCGTCTTTTTGGTAAGTTCAGTTACAAAAACACGGTGGAAAATTATTACGATATCGGCTATACGACCAACAGAGACTACATTCGAAGCGACTCAACCAGCCAATACCGATACAGCGGCGTACAGATCAATCCCTGGTTTCTGTTTCGACTGGGTGAAAGCGATTTCTTCGCAGGTCCACAGATTGACATCAACTACGATCATTTCACCAAACCTGCTAAAGGCTTGGTAGAAAACCAGTCATACCAAGAAGCAGGCGGAACCGCCCACGGATACAAGAACTTCAATTCCGGTCTGGGTTTCCTGTTGACATACGATAGCCGCGACGTTCCAGCCAATGCCTATAAAGGTATCTATCTGGATTTCCGTGGAATGATGTATCACAAAATATTCGGAAGTGAACACAACTTCTATCGTCTCGAATTGGACTACCGCCAATACAAAGAGGTAGGCAAACGCAAGGTTATCGCCTGGACAGCTCAAACCAAAAATGTATTCGGTGACAACATACCCTTAACACAATACTCCCTGACAGGTACTCCTTTCGATCTCCGAGGCTATTATCAAGGACAGTATCGCGACAAATCATCGCACATCGTGATGGCTGAATACCGACAGATGCTGAATACCGATCAAGAGACCTGGTTGAAACGTATAATCAACCATCTGGGTTTCGTAGTATGGGGTGGATGCGGATTCATGGGCCCCACTCCCACTAAAATAGAAGGTGTACTACCTAACTACGGTGTCGGCCTTCGCATCGAAGTGCAACCTCGTATGAATGTCCGCCTGGATTTGGGCAAGAATACAGTAAACAACCAGACGCTGTTCTACTTCAACATGACAGAAGCGTTCTAAAACATAAAAAGAGAGTGCATCCCATTGATGCACTCTCCCAATCTGTTGCTATCTACAAGCTTTTTACCACATGCACAACTAATACATGCCAACACCTATCGATAACCGACCATGAAACAACAGATTATGCAAAAATATCACTGCGCTGAACGTAGGCTATCACATCGCCCTTGTTGACCACAGCTCCCTGTTGAGCGCAAACTTCTACAACACGTCCCGTAAATCCGGTATATATTTTCTCATATTCACCCCATGGAGTAGAAATGTAACAAAATACCTCATCGTGCTGGTACTTGCGTCCGACAAACGGTGCCAACGAAGGACCATCTACGGAAACTTCCCAAAGAACCTGTCCCTTAGAGGGTGCAACCACCGGATCTGCTTTAGCGCGCTTCAGTTTCTTCACTTCCTCTTCCGATACAACTCCCTTAGACAAAGCTGCGTCTTTGGCACGCATCAGCTCTTCTTCGAAACGCTTCTTGGCAACGCCCGATTTATAGTCACGGTACTGACGGTCATGCATAGCCAGTTCAAACAATTCTTCATCGTCTTCGCCATATTCCCAACCGTTTTCATCCATTTCTTTGCGATACTGATCCAAAGCATCAGGATAGTTGGCCTGCGGATCGGTATCCACAAATTCATAACCTTTCTCTTTAGCCAGTTCCACAATCTCAGGCGCCAGTGCTCCTGGCAGACGTCCACTCTTGCCAAGAATCATGTCCCAAGTGTGGTTGTCAATCATCGTCCAGCGCTCTTCACCTTTAACAAGCTGCATCACGTTCATCAGCGCCACATTCTTGACATACTGGCTGAACGGAGTTACCAACGGAGGATAACCTAATTTAGGCCATACGTATTCCACTTCATCGAACAGCATCACCAACAGATCGTCAATGCTCATGGGCGACTGATTCTTACTCTTCAAAATCATGTTGATACCTGAATGCACTCCCTTCAAGTCGGCCATCATCGAACCCATCATACCACCCGGCAATCCACACTTTAACAAAAGGGAAGACATATGTTTATTGGTAGGATCCATAAAATAGCCCAGGAAGTCATCGATAAATTCCTGCGTCATGGCACGTGCCTTCATATAGGCTTTCATGTTAATTTCGGGCACCTGGAAACCCTTATCCTTCAACATGGCTTGCACAGAAATCACGTCAGGATGTACCTTACCCCACGACATCGGCTCCATAGCCACGTCGATAATATCAGCACCGTTTTCACATACTTCGAGGATAGAAGCCATCGACAGGCCCGGACCACTATGACCGTGATATTGGATGATAACCTCGGGATGCCGCTCCTTGATAGCTTTGGTCAGACGCCCCAACATGCCCGGGCGGCCAATACCGGCCATATCTTTCAGGCAGATTTCAGGTGCACCCGCTTCAATCAGCTTATCGGCAATTTCGGTATAATATTCTACGGTATGAACCGGCGAATAGGTGATACAGAGTGTAGCCTGTGGTATCATACCTGCCTCCAAAGCATATTGAATGGAAGGAATGATATTGCGAGTTTCGTTCAATCCGCAGAAGATACGGGTAATGTCTACACCCTGTGCGTGCTTTACTTTATACATCAGGCGGCGCACATCAGCTGGCACAGGATACATACGCAAGGCGTTCAGTCCACGGTCCAGCATGTGGGTTTGGATTCCAGCTTCATGGAAAGGCTTGGTAAAAGCACGCACGGCTTTGTTCGGATTTTCACCATAAAGCAGATTCACCTGCTCGAAAGCTCCGCCATTGGTTTCCACTCTTGCAAAACAGCCCATCTCGACAATCAATGGAGCAATGCGAACCAGTTGGTCCACTCTTGGTTGATACTTACCGGAGGATTGCCACATGTCTCTGTAGACGAGACTGAACTTAATTTCTTTTTTCATTGTAGTCAGGTATTAGTGATTCTTTTTCTTTGGGTTAACTTAACATATACAAATATAGCAGTTTTAATTGACATATCGGCATATAAATACTAAAAATATTCATATCAAAAGATATGTTATATATCATATTGTCACATTTACCCCAATTATCCGGTTCCAAACCACTTTAGAAATACGATAATTTCGGAAGTAAAAAGACAAATAAATGTGATTTTTTTATAGTTTTGTAGACTGATTAACCAACAAAAACACATCAATCGAAAAAATGTAAAGTTATGAGAGTCATGAAACTGAAAATGCTACTATGTCTGGCCATTGCCGTCATAGCCATGCCAGCCTTTAGCCAGGGGCTGAAAGCATTCAAACTGAAAAATGGTCTTTCCGTATATATATGGGAAGACGCATCCAAGTCGGACGTGTTCGGACTGGTTGGTGTACGCGCCGGCTCCATCAACGAGCCGGAAGAATACACCGGACTTGCCCATTACCTGGAACACGTCATGTTCAAGGGGACAGACAATATCGGTGCCCTCAACTGGACGGAAGAAGAGCCTATCTACAAGGAAATCATCGCCAAGTATGACCAGCGGGCTGCCGAGACCGATCCGGTAAAGAAAGATGCCCTGAACCAGGAAATCAACGAACTCACTCTGAAGGCTGGCAAGATCAGCCTGCCAACCGAATATTCCAGTCTGATGGAAAGTATCGGTGCCAAAGGCGTGAATGCAGCAACAAGCTACGACTATACGTTCTATCACAGCTCCTTCCCAGCCTATCAGATAAACAAGTGGCTCGAAATCTCTTCACAACGATTCATCCATCCCGTGTTCCGTTCTTTCCAACCCGAACTGGAGAACGTGTACGAAGAGTACAACCGCGCACAGGACAATCCCAATCAGGCTGTCAGCAGCTTTTTCATGAGCAAGGCATTCGAAGGACACCCCTATTCGCGCGACATCATCGGCCTGCCCGAACATCTGAAGAACCCGCAGCTGAGCAAGCTTATCGAATTCTACGACACCTGGTACGTACCCGAAAACATGGTGCTCGTGCTGGTCGGCAACATCAACGCCCAGCAGGTAGCCGGCCGCATCGCCGGAACCTTCGGTCGTCTGGCCAAAAAGCCGATGCCCGAACGCAAAACCTACACAGACATGAACATCCAGGGACGCAAGCAGTACACCGAGAAAGTGGGTTACTATCCGCAGGTGGCCATGGTGTTCAACGGTGTACCGGCCGGACATCCCGACGAAGATGCACTGGACATCGCCCTCTCTCTGCTGAGCAACGGCAGCCAGACGGGTGCATTGGACAAGCTGGTATTGGACGGCGAACTAACCAGTGCCGGAGCTTACGCACAGACTTTCCGTGAACAAGGACGCTCGGTCGTAGTAAGCATACCGCTTTACGATGAAAACCAACGCCGCTTCGAATCGAACAAAAGCGCCGAGAAAAAAGCTCTGGAAGCTATCGAGAAGATAGCCAACGGTGAGTTCGAAGATTGGAAAATCAATGCCATCAAGGCGGAAATGTGCCGCCAGTTCGACCTGGCCATGGAGAAGAACGAACAGAAAGCCATGATCCTGATGAATGCTTTCTATAATGAACAGGATCTGGGCGAAATATTAAACTACAAGGACAAGATCATGGCTGTAACAAACGATGACGTAAAGCGTGTAGCCAAACAATATCTGTCTAAAAACTACCTGGCCCTCTACATCGAACAGGGCAAGGCCAAGAAGGGTGAGAAAATAGCCAAGCCCAACTACAAGCCCGTGGAACCGCCCGTAGGCCAGCAATCGCTCTACGCCCTGCAATTCAAGAGCCTGCCTATCGGTCATGTAGCTGAAAACCTGATTGACTTTAGCGACGTACAGGTGAAACAACTGAACGACCGTTCCAAGATGTACTACACGCCAAACAAGGAAAACAACATCTTCCAGCTCGTCCTGCAGTACGGAGCCGGAACCGAAGAATTCCCCAAACTCGACGTAGCCGCCAGCCTGATGAACAACGCCGGCGTGATGGGACTCTACGAACCGCAGCAGCTGAAGGAGGAACTCAGCAAACTGAATGCGACCTGCTACGTATCGGCCAGCTCCAACTACCTGACCATCGTCATGGAAGGATTTGAAGAAACCTTGCCCCAAGCCTGCCAGCTCCTCTCCCGCCAGATCCTGATGCCCAAACTGGACGACAAACAGCTGGCACAGCTAAAAGGTAACATCCTGAGTACACGTCAGCAACGCAAGGAAAACGTCAGCACGCTGAACGAGGCTTTGCGCCAGTATCTGCTCTACGGTGACAAGTCGGACTACATCGACGAACTGACGGACAAAGAAGTGCTCGAACTGCAGATCTCCGAACTGACGGGTGACATCAACCGCGCATCCAATTTCGAATCGAAAATCTTCTATACCGGTACCCTGCCCTTCGACAACGTCTACAGCATCCTGAGCCAGAACCTCCCGCTCGTAGCCAATGAGCGCCCGTCTGAATCGCCGCGCGTGAAACCGATGCAGGCTGTAAGTGAAAATACCATCTACTTCCTGCCCAACAACGACGCAGAACAGGCACAGATCCACTTCTACCTGCCGATGCAAACAGCCGACAAGAAGGATGACGTGCTGCGCGATGCCTTCAACCAATACTTCGGTCTGGACTTCACCGGACTGGTATTGAACGAAATCCGCGAGAAGCGTTCCATGGCCTATACGGCTTACGCCTACGCAGCCACACAAGGCATTGCCGGCAAAGCCAGCTACCTGTACGGCAGCATCGGTACGCAGAACGACAAGGCCAACGACGCCATCGACGTGTTCATGGGCCTCATCAACGACATGCCGAAGAATGCCGACCGCATCGACAACATCAAGAGTTATCTGCGCCAGTCGGCCTTGACCAACCATCCCGACTTCCGCAGCAAGGCGATGTATCTGGTTAACCTCGGTTACCAAGGCTATACTGAAGATCCTGCCAAGGAACAGTTGCCGCAAATCGATGCACTGACCTTCGACGACATCGTAAAGTTCTACGAGACAAACATCAAAGGCAAACCCTATGCAATCGCCATCATGGGTAACCCCAAGATGATAGACCTGAAGAAGCTGGAGAAATACGGAAAAGTAGTCAAACTGAACGACAACAAACTGTTCAACACGAAAGATACGCTGTTCTAACCAAAACGACCCGTATTATGCCCCACTGAGAAAGCACTGCATGGCACCGTCACGAAGTGCTTCCTCAGGGGGTAACAAAGCACTGCATGAGAGGGTGACGAAGCACTTCGTCAGACCCTCAGAAAGCACTTCATCAGAACAGAAAGAAAAACAGATACGGACGATGTGAAAACTGAGCATCACATCGTCCGTATCTGTTTTTTCTACTTATAACCTGTAACCAGTCCGTCTTTTAGGCGTGTCCCGACAAGGTCGGCAGGCATATCTTATACTTCACTGCCAGAATACGTGTCAGAAAGACCACCACTCCACAAGCTATCTGGCAGATGTAGTCGTCCATCTGTGCCAACGCACACACCCAGTAGACCAATCCGCCGACCACACAAGCCATCGCATAGATTTCTTTACGGAATATCAGCGGAATCTCATTAATAAACACATCGCGAATAACACCGCCGGCCGCACCCGTCATGCTACCCATGATGATAGCCACCCAAAAAGGATAGCCCAAGGACAGACTCTTCCCTACACCTACGACCGTGAACAGAGCCAGACCGATGGTATCGAAAAAGAAAAACGTATTGTTCAGGTGAATGAGATGCTTGCCAAACATGGTCACAAAAACCAACGCAAGTCCTGTACATATAAGATAAATAGGATCGGTCATCCAGCCCGGAGTCACGTCAAGCAACAAATCGCGCAACGTACCGCCACCCACGGCCGTAGCAAAACCAACCACGTATGCGCCAAACCAATCAAACCGTTTGGCCGATGCCAGACGAATGCCACTGATCGCAAAAGCAAACGTCCCCACAAAATCGAGTATCTGAACAAATGTAGGCATATAGATGAAATTTCCTGCAAAGTAACGAATAAAATTCCATTAGAAAACGTACTTTTGTGAAAGATTTAAAAGGTTCGACTCATGAAAATAACGATTGTAGCGGGCGCACGCCCCAATTTTATGAAAATAGCCCCCCTGTGCCGTGCCATCGATGCCGCACGCGAAGCCGGTCAGGACATCAGTTACCGCGTAGTATATACCGGCCCGGAGAACGATCCGGCACTGGAAGCCTCCCTCTTCTCCGACCTCGCCATGAAGAAGCCCGACTCCTATCTGGGTGTCACTGGCAACGACCATTCGCAAGTGACGGCCGACATCATGCTGGCCTTTGAAAAAGAGTTGAACGCCCACCCGGCACAGACAGTGCTGGTAGTGGACGATATGACCGCCACCATGAGCTGCGCCATTGTAGCCAAGAAGCGCGGACTGAAGGTGGCACATGTCATTGCAGGTACCCGTTCGTTCGACATGAACATGCCGCGTGAAGTGAACCGCACCATCGTCGATGCCATCTCCGACTACCTGTTTGCAGCCAGCATGGCCGCCAACCGCAACCTGAACCAGGAAGGCATGATACCGGAATACATCCACTACGTCGGCAATATCCTGATGGACACTATCCGCTACAACCGCCACCGCCTGCTACAACCCTTGTGGTTCTCTACGCTCGGTCTGAAGAAAGGCTGCTACCTGCTGCTCACTCTGAACCGACACGAGCTGCTGCAACAGCGCCAGGTCCTCCAGTCCCTGCTACAAACAATTCTCGACAGAGCCGGCGGGGTCCCCGTCGTAGCCCCCCTGCACCCATACGTACAGCAAGCCATTCAAGCCACTGGCATCAGTGCCCCAAACCTGCACATCCTGCCGCCGCAAAGCTATCTGCACTTCGGGTTCCTCATCAACCAGGCACAGGGCATTGTGACCGACTCGGGCAACATCGCCGAAGAAGCCACCTTCCTCGACGTACCCTGCATCACGCTGAATACGTATGCCGAACACCCCGAGACATGGCGTATCGGTACCAACGAACTGGTAGGCGAAAACACGTTTGCCCTTTCGGCCTCACTGGAAAAAATGCTAAAAGGTGACTGGAAGCACAGTACCCTACCCGAACGTTGGGACGGCCGTACGGCAGAACGTATCGTACAAGTCCTGCTTACAAAATAACAGACTATACCTGTCCGGAATTGAGGACTAAGAAGAGGATGAAAACTAAATAATAGTTTTCAATTTTTCCATATTTTTAGTTCTCAATTCCCAAATAATCAAAATTTGCTTCTTATTTGCTTGCAAATTACTAACTTTGCAGTTCGATTATGATAGATATGAAGCAATTATATACAACTCTCATTCTTCTGACAGTGCTCCTTTTCGCCCATTCAGCCGGAGCATCCGCCCAAATCAGAGGTACCGTTACAGACTCAATCACCAACGAACCCTTGTTGTATGTCACTGTCCAGTACGAAGGCAAAGGCGTGGGAGCCATTACCAACGGAGACGGAGAATACAAGGTAGAGACCCGCAAGGGATGGGACGAACTGACTTTCTCTACAATCGGTTACGTTACCAAGAAAGTCAAGATCAAACCCGGACAGAAAGTGCTGAATGTCAAAATGTCGCCCGACGACATCATGTTGTCTGAAGTAGTAGTCAAACCCAAAAGAGAAAAATACTCCCGTAAGAACAATCCGGCTGTGGACTTTATGCGTAAAGTCATCGAACACAAGAAGCAGCTGAAACTGGAAGAAAACGACTTCTACCAATACCAGAAGTACGAAAAGATGAAGATGTCGCTAAACGATGTCACCCCCGAAAAGATGGAAAAAGGACTGTACAAGAAATTCTCCTTTTTCAAAGATCAGGTAGAAACATCGCCTAAAACCGGCAAGCAAATATTGCCCATTTCCATCAAGGAGACAGCATCGCGAACCATCTACCGCAAGGATCCACGCAGCGAGAAAACCATCATCGAAGGTATGAACTCGACAGGTATTGAAGAATTCTTCAGTACGGGCGACATGCTGGGTACGATCCTGAACGATGTTTTCTCGGACGTCAACATCTACGACGACGACATCCGCCTGCTGCAACGCCGCTTCGTAAGCCCCATCGGGCGAGGAGCCATCTCGTTCTACAGATATTACCTGATGGATACACTCATGGTAGACCAGCATGAATGTGTACACCTGACGTTCGTCCCCAACAATTCGCAGGACTTCGGCTTTACAGGCCATTTGTATGTAGTGAAAGACTCGACCTATGCCGTAAAAAAATGTACTATGAACCTGCCTAAAAAAACAGGTGTAAACTTCGTTGAAAGTCTGGACATCGTACAACAGTTCGAACAACTGCCCGACAGCAATTGGGTACTGACCGACGACGATATGACCGTAGAACTGGCCTTGATGAAAGGTGTTCAGGGACTGGAAGTGCAACGCACGACCAAATATTCGAAATACAACTTTGACGAAATAGAACCCCGCCTCTTCCGCCTGAAAGGAAAAGTCATCAAGGAAGCCAACATGCTGGCCAAGAGCGACGAATATTGGGCTGAAGTACGTCAGGTCCCCCTCACCAAGAAAGAGAGTACCATGGACCTTTTCATGAACCGCATCGAACAGATACCGGGATTCAAAATCATCATCTTCGGCGCCAAGGCACTGATCGAGAACTTCGTGGAAACCGGTAGTAAAGACCATCCCAGTAAGTTCGACTTCGGCCCCATCAACACCATCATCACCAGCAACTACGTGAACGGAGCCCGTTTCCGTCTCAGTGGTATGACAACCGGTAATCTGCATCCCCACTGGAACTTCAGCGGATATGGTGCGTATGGTACACGTGACAAGAAGTGGTTCTACTCCGGCCAGGTGGCCTATTCGTTCAACAAACGCGAATATGTGTTGTGGGAGTTTCCTAAACACTATCTGTCTTTCAAATATACATACGATGTCATGTCACCTATGGACAAATACCTGGAGACAGACAAAGACAACATGTTTGTAGGCTGGAAATGGACAACCGTCGACCAGATGTCTTATATTCGTGACGCTACCCTCAACTACGAATTGGAAACAAATACCGGTTTTTCCGTCAAAGCCATGCTGCGCCACCGCAACGACCAGCCGGCCGGCATCCTGCAATACTGGCGCAACGACGGTGAAACTCCCGGTGTATTGGGCGAAAACAATACGCTGGTCCATGATATCACCACTACCGAACTGGGTGTAACGCTGCGTTATGCCCCGGGCGAAACATTTGTCAATACCAAGCAGCGTCGTGTACCCGTATCGCTGGATGCTCCTCAGTTCACCCTCTCGCACACAATCGGCTTCAAAGGCATATTGGGAGGTGAATACAACTTCAACCTCACGGAGATAGGACTGCGCAAGCGTTTCTGGTTCGGTTCCTGGGGAAAGATCGACATCACAGCCCGTGCGGGTGCCCAGTGGAACAAGGTACCATTCCCGTTCCTGAACCTGCCCATGGCCAACCTGTCATACATCACCCAGCACAACGAATCGTTCTCACTCATCAACAACATGGAGTTTCTGAATGACCGCTACGGCTCGCTGGCGCTGAGTTACGACATGAACGGCAAGCTCTTCAACCGCATCCCCTTGCTGAAGAAACTGAAATGGCGTGAGATGTTCCGCATCCGTGGCTTGTGGGGTACACTGACCGATAAGAACAATCCGTACAAAAGCAACGATCCCGACCTCTTCCTCTTCCCGACCCGCAATGGTATGCCTACCAGCTACGTCATGGGAAAGACGCCTTACGTGGAGGCCAGTGTAGGTATCTATAACATCTTCAAGTTGCTGCACATCGAGTACGTGCGGCGTCTCACCTACACCGACATTCCCGGCGTGAAGAAAGACGGTATACGCTTCATGATCATGATGATATTTTAATCCATAGAACAAACGTGCAACCACTGGCAGAAAGGCTTCGGCCCAAGACATTAGACGAATACATCGGCCAGAAACATCTGGTCGGACCGGGAGCAGTCCTCCGCAAGATGATCGATGCAGGACGCATTTCCTCCTTCATCCTGTGGGGACCTCCGGGAGTGGGTAAGACGACGCTGGCACAAATCATTGCCAACAAGCTGGAAACCCCGTTCTATACGCTGAGCGCCGTGACCAGCGGCGTAAAAGACGTGCGCGACGTAATCGACCGCGCCAAGAACAACCGTTTCTTTTCCCAAGCCAATCCCATCCTTTTCATTGACGAAATCCACCGTTTCAGCAAGTCGCAGCAAGACTCGCTGCTGGGTGCTGTCGAACAGGGCATCGTGACACTGATCGGCGCCACTACAGAAAATCCCTCGTTCGAAGTCATCCGTCCTTTGCTGTCGCGCTGCCAGATTTATGTATTGAAGTCTCTCGAAAAGGAAGACCTGCTGGAACTGCTACAGCGAGCGTTGACAACCGACCACATTCTGCGTGAACGCCACATCGAGCTGAAGGAAACTACCGCCATGTTGCGCTACAGCGGAGGAGACGCCCGTAAGTTGCTCAACATATTGGAACTGGTTGTCGAGTCGGAGACAGACGACACAGTCGTCATCACCGACGACATGGTGACCGAACGCCTGCAACAAAACCCGCTGGCTTACGACAAGGACGGCGAGATGCACTACGACATCATCTCCGCCTTTATCAAATCCATCCGCGGCAGCGACCCTGACGGGGCCATCTACTGGCTGGCCCGCATGGTGGAAGGCGGCGAAGATCCTGCTTTCATCGCCCGTCGTCTAGTCATTTCCGCTTCGGAAGACATCGGACTGGCCAACCCCAACGCCCTGCTCCTGGCCAACGCCTGCTTTGACGCCGTGATGAAGGTAGGATGGCCCGAAGGCCGTATTCCCTTGGCCGAAACCACCATTTATCTTGCCACCAGCCCCAAGAGCAACTCAGCCTACATGGCCATCAACGACGCCTTGGAGCTGGTTCGACAGACTGGCAACCTGCCTGTTCCCCTTCATCTACGCAATGCCCCTACCAAACTGATGAAGCAGCTGGGCTATGGCGAAGACTACAAGTACGCCCACGACTATCCGGGCCACTTCGTCCGCCAGCAGTTCCTGCCCGACGAACTGAAAGACCACAGCATCTGGCATCCACAGGAGAATGCAGCGGAAGCCAAACATAAGGAACGGATGCAGGCGCTTTGGGGAAAAGAACGCTTTTAATTATTAAGTATAAAGCTGAAAGATTTTATTGAATACCTATGTTAAATATAAAAAATATCATATGAAAATTGTAGCACTCGACGGCTATGCCGCCAATCCCGGAGATCTCTCCTGGGATGAAATGAAAACCTTGGGCGAATGCACTGTCTACGACCGCACTGCTCCCTCGGAACTATTGGAACGTGCCAAAGAGGCCGACATACTCCTGACGAATAAAGTCGTCATAACAGGTGAACACATGGCTGCCCTGCCCCGGTTGAAATACATCGGCGTCATGGCTACCGGATACAACATCGTTGATACGGTAGCTGCCAAAGAACGTGGCATCATCGTCACCAACATTCCCGCTTACAGCACCGACTCTGTCGCCCAAATGGTCTTTGCCCATCTATTGAACATCGCCCAACAGGTACAACATCACTCGGAAGAAGTCCACAAAGGCCGCTGGACCAATAGTCCCGACTTCTGTTTCTGGGACACACCGCTCATCGAACTGGCCGGCAAAAAGATAGGTCTTGTCGGCTTAGGCAACACCGGCATGCGGACCGCTCGCATTGCCATCAGCTTCGGTATGGAAGTTCATGCCTTTACCTCCAAATCACACTTCCAACTGCCGCCCGAAATCAAGAAGATGGAATTGGACGAACTGTTTGCTGAATGTGACATCGTCAGCCTGCACTGTCCTCTCACCGAGCAGACCCGTGAAATGGTCAATGCCCGCCGCCTCAGCCTGATGAAACCCAATGCGATCCTCATCAATACGGGCCGCGGTCCGCTAATCAACGAACAAGATCTGGCCGACGCACTGAACAGCGGACGTATCTATGCTGCTGGAGTGGACGTTCTTTCACAAGAACCACCCTGTGCCGATAATCCGCTGCTCACCGCTCGCAACTGCTACATCACCCCACACATTGCCTGGGCAAGTACAGCTGCCCGCCAACGCCTGATGCAAATTGCGCTGGACAATCTGAAAGCTTATCAGGCAGGCAATCCCATTAATGTGGTAAACAAATAAGCAACTATATAAAATAATAATCCCTGGCATCCTTTCTTATTCAAGAATGCCAGGGATTGTTATTTCAATAAATACAATTGTTCCTATTACCAAGCCCAATCGCTTACATTATAACCACACTCCACTTCATCTTCTATTACATCCGGCAAATTACAAAAGAAATCAAGCCCCGTATGTTTTTCTAACTCATCTATACTTACAATACATGCTTGTATTTCAGAAGAAGTCGGATTCTTGGATAAACCTTCTTTATGTTCTACCAAAAAGCCTATCGATTTATATGTATCACCTTTCTTTGCAAGAATTGCCATAAAATAGTACTTAGGACAAGCCAAGCCATTCACTGTAAAACCATTCTCATCCGTTTTTGGTGTCTGAGGAGGAGTATATACAGGGGTACCCGTGAAATTAATCAATAAGTCATTAATTGTACCTCCTTTAGTTACATATACTTCGTCATATTTATCCGGAACAGAGCGTCCCCATCTGCGTACTTGATCCTCCAATTTCTGCCAGAAACCTGCATTAAGATCATTCAACTGCGGGCTAATATTACTATAATAGAATGTCTGTTCATTTGCTTCTTTTGAATACACGCGATCTTCAGATGCGCAAAGGTGCCCTTTATCAAAACCATCATTCTTGTGCATTGACTCATTAACTTGTACATCTTCTGGAAGATTAGGATCCACCTGTTCCCATTTATTTGTTCTATCTACCAAATCCTGACTTGTCAATTGATCAAAACTAAAAGCAACCCATACTGCGTGTTTTTTGGCAGCACTCCATAAAAGAGAAAAATTCAGTATTTGGCGATTATCCACAGTCACATAATAATCAGCAAAATAATCTTCCCCCGTATAATAAGGCATTTGCAAAGTTGTAAGAGAGGTATTACCATCAATGACTATATTGGCATTCAAGTTTTCGCTCAAATCACGTTCCTCAGTACCAGCTGTGATATATTCTATCGCAACATTATTTTCCTCAATATAAGCTACTCTTAATTTCACGAACACATATTCAGTCATTCCTTTATAACGAGCCCAATACTTTCTTCCCTCCATAATTTCAGCCGTTTCCTGCCATTCTTCATCAGCAGGAGTCTGCCCCATATCAACAAGAACTCCATTCCCAGCTACAACAAACCGCCAGGCACTACCTACAAACTTTTTATCCTGAATATAAAAAGGATGATCAAATCCATCTGGTTGAAAAACATTAAAGCCAGACGACGCATCTTCAAAACCTTTCAATATGAAGGTAGACGAACCTTCTTCTGTCGTTTCAATATACCCATTCAGAGGTACATCAGTATCAGTACAGCCTACAAACAATAGACATAATAAGAAAAAAAACAAAGATTGTTTTTTCATTGGAATAAAATTTAGTATTACAATTCTATATTTATCAAAGAAGACAAAAAAGGAGTTAGAGAAGCTATGCTCCAGTAACCCCTTTCTCAGAATTTCAATAATCTATTATTCTTTTATAGATATATTCTTAATTTCAACAGTCGGTGCAGCTGCAGTCGTACTTGAATAATGGAAAGCAAGACGAATTTTCTTACCTACATACTGAGCTAAATCTACTGGCTCAATAGTGCTAAAGCTCCAACTAGTTCCTTCAGGCCATCCAACGACTTCCAACGTTTCCCATGTTGCAGTTGTTGCATCACCTGCATAATCAGTCGACACATTCACTGTAAGGAATTTATCCAGTTCATTACCAGCCAAGAAATTGATAGCAACATCAAATACCATTGTCGGAGCTACCGCTTTACTCAAATCTATTTCAGAAGAAACCAACCAACTTTCAGTTGACTTATTCTCGCCTGAATAACCAGTACCTTTCCAACCATAAGAATGGTCTAGTGTCCACACATATGATAAGCCTGACAGCTCAATATCCTGTGCTGCAAATCCACCACTTTCACCATTTAACAAAGAAGACTCTAGGTATACTTTAGCCTCAACCCAATCGCCTCCACTCTTTTGGAATGTGATAAAGTTCTGTACAGCAACTACCGTTTCCTCCCAAGACATTCCATTGTACTTAAATTCTGTAGCAGCAATTCCTCCCTTATTATCCGCATAATAAACTACAGCAGCAATATCATCTGCTTTAGCATATGGGTAGTGCTTTGTCAAATAAATAGGCAAAGTTTCTTCAGGTTTACCGATATAAGAATATCCCATCTCTGCATAATCAGCAGGTTGAAGAATTGCTACATCAGCCGCATCAGTAGAATACAAACTCCATGACTGAGAAGAAGCATTGTAACGATAAACAGCAGAACTGTTCGGCTCAACGGAAGCACGAGTTGTAGCTAAGGTGTTTACTGACATCTCAACTTCACTTTCAGGAATTTCTTTGTATATATAAGTTTCTGCGTAATATCCTTCTACAACTTCTTTCACATATATATTATATATTTCGAGTGTAGGTGCACATTCTTCAGTGCTCTTATATACAAATGCAAGTCGTATTTTATGTCCAGCATAAGCAGAAAGATCAATATCTCCTGAATTTACTTCATCCCAACTATTACCCTCTGCCCAATTGATACCTTCCAAAGATGTCCAACTGGCAGTTTTTACATCATCTATATAATCTGATGAAACTTTGACATCAATATAGTCTGCACGATTGTGACCCTTCAGATGATTCAATATATTATCAAAAGAAAGTAATGGTTTCTTGGCATTAGACAAGTCAATCTCCGTAGACACTAACCAACTTTCAGCAGGATTGTTTTTATTATTAAAGTACGCACCAGCTTTCCAATATCCGTACCCTTTATCATATTTCCATACATAAGAAACACCATCCAGAGCTATATCTTGAAACTTAAAACCGGCATCATCAGCCTTCATTGATGCCTCCAAATAGCTACCGAATGAAGAATTAGGATATGAGCCGTAAGTAAAATTCCCATTATACTCATTCAGCTTAACAGTCTTTCCTTTAGCTACATTTTTAATGGAAATACTCCCATTAGAACCTGCAACAAACACCCAATCCCCACCTTCCGAAGGATACGAGTCATTCAAATTGAAACTATTGTAATTACCGGTTTGATAAATGAATTTGCCATCAGGACGTTGTAAAGAGAAACCTTTCTCCGTGGCAGCAACAGTTATAACATAGTCTGTAGGATCACTAACAATAAAATCATTAGCAATTTCAAGAGGATTTCCTCCCATATATCCATAATTCTTAGACTCATCTGTAAGTCTTCCAAATGGAATCATATTTCCAGACTTATCAGGAGCAACTATTACATAGTTGCCACCTTCAGTATCTATAGTTGATACTTTCTGATAGGCCATTGCTTCTTCACCAGCCCCACCACCTATACTAGGTTCTGTTTCCGAATACGCATAATTGACCAATAACATATCTCCATCTTTCGCGTCAGGATTAGCAGCCTTCAAAACCGATGACATTTTACCAATAGACTTTGGAGAAAGGAAATTAGCAGTAACTTGATCTCCCCAAACCAATTTATAGTCATCACTGGTCAACTCATAATCTGAAATACCATTAAAATCCTTCAAATATTCAGGCAAGCTCTCGTAGTTGTTATAAAACACTGTAATTTTCGAGTTATTGTCCAAATAAGGATATTTACTATTAACAAATGCGGGCAAATACCAAACAGCAGGAGCATCTGTTGTAAAATACTTATTAGTACCTACGGCCTCCAATGCAGATAAATAGGTTTTACCTTCAGGGTCCTTAGATAAAGCCAACTCCGTATTAGCAGACAATCCTGCAATAGTTTTATAATCAGTATCAACCAAACGCAATGTATCTGTCTTTACATCCGTAGGATGTGCCAATTCATCAAAACCAGGAAAATGATCCTCATTGTAATCGCAACCAGACAAAGTCAAAGCAGCTGCGAATAAACCATATAAATAATATTTATTTTTCATACAAATGTTTCTATTAATTTTAGAACTTGATCTTCAAACCTACAGAGTAAGTACGCCCAAATCCATAAAATACGGTTGCGTCTTCCCAAGTAGTACCATCCCAAGCATCGGCAATATATTCTTGATTAAACAAATTATTCACATTACCACTCAAAATAGCAGTAACCTTACCGAATTCAAAAGTATATCCTGCATTAAGATCAAATGTATTATATGAAGGAACTTCCCATGGTTTAGCAACCTGATATTCCTTTCCTGGTGTAGCTAAATCAGCTTCAATATCATAGTCTGCATACAGACGAGAAGCAAAGTTCCAATCAAGTCCCAGTCTTAATCCCTTCATCGGACGAACTGTAATGCCCAAAGCAGCTGTTGTCTGTGCCGAGCCACCAACATTTACATCATCCATTCTAATCTGATAGCGATAATCTTCTACATTTGCATCAGAAGGAACAGGCATTTCATTCTTAGGATCATACAACTGTCCCTCGTTATTATAATAGAAACCTGTTGCAAGACCACTCCAACGCCAATCACCCCATGAGAACATACCGTTAATGCTGAGCCAATCAACTGGTTTAGCCTCAAAATCCAATTCAATACCCATATGTCTTGCGTTTGCTCCCGTCATATTCATTGTATAACGATTGCCATCACGTCCAGTACCACTGTCATAAAGGCTCTTATCCATCCACTGAGTGAAGTAACCATTCAAGTTAACAGCTAAGAAACGACTACGGAAACCATATCCGACTTCGAAAGACATTACCTTTTCGTTCTTCGCATCATTATTACGTTCATGTGAATTCTGAGAATTAATAAATGATGTATCAAACATAGGAGCACGGCTAATGAAGCCTGCATTGAAAAATACATTATGCTTATCTGTCAAATTATAATTGGCACCTCCCTTGATGTTACCACCTAAATAATGCTTTTTACCACTTTTAGCATGGGCTTCATCATAATAGAAACGGTCATAACGCCAATAACTGGTATTTGAGAGACCTCCAGAAACAAAAGTACTAAGTTTGTCGCGATTATATTCTAGTTGTGCAAAAGCACCTTCTGACATAACAAAACCGTCATAATCACGATATACAACATCACCTACATTCAATTTCTGTTTAGCAAATTCAGGATTGGCCGCTGCTGCATTATTAACAGCCAGTACATTATCACGATTTGAATCCACAAAATAAGCTCCACTAAACAAATCTGTAATGATATTCTGGTGCAAACCTTTATAGTAACGGAAATCAATACCACCATAGAAATCCAGATACTCACCAAATTTAGTCGTATATGTAGACAGCAAACCATACCATTCGTGATTATTCATCATCTTGGACATAACCATCTGTGATCCTGTCGTACTGGCCATATTCAATTCGTCAATCGCATCATAGTTGAATGTACCATCTGGATTGCGAAATTCATTGTTCACATATCCATTCGTTGCTCCATACCATTTGGAACGATAAGCCGAAGTTCCGGTACCACTATATCCATTACCACGTCCAATAGAAGCATAAACAGCAGTACTCAAACTTGATTTATGATCAATCTGCCACAAATGATTCAATGAAATCTGAGGCTTGTGATAAGAATTACGACTTGAATTATATTTCTGTCCTTTACGATAACCAAATGTAGGGTTGTAACGGTAAGCACTTTGGTCACCCATATATTGCTGTACACGTTGCCATTCTTTAATGGTCAATGCGTTATTATAGTTTCTCTGATTATGCCATTGGGGAGCGCCAAAAGCAGACAATGTCAATTGATGATTATCATTGAAACGTTTGGCAACACTGATAAAATAGTTATATCCCTCAGATTCAGTTCCTTGAACATAACCATCACGCCAGTCTTTTCCACCTAACAATGTGAATGCCCATCCATCTTTAGTCAAACCAGAAGATACACTAAACAAAAGTTTATTGAAACCGTCATTACCCATTGCATAAGAAACGAAACCACCCTTCTTAGCATCCGTACTCTTAGTTATAATGTTGATAGAACCACCTACGGCAGGAGATGAAACCTTCGAAGCACCTAAACCACGCTGTACTTGCATAGAACTTGTTACATCAGACAATCCAGACCAGTTAGACCAATATACCTTCTGATTTTCCATACCGTTCATGGGAACACCATTAATCATCATAGCAACATTTTCACTGTCAAAGCCACGAATACGTGTCTGAGCATCACCAAAGCCACCACCATCTTTTGTCACATATACACCAGGCGTAGCCTTCAATATTTCTGGAAACTCTTGAGTTCCCAATTTTTCTTCAATAAAAACAGGAGTTACAGTCGATACAGCTACTGGCGTCTTACGAGCCACTGCTATGGAAGAAGTAATGGTAACGTCAGCCAACATCACAGCGTCTGGCTCCATCTTGATAACGCCCAAATCTACAGAAGCACCCTTACGAGTAACTTTCTGTTTCAGGTCCTTGTAACCCACATACTTGAAAACCAAAGTCGCATTGGGAGCAACCGCTTGCTTGAAATAACCGTCAATGTCGGTCACTGAACCTTGCGTGGTACCTTCTACCATAACGGCAGCACCAACCAACGGCTCGCCTGTCTCAGAGTCTACAAGCTGACCTTTCACTGTAGTGGTCTGAGCAAAAGCAGACATACTGCACACAGACATTACTGCAATCAACAGGAAATGAATTAGATTTCTTTTCATAATTCCGTTTTTAGTTAATAGATCATGTTAATTAAACATTAATTTATGTTTCTTCCTGCAAATATAAAGAATATAATCCATATAAATATTACATCTACACTACATTTTTTCAAGAAGAGAAAGACTTTTTTAAAGAAACATGGCTACAAACATCTACAACTAAAAACGAAACGGCACGAACCCCCAAATAGAAAATCTATTTATCAGGGCTTCGTGCCATTCAAATTCGAATATAAGACTGCAAACAGACGATTATAATCAGTCTTCCATCAGCTTACGATAGCGCACGCGCTTAGGTTCTTCCTTACCCAGGCGCTTCTGCTTATTCTCCTCGTACTCCGAATAGGAACCTTCGAAGAAGAACACATTCGAATTGCCCTCAAAGGCCAGAATATGCGTACAGATACGGTCGAGGAACCAACGGTCGTGGCTGATGACCACGGCACAGCCAGCAAAGTCCTCAAGACCTTCCTCCAAGGCACGGAGGGTATTGACGTCGATGTCGTTGGTAGGCTCGTCGAGCAGCAGCACGTTACCCTCTTCCTTCAAGGCCATGGCCAGGTGCAGACGGTTGCGCTCACCGCCGGAGAGCACGCCGCAAAGTTTCTCCTGGTCGGCACCCGAGAAGTTGAAACGCGAGAGGTAGGCACGGGCATTGATGTCGCGTCCCCCCATGCGGATCAGCTCGTTGCCACCCGAAATAACCTGATAAACACTCTTGTTGGGATCGATATCCTTGTGCTGCTGATCCACGTAGGCTACCTTCACGGTCTCGCCTACCTCGAATTCGCCCTTGTCTGGCTTCTCCAATCCCATGATAAGGCGGAAGAGCGTAGTCTTACCTGCACCGTTCGGACCTATGATACCCACAATGCCATTAGGTGGAAGCATGAAGTTGAGATCGTCGAAGAGCAGTTTGTCGCCAAAGGCCTTGGCCACGTGCTTGGCCTCAATAACCTTATTGCCCAGTCGCGGACCGTTGGGGATGAAGATTTCCAGCTTTTCTTCCTTCTCCTTCACATCCTCGTTCAGCAATTTATCGTAAGAATTCAAACGGGCTTTACCCTTAGCCTGACGGGCCTTGGGTGCCATACGCACCCACTCCAACTCACGCTCCAGCGTCTTGCGGCGCTTGCTGGCCGTCTTCTCCTCCATTTCCATGCGTTTGGTTTTCTGTTCCAACCAGCTGGAGTAGTTACCCTTCCAAGGAATACCTTCACCACGGTCGAGCTCCAAAATCCATCCGGCCACGTGGTCGAGGAAGTAGCGGTCGTGCGTCACGGCAATCACCGTACCCTCGTACTGCTGCAAGTGTTGCTCCAGCCAGTCGATGGACTCGGCGTCGAGGTGGTTGGTGGGCTCGTCCAGCAACAGGATATCGGGTTTCTGCAGAAGCAGGCGGCAGAGAGCCACACGACGGCGTTCACCTCCCGACAGATGCTCTACCGACTGGTCTTCGGGCGGGCAGCGCAAGGCGTCCATGGCGCGCTCCAGCTTACTGTCCAGGTTCCACGCATCCGTCGCATCGATGATATCCTGCAGTTCTGCCTGACGAGCAAAGAGCTTGTCCATCTTCTCCTGATCCTCGTAATACTCAGGCAAGCCGAACTTCTGGTTGATTTCCTCATACTCTGTCAGCGCATCAACAATGGGCTGAACACCTTCCATCACCACTTCCTTCACAGTTTTGGCAGGATCCAAATAGGGCTCCTGTGCCAGATACCCGACGGAATATCCGGGTGAGAACACCACTTCGCCCTGATAGGATTTATCCAACCCGGCGATAATCTTCAGCAAGGTAGATTTACCCGAACCGTTCAGACCGATAATACCTATCTTCGCCCCATAAAAAAACGAAAGATAAATGTTCTTCAGCACCTGCTTGTTGTTCTGCTGAATAGTCTTGTTCAGACCTACCATTGAAAAAATAATCTTCTTATCGTCAACTGTTGCCATAGAATGATATGTATATATTAAATAAGTATAACTTTCCAAGCTACTCCGCTCCATAATAGGCAACGGAAGAAAACTCCTGTGCAAAGATAAGAAAAAAAGAGAAAAAAACTTTGTTTCTTCAAAAAAACTCCCTATCTTTGCACCCGCTTAACAGCAATAAGGTTTGATTCGCTAGCTCAGCAGGTAGAGCACAACACTTTTAATGTTGGGGTCTTGGGTTCGAGCCCCAAGCGGATCACTCAAAGGAAGGCGATTATCTCAAAAAGATAATCGCTTTTTTCGTATTAACACGCAGCTCTGCACTTCTAATGTAAGCCAAAATGCAAACCCATAAGCCAACCTTTACACTACAACGCTAAACCTCAACTCCAGCTTCGTAAAGTGCCACTTGGGCAACAGAGAATAGAGCTCTGTGGCAAGTAAAATGAAAAGCACCGTTTTCCAATGCGTAAAACACTGCTTTCTGCATCGGAAAACAGTGCTTTACATAAGAGGACTTCCCCTGTGCCTTACAGAAACAGAGAAACCCTCAGACAAACAGTGAAAAAATCTGCTTGGCCCGAACTCTGATTTCCGCAAAAATCAATATCTTTACCCTGAAAATAATAAAAAGACAAACCATGGCAAAGAAAGATTACATACAGGCCAACAAAGACTGGCTTGCGGCCAAAGCAACGGAAGAGGGCGTCAAGCCCCTACCCAAAGGCATCTATTACAAAGTATTGGCAACAGGAGCTTCAGACGGCAAGCACCCTACTCCGCGCAGCATTGTCACGGCCCACTACACAGGGTGGACCATCAACGGCAAGAAATTCGACAGCAGTCGTGGCGGTACACCCGCCGCTTTCCGCCTGAGCGACCTGATAGAAGGATGGATAATAGCCATGCAACAAATGTGCGTGGGTGACAAATGGGAAATCTACCTTCCTGCCGAAATGGGATATGGCAAGTTCTCGCAACCAGGCATACCCGGCGGTTCCACACTGATATTCGAAATCGAACTGCTGGGCATCGGCTGACACTCCCCCCTGACAGGCATGGTCATCACCACACTTCGCATTATAAATATTTTCACTACTATAAAAACATTTGTCGCAAGAAGTTGCTACATTTGTAGCGACAATCATTTTATATTAAACCTCTAAAAACAGAAAAAAACGATGCTTACACAGATTATAAACGGACGCATATTCACGCCACAAGGATGGCTGAACGAAGGTTCCGTACTGATGCGTGACGGAAAGATACTGGAAGTGACAAATTGCGACCTGGCCCTCATCGGTGCCAAGCTGATTGATGCCAAGGGAATGTACATCGTCCCCGGCTTTGTATGCATGCACATACACGGAGGCGGCGGACACGACTTCACCGAATGCACAGAGGAAGCTTTCCGTACAGCTACCCATGCCCACCTGCTCCATGGAGCCACGACCATCTTCCCCACCCTGTCCGCATCGCCTTTCGACAAGCTGCATCAGGCAGCCGCCCTCTGCGAAAAGATGATGCAGGAGCCGGGCAGCCCGGTAGAAGGCCTCCACATCGAAGGTCCCTACCTGAACCCCAAGATGGCAGGCGAACAATTTGCCGGACAGGTGAAAGCCATTGACGAAAAAGAATACAAGGAATTGCTGGAAAGCACAAACTGCATCCGCCGTTGGGACGCCTCACCCGAGCTGCCTGGCGCACTGGAGTTTGCCAAATATCTACGCGAAAAAGGAATTCTGGTAGCCGTATCACACACCGAAGCCGAATACGATGAGATCAAAGCTGCCTACGAAGCAGGATTCACACATGCCGCCCACTTCTACAATGCCATGCCCGGTTTCCACAAACGCCGCGAGTACAAATATGAAGGTACTGTAGAAAGCGTCTACCTGACCGACGGCATGACCATCGAACTGATAGCTGACGGCATTCATCTGCCTTCTACTATCCTGCGCCTGGCCTATAAGCTGAAAGGAGTGGACCACACTTGCCTCGTCACCGATGCCATGTCCTGTTCGGCAACTGCCGGCAAGGAAACCAACGATCCTCGCTACATCATCGAAGACGGTGTATGCAAGCTGGCCGACCGTTCTTCCCTGGCAGGCAGTATCGCTACAGGCGACGTACTGGTACGTACCATGGTGAAGGCTGGTATTCCTCTGGGCGATGCCTTACGCATGGCCAGTGAGACTCCGGCACGTATCATGAACATATTCGACCGCAAAGGCTCCCTGCAGAAAGATAAGGATGCCGACATCCTCGTCATGGACAAGGACCTGAACATACGTGCCGTATGGCAAAACGGTCAACTCATTGAAGAGACCAATACGTTATTCTGAGAAAGAAAAACCTAATCCTAACTTTTAAAACAGAGAAAAATGAAGAATGTTAAGTTAATGAGTGTAGTGCTCAGCATGGCCATTTTGGCCGGCAGTTGTGGAACAATGAACAACACAACCAAAGGGGGTATCATCGGCGGCGGCGGTGGCGCCGTAGCAGGTGCAGCCATTGGAGGTCTGATCGGTAAAGGGAAAGGAGCCGCCATCGGCGCAGCTGTAGGAGCTGTAGTAGGTACCGGCACGGGTGTTGTCATTGGTAAGAAGATGGACAAGAAGGCAGAAGAAGCAGCAAAAATTGAAGGTGCAGAAGTCGAAAAAGTAACAGATACCAACGGACTGGCCGCTGTCAAAGTGTCGTTCGCATCGGGCATCCTTTTCGGGTTCAACTCTTCCACACTGAGCAACGAAGCCAAGGCTTCTCTGCGCGATCTGGCACAGATATTGAGAGACGATCCGACCACTGACATCGCCATCATTGGTCATACAGACAAAGTAGGCACGTATGAAGCCAACGTCAAGGTATCCAAAGATCGTGCCTATGCGGTAGAGAACTATTTACAGGATTGTAATGTATCTCCTGCGCAATTCAAAGTCGTTAAAGGTGTAGCCTACGATGAATACGACGAGAGCAAGTCGGCAGATGAAAACCGACGCGTAGAAATCTACATGTATGCCAGCGAACAGATGATTCAGGAAGCTGCACAACAGTAAGAAAAGATACATGCAAATACAAAAGAGGCACAGATGCTATGCAATCTGCGCCTCTTCTTTTTTATATTCACAGAAGATTATTTGACCAACTGCTCGTATTCAACAGAAGCTAGAATAAAGGTACCGACCGCTTTCCCTTCGTTCTCCACTACCGTCACATCCTTACCTGCCAGGTAGTAATTGACAGTTCCCGTACGAGACGGATCTTTGGCCGGTCCCAGACCTGCCGATGCACACGTCTGCACCACGTCCAACTTACCGTCTTCTCGCTCACGAATAAAGGTCTTAAGCAAACCTTGATACGCCTTTTCAGCTACTGGAAGATAAATCTCGCGATCAAGCAATCCCAAACGGATTCCCTTCAGATAAGCATACGTAAAAATGCCGGATGCAGATGCCTCCAGATAATTGGCCTCCGTTCCTACATTATATACTTTCCCATTAATTGTATCTCCTTTGCCATCGGCAGCCGTTTGTGCATCGTATTGAAGCAACTGATACCACACACCAGAAACCGGATCTTGCCAACGTTTCAGCCCAGCTGCCACCTGATTGAAGATAGCCAACACGTCAGGATAGTCTGCATGATCTTTTGGCATATACTCAAGCACATCGGCCAAAGCCGCAAAATACCAGCCCATGCCACGCGCCCAAAACTCTTTACTACATCCTTTGAAAGGTTCTTCCTGATTGGCCCAGAAAGAATTTTCATCCTCGGGAGTAGCCGACCATGCGTGATAGTTCAACTGCTTGCCTTCGTCATAGGTATATTTATTGATAGTCTTGAACTGTAAAGCAATGTCAGCCCAACTCTGTGCATTGTCCTCAGCATCATCTTGTCCGAACACATGTTGCCACTGAGCATAAATCGTAGAACCCATATATAACCCATCAAGCCACATCTGATTGGGATATACAGCCTTGTGGAAAAATCCACCTGCCCCAGGGAGTCCTTCTGGTATACGGGAATGATCATACTTCAATTTGTTACGGATAAGCGAAGCTGCGTTCTTATACCGATTGGCATCTTTCGTATTTCCTTTCTTCAATTCCTCCTTATAAAGAGTAAAGAAAACATTGCCCGCAGGCAAATCATCAATATTGCTTGGACGAAGTGCCGACTCTCCCTTGGCATTCAGGATAACAGAACCATCGGGCGTCGTGCTGTTGTCAGCAAAAGCTTTTACTGCATCGTAGTATTCCGTTTTTTCGGGATAAAGTGTCCATGCTTTCAGCACAGCATTCGCAACCAAACCAGACACATAATCCCAAGATGCACTGTCCAATTCCGTCTGATGATGACGGTTGCAATAGAAATCTACCAGGCCGTGAGATTCCACCATCCGTTGCGAATACTTTTCCGGTTGGGAAACCTTCTGCCCAGAACCACAGCCTACCATCAAACACATGGAAGCTGCCAATAAAAGATAATTTTTCATGCTATTATAATTTTACATTCAAAAAACATTCGTCAATAAAGAAACAGCATTCACCTATCAGAAAGAGATACCGTGTTCGCTAACGGTGCAAATATAGCATTCCCCATCCAAAATAAAAACTTTTAGAACACATCTTTACAGGCACAATCCCCCACATATCGAGAAAAAACCTATTTTTGCACTATTATTAAACAAAAAAGACAACTCAACCATGAAATTCAAGAACAAAGTTTGCATCATTACCGGAGGAGCGGCAGGTATCGGCAGATGTCTGGCCGAAAGTTTCAGCGCTGAAGGAGCCCGTGTATATGTCATAGACAAGGAACAGGTCACAATAAAAAATGATCTGATCCATTTTTTCCAAGGTGACATTGCCGAACAGACTGTAATAGATACTTTCATCGACTGGATACTTGCACACGAGCAACAAATAGATATCCTGATAAACAACGCATGCCTAATGAAGGGCGGTATCCTGTCCGGCTGTACATACGATGACTTCCTGTATGTGCAACGTGTAGGCGTGGCAGCCCCCTTTTGGCTGACCAGCCGGCTAAAGCCCCATTTTGCATCGGGAGCCAGTATCGTCAATCTGTCATCTACCCGTGCTTTCCAATCACAAGCGAATACAGAAAGTTATTCGGCTGCCAAAGGTGGCATTACGGCCCTGACCCACGCACTGGCTATTAGTCTGGCGGGTATTGCACGCGTCAATTCCATCGCACCAGGATGGATCGAGACAGCCCGTTTCCACGAAGGAACAGACGTACCTCATTATACAGAAAGCGACCTTCTACAACATCCGTCAAGACGTGTAGGCGAGCCGGAAGACATCGTACAGGCAGCATTCTTCCTGTGCGACGAACGGAACAGCTTCATCAACGGTACCAACTTAACCGTAGACGGCGGCATGAGCAAACTGATGGTTTACCACAACGATGAAGGTTGGACCCTGGACAAGTGACATCTTTGCCGATAAAACGTCATTCTGACAGACAGGACACTTTCTGTCAGAAGCCCCAAAAGCCAACAAAGTATGCAAAGTTTTAAAAGAAAGAGATTTTTGATTAAAATTCTTTTCACAAGTTAAAAAGCGCCGAAACCTAAACTGACATTTCGGCAACCGGCACAAAGTTTGCAACTCCTTATGCGAACAACGAAACCGAAAGGTGGAGGAGTTCAGAGAAAAAATGATAATAAACAACTTAAAAATAGGAGATTACAACTATGATGCCGATTAGAAAGTACAACAATCAGAACTGGTTACCGAGTATCTTTAACGATTTCTTTGATAACGATTGGATGGTAAAAGCCAACGCTACTGCTCCTGCCATCAATGTAATAGAAAACGAAAAAGATTACAAAGTAGAAGTTGCTGCTCCGGGCATGACGAAGGAAGACTTCAACATCCATTTGGGCGAAGACAATGAATTGGTCATCACAATGGAGAAAAAGAACGAAACCAAGGAAGAAGACAAGGAAAACAAGAAGTACTTGCGTCGTGAGTTCTCTTACTCAAAATTCCAACAAGCTTTTGTTCTGCCTGAAGATGTCGAGAAAGACAAAATCAGCGCCACCGTCACAGACGGTGTGTTGACCATTGAGTTACCTAAACGCACACCCGAAGAAAAGGCTAAAATCAACCGTGTAATTGAAATCCATTAATTGCACAATACCTTGTAGTAATTTGTCCAAGGCTGCTTTCCCCGCGAGGGAAGAGCAGCCTTTTTTATGTTTTATTCCGGTTGCAACTCGTTGGCAGACGAAGGCAATTGCTTCCACCCTTCGCCAAAAGCATCGTAAGCATCGGTCACTACTACAAAAGCACGAGGATCCACTTCCTTTATCTTCAGCTTCACGCCCGCCACTTCTTTATAGCTCACCACGAGGAAAAGCATTTCTTTATCAGTGCCCGTATACAGTCCACTACTCTTGATACACGTAGCAGTACGATCCAGATCCTCAAGGATGTATTTGTGCAAATCAGTCATCTTGATATCGCTGATGACGAATATCAGCTTGTCATTCTTCGACCCGTTTATCATATAAGCAATGACACGCGAATAAATGAAAATGGAAATCAATGAATAGAAAGAAAGAAACAAGGCCGGTTGCACCATATCTTCAGCACTTCCGATGCCAAAACCGATCACAACAAGACCGAAACACACCACTACCCCGTCGGCCAACAGAATGGCTCTCGAAAAACGGATGTGGCAATACTTCTGCAACAACATCCCCACAATGTCTGTTCCTCCCGTAGTAGCCTGATTACGAACCACAATACCACCACCGATACCGATAAGCGTAGCACCGATAACCGTCGTCAGCATCAGATGATCGGACAAGTCCATACATCCGCCCAGCAGTTGCGTAGGGTCAAGTGCCTCCAGGGCTTCCTGCGTAGGATAGGCCACCCGCGACAGCATATTCATTATGAAAGGTGTAACCAAGGCAGCCGCTATGGTACGCGACCCCAACTTGGCTCCGAGCAAAACGACTGAAAGGATAAGCAGCGGGATGTCGAACATATAACCGAACGTACCCACCTGAATGGAAGGGAAAAGATTGTGAAGCACAATACTCGCTCCATACACTCCTCCCGGAATGATATTATAGGGGTTGATAAAAAACACAAAACCGGCTGCAAGAATGGTACATCCTAACAGGATGCTAATCCATGAATAGATTGTTTTTTTCATATAGTATTATTTTTATGCAGCAAAAATACAGAATTCCTACGGATAAACCGCAACAACCCCTGAGAAAAATCTCATTTCTCCATTACCTGGCTCCACATCTTCCGGCTACTTCAATCCACGGGCCTTATAGATGCGTTCCTTCGCTTCGTTGATTTCCTGGAATTTCATTTCGGCAGCCTTACGGATATCCTCACCCAGTGCCGCCACCTTGTCCGGATGATGCTTCAAGGCCAGACGACGATAAGCCGCACGAACTTCGGCATCTGTAGCTTCGGGAGAAATTTCAAGCACCTTGTAAGCATCTTCCAGCGAACTGCCACGCAGGTTGAGCATTGACTCTACCTCTTTCACCGACAGTCCCATGGCTACAGCTACCTCCTTCAGCGCTTCGATCTCGGCTTGGCAGACATTTCCATCGCTCTGCGCTATCTTCACCAGAAAATCCAGCATTTGCAAACGCTGTTCATAGGTCAGGTTGACAGCTATCTGCGCACCACAGTCGTGGATCGTATTCTTGAATGCCATCGGATCGGTCCGCTCCATCTGCTTCCGTCGTTCAAACAGGTTCAGCAGAATCTGTTCACCTTCAGCCACGGCACCTTCACCAAAGTTTACCCGCAGGAAACGGCGCACAAACTCCATCTCGCTGTGCATGATACGCCCGTCGGCCCGGATAATGTACGAAGCCATGACAAGCATGGCGAAAAGGAAACTGTTGCGCTGCCCAATGTCTTCGCACCCCGATGAAGTCGGTCCATAATATTCACGTCCTGTCGCACCCTGTGCTTCCGCGTCCGTTGCCTTATCGAACAGTGCTCCTATCGCATAACCGGCCAGCGCCCCCAATGGTCCCATGGCCATAAATCCAACGACGCCGCCAATCCATTTTCCGTATCCCATAATAGTAGTATTATTTTATTATCATAGAAAGTAAATCTCCGCAAAGGAACGTATTTTTCAGGTGTCTACCAATCAACGTTCATTATATATCCGTTAAAACAAATTAAAAGAACGGCTTTATAGGGTTACAACTTATGGCCCTATTTTCTACCTTTGCAGTCGAAAATCAATCAGAAAACGACCAGAACGTATGGCGACTATCAGACAATACAGCGCTTTCCGCTATAAGAACAAAATACACAATTTCCATGTGTGGGGTGTAGCCGCACAAATCTGATCCCATATAGGAGTGCGGAGGCTTCCAACTCTTCTTCCTCCGCCCGATTTTCATCTCCATTTTACATTTTAACAAGCAATTCTTTAGACTTATGAGCAAACTGAACAGGCTCCTGCTGCTCCTGCTCTACGACGCGCCGATACGCCGCGAACTGAAGCAGATGCCTTTCTGGCGCAGCGTGCGCAAGGAAGTGGAACAAGAATTGAAAATGGAAAATTGAAAATTGAAAATGGAGAATGAAAAATAGGTATCTTTGCAGACCGATTGAAACCATTATCCATTCTCAATTTTCAATTCTATGGCCGACAACTATCTGGAACGCCAGCGCGACGCCTACGAGGCCCGCAAGGCGGCATGGGAAAAGAAGAAGAAACACGCGGCGGGGCTGAAGAAGGCCGCCGCACGCACCACCGGAGACGGGGCGGAGATGCTCCACCCGTTCGCCTCGCCTACCGAGGGCATCGAGCCGCCCCGGCGGTTCACCTATCCCTTTGCCTACACGCCCCACCCCCTCTGCCTGCTGGCCGCGCACGAGGTACAGCAATATCTGGCGGCGCAGACGCAGTGGCACGACGAGCTGGAGCGCGGCAAGATGTTCGGCGTGCTGGTGGTGCTCACCCGCGAGGGGCAGCTGGGCTACCTGGCCGCCTTCTCGGGCATCCTGGCGGGGCAGAACCGCCTGCCCTTCTTCGTGCCGCCCGTCTACGACCTGCTCCGGCCCGACGGCTTCTTCCGGCAGGAGGAAGAGCAGATTTCCGCCCTGAACCGCCGCATCGCCGCGCTGGAGGCTGACGAGACCCTGCATCATGCACAGACTGCGCTCAATGACGTGCGCCGCCAGGCCGACGAAGCCCTGTCCGCCATGCGCCTCGCCCTGAAGGAAGCCCGCGACACACGCCACCACCTGCGCCAATCGGCCACCCTGACGCCCGACGAGGAAGCCGCCCTGACGCACGAGAGCCAGCACCAGAAGGCCGAATACAAGCGTGCCGAACGCGCCTGGCAGGCCCGCGAAGCCGAGGCGCAAGCCGCCTTCGACCGCCTGCAGGCCCCCATCCGCGAGCTGAAGGCCGAACGCCACCGCCGCTCCGCCGCCCTGCAGATGCGCCTCTTCTGGCACTTCAAGATGCTCAACGCCCGCGGCGAGGCCAAAGACCTCTGCACCATCTTCGCCCCCACCCGCCAGGGCACCCCGCCCGCCGGTGCCGGCGAATGTGCCGCGCCCAAGCTGCTCCAGCAGGCCTACCTCCACAAGTGGAAGCCCCTCTGCATGGCCGAGTTCTGGTGGGGCCGCTCGCCGGCGAACGAGATACGCGAGCACGGCCGTTTCTACCCCGCCTGCACCAGTAAGTGCGGCCCCATCCTGAAGCACATGCTCCAAGGCCTCGACGTGGACGACAACCCGCTGCAGCAGAAGATGGCCGACGCCCCCGCCCACCGCCTGCGCACGGTCTACGAGGACCCGTGGCTGCTCATCGTCGACAAGCCCGCCGGCCTGCTCTCCGTGCCGGGCAGGGAGACCGACGCCCCCTCGGTACTCAGCCTGATGCGCAGCCGCCTGCCCCAGGCCGAAGGCCCGCTCGTGGTGCACCGCCTGGACATGGATACCTCCGGCCTGATGCTCATCGCCAAGACCGCCGACGTGCACCGCCGCCTGCAAGCCCTCTTCGAGACGCGCGCCGTGGAGAAGGAATACATCGCCCTGCTCCAGGGCACCGTCGCGGCGGACAGCGGCCTCATCGACCTGCCCCTGGGGCCCAGCCCCCACCACCGCCCCTGCCAGGAGGTGCGCGCCCCCCACGCCAAGCCGGCGCAGACCCGCTACGAAGTGCTGGAGCGCCGCGAGGGCCGCACGCTCGTCCGCTTCCGTCCGCTGACGGGGCGCACGCACCAGCTCCGCGTCCACGCCGCCCATGCCGAAGGCCTCGGCTGCCCCATCGTGGGCGACCCGCTCTACGGCACGCCTGCCGACCGCCTCTACCTCCATGCCCGCTCGCTGCGCTTCGTCCATCCGGTTACAGGAAAAACGGTGGAGGCAATTTCAGAAATTCTCCGTATCTTTGTCCAAGCATAACCCTTTAAACGATAATATATGAAAAATCCTCTCCTCCTCCTCGCCCTCACCGCCCTCCTCTGGGCGGGATGCGGCTCCGTCCCCCTGACGGGACGCCGCCAGTTGCTCCTCGTCTCCGACCAGGAAGTCCTCTCGTCCAGCCTGACGCAGTACAACGACTACATGAAGACCGCCCCGCGCTCCTCGTCGGCCAAGCAGGCGGCCATGGTGAAGCGCGTCGGCCAGAAGATAGCCCAGGCCACCGAGGCCTACCTCCGCCAGAACGGACTGGCCTCCGAGGTGAAGAACTTCCAGTGGGAGTTCAACCTCGTGGCGGACAAGCAGGTGAACGCCTTCTGCATGCCCGGCGGCAAGATTGTAGTCTATGAGGGGCTGATGAAGCTCGTCACCTCGGACGACGAGCTGGCCGTGGTCATCGGTCACGAAGTGGCGCACGCCGTGGCCAAGCACAGCAACGAGCGCCTCAGCCAGCAGATGCTGGCACAGACGGGCGCCCAGCTGCTCAACTACTCCCTCGCCGAGAAGAGCGCCGCCATCCAGACCGCCGCCTCCACCATCTACGGACTGGGCGCACAGGTGGGCGTCATGCTGCCCTTCTCGCGCAAGCACGAGACGGAGGCCGACTACATGGGCCTGGTGCTGATGCGCATGGCGGGCTACAACCCCGACGTGGCTGTCGGCTTCTGGCAGAAGATGTCGGCCTCGGGCAGCGGCTCCGTCCCCGAACTGCTCAGCACGCACCCCAGCGACGCCCGCCGCATCAGCGACATCCAGAAGGCGCTGCCGGAGATCAAAGCGAAATACTAAAATAATGGAGAATGGAGAATTGAAAATTGAAAATTGAAAATGGATAATTGGTACTTTCATTCTCAATTATCCATTCTCCATTCTCAATTATAGCGGGCTTCCGCCTTCGCCGTCGTCCTCCCCTCCGCCGGGTTCCGGTTCCGGCGTCGGTTCGGGGTCGGTGTCGGTAGAGCCGCCGGGGATGTCCGAACCGCCGCTCGTGCCCTGCCCATCCTCCTGGCGGGCACGGTAGATGGCACCGTTCACCTTGTCGATGAACCCTTGCAGGGCCTCCGACGGGGCGGTCAGCGCGTAAGCGTTGACGTACATCACAATCTGCTGGTACAGGTCGTCCACCTGCCCGCGCAGCTCTTTCGTGTCCACCGATTCCAGGTCCATGCGCGCCGTGGCGTCCTCGCGGCTGCGCTCGTACATCGCAGCAAAGGCCTGCTGCGCATCGCTGAGCGACTGCACCTCGTCCGCCAGCCCCAGCGTCTCGACCAGCGCCTCGTTCTCCGGCAGGGCCAGGGCGGTGAGCAGGCCGTCGATCATCTGCGACTCCTTCTGATAGGCCTGCTTCGACACGCCCGCATAGGGGTCGAGCACCGACTTCAGTTCCAGCGCGGCGACGCGCTTGTCCTCAATAAGGGTAGTAGTGTGGGCCTTCACCAGGTTGATGACCACGCCCGCGGCCCGGTCGCGACGGCCGTCCAGCTCCGCCAGCTCGGTGGTGTAGCGTTGCGACGTGGGCCGCTGCACGATGGCGCGCTCCTTCTCCACCAGTGCCTGATACTGCGGGGCAAGCGTTTCGATGTGGAGCTCCTCGGCGGTGAACTCGTCGATGTAGCCCGACACGGAACGGTGGTAATCGAGGTGTCCGCCTACGGTACGGCCGCTCAATGCAATGCTTTGAATTTGATTCATAATTTTGGGCTGTTAAAAAAGTTATTATTACTACAACGGCGAGTTTCGCCGCCTGATTTTTTTGTTGTTTACCAGCCGACCTATGTCGGCTGACCGTCCGAGCCCTCGGAAATGCTCCCGACCTATGTCGGCTGGTCGTCAGAGCCCTCGGAAACGCTCCCGACCTATGTCGGCTGGTCGTCAGAGCCCTCGGAAACGCTCCCGACCTATGTCGGCTGGCCGTCCGAGCCCTCGGAAACGCTCCCGACCTATGTCGGCTGGTCGTCCGAGCCCTCGGAAACGCTCCCGACCTATGTCGGCTGGCTGTCAGAGCCCTCGGAAATGCTCCCGGCCTATGTCGGCTAACTGTCCGAGGCCTCGGAAAGGGTTTATCAGTAGCCCGTGGCACCGCCCCCTTGCAGTTCGTCGTCGCGTACGTCCAGGGTGACGTTTGCGTTGACATCGTAAGAGCCCCAGTCCCACCTATTCCATATCTTTTCCTGTGCCGATGTCAGAGTAAGTGTCAGAGTCTGGGGGTCGCCCGCGGTGTTCGTCTGGTTGCCGCAACTCAAGAAACTCATGATATTCAGGTTAAGATTCCTGATATCAAGCTCGGTAAGGCGGTTTTCGGAGCAATTCAAAACATTCAGCTCGGTCAGATTCCCTACAGGCAATGCGGTTAGCTGGTTGTCACCGCAATTCAATTCTGTCAGCTTGGTCAGATTCCCTACAGGCAGCTCAGTTAGCTGGTTGTTGTAGCAATTCAGTACTGTCAGCTCGGTCAGACTCCCTACAGGCAGCTCAGTTAGCTGGTTGTCACCGCAATTCAATTCTGTCAGCTTGGTCAGATTCCCTACAGGCAGCTCAGTTAGCTGGTTGTTGTAGCAAGACAAACTTGTCAGCTTGGTCAGGTTCTCTACAGGCAATGCGGTTAGCATGTTGGTACCGCAAATCAATTCTGTCAGGTTGGTAAAGTATTCTATGCCGGAAATATCGGTCAGATTCTTATTACTGATATTCAGTGATGTTACCGCTTCTATTGCTTCCTTGTTTGCTTCGGTCAGATACACAATGCCACCGGTCAGTTTCCATTCCACATCGTTACCCACCGCATTGATAAACGCCAGGTTGGTAATCGCCTCCTGGTAGGTGGCGCCGCTGAGGTCGATGTCTCCCAAATCGAGAATCATGCCTGAGGCGAGATTCGTATCGCCGATGCCGCTGCTGGCAGTCTTGGTGAAAGAGGTGCCGTCCCGACGGGTAAAGGTCAGGGAGAAACCCTTCTTCAGCGCGACGGGGGCATTGCTGTAATCCACCGAAGGCACTACCACAAAGTAATAGTCCGCACCGGTAATGAAAGGCCCGGTCAGGGTCACGGAGGGAGAGGGAACTGTCGCCATAACCATTTCCACATTCATACTCGGCGCATATCCATACTGTGCAGCACCGGAGAGGCCTGTTCCTTCCAGGTCTGTCAGCGTCACGCTCACCAGTTCGTCGGCATTTCCGCCGCTGATGCGGAACTTCACCAGCGCGCAGAGGTTCTGGAAGGTCAGGTCGCCTCCCATGTCGGCAGTCTTTGCCCACGAGGGGTTCAGCCCGGTGGCAAAGCCTCCTGCCTCGGCCGTCTGCACGGGCGGGAGGGTAAACTCAAGTATCGTCATCGCAGGGCTCCACTCACAGTGCGCAAATTTGTCCTGCGGATAGACGGCTATGTATTGCAGGGCTCCCTCCGCAGCCTCTCCGGTAAAGGAGGCGGTGGGGGCGGCTGCCGTCAGGCTGGTAGTAAAGGGGTTGCCCGGTTCTTCTACAGAAAACGCTTCGGATGTGCAGGAGTAGACGCCTATCACGTCATTGGGAGTCCAGTACACCGCATGGGAACCTTGCTCATCGCCCGGTTGCAGCGAGGTGCGCGTGCCGGCCGCCGGGGCAGGGGCGTTGGCGGTAAAGGTCATGGTCACTTGGTTTCCCGCAGGCGTGGTCTCCGGTTCGCCGAAAGTCTCGTCGTTGCCGCAGGCGGTAAAGCTCAGCGCCAGTGCGGCCAGGGGCAATGCCCCGAATAGATGTTTCATTGTTTTCATTGCTTCGTCCGTTTTTTTAGTTTTAGTCCCAGCTGCCTCCCCAATCGCTTTCTGTAAAAGATTCATTCGAGGCGCTCAGGATAGCACCTTCGTTCTGCATCTCGATGATTTCGCACTTGGGGGCCTCGTAGGCCTCGCGGCTGTTTGCCGCCTGTTGTTTTTCGTTCATTGTCTTCATGTTTTCGTTCATTTTAACGGTTTATAATATGGATGTAATCTCGTCGGAAGTCAATTTCCGGTAGCGGCGGATGAGGCAGTCTATCGTCGAGGCCGACAGGCTTTGGAGCATCAGCTTGTGGGCCAGGGCGTCGAAGGTGTTGCCGAAGCGGCGGCGGTACACCGCACGCTCGCCCCGCTCCAGGCGCGGACGTAGCAGGGTGTTGCGTTCGTCGTCAGCGCAGAACAGGATGCGGCGTCGGCGGCCGTCGTCGGTGATGTACACCCAGCAGATGTCAGTGTCGAAAAGATTCATGCGTCGTTACTCGGTTTGAATGACGGCTCGAAGATAAAGAAACGGGAAGAAAAGGAATTTCGTATGCGCAATTTTTAATTTCGTATGCGCAAAACGTTGTGATTCAATAGACTACAAAGGCATTTTTTTTGCTTTTCATTGTCTTGAAGACGAGAATTTGCGGTATTCGCCGGGCGTTATACCGTAATGGTCGCGGTAGCAACGGATGAAACTGCTCTGCGACTGGAAGCCACAGGCATGGCCAATTTCGCCCAGCGACAGTTCGGGATGGTTGTCTATCAGGAGGCGGGCACGACGGACGCGGACGGCTGCGACGTACTGCGACACGCTCCAGCGTTGCTCGGTGCAGGCGGCCACGGCATCGGCCACGTAGGTGCGGTTGGTGCCCAGCATTTCGGCCAGCTCGTCGCGGCCCAGGCGGGGGCGGCGCAGCACTTCTTCGTCGGCCAGCAACGCTTGCAGGCGACGGAAGAGCTGCATCTCGCGCGACAGTTCGTCGGCAGGCTGTTCGGCCTCGGCACGGCGGGCGGCTTCCTCGGCACGCTGTTCGGCTTCTTTCTGGCTGCGGATGCGGGCCACCAGCTCGCGGTTCTTCTGCAGCAAGCGGCGATGGTGCACCACCAGCAGCACGCACAAGGCCAGCAGCAGCACGGCCACTATCAGTGCCGACCCGGCCAGCGTGCGGGCATGGCTTTGCTCGGCCAGGGCCACGCGCTTCTCCTGCTCCAGCTCGTCCAGGCGGTAAAGGCGCGACAAGCGGTTGAGCTGGGCGTTCGAGGTGGCTACCTGCGCGCTGTCAGCCGCCTCGGCATAGAGGCGGTAGCAGTCGGCAGCCTCGGCATAGCGGCCCTCGGCGCGCAGGACGTCGGCCAGCGGACGGTAGTAGCGCGCCATGCGGGCCTGGTTGCCCCGGCTGCGGCTGTAGTCGGCCAGCAGGCGCAGGATGCGCCCGGCCTCGGCGTTGTTTCCCGCCAGGTGCTCGTAGCGGGCCAGCGTATATTGCAGCTCCTCCTGCTGCGAGGGGTCGGCATACATCTTATTATATAGCAACATCGTGTCGCGCCAGGCGGTGGCGGCGGGCAGGTCGGCACAGCTGATGAGCACCTTGAGGCGGTACATGGCGTTCTGCACCCGCAGCACGGGGTTGACGGCGATGCCTTTCATCACCTCCCACTGGCGGATGAAGGCGGGCAGCGAGTCGCTCAGGGCCAAGGCCTCGTCGTAGCGTCCCCAGCCTTGCAGGATGTTGACGAGGTTGAAGCCGCTGCGGGCCACCAGTCCGGGCGAACCGTAGCGGATGGCTCCCGCCATGGCCTGGCGGTAGTGGCGGGCGGCCACAGAGTCCTGGCCGTTACTCAGGTAGCACTGACCGAAGTAGAAGTCGGCGTTCAGCAGCCCGAACGGGTGGTTGTGGCGGCGGGCATAGTCGGCCATGCCGCGCAGGGAAAGGACGGCATCCACGTAGTCGCCCCACACGAGCAGGCGGTCGGCACGGCGGGCCCAGGTGGAATAGAGCAGCGAATCGTCGGCCTGCGCCTGGTAGTGGGCTATCAGCCCGTCGGCAGCACGCAGGAAGCCCGGCTTGTCGCCCATCGCCTCGCAACGCGACAACGGGGCGGAGCGGAACACGTAGTCGAAGTGGGCATTGCCGGTGGCCACGGCACGCTCCAGTCCGCGCCGCTGCATGTCGAAGAAGGCGGGCGTCTGGATGCTGTCGAACATCTGCATGGACAGGGCGTAGAGGGCACTGTCGCCAAAGTAGCCGTCCTGCTTCTGCGCCCGCAGGCTGCCCGCGGCGAGCAGCAGGACAAAGGCCAGGAGCCAGACGGCCGGGCGGCCCTGCCACAGGGAGTGTGTATGGGAATGGTTCATCATTTCTGTATCGTGTTTTCGCCGTCACCGGCCGTTTCGTCGGCAAAGGTACGCTTTTTCGGGCAAAGGCCGGTCTTCTGCTGTCCGGAATTTTTCCTCTCTGCCTCCACGGCTCAGAATTCCACCGTCAGGCCGATGGTGGGCAGCAGGGTGCCGCTCTCCTGCTTCAGGCGTTTCATGACGTAACGCTGCTCGGAGGCGGGGGCTTCGGGATTCTCGACGACGCCGGTGCTCATCAGCACGTCCTGCTGGCGGAGGACACTCTTCGTGACGTTCTGCAGATCAAGGTAGATGCCCGGCGCCACGTGCTCGATACGGAACTGCCCCAGGCTGTCGGTCGAAGCGCCCTGGCCGGGATTACCGTAAAGCGACACGTTGGCGTAGGCCACGGGCTGACGCGAGAGTTTGTCCACTACCCTGCCCCGGACGGTGAAGCCCTGGGCCATCAGCTGCAAAGGCAGCCACATGCAAAAGATGGTTATAAGAAGAATACGAGACATATCAGTGTGAATGGATTTTGCATTACACATTTCAAAGGCAAAGATAGAAAAAGTCATTCCACGCAGGATTAAAATCAATCATTTTCTCCCGTCAAAGGTAATATTTCTTAAGTTTGCAGTCGGAATATACTTGATTACAACACACATTAAAAGAAATTACAGCCATGAAACTGATTGCCTTATTCGTAAGCGCCCTCCTCAGCCTGCCGATGTTCGGACAACAGGATCTCTTCCCCGACGGGACGCCGATACCCGAGTGGTTCAGACAAAACGAAATTGTAAACATCCGCGACCTGGGTACCGCCTACAATCTGGCCGACTACGGCGTGGTGAACGACAGTACCATACTCCAGACAGAAAAGATACAGGCCGTCATCAACCGTGCCGCCGAACAGGGCGGTGTAGTCATCGTGCCGAAGGGTACCTACCTGACCGGCGCCCTGTTCTTCAAGCCCCGCACCCACCTGCATCTGGAAGAAGGCGCCACACTGAAGGGCAGCGACGACATCAGCAACTTCCCCATCGTGGATACCCGCATCGAAGGACAAAGCGTGAAATACTTCTCTGCCCTGATCAACGCCGACAAGGTGAACGGCTTCACCATCTCGGGCAGCGGCACCATCAACGGCAACGGCCTGCGCTACTGGAAATCGTTCTGGCTCCGCCGCCAGTGGAACCCCAAATGCACCAACATGGACGAGATGCGTCCGCGTCTGGTATATATCTCGAACAGCAACGATGTGCAACTCTCCGGCGTGCGCTTCATCAACTCGCCCTTCTGGACCACACACCTCTACCGCTGCAACAACGTAAAACTGCTGGGCCTGCACATCTTTGCTCCGGCTGCTCCCGTGAAGGCGCCAAGTAGCGACGCGGTGGACGTAGATGCCTGCACCAACGTACTGATCAAAGGTTGCTACATGTCGGTGAACGACGACGCCGTAGCCCTGAAAGGTGGCAAAGGCCCGCAGGCCGACAAGGATCCGAACAACGGCGGAAACCGCAACGTCATCATCGAGGACTGCACATACGGATTCTGTCACAGCGGACTGACTTGCGGCAGCGAGTCAATCCACAACCACAACATCATCCTGCGCCGCTGCACCATCACGCAAGCCAGCCGCATCCTGTGGTTGAAAATGCGCCCCGACACTCCGCAACATTACAACTACATCACGGTGGAAGACGTGAAAGGCGATGCCAAAAGTTGTATCCTGGTACGCCCGTGGACACAGTTTTTCGACTTGAAAGGACAGAAAGAGATGCCGAAATCGTATGCCGATCAGGTGACGATGCGCAACATCACCCTGAAGTGCAACACGTTCTTTGACGTCGAAGGTTCCGACCAATATGAACTCACCAACTTCACTTTCGAGAACATGGACATCGAAGCTGAGAAAGGCGATGTAGACAAGTCGCTCATCCGGAACTTCCAACTGAAAAACGTAAAGGTAAATGGAGAATTAATTAAATAGACAAGTAGAAAAACACACAACCGGGGAGCACGAACGCTCCACCAGACTCATTGCCCGCCCTCTGCGCAGACGTCCATAAACAGCCTGACGTCGGCCGCATGGTGGGCAATGTAGCTTACAGGAGAAGTATCCCCCGAATTCAACACATCGTGAACGATTCCTGCCCTGCCCTTACCTACTGCCAACAGGACAATCCGGGACGCGGCAAGCAGCAGCGTACCGGTCATGGTAACACATCGCTGTCCGCTGTAGGGATTGGTACAGGCGACATATAATTGTGACGAAGCAAGCAAATGCTCTTGTCCGGGATAAAGCGACGCAACATGTCCGTCCGGCTCTACACCCAGCAGCACCGCATCGAACACCGGCATACCGCCAACCATGGGCACAGCTGCACGGACCTTATCGGCATAACGAACCGCCTCCGCCTTCAAATTGGAAGCACTGCCACAAAGGATGGGGAAAACCGAATCGGACGGAAAAGAAACCTTATCAATCAACAGTCGGGAAAAAATGCCGTAATTACTGTCCGAATGTTCCATGGGAACATGGTGCTCATCGGTCCAATAAATACGCATCCGATGCCAGGGAGTTACATCGCCGTAATCATAGGCCCAAACATCGAACAAAGGCCACAGACCATCGCCTCCTGAAAAAGCAAAATTGAATACTTTCTCCGGAGAGGCGTTCATCATGCCGATGAGATGTTCGATCAACGCATGATAAGTTCCTATAGCTGTTTCCTTCGTATATGTTTTCATAATTGATACTGTTTGTAAAACAAAAAGCGTTCTTTATTTGTTCATAGGAAAAATGAGATTTAAATGAAAAAGATACATATCGGCCTCCTGCCCCGCATCGTGATAGCCATCGCTGCGGGCATCGCCTTCGGAAATGTGCTACCCATGATGCTGATCAGGGCTTTTGTCACGTTCAACGGCATCTTCAGTGAGTTCCTGAACTTCTCCATCCCGCTCATTATCGTCGGGCTAGTGACCGTCGCTATTGCCAACATCGGTAAAGGAGCGGGCAAGATGTTACTGGCCACCGTACTGATAGCCTATGGTGCCACGCTGTTTGCAGGCTTTCTGTCCTACTTCACCGGCACGACCTTCTTCCCGTCGCTCATACAGCAGGACGTTCCGCTGGAGCAGGTGAGCGAGGCCCAAGGCATCCTCCCCTACTTCAACGTAGCCATTCCTCCGCTAATGAATGTCATGACAGCCCTCGTCCTGGCCTTCACCCTGGGACTGGGCCTGGCCCACCTGAAGACAGATGCGCTGAAGAACGTAGCACTGGACTTTCAGGAAATTGTCGTGAAAACCATCAGTACTGTCATCTTGCCCTTACTGCCCGTCTATATTTTCGGCATCTTCTTGAACATGACCCGCTCAGGACAGGTATTCGGCATTCTCAGTGTGTTCATTAAGATTATCGGTATCATCTTCCTGCTGCACATCTTCCTGCTGGTCTTCCAGTATTGCATCGCTGCACTGTTCGTTCGCCGCAATCCATTCAGACTACTGGGACGGATGATGCCTGCCTACTTCACGGCACTGGGCACGCAGTCGTCGGCCGCCACCATCCCCGTCACCCTGGAACAGACCGTCAAAAATGGCGTATCGCCCGGAATAGCAGGATTTGTTATTCCGCTCTGTGCCACCATCCATCTGTCCGGCAGTACACTGAAGATTGTGGCCTGTGCCCTGGCACTGATGATAATGCAAGGCATACACTATGACTTCCAATTGTTTGCCGGTTTCATCTTCATGCTGGGAATCACAATGGTTGCGGCACCAGGAGTCCCCGGAGGAGCCATCATGGCCTCGCTCGGCATCCTTCAGTCCATTTTGGGTTTCGGCGAATCGGAACAAGCACTGATGATAGCTCTGTACATTGCCATGGACAGTTTCGGAACAGCCTGCAACGTCACAGGAGACGGAGCCATCGCACTGGTTATCGACAAAATTTATACCAAACGGCAAGCAAGAAGAAACAAACAGGAACTTGTTGCCTAAACAACAAAATTTATACTAATTCGTTTGTGTTATATAGAGAAAAAGCTATATTTGCACAAATCTAACAAAAATGTGCAATAATTATGGAACAAAGTTTTATCGCATACATTGAGAAGAGTATTAAAGAAAACTGGGATCTGGACGCCCTGACCGACTACAAGGGAGCAACCCTACAATACAAAGACGTTGCACGAAAAATAGAAAAGCTTCACATTATCTTTGAAGCAAGCGGCATTAAGAAAGGAGACAAAATTGCCGTCTGCGGTCGTAACAGCTCGCACTGGGGAGTCACCTTCCTGGCTACACTGACCTACGGAGCAGTCATTGTACCCATCCTGCACGAATTCAAAGCTGACAACATACACAACATTGTAAATCACTCTGAAGCCAAACTGCTTTTTGTGGGCGATATGGTATGGGAAAATCTGAATGAAAACGCCATGCCACTGCTGGAAGGCATTTTCATGATGACAGACTTTTCGATTCTCGTTTCCCGAAGCGAAAAGGTGGATTATGCCCGCGAACACCTCAACGAACTCTTTGGCAAGAAATATCCTAAGAACTTCCGCAAGGAACACGTTTCTTATCACAAAGACCAGCCGGAGGAACTGGCCGTCATCAACTACACTTCAGGAACCACCAGCTACTCCAAGGGAGTAATGCTGCCCTACCGCAGCCTTTGGTCGAATACAGCCTTCGCCTTCCAAGTTCTGCCGCTGAAGTGTGGTGACAAAGTTGTATCCATGCTTCCGATGGCCCACATGTACGGACTGGCCTTTGAATTCCTGTATGAAATTGCTGTGGGTTGCCACATCTATTACCTGACCCGCATGCCAAGTCCGAAGATTATTTTCCAGGCATTTGCCGAAGTGAAGCCACGCATCGTTGTCGCCGTGCCGCTCATCATCGAAAAGATTATCAAAAAGAATGTATTGCCCAAACTGGAAACACCGACTATGAAACTATTGCTGAAAGTACCTTTTGTCAACGATAAGATCAAGGCTACCGTACGCGAACAAGTGGTACAGGCATTCGGCGGAAACTTCGAAGAGGTCATTATCGGTGGAGCAGCCTTCAATCACGATGTAGAACAGTTTCTCAAAATGATAGATTTCCCCTATACCGTAGGTTACGGCATGACCGAATGCGGTCCTATTATCTGCTACGAAGACTGGAAACGCTTCAAACCGGGATCATGCGGAAAAGCTGCCCCACGTATGGAAATCAAAATAGCCTCACCAGACCCGGAAAATATCCCAGGTGAAATCATCTGCCGCGGCCCCAACGTGATGCTTGGCTACTACAAAAATGAAGAAGCTACCCAAGAAGTACTGGAACCGGACGGCTGGCTGCATACAGGTGACTTAGCTCTAATGGACCGTGAAGGAAACGTTACGATCAAGGGACGCAGCAAGAATATGCTCCTTGGCCCCAGCGGACAGAACATTTATCCGGAGGAAATTGAAGACAAACTGAACAATATGCCGTATGTGGCCGAAAGCATCATTGTACAGCAGAACGAACGACTGGTCGGCCTGGTCTATCCAGACTTTGACGATGCCTTTGCCCATGGCCTGACCAACGAAGACATCGAACGGGTTATGGAAGAAAATCGGGTAGCCTTGAATGCCGAACTTCCAGCCTACAGCCAGCTTTATAAAATGAAAATCTATCCGGAAGAGTTTGAAAAGACTCCCAAGAAGTCCATCAAGCGTTTCCTGTATCAAGAGGCCAAAGGATGAGAAAACAAAACTCTATAATACTTCTGATGTCCCTGCTCATGGCAGGGACTCTTTTTGCCCAATCCCCTACTCAACAGTCGGCTTCCAGCTCACTGAAACCCGTCGGTATCAATCTGTCATTATGGAAAGGCATCTCTACACAAACAGCTGACAGCATAGGTACTACAATCTTCAACCTGGGCTTTTTTTCTTCACAGAACAATCTGACCGGACTGGGAATTAATATATTGGGAAGCAACACACGACAGAATGTAAAAGGCATCCAATTGGCAGGATTTTCAAACAGTGTAGGCCATCGTATGCAAGGCATCCAACTGTCAGGAATCACCAACATCAACAAACATGGCTATCGAGGGCTGTCCGCTGCCGGAATGGTCAGTATCAATGGGAATGAAGGGGTAGGAATGTTGGCCTCAGGCTTAGTCAGCATCACAGGTGAGAACAACCGGGGAATTGCTGCTGCCGGATTGATGAACTTCATTGGCGATAATGGTAGCGGTCTACTACTGACTGGTATAGCCAACATTACAGGCAACAACTATCACGGACTGACACTATCTGGATTGATGAACGTGGCCGGAGGTTCTTCAGCGGGAGTACAACTAGGCGGGCTACTTAACATTACAGGTGAAGATATGCAGGGACTCCAACTGTCGGGAATAGGGAACGTAGCGGGACGCAAGCTCAAAGGAGTCCAAATCGGCTTGCTTAATATGGCTTCTCGTGCTAAGGGAATGCAAATCGGCTTGTTCAATTATTACAAGGAGAAATTCGATGGCTTACAACTGGGCTTAGTCAATGCCAATCCGCACACCCACATACAACTCTTGGTTTCAGGAAGCAATACGACTAAATTGAATCTGGGCGCCCGTTTCAAAAACAACAAGCTTTACACTATTCTAGGAGTTGGTGCTCCCTATTTTGACTTTAACGATAAGTTTTCCGGTGCGGTTTTCTATCGTGCCGGAGCAGAATTGCCTCTCTACAAACGTCTATTTGTCAGTGGAGACCTGGGATACAGTCATATTGAAACATTCCGCAAGAACGAGGTAAACTGTCCAGCCCGTCTATATTCTCTGCAGACACGTATCAATATGGAATACAGACTGACCGAAAATGTGGGCCTATTTGTCAGTGGAGGCTATGGCTGGGACCGCCACTACGACCGTAATGCGACCTATGACAAAGGAATAATCATAGAGGGCGGCATTGTACTGTTCAAATACTAAATGCCGCCCTCCGGATTCAATAATTCAATCTCCTGCTAATTGCCCAATCATACATGCTCTTTTATCAGACCGGTACGATAGGCCACAAGGAGTTTCTTTAAATCTTCAATTTGAGTACGCAGTTCACGTCCTTTATCCGTATCCTTTACCATCATACGTTGCGAATTGAATTCCACCAGGAATGTGGTCGACTTGATGTCCTGCCCCTCTTCAATAGCTTTCTGCCGACTTTGGAAAGGTTCGTGCTGTACCAGCTGCAAACCATGCGAATGATAGACCAATGTATATCCGGCTATACCCGTTTCCGGCTGATAGGCTTTGGAGAATCCTCCGTCAATTACAAGCATTTTTCCCTCAGCCTTAATGGGTTGTTCTCCCTTGATAGTTTTGACCGGCACATGCCCGTTGATGATATGGGCATGAGCTTCGGGATCTATGCCAAACTCCCGCAAAATTCTGTTACATACTTCCACTTCATTCCGCAGTGTATAATAATATCCCTTCGTCTCCTTATGCAACGATTTGTCTTCTACAAAATAGCGTTCAAACGTGGCCATTTTGTCTTTGTCGAAAGAGGGAGCATCCGGACCACACCACATATACCACATATAGTCAAGCGCAAACGCCTTTTCATCCGAACCATCTTCACCAAAGTAGGCGGTACGTACCAATTGGTCCACCTTTTTCAACAGTTTCTCTCCCCAATACTCCTTTCCATTGATTACTACATGCTTGAAGCTTCCGTCAGCATTCAAAGGAACCGACGCATGATAAAGTAAGTTACTGTTGCATACCAGATACATGCCACCGTAGGTAAACAGACAGCGCATGTGTTTTTTCAATTTCTCACTATTCATGAAAGAAGCATGTATCTTCTCCATCAAATCATGCTCTTCTTCCGTAAGCCTATAGGGGTCTGCCGGATCGATTGTCGGGAAGTTTGTGTCACGTAAAGCATATTCCTTTCCATCGTACATAAAGACTCCTCGTTCGAAATCTATCAGATGCAACAGCTTCCGGTTGCCCATACCTAACTCCGGCCGACGGTCAATGATGGCAGCTTCCAGTTTCAGCTGAATAATGGTAATGGCTTTATGCATCTGTGTAATGAGACGCAATGTCTTTTCATTGTAACGAGAATCGGAAAAATTCAATTTCGGCGCAAAGATCTCACAAGGATCATCTCCATAGACATCCATGGCAAACGTAGCCAACGGCAGTAGATTGATACCATATCCATCTTCCAATGTAGCCAAATTGGCATAACGCATAGACATACGGATTACATTTGCCATACAAGCATCATTTCCCGAGGCTGCTCCCATCCAAAGAAGATCATGGTTTCCCCATTGAATATCAAAGTTATGATAATCGCAAAGCGTATCCATTATGATGTGCGCTCCCGGTCCACGATCATATATGTCACCCACGATATGCAGCAAATCGATAGTAAGCCGCTGTATCAGGTTACACATAGCTATAATAAAATCATCGGCACGCTTGGTAGAGATAATGGTACTGATGATAACATTGATATAAGCATGCTTGTTGGGATCGATAGTAGACTCGTGCAACAACTCTTGAATGATATAAGAGAAGTCTTCAGGCAAAGCCTTCCGAACTTTAGAACGCGTATATTTGGACGACACATTCTGGCAAACCTTAACCAACTGGTTCAGCGTAATCAAATACCAGTCATCCAAGTCCTTCTCGGACGCTTTGATCAGTTGCAGTTTTTCCTCCGGATAGTAAATCAGCGTACAAAGTTCCTTCTTCTCACTCTCACGCAAGGTATGACCGAATATTTCATTCACCTTACGCTTCACTGCTCCCGATGCATTCTTCAGCACGTGCTGAAAAGCTTCATATTCTCCATGTATGTCGGTCAAAAAATGTTCCGTTCCTTTAGGCAGATTCAGAATTGCCTCCAGATTGATAATCTCGGTACTGGCATCAGCTATCGTCGGAAAGCTATGGGACAATAATTGCAGATAACGCAAATCGCTGATGATACTTTCAGAAGTAATATTTCCCATGATTCTATCTTTATATTTTTATTCCTATTCAAATTAATCATCCCAACAAAAACATCAGTAGTACCTGAGCTATGATGACTCGAAGGAACATGCAAAGCGGATATACTGTGGCATAAGACACCGATGGATTATCACCGGGAATGGTATCGTTAGCATAGTTCAATGCCATTGGATTAGCCATACTGCCACATAACATACCGGTCACGGAGCCGAAATCAACTTTCATCCATTTAAAAGCAACAACTCCCATTATCAATACTGGTACCAGCGTCAAAACAAAACCGACACCAATCCAAAGAAGTCCTTCAGGGCGGAACACGGTCTCAAAGAAATGAGCACCTGCATCCAATCCAAGGCAAGCCAAATACAATGCCAATCCCAATGCACGCAACATCAAATTGGCACTACGTGTCGTATAAGTTACCATATGTAACCTCGGACCAAATGTACCTATCAGAATACCGACAATAATAGGACCACCTGCCAAACCAAGTTTCACCGGCGCACTGATACCCGGTATTGAAATAGGAATAGCTCCCAATATAAGTCCCAAAATAATGCCGATAAATACAGCTACCAGATTAGGTTCTTTTAGACTCTTAATTGCATTACCCAACACCTTCTCAACATTATGCACGGATGCCGCTTCACCAACAATGGTCAACCGGTCTCCTAACTGCAATGTTAAATCGGCCGTAGCCAACAGCTGTACTCCACTTCGATAAACACGAGTTATATTGATACCATAATGATTACGTAAATGAAGTGATCCAAGTTTTCTTCCGTTCAATTCCGGACGGGTTACAACGATACGTTGCGAGATAAGTTTACTGTCAATAGCATCCCAATCAATATCTTCCTTATTCCAATTCGTATGTTCCTGTTCACCGAAAAGCACCGTCATTGCTGCAGCTTCCTTCTCCGAAGTAATCACCAGCAAACGGTCGCCTTCCTCCACGATCTTGTCCGAAGTAGGAATCGTCACCTTACCCTCTCTCCACAAACGAGAAATCACAAATTTAGAATGACTCAAGTCTGCTATTTCCTTCACACTTTTACCAAAGATTCCAGGATTATGAACTTGAAAAGCACCAATATAGGTTTTATTATCATTTTCTTTCTCTTTCACCTCCAGGTCCTTGTCCGTCACCATCAGTTTACGCATAATCAGAATAGCCAAAATAACTCCCACGACACCTAACGGATACGTAACAGCACATCCCAATGCTGGAGTACTGGCCTCCATTCCCAACTGTTTCAACGTCTGTTGGGCAGCTCCCAAAGCAGGTGTATTGGTCGTAGCGCCGCATAAAATACCCACCATGTCCGGAAGCGAAATATCTGTTACAAGACTGCCCAGCACGGTCATCAAAGTACCGATCAGAACGACTCCTGTAGCCAGCATATTCAGCCTGACACCTCCTTGTCGGAAAGAACTGAAAAAACCGGGACCTACCTGTAAGCCCAATGCGTAGACAAACACTACAAGTCCGAAACTCTCTGCATAATTCAACATCTGGGGATCAATGGTAAATCCCAAATGTCCGGCCAATATACCGGCAAAGAATACGAACGTAACACCCAGAGAAACGCCCCAGAAACGTACTTTTCCTAAACCTAAACCGACCGCTGAAATCAACGATAGGATAACAACCGCCTGTAGAGCGGAATGTTCCACAAACAAACTATATAGCCAATCCAAAATAAAATCGATTATTATTTATGTGCAAAGATAGGAACTATAGTTGGAGAGGAAAAATAAATGCCTCAAAAAACTGGATTCGTCCATAAAAGTCAAAGCACAAACATCAGACTACAGCCTTTTCCATACTTTTTCCACTCAAAGTATACAACTTGCAAGCATACAACCAAACCACAATATAAGCAAGCAAGGGAACGACAAAAGCAATCACCATCGTGGTATAATCTGCCACCAGTCCCATCAACAAAGGACCCACAACACCTCCTACCGGTGACATCATCAGGAAAGAGGAAGCCCGTTTGGTATGGTTACCCAATCCGCGAAGAGACAAAGCGAAAATAGTAGGGAACATGATTGCTTCGAATGCATAGACCAGCAGCAAAGCTATCAAAGAAACATATCCTAAATCGAGAAGTACCACTGTCGTCGTCACCACGACACCCGAAGCGCAAACGAAAAGCATCTTTTCGGCACGAACCCTCCGCATAATCCAGCTACCGATGAAACGCCCCAACATAAAAAGACTCAGACCACCGAACGAGAGTACCAATGAAGCCGTACGTGCATTCATCCATCCCTGCTCCAACACATAGTTAATAAAGAAGCTGTTAATGGAAATCTCTCCGACTTCATAAGCAAACAATGCCATCAATCCAAATACAAACAGCTTGTGTTTCCATAATCCTACTTTATGTCCGTCGGCATTTACCTCGTCCTCGTGTACAATCTCCGGCAGACGGACACGTGAAAAAAGAACCGCAACCAGCAACACAACCACTCCCATACAAGCATAAGGAAGTGCCACGTTCCCCGAACCGGTATTCCCATCTTCAGAGAACAACAATAATCCCGTCACGATAGGAGCACAGATACATCCCAAACCGTTGAAAGACTGTGCAAAGTTCAGACGACTGGCTGCCGTTTCACGTGCGCCCAATTCTGTAGCATAAGGATTGGCCGCTGTTTCCAGAAACGTCAATCCGCACCCGATAACAAACAGGGCAAACAGAAACACCTGATAAGACATCCATTGCTGACCGGGAATAAAAAGTAACGAACCTATTCCATAAAGTACCAATCCAAATACCACTCCCCTCCTATAGCCAAAACGGGAAATAAATAATCCGGCAGGAATAGCCATCACAAAATAGCCCATATACATCATAGCCTGTATAAAAGCCGACACAGTTTTATTGATGTGCAGTAGCTCCTGAAAGTGTTTGTTCAGAACGTCAAGTATAGCATGGGCAAATCCCCATAGGAAAAACAAAGAAATAATCAAAATAAAGGGGACCATATACTGTTCCCCTACCAGCGGTGTCCTTTTATTCATAACAATATTACAGTATAAAACCGAAATAATTGGCCGCAAAGATACACATTATTTATATACTTGAACTATAATCACTCCCAAAGTAAATGTTAAAATAAACCACACTCCTCCCAAAAGTTTTCTATTTTTCATTTCTCCAAAACAGGCGTGAACAGGATAAAATAAGGGAAATATGAACAAAAGCGAAAATATGAACATCACACAAAGAAATATAGACAGTATATAACTAATATAACTACCTATATTTGCAGCAAATAAAAGAAATAACTATGATAAAGAATTTGTTCACATTTACATTCATCTGTCTGATTGCAGGCAGTACAGGGGCCAATGAGGTACTTTCACTGAGCCAATGTATAAAGATAGGTATTGAAAATAACCTCACATTACAGACCAAAGAAAACGAGGTTCGCAAAGGCAAGCATGCCATCAGCGAGAACCGTGCCAAACTGCTGCCGCAGATCAATGCAGTAGCCGCTTTCAACGACAACTTCACGCCACCTGTATCAGTAACCGACGGATCGGCCTACGGCAATCCCTACAATGTAACGAAGACACTGCAATACAATGCTAGTGCAGGACTACAGCTCCAGATGCCCCTCTACAACCAAACGGTATACACGACTATAGACATCGCCCGTACACTGGATGAAATCAACCGTCTCTCCTACGAAAAGGCACGCGAAGACCTCATCCTGCAGATAGCCAAGATGTATTACTTGGGCCAAAGTACCGCCGAGCAAATCAGTATCATCCAAAAAAACATCGACCGCCTGCGCGAACTACGTGACATTACCCAAGCCTTCTACGACAACGGCATGGCGATGGAAATAGACCTAAAGCGAGTCAACATCAACCTAGAAAACATGCAAGTACAATACGATAACGCTCAAGCCATGCTGACTCAGCAACTCAACCTGTTGAAGTATATCATGGATTATCAGGCTGATACCGACATCGTTCTGGAACCTGTAGACACTGAAAATATTCAGACTGTCGAACTGACCGGACTGAACACCAACCAATACGAGCTCCAACTGCTCCGTTCGCAAGGAGAGTTGGCCGAACGGCAGAAGAAGATGATCAGCCAAGGCTACCTGCCTTCACTTAGCTTGACCGCCAACTGGATGTATTCGGCCTATACGGATAAAGCCAGGAACTGGTTTCACTCCGGCCCGTCCAATCACTGGTACGACTCCAACGGCATCGGCCTAACATTACGTATCCCGATCTTCGATGGACTGGACAAACGTTCAAAGCTCCGTAAGGCCAAACTGGACATCGAGAACATCAGACTGAATCATGAAAACATGCAGAAGAATCTCGAAACACAGTATCTGAATGCCACGAACGACCTGATGAACAACCGTCGCAACTTTTACAAGCAGAAAGACAACTACCAACTGGCAGAAGATGTCTATGAGGTAACTACCGACCGGTACCGTGAAGGTATTGTCTCGATGACCGAGGTCCTGCAAGACGAGATGCGTATGAGCGAAGCACAGAACAATTACATCAGCGCCCACTACAACTACCGTGTCACTAACCTGACCCTACTGAAACTAACTGGGCAAACAGAAAGTTTACTTAAATAATTAACCAAACAACATAACTTAATCATTTTACAACAATCATGGAAACGAGCAATACTTTACAGGAGCAAGCCAAGAAACTGCGCAAAATGCGCCGTAATCAACGTACAGCCAGCCTATTTGGAATCGTCATCCTAGTTTTGGGAGTCGTACAAGCCGTCATCCTCTTTCTGGACTACAAACAAACTGAAACCAGCAACGACGCTCAGATAGAACAATACATATCACCTGTCAACCTGCGCGCTTCAGGCTACATCCAGAAAATCTGCTTTACCGAACATCAGAGCGTACATAAAGGAGATACCCTGTTGGTACTCGATGACCGCGAATATCGCATCCGCGTGATGGAAGCCGAAGCCGCCCTCAAGGATGCTTTGGCTGGTGCTACCGTCATGGATGCTACCCTACAGACTACCCAAAACAATGCTTCGGTATTCGAGGCCTCCATCGCTGAAATAGAGATCCGCCTGGCTAAACTGGAAAAAGACCGCCAACGTTACACTAACTTATTAAAGCGCAACGCCACCACTCCTATCCAACTGGAGCAGATTGAAACCGAATACGAAGCTACCCGCAAAAAGCTCGAGGCTGTAAAACGCCAACAGAGCGCTGCCCGCTCAGGTGTAAATGAGGTGTCACACCGCCGACAAAATATCGAAGCGTCCATCCAACGTGCACAAGCTGCTCTCGAAATGGCCCGCCTTAACCTGTCCTACTGTGTAGTAACCGCACCCTGCGACGGAAAACTTGGACGCCGCGCCCTAGAAGAAGGCCAGTTCATCGGTGCCGGACAAACTATTACCTATATCCTTCCTGACACACAAAAATGGGTTATCGCCAACTACAAAGAAACACAAGTGGAAAACCTTGCCATTGGTCAAAAAGTACGCATCAGTGTAGATGCTATCAATAACAAGGAGTTTACAGGCCACATCACGGCTATTTCGGGTGCTACTGGTTCCAAGTACTCACTTGTACCTACAGATAACTCGGCCGGTAACTTCGTGAAGATACAGCAACGCATCCCTGTCCGTATCGACTTCAATAACCTGAGCCGCGAAGACAATGAGCGCCTGGCAGCTGGCATGATGGTGGTAGTAAAAACAATGAAATAATTCTTAATTCTTCATTCTCTTTATGGCTTCCTATCCCAGAAACTATCCGTTCTATAATTGGATACCCAAACCGCTTGGTATCCTGATACTGGTACTGCTCTTCATCCCCATCCTCACCGTGGGCGGCGTCTATACCGCCAACAGTGGTGAGATGATGAGTGGACTGGGTATTCAGTCGGAGCACATCCAGTTTGTCGGCTTCCTCACCTCCATCGGTATGGCCGCCTTTTCACCCTTCTTCTACGAACTGATTTGCATCCGTCGCGAGAAGATGATGTGCCTCGTGGGATTTACCGTCATGTACGTCCTGAGCTACGTATGCGCCAAGACTGACAGTATTTTTCTGCTGGCCCTGTGCAGTCTCATCATGGGTTTCCTGCGCATGGTACTGATGATGGTCAACCTCTTTACCCTTATCAAGTACGCCTTCGGTATGGAGGCCACACGCAACATCACGCCAGGTAACGAACCTCGCAACGCTGAAGGATGGGACCGACTGGACAGTGAGAAGAGCGTCAGCATGCCCACCATCTATCTGTTCTTCATGATACTGGGACAGATAGGTACCTCGCTCACCGCCTGGCTAGCCTACGAGTACGAATGGCAGTACGTCTATTACTACATGATGGCCATGACACTGGTTGCCATCCTCGTCATCTTCATCACCATGCCCTACCACCGCTATCCCGGCCGGCGCTTCCCCATCAATTTCCGTAAGTTCGGCAGCGTGGTCATCTTCTGTGCCATGTGCACATCGGTAGTCTATGTACTGGTATATGGCAAGGTACTCGACTGGTATGACAATTCCACCATCTGCTGGGCCACGGCCTCTGCCTTCTTCTTCACCGGTTTGTTCGTTTATATGGAAGCCACGCACCGTTCGCCCTACTTCCTGATGGACATATTTCGATTGCGTACCATCAACCTGGGCATCGTACTTTTCCTGCTGCTGATGATACTGAATTCCAGCGCCCTGTTCGTCAATGTATTTACCGGCGTAGGCATGAAGATAGACAACTGGCAGAACGCCGCCCTGAACAATTGGGCCATCCTAGGATATTTCATCGGTGCCGTCATTGCCATCACGTTGGGCAAACGGGGCGTACATCTGAAGTATCTTTTCGCCCTCGGTTTTGTATTCATAGGCTTGTCAGCTCTATTCATGTATTTCGAAGTACAGACTGCCGGATTGTACGAACGTATGAAATACCCCGTCATCATCCGTGCCACGGGCATGATGCTGCTCTACTCGTTAACAGCTGTACTAGCCAACCAGCGCATGCCTTACAAATACTTGTCCACGTGGATCTGCATCATGCTCACCATACGCATGATGCTGGGACCTGCCATCGGTACCGCCCTCTACACCAACATGATGCAGCACCGCCAGCAACACTACATCACCCGCCTGGCCCACAACACCGACCAGCTCTCTCCTGAAACGGCTGCTAGCTACACAGGTACCGTGCAGGGAATGATGTACCAGGGCAAAAGCCGTCAAGAGGCCGAACAGATGGCCGCCCTTTCCACCAAAGGCAAGGTACAGGTACAGGCCACTCTGGTTTCTGTCAAAGAAATGTCCGGCTGGACGCTCTATGCCTGCCTGGGCTGCGCCCTGTTCGTACTGCTGATACCTTATCGCAAGAGACAACTACTGGTCACCACGGAGGACACAGAGTAACACAGAGTTTTTTTGTTTCACCACAGGTTACACAGATTAGCACAGATAATATGTGTCATAACTCTTCTGTGTCAATCTATCTAATCTGTGGTGCATATTAAATATCCCTCCGTGAAACCCTATGCCCTCTGTGGTGAATACCAAATATTTCATTAACTTAGCCCCCGAATTAACCCATGAGATCTAAAGTCATCCGCCCCATGAATGAAGAAGAACGCCTGAAAAGACTCGAACAAGCCCTGCGTGCCAACGATGCTATCTGCAGTTCAGAAGGGATCCTTACTTCCTTCCCTTCCTCTTTGCACAAACCCTACCACGTCTGTGGTCTCGGTCTCCTGCTTTGCCGTAAAGGACAGTTCCGCTTTCGACTGAACAACCGTGAGCTAGAGACTAGAGAAGGGCAGACGCTATTCATCCCAGAGAATGCAGTAATCGAAATTCTGGAAACCTCGTCCGCAATGGAAGTAAACATTTTTATCTACCGCATTGAACCAATACGCGATATCATGGGCAATCTGGCCCTATCCATGTATCCCTACACAGAATTGACAGCGGAAACCTGCTATGTGTGGCATACGGACGAAGAAGAAGCATTACTGAAATATATAGCCCTGCTGGACGACACCCTAAAACATGGCAAGGAGCTATTCAACTCATTCGAACAGAAGCTGTTACTCATCGGACTAACTTACCGTCTGTGTGGCATCTACAGCCGCAAACTGATCAACCGTCGCGACACCGTAAGTCATAAGGACGAGACCTTCATCCGCCTCATCAGCCTCATTGAAGAGAACTACAAACGCGAACGGGGTGTGGAATTCTATGCTGACAAATTATGTCTCTCGCCGAAATACCTGTCCAACCTGTCAAAATCAGTCAGCGGATACACAGTACAGGAACTTGTATTCAAAGCCATTATCCGAGAAAGTATCTCACTATTAATGAATACACAGAAAACTGTACTCGAGATATCCGAAGAACTAAACTTTCCCAACGCATCCTACTTCGGAACTTTCTTCAAGAAACAGACAGGCATGTCGCCCATGCAAATGCGCAATAAACGAACGACAAACCTGAGGTGACAGAGATATGGCCTATCTCAACCGCAAACGGTCTCCTACCTCAGGTACATATTCTCCTTCCTTGCGATTCATCTTGTAGAGATTCTTCAGGCGGATACCGTACTTCTGCGAAATGCTGTGCATAGAGTCGCCGTCGCGCACAATGTGGACAGTGTAAGGCTTCTGTGCCTTCTTGTTCTTCTTCTTCAGATAGATAATGTCACCAGCCTCGAGAGTATATTCACGATGCAGGTCGTTGTAGCTGACCAGTTTTTTCCAACTAATGTCAAACTCTCCACCCAACAACTCGAAACTGTCACCGTCGCGAGCCACGACGTACGCCAAACCGTTGGCTATATATACCTGGTGTGGTTTCAACAACCAAGGTTTCTTCTTGATTTCCTTCTCCCATTTGCGGGCTTCACGACGTCCCAGGCCTTCATTATCGTACTTATAGAGTTCGTAGTCTTCAATAATCGTTATCAGACGGTTGGCATACGAAGGGTCGGTGGCATAACCGGCCTTTTTCAGTCCTTTGGCCCATCCTTTGTAATCGGTTATCTTCAACTTGAACAGAAAAGCATAACGCGCGCCACTGGTAAGGAACTTGGAATGGTCCTCGTATGAATCGCGCACATTGCGATAAGCCCGGAAACATTCGCCACGGGCATCATCATCGTGATAGACCCGGCCTCCGCGCCAGTTATTGTGACACTTGATGCCGAAGTGATTGTTACTTTTCCGAGCCAGTACACTTTGCCCCGCTCCACTCTCAAGCAAGCCTTGCGCCAGTGTAATGCTGGCCGGTATTTTGTGCAACCTCATCTGCTCCACAGCGATGGGAGCATATTGCTTGATATATTCGTTGTAACGGGAGTTCCTGCGCTGTGCATGGGCAGGCAGAAGCATCATAAGAAAAGCCACAAGGGCCAGCAGTCGGAACGTATATTTCATGTCTTTGTCATTGATTCGGGCACAAAAGTCTGCAAAAGAATTGAAAATTCCAATCACTTCCTTATCTTTGTAACATTAATTACAGAAACCTTGTCTTATGAAAGAACTGAATATCCACATCGACATCCGTATTTTCCCATACGAGGAACTGAATGCAGCCGACCGTGAGCTGATAGACGCCGCCCGTGAGGCTACTTTCCGCAGTTATTCCCCTTATTCCCACTTTTCGGTAGGAGCTGCCGCTCGCCTGGCAGACGGCACCATCGTATGCGGCAGCAATCAGGAGAACGCCGCCTATCCGTCAGGGCTCTGTGCAGAACGCACCACCCTTTTCTATGCCAATTCGCGTTACCCGGAACAGGCCGTAAAGACACTGGCTATCGCTGCCCGCAACGAGCAGGGGGAATTTCTGGAAGACCCGATTCCGCCATGCGGAGCTTGCCGCCAAGTAATGCTCGAGACGGAGACAAGGTACAACCAGACCATGCGCATCCTGCTATACGGAAGCAAAGGCATCTACGAAGTAAAAAAGGTAGGCGACCTGCTACCACTGTCGTTCGACGCTTCGGCCATGCAGTGAAAGAGTTTTGCATGCCCTATCAGATACCATCACAGGCACCCGTTGTGACGCAGCACTTTCTGGCCCTCTCATGCAGTGCTTCCTGACACCCTGACGAAGCACTGCATGAGCACCTCACAAAGCACTTCGTCGGACTATCACGAAGCACTGTGTCACCTCCTCATCATTTACTTTCTAAAGGCATCAGGCCTATTACCTGCCTACATAAAAAATGGGAAAGCTCACAAATAACCGTAATTCGGGTATCCCGGTTTTCCAAATTTCTCCTTATTTTTGCAGCGTATCACTCAAAGAACGATACACGACAATTTTACCTTATTAAAAACAGACACCTTTTATTATGTTACGTAAAATCAGACTGACCCTGGCTATCGTTTTCTTTACGCTGATTACCCTGCTGTTCCTCGACTTCACAGGAACACTGCACGCGTGGTTCGGCTGGATGGCCAAGATTCAATTCCTCCCTGCCCTGCTGGCACTGAATGTGGGAGTGGTACTGGCCTTGGTGATTCTCACCCTGCTGCTGGGCCGTGTCTATTGTTCGGTCATCTGCCCGTTGGGCGTCTTCCAGGACATTGTAGCCTGGTTCGCAAAGAAGAGCAAGAAGAACCGCTACCGCCATTCGCCCGCCTTGTCGTGGTTGCGCTACGGCGTGTTGGGCGTGTTCGTCATCACGCTGGTGGCAGGCGTACATTCGTTTGTCGCACTGCTGGCACCCTACAGTTCGTACGGACGCATCGCAAGCAACCTGTTCGCCCCTGTCTACCAATGGGGAAACAACTTGCTGGCTTATCTGGCTGAACGGGCTGACAGCTATGCTTTCTACGACACCACTGTCTGGCTGAAAAGCTTGCCCACGTTTGTCATCGCTGCCGTCACACTGGTAGTGCTCATCGTACTGGCTTGGAGAGGCGGACGTACTTATTGCAACACCATCTGTCCTGTAGGTACCGTGCTGGGATTCCTGTCAAAGTATGCCTACCTGAAGCCGGTCATCGACACAGACAAGTGCATCAACTGCAACCTCTGTGCCCGTAACTGCAAAGCCTCGTGTATCGACATCAAGAACCACCAGATAGACTACAGCCGCTGCGTGGCCTGCATGGACTGCCTGGACAAGTGCAAGCACCAGGCACTGCGCTACGCGCATCCTTCCAAAACGAAGGTTGAAGCAACCGAGAAGAAGCCTGAAGAAGGCAGTTCACGCCGTGCCTTCCTGACATCGACAGCATTGGCAGCCTCGGCTGCCGTATTGAAGGCTCAGGAAATGAAGGTAGACGGCGGATTGGCTACCATCGAAGACAAGAAAATCCCTAATCGAAAGACACACATCCTGCCGCCGGGAGCCCAAAGCGCCCGTCACTTTGCACAGCATTGTACAGCCTGCCAGCTGTGTGTGTCGGTATGTCCCAACGAAGTGTTACGCCCCTCTACCGGCCTGATGACGCTGATGCAACCTTTCTCTTCATACGAACGAGGCTACTGTCGCCCCGAGTGTACCAAATGTTCGGAAGTCTGCCCCGCGGGAGCCATCAAACCCATCACCGTAGCCGACAAATCGTCCATCCAGATAGGACACGCCGTGTGGATCAAGCGCAACTGTGTGGTAAAGACCGACAAGGTGGAATGCGGTAACTGTGCGCGCCATTGTCCCACAGGTGCCATCACCATGGTACCGTCGGACCCCAAGAACCCCGACTCGCTCAAGTTTCCGGCCATCAACACGGAACGCTGCATCGGTTGCGGTGCCTGCGAAAACCTCTGTCCGGCCCGTCCCTTCAGTGCCATCTATGTGGAAGGACACGAACGACACCGGATTATTTGAGCGGTGAACGGTTAACGTTTTATTTCTATAACTTCTTTATCACGATATACAAATGAACGACCAGAATCATTCCAACGATATGTCTCGCCGCGAGTTTCTGAAAATTGTGGGTATCAGTACGGCCACCACAACCGCGGTATTAGCTGGATGCGGACCGAAAGACTCCGCTTCCTCCTCCCTGCAGGCCGAAGGAGAAATTCCTACTGACAAGATGACCCTGCGCGAGAATCCGAAAACCAAAGAGAAAGTATCACTGCTGGGCTACGGCTGTATGCGCTGGCCCACCCTGCCCGCTCCCGAAAAAGGAGGCAACGTCATCGATCAGGATGCTGTAAACGAACTGATAGACTATGCCATGGCTCATGGTGTGAACTACTACGACACGTCGCCTGTCTATGTACAAGGTTGGTCGGAAAAATCGACTGGCATCGCCTTGAAGCGTCATCCACGCGAGAAGTTCTTCGTAGCCACCAAGCTGTCCAACTTCTCCAACTATACGCGCGAGAACTCCATTGCCATGTACAACCGTTCGTTCTCGGAGCTACAAGTAGACTACATCGACTACTACCTGCTGCACTCCATTGGCAACGGCGGCATCGAGACTTTCCGCGCCCGCTACATTGAAAATGGCATGATCGATTTCCTGATAAAGGAACGCGAGGCAGGTCGCATCCGTAACCTGGGCTTCTCTTTCCACGGCACACAGGATGTATTCGACGAAGTTCTGGCCATGCACGACCAGGTGCACTGGGACTTCGTACAGATTCAGCTGAACTATGTAGACTGGAAATATGCTTCGGGACGCAACGTTAACGCCGACTACCTCTACGCCGAACTGGAGAAACGCCACATACCGGCCATCATCATGGAACCGCTGCTGGGCGGACGTCTGTCCAAGCTGCCCGAACACCTCGTGGCACGCCTCAAGCAGCGCGGCCCCGAAGCGAGTGTAGCCTCGTGGGCTTTCCGCTTTGCAGGCACGTTCCCTAATGTACTGACAGTATTGAGCGGCATGACTTACATGGAACATCTGCAGGATAACCTGCGCACCTACTCACCGCTGGTGCCCCTGACGGACGACGACCTGGAGTTCCTGCAGCAAACGGCCGATCTGATGAAGCAGTACCCCACCATCCCCTGCAACGACTGCAAGTACTGCATGCCCTGCCCCTACGGTATCGACATTCCCGCCGTACTGATACATTATAATAAATGTGTGAACGAGGGCAATCTGCCCACTTCTCAGGAGCATGCCAACTACCGTGAGGCACGCCGGGCCTTCCTCATTGGGTACGACCGCAGTGTCCCCCGCCTGCGCCAGGCCAGCCACTGCATCGGCTGCGGCCAATGCGTGTCCCACTGCCCGCAAAGCATTGACATTCCCGAAGAGCTGCACCGCATCGATCGCTATGTGGAGCAACTGAAACAAGAAACGCTGTAACCCGAAAAGACAAAGAATGAAAGAACTCATAGACATGCTTCACGCAGGAGGATACTCCTGCGTGATAGCCAATGGTGACCGTATCCGCACGTTCACACGGCGGGGTGTGGCCGACCTTTACGACCTGCTGGTACAAGAACCCGAATTCCTACATGGTGCGTTTGTAGCCGACAAGGTCATCGGCAAGGCGGCAGCCTCGCTCATGGTACTGGGTGACGTACGGCAGGTATATACTCGTACCATCAGCCAGCCTGCTCTCCGCCTGTTGCAGGAAGCCGGTGTCACGGTAAGTTGCGATGAGGTCGTGGACCACATCATCAACCGCGACCACACAGGCTGGTGCCCGCTGGAACAAGCCAGCCGTGACCTCCAGTCAGCCAAAGAAATTTTCCCAGTTATAGAAAAATTTATCTCCAGTCAGAGAAAAAACATATGAAAGAACTGAACTTGAAGGAAGGCCTGTTTGCCTTTCTCCTCCTGACAACTTCCGCCGCTCAAGGACAGGAAGACACCACTCGTATTGCCCGTAACTTGACGACAGACGAGGTCGTCGTAACCGGTACCCGTAATGAAACCGATATCCGCCACCTGCCTATGACCATCTCTGTCGTAGGTCGGAAACAACTGGAAAACAATTACCAGCCTTCCGTACTACCCACCCTGACCGAACAAGTACCTGGCTTTTTCACCACCAGCCGCGGCATCATGGGCTATGGTGTATCGACCGGAGCGGCCGGAGGCATGAGTCTGCGAGGTATCGGTGGAAGCCCCACAGCAGGGCTGCTGGTGCTCATCGACGGACATCCACAATATATGGGACTAATGGGACATCCCATTGCCGATGCCTATCAGACGATGATGACCGAACGAGTGGAAGTGCTGCGCGGACCGGCTTCGGTACTCTACGGCTCGAATGCCATGGGCGGTGTCATCAACATCGTCACACGACAGATGGAAGAAGAAGGTTCGAAAACAGACCTGCAAGTAGGATATGGCTCGTATAACACCCTGCAAACCGAAGTGACCAACCGCCTGAAGCGCGGACGATTCAGCAGCATCACCACCGGCTCGTACAACCGCAGCGACGGACATCGGCCCGACATGGATTTCGAACAATATGGCGGCTATGCCAAGCTGGGCTATGATTTCAGTGACCAATGGAAGTTATGGGGAGACATCAACGTGACTCACTTCAACGCCTCCAATCCGGGTACTATAGCGTCACCCTATATCGACAACGACTCGCGCATTACCCGCGGAATGGCTTCGGCAGCTCTCGAGAACCATTACGAACGAACCTCAGGTGCGCTGAGTTTCTTCTACAACTGGGGACGCCATAAGATAAACGACGGCTATCACCCGGGCGAAGAACCACAAGCATCACATTTCAACTCCAAGGACCGCATGATGGGCCTCTCGTGGTATCAAAGCCTCACGCTGTTCGAAGGCAACCGCATCACCGCCGGCTTCGACTATCAGCACTTCGGCGGCGAGTCGTGGTACAAGGTACTGGCCACAGGCGAAAAGCAACCACAAGTAGACAAGCAGCTGGACGAACTGGCCGGATACGTAGATTTCCGACAGAACATCGGCCACTGGTTGTCACTCGACGCCGGACTGCGTGTGGACCACCACTCGCACACGGGCACGGAATGGATACCGCAAGGTGGACTGGCCTTCCACCTGCCCCGTCAAGCAGAACTAAAAGCCATGGTAGGCAAAGGCTTTCGTAACCCTACCATCCGCGAACTGTTCATGTTCTCCAAGAATCCCGACCTGCAGCCCGAAAGCCTCGTCAGCTGCGAACTGGCTTACACACAACGCCTCTTCGACGGTGCCCTGTCTTACGGACTCAACCTCTACTACATCGACGGAAAGAACATCATTCAGGTGGATCCCGCCCAGCGAAAGAACGTAAACACGGGGCATATCGAGAACTGGGGTACAGAAGCCAACGTAGCCTACCGCTTCAATGCCCGCTGGCAAGCCAATGCTAACTACAGCTGGCTGCACATGGAGAATCCTGTACTGGCTGCTCCTGAACACAAGTTATATGCCGGTGTCAACTACCGTCAGGGACGGTGGACAGCCACCAGCGGCATGCAGTACATCCGTGGCCTCTATACTTCCGTCACGCAAGGACAGGAAAAGCAAGAAACTTTCGTTCTTTGGAATTTGAATATCAGCTACCGTCTGTGTAACTTTGCAAGCCTCTTCGTGAAAGGCGAGAACCTGCTGGCACAACGCTACGAAATCAATGCTGGCTACCCCATGCCGAAGGCTACCTTCATGGGAGGCGTCAACGTGAATTTCTGACTTATAAAAAAGACATAAGTATGAAAGAGATGGAATATGACCGTACCGCTTGCTGGTGCGTCTTCTTCAAGGACAACCTGCTGATGCAGAAACTCGCTGACGGCACCTGCACCCTGCCTACAGGAGAGCAGCTGCCTGTAGCTCCCGCAAAGGATCAGACCGTGCACCGTGTCACCTTGCCTACAGGACAGCAGGTCTATACGTTTGCCATCGACTACCCTGTGGCTGAAACCAACCAGTGGATGATGACCGGCCTGCGCGCCTCGTTCGATCATCTGCCTTTGGACGCATACAAAGCCGCCGGCAAGGCCTATCAGATACTCTACTGGGACCAGCACAGCCGCTACTGCCCCGTATGCGGTACGCCTACGGAACAGCAGACCGATATCATGAAGAAATGTCCCCACTGTGGCAATGAATTATACCCACCCATCTCTACTGCCATCATTGTACTGGTGCGCCGCGGCGAAGAAATCCTACTGGTACATGCCCATAATTTCCGTGGCACGTTCTATGGCCTCGTAGCAGGCTTCCTCGAGGCTGGCGAAACGTTGGAGCAATGTGTCCGCCGTGAGGTTATGGAAGAAACAGGGCTCTGTATCCGTAACATCACCTACTTCGACAGTCAACCCTGGCCCTATCCCAGCGGTCTGATGGTAGGTTTCTTTGCCGACTACGAAAGTGGCGACATCAAACTACAGAAAGATGAACTCAGTGCCGGTGCCTTCTACCATCGCAACAACTTGCCGGAACTACCGCGCAAGCTAAGCATCGCCCGCAGACTGATCGATGCCTGGCTGGAAGGAAAAGACACCCACACCAACCGTTGACATCCGAAACGTAACTACCTACATGAGCGATGTAACAATGAACTTTAGCGCCATAACTATGAACTTTGGAAGCGTAAAGTAGGACTTTGGAAAAACAGCCTTTTCGTAACCGAAAAGTATTGGTCTTTATTGGATAAAACATTACCTTTGTGGCGCAAACCCATAAAGACGATGCAACGGAGATTTCAGACATTTATCATATCCCTACTTTTATGCTGCCTGGCATGCCACTCTCTGCAAGCAGCAGAAGAGCAAATGCAACCCCAAGATGACGGCATCCGTCTCAGCCTGCTGACCTGTGGACCCGGCAAGGAAATCTATTCCCTCTTCGGACATACGGCCATCCGTTATGAAAACCGTCGGAAGGGCATCGATGTGGTATTCAACTACGGTTTGTTCAGTTTTCAGTCGTCTAACTTCATCCTTCGTTTCACCCTTGGCGAAACGGACTACCGGCTTGGAGCAACGGAATACAAATACTTCCTTTCGGAATACCTGCTGGACAACCGCGACGTCTGGGAACAGACCCTGAACCTGACTACGGAAGAAAAACAAAAATTGATAAATCAATTGGAGGAAAATTATCGACCGGAAAACCGTGTCTACCGCTATAATTTCTTCTATGACAACTGTGCCACACGCCCGCGCGATCAGGTGGAACGTGCCGTAAACAACAGCCTGCGCTATTCCGACGATATGACGACGACCGATACAGGACGAAGCTTCCGAGACATCGTCCATCAATATTGTCAGGGACATCCATGGTCGCAGTTTGGTATCGACCTCTGTCTCGGCAGCGAGGCAGACCGCCCCATCAGCCGACATCAGATGATGTTTGCCCCCTTTTATCTGAAAGATTTTTTCGCTACCGCCACCCTAGCCGACAGTACAGGTATCGGTACACGTCCTCTGGTGAGCCAGACTGAACAGCCCGTTGTCATTCCCGACGAAGACAAACAAACAGAAACGACTCTTTTTACGCCTTTACTGACAGCCACGCTTTTGTTTTTGTTTGTGTGTGCCTGCTCTTGGTATGGAGTTCGCAGGCAAAGAAGTCTATGGGGCATCGACCTTATTCTTTTTACAGTTGCCGGACTCAGCGGATGCATCCTGGCATTCCTGGCACTGTTCTCATCCCATCCGACAGTAAGTTCCAACTATATACTTTTCGCACTCCATCCCCTGCATCTATTCTGTCTGCCCTGGATGATAAAAAAGGTGCGAAAAAGACAAACGAGCCGCTACATGCAGGCTAATTTTGTCGTTTTAACATTATTTATATTGTTATGGGCTATAATTCCGCAAAAAATCAATCCGACAATGCTACCTTTGGCACTTTGTTTGCTGGTACGTTCAGCAAGCAACTTGATTTTATCCCATAAACAAGGCTTAAGAAGAAGAATAAAGAGATGAAAAAAGGACTGATAACCTCCATATTAGTGTTGACTTTCGGCGGGCTGCAGGCTCAACCGCTACCGTCTACGCCCAAACTGGTCGTAACTCTGACCATCGACCAGCTCCGCACAGATTATCTGGAGGCATTTTCGGCCTTATACGGGGAAAAAGGATTCAAAAGGCTGATGCGTGAAGGCAAAGTCTACATGCAAGCCGAAATGCCCTTCGACAAACCCGACCGCGCATCGGCTACAGCGACACTATTCAGCGGCTGTTCACCTTCTACACATGGAATCATCGCCACCAAATGGATGGACGTGTCTACCCTGACACCGCGCAATTGCGTGGAGGATCCCAACTTCATGGGCAACTACACCAACCAAAACAGCTCTCCGGCCCAATTGCTGACATCGACCATTGCCGACGAGCTGAAAGTAGCCACGCGCAATGCTGGAAAAGTATATGCCATCGCACCCTTCCGCGATGCAGCAGTCTTGAGTGCCGGCCATGCAGGCGACGGTGCTTTCTGGATTAACAAGACAAATGGAAAGTGGTGTGGAAGTACCTATTACCCGGAATTCCCCGAATGGCTGAACCAATACAATGACTCCAGCTCCGTGGATTTCCGCATTAAAGATATCACTTGGATGCCCCTGCATCAGGTATCCAGCTACAAATACCTGTCCGACTGGCGGACAGAGCCATTCAAGTACATTTTTGAAAGCGAACGGGAAAACAAGTTCTACCGACTGGCAGCAAGCCCCCTCATAAACGATGAGGTCAACCTGCTGACAGAAAGGCTGTTGGAGAAAAGTGGAATAGGCAGAGATGATATCCCCGACCTTCTGGCGCTCACCTACTATGCGGGCAACTACAATCACCGCAGCACCCGCGAATGCGCCATGGAAATGCAGGACATCTATGCCCGTCTGGACCGAAGCATTGCTACCCTGCTCGACATGCTCGACCGGAAAATAGGACTGAACAACCTCATTCTGTGCATCGCATCCACCGGTTATGCCGATCCCGATCCTGCAGATACGGGAATCTACCGCATCCCTGGAGGAGAGTTCCACCTGAACCGCTGTGCCACTCTGCTCAACATGTATCTTATGGCAACCTATGGCGCCGGACAGTATGTGGAAACTTATTATGACCAACAAATTTATCTTAACCATAAACTTCTGGAAGACAAGCAGCTGGACCTGACGGAAATTCTGGAAAAATCAGCTGCATTCCTGGTACAGTTCAGTGGTGTAGACCAAGTCTATTCCTCACACCGGCTGCTATTGGGTTCCTGGTCTCCCCAGATAGACCGCATCCGCAACAGTTATCACCGCAAGCGCTCGGGCGACCTGCTGATCAAAGTACTGCCGGGATGGACCATTGTTCAGGAAAATGGCAATGACAACCGTGCCGTACGAGCTGCTGAAATTCCCGCACCACTGATTCTCATGGGTGGAGAAATTAAAGCAGGAAAAGTGCGGACACCTGTCAGTGCCGATCGCATCGCCCCTACTTTGAGCAGTGTGATGCGCATACGTGCTCCGAATGGATGCACAGCCACTCCGCTCGAATTTTGACCTGTTTTTTCCTTACAAGCAGACAAGAGCCCCGCTTCGTCGTCTGAATGTAACCATTTTCTTGTCTGATAACGGATTATTGGAAAAAACTCACTGTAACTTTGTGCCCAGTGGAGTGAATTTCTTACCTTTGCACAGCGAAAAACAATTATCAACCAACATTGCAATAAATAAAAACAATTATAAAATGGGATTTAATGAATTTTTAAGCTCGATTTTCGGCAACAAATCCACCCGCGACATGAAGGAAATACAACCGTGGGTAGAAAAGGTGAAAGCCGCATACCCGGAAATCGACAGCCTGGACAACGATGCCTTGCGTGCCAAAACAGAAGAATTGAAGGCATACATCCGCAACTCTGCCGCCTCTCAACGTGCCAAAGTGGACGAACTGAAGGCCACTGTAGAAACTACGGAACTGGAAAAGCGTGAAGAGCTCTTTGCCCAGATCGACAAAATTGAGAAAGAAATACTGGAAATCTACGAAAAGGCACTCGACGAAGTACTGCCCGCAGCCTTTGCCATCGTAAAGTCGACAGCCAGACGATTTACAGAAAATGAAGAAATTACCGTAACAGCCAATGACTTCGACCGCCAGCTGGCTGCCACCAAGGATTTCGTCCGTATCGAAGGTGATAAAGCCATCTACAAGAACCATTGGATGGCAGGTGGTAACGAAATTACTTGGAATATGGTACACTACGACGTACAGCTGTTCGGTGGTGTCGTTCTGCATAAAGGTAAGATTGCCGAAATGGCAACCGGTGAAGGTAAGACCCTCGTGGCAACCCTCCCCGTATTCCTCAACGCCCTGACCGGTAACGGTGTACACGTCGTAACAGTGAACGACTACCTGTCCAAGCGTGACTCCGAATGGATGGGACCGCTCTACATGTTCCACGGCTTGAGCGTAGACTGTATCGACAAGCATCAGCCCAACTCCGATGCCCGCCGTCGCGCCTACCTGGCCGATATCACATTCGGTACCAACAACGAATTTGGCTTCGACTACCTGCGTGACAACATGGCCATCAGCCCGAAAGACCTCGTACAACGTCAACACAACTATGCCATCGTCGATGAGGTGGACTCTGTATTGATTGACGATGCCCGTACGCCGTTGATTATCTCTGGTCCTGTACCCAAAGGTGACGACCAACTGTTCGAACAGCTCCGTCCGCTGGTAGAAAGACTGGTAGAGGCACAAAAAAGATTGGCTACCCAGTATCTGGCTGACGCAAAACGTCTCATCGCTTCCAGCGACAAGAAAGAACAGGAAGAAGGCTTCCTCTCCCTCTACCGCAGCCACAAGGCATTGCCTAAGAACAAACCGCTCATCAAGTTCCTGAGCGAACAGGGCGTAAAAGCTGGTATGCTGAAGACCGAGGAAATCTACATGGAGCAGAACAACAAACGTATGCACGAAGTGACCGATCCGCTCTACTTCGTCATCGACGAGAAACTGAACAGTGTAGATCTGACCGACAAGGGTGTGGACCTCATCAGCGGTAACTCAGCCGACCCCACTCTCTTCGTACTGCCCGATATCACAGCCCAGCTCTCTGAACTGGAAAATGAAAAGGATCTGACAGAAGAAGAACGTCTGGCCAAGAAGGACGCCCTGCTCACCAATTATGCAATCAAGTCGGAACGCGTACATACCATCAATCAGCTGCTGAAGGCTTACACCATGTTCGAGAAAGACGACGAATACGTTGTAATAGACGGACAGGTGAAGATTGTGGACGAGCAGACAGGCCGTATTATGGAAGGTCGTCGCTACTCTGACGGTTTGCATCAGGCCATCGAAGCCAAGGAGGGTGTAAAGGTAGAAGCTGCCACGCAAACATTCGCAACCATTACCTTGCAGAACTATTTCCGTATGTACCATAAGTTGTCAGGTATGACCGGTACAGCCGAAACGGAAGCCGGCGAATTCTGGGATATCTACAAACTGGATGTTGTTGTCATCCCGACCAATCGCCCCATTGCCCGCAAGGATATGAACGACCGCGTCTACAAGACAAAACGCGAGAAATACAAAGCCGTCATCGAAGAAATCGAAGCCATGGTACATGCCGGACGTCCTGTGCTGGTAGGTACGACATCGGTAGAAATCTCGGAAATGCTGAGCAAGATGCTGACCATGCGCAAGATTCCCCACAACGTATTGAACGCCAAACTGCACCAAAAAGAAGCTGACATCGTGGCGCAAGCCGGTCAGAGCAGTACGGTGACCATTGCCACCAATATGGCCGGTCGTGGTACCGATATCAAGCTGAGCCCGGAAGTAAAAGCCGCAGGCGGTCTGGCCATCATCGGTACGGAGCGTCACGAATCCCGCCGTGTAGACCGTCAGTTGCGTGGTCGTGCCGGACGTCAAGGCGACCCGGGTTCATCCGTATTTTTCGTTTCACTGGAAGACGACCTGATGCGTTTGTTCTCATCCGACCGTATCGCTGGTGTGATGGACAAATTGGGCTTCAAGGAAGGCGAAATGATCGAACACAGCATGATTTCCAAGTCCATCGAACGCGCACAGAAGAAAGTAGAAGAAAACAACTTCGGTATCCGTAAACGTCTGTTGGAATACGACGACGTAATGAACAAGCAACGTACCGTAGTTTATACCAAACGCCGCCATGCCTTGATGGGAGAACGTATCGGTATGGATATCGTCAACATGATTTGGGACCGTTGTGCCAACGCTATTGAAGCACCAGATTATGAAAACTGCAAGATGGATATCCTGCAGACGTTGGCCATGGAAGCTCCTTTCAGCGAAGAGGAATTCAAGAACGAGAAGAAGGAAAAATTGGCAGACAAGACGTTCGAAGCTGCCATGGAACTCTTCAAACGCAAGACTGAACGCATGGCACAGATAGCCTATCCGGTCATCAAGCAAGTATACGAGAACCAAGGTCACATGTATGAGAATATTCTCATACCCATCACCGATGGCAAACGCATGTACAATATCTCCTGCAACCTGAAAGCTGCTTACGAAAGCGAATGTAAGGAAGTGGTGAAGTCGTTCGAAAAGAGCATCCTGCTCCATGTTATCGACGAAGCTTGGAAAGAAAACCTGCGCGAACTGGACGAACTGAAACACTCTGTACAGAACGCAAGCTACGAACAGAAAGATCCGCTGTTGATTTACAAGCTGGAATCTGTTAACCTGTTCGATGCCATGGTTGACAAAATTAATAACCAGACCATTTCTATCTTGATGCGCGGCCAGATACCTGTACAAGAAGCTCCGGCTGAAAGCCAACAAGAGCCTCAACGCAACGTAGAGGTACGCCAAGCTGCTCCCGAACAGCGTCAGGACATGAGTAAATACCGTGAGCAGAAGGTTGACTTGAATGATCCGAATCAGCAAGCTGCCGCTGCAAGAGATACACGTGAACAGCCTAAACGCGAACCCATCCGTGCCGAAAAGACAGTTGGCCGTAATGATCCCTGCCCATGCGGAAGTGGCAAGAAATACAAGAATTGTCACGGAAGAAATCTCTGAAAGTAACTAAAAGATAACAAGAACAAATAAAAAATCTTGTTATACCCATTTAACAAAAGCCTTGAACGGTTAAAAAACAGTTCAAGGCTTTTCTTTTACCACTTAAAAGACTATTTTTGCTACCAGATAAATAGAAAAGTAATATCCCGATGAAGAAAAAACTACTTTATTGCTTAGCTACAATCGGTTTGCTGTGCCTAAACGCCTGTCAAACTGTCGAACAGCTATCCATAGACTATATGCTACCGGCTGAGGTCAGTTTTCCGGCCAACTTGAGGCGTGTCGGTATCGTAAACAATATGCCTGATAATCCAGACAACAAACTTATTACAAGTTCAGAAGATAAGAACAAAGATAAAACAGAAATAGCCCGCCGTACAGACTACTATAACGGCGATCCCAAAATCACTACCGAAACCTTAGCAGAATCCATAGCCAATGAAAATTATTTCGATCTGGTCGTTATTTGTGATTCAGCACTAAGAAGCCAAGATAGAGCGCCCAGAGAAGCTACCCTATCCAGTGAAGAAGTTGTTCAGTTGACCCATGATTTGGGAGTAGATTTCCTCATTGCGCTGGAAAATGTTCAATTCCGCTCTTTACGCAAAGTAAGTTACCTGCCGGACTGGAGAGTATTCTACGGTACCGTAGATGTTAAAGTCTATCCGACTGTAAAAGTCTATCTGCCTAATCGGAAAATACCCATGGTAACCGTAAACTGTACCGATAGTATTTTCTGGGATGCATCCAGCAGCAGTGAAACACAAATCTTCAACCAACTGATTTCTGAAAAAGATATGATAGAACAAGCTTCCAGCTTTGCTGGTACTGTTCCTGTAAAATATTTGCTTCCCTATTGGAAAACAGCCAAACGTTATCTTTTCACCGGAGGTACCGTCAACATGCGCGATGCAGCCATTTACGTCAAAGAAAACAACTGGCCGGAAGCCATACGCCTGTGGGAAACCGAATACAACAGTAAAAAAGGCAAAAAGAAAATGTATGCAGCCTATAATATTGCTTTGGGATATGAAATGCAGGATAGCATAAATACCGCCTATGATTGGGCTGTCAAGGCACAGGAAGTAGCTAAAAGCATGGCTAAAAACACAGTGAAAGATATAGAAGATGTGGAAAGAGGCAGCTATTCAAGCGATATTTCCTACTACCTTATGACAAGTTCTTATGTCAGTGAATTACAGGAACGTAAAAACGGATTGGTACGCCTGAATGTCCAAATGCAAAGAATTAATGATGATTTTTAGTAAAAATCGGCAAAGGTTATCTTTTTTTTCCTACCTTTGAAAAGAATAATAGAATATAAGCGATTATGAAACTCAGTCAAACCTCACTCTCCCTACTGGAGAATACCATAAAAAAAGCTGTAAGCAGATACAATTGTGCCTGCGATCAAGCTATCGTGACAGATATTCATCTACAAGTGACTCCCAATATCGGCGAATTGTCCATCTATAACGACGACGACGAGGTTTTGGCCAATACAACCATTGAAGAATGGGGAACTTATGACGGCAATGACTTCAACAAAGACATAGAGCGTATCTTATCCGGCCTGCTGAACGACATGAAAAACGCAGGTGATTTCGATAAGATGACTATTCTGAAACCATTCTCTTTCGTTTTGGTAGATGAAGACAAGGAAACACTTGCCGAATTGTTGCTGATAGATGACGACACATTACTGGTCAACGAAGAATTGCTCAAAGGACTGGATGAGGAACTGGACGAATTTCTTAAGAAGTTATTGGAATAAAATTTCCGATATCAAATATAACAAAACTCCCCTTCTAATTCCTGCCTGCATGGCAAAATAAGAAGGGGAGTTTTTTGTTTCTTGGAACAATCCGAAAAGGACTGCTACAGACGATTCAGCAGTTCATGCAATTCGTTCACATCCTTCTCCGGATGATTGCGTCCATCGGGAAGAGCCTCAAGCGTAAACTTGGTAAGCATCTTATTCAAACGAGACAACTTGCCTTTGTCCCCCTTACGGGTAAATTCTTCACGAAGAATGCGAATCTTCTCACACACTTGCACACCTTCCGTCATCCGTTCAAAACGTATGCTGCTGCGAGGGCCGGGATAGACACTGTATGTATCTCCGGCTGCCCATGTACGGAAACGGGAATCACGTAAAGGATCGGCCGTCCAGCTGTTGAAAGACCAACGCAAATATCCATCATACCCTTCAGCCACGGCATGTACCATAGTCCACACTGCCTCGGCTGGACGGGAGAAAGTAAATGTATTTGGGAAAGCCTCTGCACAACAAGTATAGTAAGTACTGATTTGCCCTTTCGCCTCACGAGCTTTCTTCACGTCCGCAGGAAATTTCTGTCCGAGCGCAATGCAATAATAGTAAAGATCCGGTTCTATTTCCGAATGATAGTTCCCTGCCAAAGTTATCTTAAATTCTGGATCAGCCGCACGAACAACCTTTATGGCTTCACGCATAGCCTCCATCGGACGTTCGTCCATTGAGATCGCTGTACGCTCGAACCAACCCTTCTCGCGAAGATGGCGGGCAAAGTCTTTCAGGAAAGTACCCCAATATTCCGCATAAGCGGCATCACCCGGTTTGGTTTCCAGAAAAACGACACGATTGGTAGCTTCATCATAGTAATCAAAGTTCAAAGCCCAGGGAATCATGGTATAGCAACTGATCAACCCTTTCAAACCGATATCTTCGGTCATGAATTCCACCCACTTGTCGAAAGCGGCATAACCAAATTCCCAGGAACCATCCAGCCTCTTGATACGGGTCACCATACTGTCAAAATGATCCTCCGTCTGGCCGTTCCAAGGTTTATGCATAATGCTGGCCGTAATGGCCTTCTGACCGGCATTGGCCAACATCTTCATAATGGGGCGCATGGCGTCAAAATGCTCCTTGCTCCAAAGAGGCACCTGATAATAGCGGGCCACGGCATACGGGTTCTGCCACAAATCCAGGTCAAACTTCCAGTCCTGCGGAGACGGAAGCGTACGGTTCACCACCTTCACTTCAAAAGGCAGGGAAAGCGGTTCCAAACCTTCGGCACTAACCGTCAGACGAGATTTGTAAGTACCGGCCTTGACATCAGAAGGAACCCACACCGTCAACCAGATCGGCTGCGAACAGCGCTCCTTAACATCCAGTTCCTGTGCAATATCGAGCACATCGGCCACCAACGAAGAATCCCACTGGGTCTTGTCGGGACGATGGCCACAACCTCCCTTCCCGTCCTTGTTCAGTTCGTCGGTCATGACGTAACGCACAAAATGGGTCTTCACGGCCGAAGCGGGAATGACGGAGCTGCCGTTCTTCAACTCACCTACTTTCACCTGAACGTTCTTCAAGGCCTGACGGGTCCACAATACGGCCTGCGCATGCACTCTCTCACCTTTCCAGGCACTCATCCGGGTAGTGCCCTTCTTTGTTTCTAAAGGAATACTCAACTTGGGATAGCGTACATCAATGCTTCCCCAAGCCAAAGACACAGGTGCCTGCATCTTGTTCCACACTTCCTCACCATCGTGAGGCTTCGTATCCGTCAATTCTTCATAAGCGCCCAACGGATACCTTTCCGTGGGCTGCTGGGCACCACACCACAAACTCGCAAAGAGCGCCCAGACAAATAACAATTCTTTCTTTTTCATGAGGTTTATTTATTTAAGTTCAGAATATCTTCCAACTTAACGGCCTGGAACAGGATATGGGCCGTACTGCTCTCGTAGAGAATGCCGACCGTCTCGCGATCGATCATCGTCAGACAGGAATACCCCCAGCTACCTCCTTCGTCCAGCATCAGACGGTTCTCGGGAAGCCATGTCAGACCATTGTCCAGACTGGCCTTGATTGTCATGCGATGGCGATTCTTCGGACTGTCTGGATTGGAGAACAGCAGAATAGGTTTGCCAGTCACATTGTCCTCGGCAGCCACATGCAGAAGGCTGGCCATACAAACGGGTTCTACCAATGCCTTCCGTGAAGAGGGATGTTCTTCCCAAGTAGCCCCAAAGTCACGGGTCACAGCCACGGCACGGCTACCTCCCCGATTGTCACGCATGTTCAGCATCAGTACGCCCGGCTCTACTTCGGCTACCTGCGATTCGGTTGTATTGCTACGAGCCGGCTGACTGATGTGCCATGTCTTTCCGTGGTCCTTACTATAAATAATGCAGGCACAAGGGATACGGTCCGCACCGATGAACTGGCCGGCAAATACCAAGGTACCGTCCACCATCGAGATACCACGTCCGGGACCCTGAAGCAGGAAATACCATTCGGGCGCCTTCACCTGGCTGGTGATGTTGATAGGCTCAGACCACGTCTTGCCGTCGTCGTCGCTCTTCACCAGCATCAGTTGTGCCGTCTCTTCCAGCGTCATTCCCTGACCCGAATTGTTCCAGGCACGAGCGTTACCCATACCGTGTGTCCAAGCTGCCATGACCCAGATAGTACCAGTCTGTTTGTCTACCAGGATGGCCGGATCGCCCACACCATTCTGTGCCTTGGGCAGTCCACCATATTCGCCGAAGCTCATGGGTATCTGCATCTTCTCCCACGTCTGTCCGCCGTCGATACTGCGACTAAGGCCGATTTCGATGTATTCCTGCAGGTCGACGCTACTATTGTGACGAACGTCATAAACAGCCAGCAACGTACCCTTGTTACTGGTCACCAGGCCAGGAATACGATAGGCAGCCACTCCGTCATCACCTGCCTGACGAACACCAAAGCCCATCCTATGGACACGCGGACCGTTAGCCAACTTCAGTGGAGCCGCCTGTCCGTCGATTTCGACAGATGACACAGAGGCCGAAAACTTGGCAAGCAACGATGCCTGAGGCTTCATCTGCAGGCTGACCCAGAAATAATTGATACCCGGATAGAGAGCCTGATTGACATCGAACACCACCTGACGGCCCGGCGAACGGACTTCACTCTTCAGGATGGAATACGAAGGATTGGCTGCACGGGTCTGTCCTACGGTATAAGCCGACACGTAAGCTACAGGAGCATAATATCCCTTGCCAGTACGCTCCATGCACTCTGTACCACCATAATACAGCTTGACGGCTTCTACTTGAGCCAAATCGACTTCCGTACCCAAATCCAGAGACACGCGGTCCAGCTTCTTGCCTTCGCCATTGTCGATGCGCAGATGAAACAGCTCATTGTCCTGACGGTCTATCAGCACAGGAATATTGGTTTCGCGGATGAATACAGTGTCGGTAACGGAGGCAACTGCTTGCCATGCAGGGCAACACAAAGCGGCCAATAACAAAAAAGAAGTGACTTTTTTCATGATACAATCGTTTTAAGATTAAAAAAACAAACGTCGGGCTCTGCTTTCCTTCTACAGAAAGCCGCACCCGACGTTTCTATATGATTCTGTGACAAGCTACAAGGCACAAGCTCCGCTTGCAAACCTGTAGTTTATCATGAGTTTACGCCTTCTTCAGCGCAGCGATGCTTTCCTTCAGCGACTTGATGATGCTTTCGGCATCGGCCTGCTTCTTGCGCTCCAGCTCGATGACGGCGGCAGGAGCGTTGTTCACAAACTTCTCGTTGCTGAGCTTCTTCAACACGCCTTGCAGGAAACCTTCCTTGTGCTTCAGCTCGGCTTCCATGCGGGCGATTTCAGCCTCTACATCAATCATGTTACCCAGAGGTACGGCATACTCCGTCGTACCTACCATGAAGGCGGCGGCACCATCGGCCTTGGCCTCGACCACGGCGATGGACGAGAGGTTGCACATCTTCGTGATAACGGCGTTGAAGGCAGCTACAGGGTTCTCGCCCACGGCCTGCAACTCCAGCGCTTCTTTCTGAGCAATGTTCTTCTGCAAGCGGATGGAGCGGACATTGCTGATGATTTCCTTCACGACCTCGAACTGCTGCACGATAGCTTCGTCCACCTTGCCCGGAGCTACCATGGGGCTCACCATCAGGCTCTCGCCGTCCTTGCGGTCCACGATGTGCTGCCACAACTCTTCGGTAATGAAGGGCATGAACGGATGGAGCAGGTGGAGCAGGTTGTCGAAGAAACCGATGGTCGTATCGTAAACGGCCTTGCTGATGGGCTGGCCGTAAGCAGGCTTGATCATCTCCAGATACCAGCTGGAGAACTCGTCCCAGAAGAGCTTGTAGACAGCCATCAGGGCTTCGCTCAAGCGGTACTTGCTGAAGAGGTCGGCCACTTCGAGGGCTACGGCGTTCTGCTTCGACTCGAACCACTTCATGGCCAGGGCGGCTGCTTCGGGCACTTCGACCTCGGCGCTCACTTCCCAGCCCTTGACGAGGCGGAAGGCGTTCCATATCTTGTTGTTGAAGTTACGGCCTTGCTCACAGAGGGCATCGTCGAACAGAATGTCGTTGCCGGCAGGAGCCGAAAGCATCATACCCATGCGTACACCGTCGGCACCATAGCGTTCGATGAGATCCAGCGGGTCGGGCGAGTTGCCCAGCGACTTGGACATCTTGCGTCCCAGCTTGTCGCGCACGATACCTGTGAAGTACACGTTGCGGAAAGGCATGTCGCCCATGTATTCGTATCCAGCCATGATCATACGGGCCACCCAGAAGAAGATGATGTCCGGGCCTGTCACCAGGTCGCTCGTCGGATAGTAGTATTTGATTTCCTCGTTGCCGGGGTTGTTGATGCCGTCGAACAGGGAGATGGGCCACAACCAGGAAGAGAACCACGTGTCGAGGCAGTCTTCGTCCTGACGCAGGTCTTCCAGCTTCAGGTCGGCCTTGCCGGTCTTCTCCTTGGCCAGTTCGAGCGCCTTCTCGGGCGTCTCGGCCACCACGTATCCGCCTTCGGGCAGGAAGTAGGCAGGGATGCGATGTCCCCACCACAGCTGGCGGCTGATACACCAGTCCTTGATGTTCTCCAGCCAGTTCTTGTACGTGTTCTTGTACTTGGCGGGATAGAACTTCAGCTCGTCGTTCATGACGGGCGGCAGAGCCATGTCGGCAAAGTGCTGCATCTTGAGGAACCACTGCATGGAGAGCTTCGGCTCGATGGCCACGTTGGTACGCTCGGAGAAGCCTACCTTGTTGGTGTAGGCCTCCACCTTCTCCAGCAGGCCGGCGGCGGCGAGGTCTTTCTCAATCTGCTCGCGCACGTCGAAGCGGTCCATACCTACATAGAGGCCGGCTGCTTCGCTCAGGGTACCGTTGTCGTTGAAGATGTCGATGCTCGGTAAGTTGTACTTCTCGCCCAGCATGTAGTCATTCACGTCGTGGGCAGGCGTTACTTTCAGACAGCCCGTACCGAACTCTACATCCACGTAGTCGTCCTGAATAACGGGAATGACACGACCTACGAGGGGCACGATGACTTTCTTGCCCTTCAGCCACTGGTTCTTGGGGTCGGCAGGATTGATACACATGGCGGTATCGCCCATGATGGTCTCAGGACGGGTCGTGGCAACTACGGCGTAGCGGCGGCCCTCGGCATCGCGGTGAACCACTTCACCCTCGGCGCCGGTTTCGCCCGACATGTCGTCGTCGGCCACGTAGTATTTCAGGTAGTAGAGCTTGCTGTGCTCTTCCTTATAAATCACTTCCTCGTCGCTCAGGGCGGTCAGCGCCTTGGGGTCCCAGTTCACCATGCGCACGCCGCGGTAGATGAGCCCCTTGTTATACAGGTCGACAAACACCTTGATGACGCTCTCGCTGCGCTTCTCGTCCATGGTGAAGGCCGTGCGGTCCCAGTCGCATGAAGCGCCCAGCTTGCGGAGCTGCTTCAGGATGATGCCGCCGTGTTCGTCGGTCCATTCCCAGGCATGCTTCAGGAACTCCTCGCGCGTCAGGTCGGTCTTCTTGATGCCCTGAGCGGCCAGTTTGTTCACCACCTTGGCTTCGGTGGCGATGGAAGCATGGTCGGTACCCGGCACCCAGCAGGCGTTCTTGCCTTCCATGCGGGCGCGGCGCACCAAAATATCTTGAATGGTATTATTAAGCATGTGTCCCATGTGGAGCACGCCGGTGACGTTGGGGGGCGGGATGACGACGGTGTACGGTTGACGGCCATCGGGTTTCGAACTGAACAGTTTATGGTCCAGCCAATACTGGTACCACTTTCCCTCTACGTCGGCGGGATTGTACTTACTTGCTAATTCCATTTCTCTTTAAGTCTATAAAATTAAAATTGTTTGCGATTATGGGCACAAAATTAGTAATTTATTGCTTTCCATTGGCAAAAGCAACGAAAAGATTTGTCTATCTTTGCGCAGAGACGACGGTTTTGCTCCGGTTCAAGCGGAGTGTACCGTCAGTTCAAAGGCTTTAAACTCTCAGTTTAAACGGAGTAAACTGACAGTTTAAACGCATTAAACTGACAGTTTATCGATATTAAACTGGCAGTTTATTTTTGATAAACTAAAATAAACTGATAGTATGCTGACATACAACACTTTAAGAAATACACAAAAGAGGCCCGACCGACCTTTGTACAGGCGACGCCGAAACCTCCAAAAGCGCCACTTTGTACTGATGGCACTGATACTTATAGTGTGGCTCGTTCAGCTCCTGCCCGCCGCGGGAGCCTGCTACGCCCGATACATTTACCCCACCATAGCCCGCGTGCTGACCGCCGTGTCCGACCTCATCCCCTTCGCCGTAGGCGACCTCTTCATCGCCCTCAGCATCGCCTGGCTGGTTATCTGGCCTTTTTACGCCCGCCTCCGCCGCAAGAAGCCCTGGCGTCGCATCGTTGGTCGCGAGGTGGAGTACCTGCTTTGGATTTACGTCTGGTTCTATCTGGCCTGGGGACTGAACTACTCGCAACCCAACTTCTACCAGCGGACGGGCATCGCCTACACGGCCTATACGCCCGAAAACTTCGCCCGCTTCACGGACGACTACATCGAGCGGCTGAACGCTTCGTACACCTCTATCGATACCATCGACACCGACATGGTACGCAACGAGGTGGTACGCGGCTATCGTGCCATCAGCCCTGCGCTGGGCGTGCTCCCGCCCACGACTGACCGTCCGCGGGCCAAGACGATGCTCTTCACCCCGCTCATCTCGATGGTGGGCGTCACGGGCAGCATGGGTCCCTTCTTCTGCGAATTCACCCTGAACGGCGACCTGCTGCCTGCCGAGTATCCCGCCACCTATGCCCACGAGCTGGCCCACCGCCTGGGCATCACCAGCGAGGCGGAGGCCAACTTCTACGCCTATCAGGTATGCACCCGCTCCAGCGTATCCGCCCTGCGCTTCAGCGGCTACTACTCCATCCTCTTCCATGTGCTGAGCAATGCCCGCCGCCTGCTGGACGAGGCTGCCTACCAGGCACTTGTAGAGAGCATCCGCCCCGAAATCATCCAACTGGCCAAAGACCATCAAGCCTATTGGTCGGCCAAATACAGCCCGCTGGTAGGTGCCGTGCAGGATTGGATCTACGATCTCTACCTGAAAGGCAACAAGATAGACAGCGGCCGCCAAAACTACTCCGAGGTAGTGGGGTTGCTCATCTCGTACGAGATGTATCAAACATACCATGACACGTTGTAGGGACGCACCATGGTGCGTCCGCGCAAAACAATGCAATCGAAAACGATTATTTTTGAAAAAAACAATCGCAATCCCAACGGGCCACGTTATGCTCGATATATTCTGCTATCCGGTTCCTGTCCTCCACACCTCGAATAATATGGTCATGATAACGTCCCTGCCATCCAAACCTGATATTATTCTTACGTGCAAAACACGTCACAGCCTGTTTGAACCCTCCTATCACCACACTCAGAGCCGTTCGTTTCGTGGGTATATCTTCCGACGGATGTATGCGAATAATAGCATGCACGTGGTTGGGCATCACTACGAAACTCACCATCTCTGCATAAGGGTAATGCATTCCCATTTCAGTCAAGGCATCAACCGCAAATCGCCCAATCAACGAATACTCCATCTGCCCATTTGCAATTTCACCTAAATAGTGTTCTTTTCCCTGCGTACAGATAGTGATAAAATATTCACCTCCGCTGTAATCGTGAAAATCGACCCGAGGACTTTTGCGGGATGGGTGAGATGCATTGCATACGTTGGATGAATCGTATTCGGACGCACCATGGTGCGTCCCTACATGTATGTTTTCCATAATAATATTCTTTTGTGCAAATGTAACCTTTTCATGCAAACATCTCGAACAACGGAAAGACAAATTACATACGTATAATAACAACCGGACGTACCATGCACCCCATACGTTGTAGGGACGCACCACGGTGCGTCCGGATAAGTTAATAAAGTTTTGGGTGCAAAACATCAATGAGATATAAATCTTTGTAACTTTGCAACACTTTATATCTAACAGGAACGAATATGCAACATACCCGTAAAGAACAGATGGAAGCCTTCGGACGCTTCCTCGACATCCTCGACGAACTGCGCGAGAAATGTCCCTGGGACCGCAAGCAAACCAACGAAAGCCTGCGCCCCAACACCATCGAAGAAACCTATGAATTGTGCGACGCCCTGATGCGCAACGACAAGCAGGACATCTGCAAGGAACTAGGCGACGTCCTGCTGCACGTGGCCTTCTACGCCAAGATAGGCAGTGAAACGGGCGACTTCGACATCAAGGACGTGTGCGACCGCCTGTGCGAGAAGCTCATCTTCCGCCATCCGCACGTCTTCGGCAATGAAAAGGCCGAAACGGCAGCCCAGGTTGTAGAGAACTGGGAGCAACTGAAACTGAAGGAAAAAGGTGGAAACAAAAGTGTATTGGCAGGTGTACCCGCTGCCCTACCCTCGCTCATCAAGGCCTACCGCATACAGGAAAAGGCCCGCAACGTAGGTTTCGACTGGGAAGAGCGCGAACAGGTGTGGGACAAGGTAAAGGAAGAAATCCAGGAATTTCAGGCCGAAGTGGCCAACATGGACAAGCAGAAGGCCGAAGAAGAATTCGGCGACGTGCTGTTCAGTCTCATCAATGCCGCCCGCCTCTATAAGATCAATCCCGATAACGCCCTGGAACACACCAACCAGAAGTTCATCCGCCGCTTCAACTACCTCGAGGCACACACCATCAAGGAAGGCCGCAACCTGCACGACATGACGCTGGCCGAGATGGACGCCATCTGGGAAGAAGCCAAGAAACTGGAAAGAAAAGAATAAAAAAGCAGGCCTTCCGACTCGCATCGGAAGGCCCTTACCTCTTGAAAACTGAAACCAGCCTGTTTACTTTACAGGAAACGACACATCATTTTTTCGGAGCCGGCCGTTTCCCACCGTTTTTGCCGTGCATGCCTTTCAGCAGTTCGCGATGGAAACGCATTTCGGCACGCTGTATCAAATAAATTTTCTTGTTAGAAAGTATCTTCTGGAATTTCTTCAGATAGGTCTGTTCCAATTCGCTGGAAGCCACACGTGCATCATACACGCCCTCCAAGATTTCACCATACTGACTTTCGGTTGTATTCTCATTCTTACCCTGGCGTAACAGCTTCCACGCATTGTCGTTCAACTTTTGCTTGCGGTCCTGCATTTCGAAATATAAGGGAAAAAACTTGGCAGCCTCTTCACGAGTCAGTCCAGCTTTCTCAGTCAGAAAAGCCTGTTGTTTGGCGCGGAATTCTTCGCGCGACAACTGCTGACATGTCCCGTCACCAGCCCATACCGAAAGCATCAGCCCGAACAAGGCAACCATTAAAACACTCAACTTTTTCATTGTTATCATTTACAATATTGATTATTCTGCATTTTCATCGCTCAAATAGACATACAGCGAATAGTCGTCCATCATGGTGTTCTCTATTGCCGTTCTGATATACTCCATTTCGATATCCGACTCGTCGGCAGCGATTTGCTGTTGCTGCTGCCCGTTCGATACGGTCTCGCCCGGCGAAGCAACTCGGATAATCAGAGCAGCTCCTATAAACATGGCCGCCATATACAGCCAGGGCCTTACCTTCTCCCACGTAGTAGGCTCACGATGGACATCTGTCTTTTCTTTCTCCGGAAGACGGCTCATCAAGTCTGAAGTGAAACCTTCGAAATATCCTTCCGGCACACGGAACGGATTTTCCGTACCAATCTTCTTCAGTAATTTATCCTCTTCTTTCATAAGCTTTTCTCCTTTCATTAGAATTAGACTATGGTTTGCGACAAAGGTTTAAACTTCATCATCAAAAAATTTCTCGATTTTTTTCACTGCATGATAATACGAAGCTTTCAGTGCTCCGACCGACGTACCGAATATCTCGGACATCTCCTCATACTTCATATCCTGATAATATTTCAGGTTGAACACCATCCGTTGTTTTTCGGGCAAGGTCAGCAGAGCTTTCTGCAAGGTTGTCTGTATCTTGTCACCCGAGAAGTAAGGGTCACTTTCCAGTTTCTGCAACACGTCTGCTTCCGGATCGTCCAGCGAGACAGTAGCCTGTGCACGCTGTTTGTTCAGGAACGTCAGGCATTCGTTCAGGGCAATGCGATAGAGCCAGGTAGACAACTTGGCATCGCCCCTGAAGTAATCTATATTGGTCCATGCTTTGATAAAGGTATTCTGAAGCAAATCATTAGCGTCTTCATGCGAATAAACCATACGACGTATCTGCCAGTACAGCTGTTCGCTATACTGCGCCACAATCATTTCAAATCCGCGCCGTTGTGTCTTCTCGTCCTGTAACAAGGCCAACACCTCGCGCTCATCATAGGGAGTATTCATATACTTTTATTCGCATTTATAGAAGTTAGACGGACAAAGATACAAAAAGTTTAATCAAATAGGAACACAAAGTGTTTCTTTCGCCAGCAAGGTTTCAGGAAACACAGCACGGGCCTGCTCCAGCAGAAGTTCTTCGTTGTCGTAGCGCGCTGAGAAATGGCCTACCAGCAAACGCTTCACACCAGCCTCACGTGCAATGGAAGCTGCCTGCGAGGCAGTCGTGTGATAGGTTTCCTTCGCGCGGGCCGCATCTTCCTCAACAAAAGTGGCTTCGTGAAACAACAAGTCGACTCCCCTCACCTGTTCGACAACCGAAGCCAGTGGCAGTGTATCCGAACAATAGGCATAGCTCCGCGGAGGATCAGATGGACGGGTCAGGCGGCTGTTGGGGATCGTCTCGCCGTCGGGGGTCACATAGTCGGCTCCGTTCTTGATGCGGTTCAGCTCGTAGACGGGTATCTGATAGAAGTCAATCATCTCTCGAATGATGTGGTTGGGACGCGGCTTCTCGGCAAACAGAAAACCGCAGGTAGGCATCCGATGACGCAAGGGAATAGTGGTCACCGTCAGCGAACGGTCCTCGTAAACCAGCGTCGGTTCTTTGGTTTCGAACGCATGGAACACGACCGGATAGGTCATCTGATGGTTGAAGAAATCGAGCATCGGCTTCAGCAGTTCCTCCAGTCCCTGTGGCGAATGGATATGGAGTTCTGCCGTACGCCCCAGCAAATTCAAGGTCGAAATCAGCCCCAGCAACCCGAAGCAATGGTCGCCATGCAGGTGCGAAATGAAGATATGGTTCAGGCGCGAAAACTTCAGCCGCGATTTGCGAAACTGCAGCTGCGCTCCTTCACCACAATCGATCATGAACAACTTGTCGCGCACATTCAGGATCTGCGACGTCGGGAAATGTCGGGTGGTAGGCAAAGCCGAACCACAGCCAAGGATATGTAACTCAAACTTCTCCATAACGACGCAAATTTAGGCATAAATCACGATACCTGTCAGGATTTACTTCAAAAAAAGAGAGGGTATCCCCGACGGGATCCCTCTCTTTCCTATAGATTGATATAAAAGATTATTTCTTCTTACCTTCCAGTTGCTCTTTCAAAGCAGCCAGTGCGTCGATGTCGCCCAGCGTAGTAGAAGCAGCCTGGTTCTGAATCATCGGAGTTTCTTCCTTCTTGCTGTTAGACTTCTTGGCAGCCTTCTTTTCTGCTCTTTCTTCTGCCTTGGCAGCATCTTCGAAGATACGGCTGTGAGACAGGATGATACGCTTAGCGTCCTTGTTGAATTCGATCACCTTGAACGGCAGTTTCTCATCGAGCTGAGCCTGAGAACCGTCTTCCTTAACGAGGTGCTTCGGAGTTGCGAAACCTTCTACACCGTAAGGCAGAGCTACTACAGCGCCCTTATCCAGCATTTCGATGATAGTACCTTCGTGTACAGAACCTACAGTGAATACAGTTTCGAATACATCCCAAGGATTCTCTTCGAGCTGCTTGTGACCGAGGCTCAGACGACGGTTTTCCTTGTCGATTTCCAGAACCACTACATCGATGTCTGCACCGATCTGAGTGAATTCAGAAGGATGTTTAACCTTCTTCGTCCAAGACAGGTCAGAGATGTGGATCAGACCGTCAACGCCTTCTTCTACTTCTACGAATACACCGAAGTTAGTGAAGTTGCGAACCTTGGCAACGTGCTTGCTGCCTACAGGATACTTCTCTTCGATAGTTTCCCAAGGATCAGCCTTCAGCTGTTTGATACCCAGAGACATCTTACGCTCTTCGCGATCCAGTGTCAGCACTACAGCCTCTACTTCGTCGCCTACCTTCATGAAGTCCTGAGCAGAACGCAGGTGCTGGCTCCAAGACATTTCAGATACGTGGATCAGACCTTCTACGCCCGGAGCGATTTCGATGAATGCACCGTAGTCAGCCATCACAACAACTTTACCCTTCACGTGGTCGCCAACCTTCAGGTTAGGATCCAGAGCATCCCAAGGATGCGGAGTCAGCTGCTTCAGACCCAATGCGATACGTTTCTTTTCGTCGTCGAAGTCGAGGATAACTACGTTCAGCTTCTGATCGAGTTCTACAACTTCGTGCGGATCGCTTACGCGGCCCCAAGACAGGTCGGTGATGTGGATCAGACCGTCTACACCACCCAAGTCGATGAATACACCGTAAGATGTGATATTCTTGACAACACCCTCGAGTACTTGTCCCTTCTCGAGTTTGCTGATGATTTCCTTCTTCTGCTGTTCCAACTCAGCCTCGATGAGAGCCTTGTGAGAAACAACGACGTTCTTGAATTCCTGGTTGATCTTAACGATCTTGAATTCCATCGTCTTGCCAACGAATACATCGTAGTCGCGGATAGGCTTCACGTCGATCTGAGAACCCGGCAAGAATGCTTCGATGCCGAATACGTCTACGATCATACCACCCTTCGTGCGGCACTTGATGTAACCCTTGATAATTTCTTCGTTTTCCAAAGCTGCGTTTACGCGATCCCAAGAACGGGTAGCACGAGCTTTACGGTGAGACAGAACGAGCTGTCCTTTCTTGTCTTCCTGATTTTCGATGTATACCTCAACAGTATCACCAACCTTCAGCTCAGGATTGTAACGGAATTCACTCATCGGAATGATACCGTCTGATTTGTAACCGATGTTCACAACTACTTCACGCTTGTTCATTGCGATTACGGTACCGTCTACAACCTCACGGTCGTTTACCTTGTTCAGCGTATTGTCATACGCCTTTTCCATGTCTTCGTGGCTAACAGTGGAGAGTGTTTCGCCATTCTCATACGCATCCCAGTTGAAGTCTTCAACCGGAGCTACTTTTTCAAATTTTTCCATTAATAAATAAGTTGTTTTTAATAATTAATTAAGTGAGACTTTATGTTGACTCAATAAATCGGGCGCAAAGATAGGACTATTTTCTTGAACAACAAAACGTTCGGTCCAAAAAAGTGGCATCCGGCCTCCTCTTCCCCCTGCCTTTTCATACAAAGTGCCATTCCGGCACCGTAAAGCATTGCTTTACCTGTCCGAAACGGCACTTTTACGTTATGGAAAACAGTGTTTTAGTTTTTCAGATAATAGGTCACTGTCGTCACCACGCGTACGCTCTTTATATAAGGTGTATTCTCGTCGCGGTTGGCAATGGTAAACTGCCCCTGCGAAGCGCTCTTGATTTTTCCCAGCTTGCTGTCCGAGTCCTTGGCAAACTTCTCGGCAGCGGCACGGGCGTTCTTCGTAGCGTCTTCGATCATCTGAGGCTTGATGTCGTTCAGCCCCGTAAACTCGTAGGACACGTTGTAGCGATAGTCGCCGCCGGCAATGGCGATGCCCTGCTTCAGCAGTTCGGCCTGTTCGGCCATCAGCTTGCGCACCTTCTCCACGTTTTTCGAAGTCACGGTGATGACAGAAGTCGCATTATAGCGGTATGTCACGTTCTGGTTGACATAGCGTTCGGCCTGCATGTCGATGATCTCCGGCGGGACGATGCTGATCTCTTCGTCCGAAATGCCGTTGTTCTTCAGGAAACTGACGATAGCCGCATTCTTCTTTTCCATGTTCGTGTAGAGAAGAACCGGATCATTGCCGATGTCCTTGTACATCAACGGCCAGATCACCTTGTCGGCCGGTACTTCCATTTCGGCCAGTCCCTTCACCGTCACTACGCGCTCTCTGTCTCTAAAATCATTGATACCGCCCCTCAGCATCCAGCCGAGCAACAGCAGTCCCACTGCCATGATAGCGGCTTCCAGTCTCCAATTTTTCATGCACAATTGTTTTAAAAGAGTTTATCTGCAAATGAATGGAATAAAGCTGTCAACTACAAAGAGTTTCGGATAAAAGATGTTAACCTGAAACCTTTTAACGATTAAACAACTCGAACGTAAATTTGCAGCCGATTTCCTGATACTTCCAGTTGGCAAAGCTGGCAAAGACACCGAAGTCGAAAATATGCGTACCGATGCCATAACCCACCTCCACGTAAGGCATCAGGTGGGGCACCAGCAAGGTGTTCAGGTACAGACGTTCGTTCAGCACATACTGGGTATATTTCATCAGGTGCTTCATCAGCAGGAAGGGAGCTTCATAGGTCAGATGGGCCCGCAGATACTCACGCGAGGAGTTGTACCACCGTCGGTCGAGCAGCTGGAAGACGCCGCCTATTTCATCGTTCCATCCCACAGGCAGATTGGAGCGGGTGAAGTTGGCAAAATCCACAAAATACAATTCTTCCTGATTGGTGAACTTACCCCAGCCGATGCGATAATAAATGTCACGCATCAGTCCCAACGGGATATTATGTTGAAGGTCTACTTCTACACGTTCGTAAGCACCCGATCCAGGCAGAACCCCCTTGATACCTCGCTCCCAGTCCACTGTCAGGGTCGGATAGCGTGAATACAGGTTCACCTTTCGGTCGCCGTTCATGTAGTAATACTGCCCCGGTGTCCAGCGGAGGGTCACACGAGGAGCAAAACTGCTATACGTATGACGGAGCTTGCTGAGAACACTGAGATCCCACACTTCCGAACGGTCTTTCTGTCCTTCTTCTTCCTCTCCTGCACGGGGCGATGCGATCAGGTCACCGCTATCAGGCAGCAACAATTTGAAGTTCGAGCGCTCCACCTCCGTACGACGGTGAATGGACAGACCCACATCCAGCGTCAGCCCGTTCACGATTTCCCAACTGTGAGTGACGCGGCAATACAAGTCCTTGAAATAATCCAGGTGTATCTGGCTGAAGTCAAACAAGCTGTCCGGCATAGCCTTCAGTTCATCCAACACGTCACTGCTGTAGATCCGGTTACCGTTACCCACATCAAAATGGAGGGAAGCACGCTTCCGCGGCCAGTAGTCCAACTGTCCCCTCACCGACCAGTAGAACTCGTTTCGCGTAAAGTTATAACCGATGCGGGGCGAAATGCGCAGCAGACGGTCGCCTGGAAACAGCCGGTTGTATCGGAACTCCTGCCGATAGGAAATGCCGTTGGAATGGCTATAGCTCAACAGCAGCGGATTGAGCAAGGGCGAACAGCGCACACTGCCCACACTGGCCAGATCCAGCGTGTAACGGCTCACCAGCGCATCGCCAACCGTTCCCCAAAATTCCAGATTCTTATTGATCTTCTGTTTCTTTTCCCGCTCTTTCCGCGCCACTGTATCCCGATACAGGAAGTAGGCCCGATACAGCGAATCCTCATGTCCATCCAGCGGGAAGGGACGAAGACTCTTGAAGTGGGCCGTGTCACGCACACAGGCATTCGTATCGCAACGCAAGGTATAGGAAGCCGACAAATCATATCGGCTCTTGTCAGACCGGCGCAATTTAGTAGCCGGATCGCGCTGCTTTATCTTCTTATATTGAAGCACCGCCATATAGCTGCCGTCAATCACGTTTCCCGCCATCTTGAATCTCACCTCAAAGTCCGAATAAATCGGCAGGAACTCATCTGCACAGCCCACTTCACCCATCTGCACATGATTGCTGAAAGCCAGAATTTCCGAACGGCCCGAAAAGCGGATCTCGCGGATGCTCCACACATTGTCGCTCACCACCATATAGCCGCCTATCAGCTGGAAACTCTTACTTTTGGGAATAAAACGGATAACATATTGCAGGTCGTGTGCCCGTCCACGGATCGTATCAATCCGATACCTGTAGTATTTCTTTGCATTAGGCGCCAAAGGCGAAAGCAACTTGTCGGTCAGGATGGTCGGCGAATAGATATTGAGCCTGAAATATTGGGGCAGCTGCCCGTTCAGGTCCCAGAACTCATTGGCCGTTCCCATGGTAGCCGTCACCTTCTGGTCATAGATGTCGGGGGCCGTAAAGCTCAGTTCGTTGTAAGTCTCCATCATATACTCCTTCACGCCCTTCCGGATACGGAATAAAGTCGGAATATAGCGGAGCAGCTTGTTCTGCTTCTTGATGTTGATCTTTCCTTTGATATACAGCTCGGCATTGTAGCTGTCCACGATGCGTTCGTAGAGCGGCGCAAAGAAAATGACCTTTTCCATGATGGAGTCCGCCGAGATCAGCTTGCCCTGATAGGGATATGGAGCATAACCTGCCCGTACCTTTTCCAATGGAAAAAGTAGCAGTAAAATACCCAATCCTATCCACAACCAGCGTACCAACTTTGCAATATCTTCGTATGTTTGGGGGCAAATATAGAAAAAAACATGTACTTTTGCAGGCAAATCAATAAAAGAAGAGTCTGATATGTCAAAAATGCGTTTTTTCGCTCTGCAGGAACTTGCCAACCGTAAGCCGTTGGAAGTAACTCCCCCCTCTGGAAAGCTGTCCGACTACTATGGCAGCCACGTATTCGACCGCAAGAAAATGCAGGAATACCTGCCCAAAGAAGCCTACAAGGCCGTAACCGACGCCATTGAAAAAGGTACCCCCATCAATCGCGAAATGGCCGACCTCATCGCCAACGGCATGAAGAGCTGGGCCAAGTCAATGGGCGTCACCCACTACACCCACTGGTTTCAGCCACTGACCGACGGTACCGCCGAGAAGCACGACGGTTTCATCGAGTTCAGCGAAGACGGCGACGTCATCGAACGCTTCTCGGGCAAGCTGCTCATCCAACAGGAACCCGACGCATCCAGCTTCCCCAACGGCGGTATCCGCAACACGTTCGAAGCTCGCGGCTATACGGCATGGGACGTTTCCTCACCTGCCTTCGTGGTAGATACCACCCTTTGTATCCCCACCATCTTCATCGCCTATACCGGCGAGGCCCTGGACTACAAGACCCCGCTGCTGAAAGCCCTGAACGCCGTGGACAAGGCAGCAACCGACGTCTGCAAACTGTTCGACAAGAACATCAACCGCGTATACGCCAACCTCGGCTGGGAACAGGAATACTTCCTCGTCGACCTGGCCCTTTACAATGCCCGCCCCGACCTCTGTCTGACGGGCCGTACGCTGATGGGACACTCCTCGGCCAAGGACCAGCAGCTCGAAGACCACTATTTCGGCTCCATCCCGCCGCGTGTCACAGCCTTCATGAAGGAGTTGGAAATCGAATGCCACAAATTGGGCATCCCCGTCAAGACCCGTCACAACGAAGTGGCGCCCAACCAGTTCGAGCTGGCACCTATCTTCGAGAACGTCAACCTGGCCAACGACCACAACCAGCTGGTCATGGACCTGATGAAACGCATTGCCCGCAAGCATAACTTTGCCGTCCTGCTCCACGAAAAGCCCTATAGCGGCGTCAACGGCAGCGGCAAACACAACAACTGGTCGCTCTGCACCGATACAGGCATCAACCTCTTCGGCCCCGGCAGCAATCCGAAGAGCAACATGCTCTTCCTCACGTTCCTCGTCAACGTACTGATGATGGTCTACAAGAACCAGAACCTGCTGCGCGCCTCCATTGCCAGTGCCGGCAACAGCTACCGCCTGGGTGCCAACGAAGCGCCGCCCGCCATCCTGTCCATCTTCCTGGGCCGCCAGCTCTCGTCCATTCTCGACGAGATCGCCAAGCAGGCCAGCAGCAGCAAGATGACCGCCGACGAGAAGACCACCCTGAAGCTGGGCATCGGACGTATCCCCGAAATCCTGCTCGACACGACCGACCGCAACCGCACGTCGCCCTTCGCCTTCACCGGCAACCGCTTCGAGTTCCGCGCCGCAGGCTCCTCAGCCAACTGCGCCGCTGCCATGATTGCCATCAACGCCGCCATGGCCAACCAGCTGAACGAATTCAAGGCCTCGGTCGACAAAGCCATGGAAGAAGGCGCTACCAAGGATGAAGCCATCTTCCGCACCCTCAAGGAAATGATCATCGCTTCCGAGCCCATCCGCTTCGAAGGCGACGGCTACTCCGAAGAATGGAAACAGGAAGCTGCCCGCCGCGGCCTGACCAACATCTGCCACGTACCCGAAGCGCTGATGCACTACGTCGACGACCAGGCACGCTCCGTTTTCATCGGCGAACGTATCTTCAACGAGACCGAGCTGGCCAGCCGTCTGGAAGTAGAGCTGGAAAAATTCACCATGAAGGTACAGATCGAGAGCCGCGTCCTCGGCGACCTGGCTATCAACCACATCGTACCCACGGCTGTCAGCTACCAGAACCGCCTGCTGGAAAACCTCCGCGGCTTGCGCGAGACCTTCTCGCCCGAAGAGTACGAAGAGCTCAGTGCCGACCGCAAGGAGCTCATCCGCGAAATCTCCCGCCGCGTGACGGCCATCAAGATGCAGGTACGCCAGATGACCGAAGCCCGCAAGGTGGCCAACCACATGGACAACTACAAGGACAAGGCCTTCGCCTACGAGGAAACGGTACGCCCCTATCTCGAAAGCATCCGCGACCACATCGACCACCTCGAAATGGAAGTGGACGACGAGATCTGGCCGTTGCCCAAGTATCGCGAACTGCTGTTCACGAAATAAGAACCAAACACTTGGCGGTGAACGGATACAATCTCCGTTCACCGCTTATTTTTTTTCATTTTAAGCCTCTTTTCCATTCCAAATGCACATTTTTGAGGCGAATGTGTTTTTTTTTAAATTATTCTTCCTACATTTGTGCTATAGAACACAGTTTTGCAGCACTCATGGTAAAAACAAATTTGTCAGAAATAAAGGTTCAGGAGCTTATCGCCGACATGTGGTCTCCCCTGAACGAAGAGCAACGGGAATTTCTCGCTGATCATTTCACACTTCAAAACTACAAAAAAAATGAAGTCATCCATTGTGAAGGCGAGACTCCCACGCACCTGATGTGCCTGCTAAGTGGGAAAGTCAAAATTTATAAAGACGGTGTGGGCGGCCGCAGCCAGATCATCCGCATGATCAAACCCGTCGAATACTTCGGCTACCGCGCCTATTTCTCCGGCGAAGACTATATCACGGCTGCTGCCGCCTTCGAACCCTCGGTCATCTGCCAGATTCCCATGGATGTCATCACCACCCTCGTAACGCAAAACAACGGCTTGGCCATGTTCTTCATCAAACAGCTGTCCAAAGACCTGGGTATCGCCGACGAACGTACGGTAAACCTCACTCAGAAGCATATCCGCGGCCGTCTGGCCGAATCGCTCCTGTTCCTCAAGGAAAGCTACGGACTGGAGGAAGACGGCTCTACACTGAGTATTTACCTCTCGCGCGAGGATCTGGCCAACCTTTCGAACATGACGACTTCGAACGCCATCCGAACGCTCTCCCAGTTTGCCACCGAACGGCTCATCACCATCGACGGACGAAAAATCAAAATCATTGACGAAGAAAAGCTGAAGAAAATCAGCAAGATTGGATAAAGAAAAAAATCGGTTAGTGGAGGAAACCACTAACCGATTCTTTTTTTATTGTTGCAAGTAGCGCTCCGCCTCGATAGCCGCCATACAACCGCTGGCTGCTGCCGTGATGGCCTGACGGTAGTGCGGGTCGGCCACGTCGCCTGCGGCAAACACACCCGGCACCTTCGTGCGCGGCGTACCCGGCTCGGTCAGGATATAGCCCACTTCGTCGGTATCCAGGTAAGGCTTGAAGATGTCCGAGTTGGGCTTGTGTCCGATGGCCAGGAAGAAACCGTCGATGGCCACGTCGTAGCGCTCTTCGTCGGCCTCGCCCATGCGCTTCACCAGATGCACGCCTTCCACGCCGTTCTCGCCAAAGAGGCCCACGGCATTATGCTCGAACAGCACCTCGATCTTCTCGTTGTTCATCACACGCTCCTGCATCACCTTCGACGCACGCAGATAGGGCTTGCGCACGATGAGGTACACCTTGCTGGCCAGGCTGGCCAGGTAGGAAGCCTCTTCGCAAGCCGTGTCGCCACCGCCCACAACGGCCACCACCTTCTTGCGGTAGAAGAAGCCGTCGCACGTGGCACAGGCACTCACACCCATGCCGGCATATTTCTTCTCGTCCTCCAGGCCCAGGTATTTGGCCGTGGCGCCTGTGGCGATGATGATGGTTTCGGCTTCGATCACCTTCTCGTCGTCGATCGTTATCTTGTAGGGTTTCGCGCTGAGGTCGGCCGCCGTAGCCACGCCATAGCGGATGTCGGCTCCGAAGCGTTCGGCCTGCTTGCGCAAGTCTTCCATCAGCTCAGGACCGCCGATGCCGGCAGGATAGCCGGGGAAGTTCTCCACTTCGGTGGTCGTTGTCAGCTGTCCGCCCAGTTGCAGGCCAGCATATACCACAGGAGCCAGGTTGGCACGTCCTGCATAGATGGCGGCTGTATAGCCGGCAGGACCCGAACCGATGATCAGGCATTTCACTTTTTCTGTTTCCATACTGTATTTACTAAATTATATTTTTAAGTTCATTCAAGTTTCGTTCATCTCAGATCGATCACCTCCGCCGTCGGATAGGCCCGCTTGTCGAAGGTGAAGAGCGCATCGTCGTATTTCTGCCCCGTCTGATAGGAGCGCACCAGTACGACAACTGCCTCGCGGTCGCCCCTGCGGACAAGGCTCAGCTTTGCCGGACGCAGCGTCTGTTTGTCCACATAGAGTATCAGGCATTGCAGCTCGCTGCCCCGACGGGTGGCGGTCATCATCACCTTGTGGAGGCGCGGGTCGCCCTGCTCGCCCATCTTCAGCATGTAGCCGTTCTTGTAGACGGCCAGCCAGGCATAAGGGTTGATGCTCTGCAACTCTTCGGCCGTGGGTTCGGAGACGTTCACCTCGTCGCTGTTCTCCAGGTAAGTCCATTGCGTCCGCCCGTCGAACCACGTCGTAATACCTTCGGTATCGAGGCGGAATTTCTCGCCCTTGAGGCGGATGCGTCCTTCGGACGTGCCTTCGGGCGCGCGCACTTCGAAGGCTATCTCCACTCCCTCCGCCTGGCGGAACGCGTCGGCCACGCGGTCGAGCAACTGGCGGGCCTCGTTATTCTCTTGTGCAGCCGCCGTCAGCCCCATGAAAAGAGCAACAAGCAGGCAAAGTATTTTGTTCAGCATTTATTTAATTGAAAATTGAGAATTGAGAATTGAAAATTGAAAATTTTAATTCATTGAAATTGTCCGTCAAGCGGCTTTCATTTTCAATTTTCAACTTTCAATTCTCCATTAATATTTACATTTTACTCAAAAAATCCTCCAGCGACACGATGTCCGTGAAGTAGACGTCGCGCGGCTTGCTGCCCTGCGCAGGCCCTACGATGCCCGCCTTTTCCAGCTGGTCCATCAGGCGGCCGGCACGGTTGTAGCCGATGGAGAACTTGCGCTGGATGAGCGAAGTGGAGCCCTGCTGGTGCGTCACGATGAGGCGCGCGGCGTCGTCGAAGAGCGGGTCCTTGCGTCCCAGGTCCACGTCGCCCAAGTCGCTGCCGCTGGCGTTCTCGTCCACGTATTCGGGCAGGTAGAAGGCCGTCGGATAGCCCTGCTGGCGGGCGATGAATTTCGTAATTTCGGCCACCTCGGGCGTATCGATGAAGGCACACTGTACACGCACAGGGTCGGCTCCCTGCAGGAAGAGCATGTCGCCGCGGCCTATCAGCTGGTTGGCACCCGGCCGGTCGAGAATGGTGCGCGAGTCGACCATCGCCGACACACGGAAGGCGATACGCGCGGGGAAGTTGGCCTTGATGGTACCCGTGATGATGTTCGTCGTGGGTCGCTGCGTGGCGATGATCATGTGGATGCCCACCGCACGTGCCAGCTGGGCGATGCGCGCTATAGGCAGCTCCACGTCCTTGCCCGCGGTCATGATGAGGTCGCCGAACTCGTCGATCACCACCACGATGTAGGGCATGTACTTGTGCCCCTTCTCGGGGTTCAGGCGGCGGTTGATGAACTTCTCGTTGTACTCCTTGATGTTGCGCACGTGGGCCGCCTTCAGCAGGTCGTAGCGTGTGTCCATCTCCACGCAGATGGAGTTCAGCGTCTGCACCACCTTGGTGACGTCGGTGATGATGGGTTCGGCCTCGTCGGGCAGCTTGGCCAGGAAGTGGTGCTCGATGACGGAGTAGATGCTGAACTCCACCTTCTTGGGGTCGACGAGCACAAACTTCAGCTCGGCGGGGTGCTTCTTGTAGAGCAGCGAGGTGATGATGGCGTTCAGGCCGACCGACTTACCCTGACCGGTGGCACCCGCCACGAGCACGTGGGGCATCTTGGCCAGGTCCACCATGAACACCTCGTTCGTGATGGTCTTACCCAAGGCGATGGGCAGTTCGTAGGTCGATTCCTGGAACTTCTTGCTGCCGATGATGCTCTGCCCCGACACGATTTTGGGGTTCGAGTTGGGCACCTCGATACCGATGGTACCCTTGCCCGGTATGGGCGCTATGATGCGGATGCCCAGTGCCGAGAGGCTCAGGGCGATGTCGTCCTCCAGTCCGCGTATTTTCGAGATGCGCACGCCCTGTTCGGGAGTAATCTCGTAGAGCGTCACCGTAGGTCCTACGGTCGCCTTGATGGAGCTGATTTCGATGCCGAAGCTGCGCAGTGTGCTCACGATCTTGTCCTTGTTGGCATTCTGCTCGTCCATGTCGATGGTAGGTTCGGCGTTGTCGTAGTGCTTCATCAGGTCCAGCGTGGGGAAGTGATAGTTCTCCAGGTCGAGCCGGGGGTTGTAAGGTTCTAGCTCAGGGCCCTGATACTCCTCTTCTTCGTGCGTCTCCACCTGAAATTCGGGATCGTCCGCATGTGGGGCCGCTGCGGGCTCCAGCGGCACGGCAGGTTCCGGCTCGGCAGCCTCTACCGTCATCTCCACTTCGCCCCCACGGTTGCCGGTCGCAGCCGGACGCGAGGGGCCGCCCAGGTCGAGCGAAATCTCCTGCGAAGGCTCTGCCTCAGGCTCTTCTGCGGGCTCGGGTTCCTCTTCGACCTTCTCTTCTACGACAGGCTTCGGCTCTTCGGCCACGGCAGGCGCCGGCGTCGGAGCCGGACGTTTCTTGCCTTCTGCCGTCCACGAGGTCGTAAACTCTTCGGGCACTTCGCCTTCCGCCTTCTCCTGTCCGCCTTTCTTCTTTTTCAGGAAGTTCAGGGCAAAGACACCCCGCAGCCACACCACCGTCCGTGCGCTGAAGTAGATCAGGAAGCAGATGGCCGTCACCAGCAGCAACAGCCACACGCCCGGCGCTCCCACCTGCGAAGCCAGCCAGCGGCTGACGTTGTAGCCATGCATACCGCCCAGGTAGATGAACGAATCTTCATACAAGCTGGCGAAAGCAAAGCCGAAGAACACCGAGAACCACACCAGCAGCAGCGAGCAGCAGATGAACCATCGCCACAAGCGGATGTGGCGCACCTTCATCAGCTTCAGGCCTGCAGCGGCGAGAAACACCAGGATGAAGAACGACGAAATGCCGAAGCAGTCGTTGATCAGGTAGCTGGACAGCTGCGCGCCGCGCGATCCGGCATAGTTCTTCACGCCGTTGTCCACGGCCATCAGGTCCTTTCCGTTACCCGAGTCGAGGATGCTCTGGTCCGCCGCCCCCGTAAAGAAGAACGACGAGAACGCCAGCAGCAGGTAGACGGAGAAGATGACGAGCATCAGCCCCACGATGAAGCGCAAGGTTTCGTTGTGCCAGGTCGCCGCCACCTTGCGGAAGAAGGAAGGTGAAGCCGCTGTATCTTTTTTGTCCGATTTGTCTTTTTCTTTTTTCATTGCTTTGTATTCGGTTAGTATTTGCTGTGCAAAAATAGCGAAAGTCGAAAGCAAAAAAAATAAGCTTGCTTAATTTTTTTTGCTGAGACGCATCCTATTTTTACAAAACAACAAAAAAGCCACGACCGAACCAGCCGCATCAAGAATAACGGTAACCTATCATAACAAAAGAAAAGTAAGGAGGTTCTCCCTAAGAAACGCCTACTCTTTGTAAGAGAAAGATTAAGACGGCGCAAAGATACAAAAAGTATTGATTATAGTCATATCTAAGCCTAAAATTTATCATATAATTTAATAATATAATAAATTGTTAATCCTAAAAACTTAATCTCTACTTTCTCTCTAATGTTTCTAATACCTATTGAAAACTTGCCTAACGTCAGGTCTTAATCTTTTTACCGATGCAAAGGTAAAAACATGTTTTATAACATAAAAACAAACGAGAAGAAATCCTCTTTTCTTCTCGTTCTTTTTTGACTTATGTCAAGAATGGGTCAACAAACAAGGATATTTCCCTGCATTTTGTAACCGCATTGTAATATTCTGCATCATTTAGAGCCCAATCATGTAAATACGATGGCAATATGATGATTCAGGCTTTGACGCGGATACTTCAGTATGTCCTTACCTTATATACATGGATACTATCAATGGTTACCACCGACTGCACGCCTTTACGGCTGATGTACACGTGGTCAGTCCACCAGCTGGTTTCCGCCTTCGTATAAATCAGCTCATCAGTCGCTTTGTCGTAATTGGCCGACTTCACATTCTCCACATCGGCAAGCGGTGCGAAAGGAGCGAACGAGCCGCTACGGGTATCAAAGCAATAGACATGCTCGTGCGTGCTGACAAGAAGCTCCGGCGAATCTCCAATGGCACTCAGTTCATGGCCGCCTATGCTCGGGAGAGTCCATGAACGGTCGAGCTGCAATGTCACAGAGTCACCCGGCAGGCTCTTCAGCGTGTATGCGCGGAGCACATCATACCCCAAGGCATACAACCTCTCTTCCTGAGGCATCCACACCACACCGTGCCCCGAATACAGGCTGTCACGGAAAAGCACTTGTTCAGGACGATTGACGTCATACACTTCAAGACTGTTGCCACGCGGATGTGTAGAAAGCGCTACGGCTATTTTATTGTCCGGCAACAGCTCAGCCGAGTGCGCCATGGGCACGTCCGCGTAAAACAGACATTTTTTCGTAGCCTTATCCAGCAACACGACGCCTCCGCTTGAAGAGGTGAGCAGCAGTTTGGAAGCGTTGTCTACCGGTTTACAGTCATCGATGGTCATCATCAGCTGTTGGTATTTGGCAGGAAGTTGCGACTGCGCTTCCGCTACCTTCCATTGCCATATCACCCGGTTTTCTTCACGGTCTGACGAGGCGGGTTCCACGATGAGCACCCGGTCGTCACCACATACTACGAGACGAGTCTTATCGGCCGTAGCTTGTTTACAGCTGCTTAAGCAAACCAATGTGCCCAGCAGGAACATGATTGTACGTACTGTTTTCATCTTTTCTGTTGCGTTAATGAATGTCCGCCGTCAGCTTTCCAGTTGTTTATCCCGACAGGAAACATGGTTTCAGTACGGAAGAAACACTGTTTTGGTAATGACTAAAGCGAACCGCCGACGGACATTCGGATGTGATACTGTGCTTATAAATTGTCCCAACCCGGATTCTGTTTCAGCTCAGGATTGAGCGTAAGCTCCTCCGTGGGTATCGGGTTCAGGTATTCCCAGTCTTCGAATGGCTCCAGAGTCTGGTCGTAAGGTATCAGACGCCCCTTGTCTCCTTCCGACAGTCCGTTGACCTCCGAAAGACGGAAGTATTGTACGCCGTCCACCTTGTCAGCGGGTATTTCGTCATTTGTCTCAAGCACGTACAGGTCTGGCTTCGCGTCACCGTCCAGGTCGATAAGCTCGTGCAGGCCGGAGATGTAAATTCCCTCGTAGACAGCCCGAAAGCGTTGTCCCTCGGCCCAACGCATCAGGTCATCCTTGCGAAAGCCTTCCAGAGCGAGTTCTATGCGACGCTCACGACGGATTTCCAAGATGTTAGGGTCACTGACATGTGTATACATGTCGCGTTGCGTTTGGTCCGTATTCAGCGGCAAGGTACGTCCCGGCAAGCCGACACGCTGACGGATGAGGTTAATGGTCCGGTTGATGTCATCCTGCGTCAGCGTACCCAGTTCCGCCCTGGCTTCGGCATAGTTCAGCAACACTTCGGCATAGCGTATGATGATGGCGTCGCGCGTGTCGCCTCCCTGGTCTTCACTGGGAGGTCCCACACGCTTGATAATCTGATAGCCCGTCCGGTTCTCGGCAAAGTCATTGACGGCAACCGTGCTGGTACCTATACGGATATATCCCGGATGAATGATGGTCTGGGTCAGACGCGGGTCACGGTTCTCCATCTCCTGATAGCAAGGCATGGAGTTGCGTTCGGCTTCATCCGGATAAGCTTCGGTAAACAGGCGTCCGTCCGCCATCGGATAGTCGGCAATGAGTGATGCCGTGGCGCCATAGTTACCGTTGGACGTAGAGGTGAAGTTCGGCGTATAATAGAAGAAGTTACCGGGAGCGGCCGAATGAGCCAACAGCACTTCGGTCAAGTCCGCTTCATCCGTCTGAAACATCGCGGCATAGTCCTCAGCGGGCTTACCGGTGGTGTACAAGCTGTATTGCTGCGAGTTCATGACGGCCAGGGCGGCATCCGCGCTTTCCTGCAAGAATTTCTCAGCGCCAGTCAGTCCGGCTTCCGTATGATACTTGCGCCAGGTACCCTCATAGAGGCATACGCGGGATTTATAGGCCAATGCGCTCCACTTGGAAATCCGGTTGCGGTATTTCGTTTCGGGCAAATACTGGACAGCGGCGTTCAGGTCGTTCAGCACCGAGTCCATCACTTCCACCCGAGGCGTACGGGCCTTGTACAGCTCAGCGTCATCATCCGTGTTCAAGGCATGCGAGTACCAGGGTACGTCCCCAAATGTCTTTACTTTCTCAAAATAGAACCTGGCACGGAAGAAACGCGCCAAAGCGATGTACTGGTTCTTGATGCTTGCGTCGAGGGATGACTGACTGCAGTGGTCGATGAAATAGTTGATGTCGCGCAACTGGCTCCAGTCCCATCCGCCGCTGCCCAACGCTGTCGGCATGGTATAAATGGCTTTGCGTATGGCAGGCGGATTGCTGATGTGCTCGCAGTTGTCACTGGTAAAGTCATCCAGAATGACGGACGGGTCTATGTAAGAATAGAAGCCGTTGGTGTATGTTTCCAATCCGCTCTCCGATTCAAACAAGTCCATGGACTCACCCACTTGCGTGAGGGGAGTCTTGTCGAAAAAGTCACCGTCGCACGAAGTACACAGAAGGGCGGCGACGCAGGTAGTGATATATGTTCTAAGTTTCATAGCTGTTTTCATTATAATTGAATTTCTACTCCAAAAGCGAATGTACGTTGAACGGGATAAGACGTACCCATACCTACACTGCCTTGATTGGCATCCGGGTCTTTCTCCAATCCTTCGGGGTCGAGCGACTCGTCCAGGCCGGTAATCTCGAACAGGTTCTGACCACTGACGTAAAGACGAAGCCGGTTGACATTGAACTTACGGGTGAATTTGGCCGGAAGCGTATACCCGATGGTCAGGTTCTTCAGACGGATATAAGCCGCGTTTTGCAGGTAACGGGTCTGGGGCACGCCCAAGTCTTGGTTGGTTGAAGAAGCGATGTAGCCTTCCGGTTTCGGGAAATAAGCGTCCGGATTCTCAGGTGTCCAGCGGTTTTCCACGATATGCTCCAGCAAGACCTGGTATTTGCGGTTATAGGGTCCCCAGAAGTTTACACTCTCCGTAGCGGGATAGATGTCCCGTTTGCCTACCCCTTTGAAGAACGCGTTGAAGTCAAATCCTTGAAAAGCGGCGTTCAAGGTCAAGCCGAACTGATAACGGGGCGTCGTGTTACCGATGATACGATAGTCGCCGTGGTCATCGAGCGTCCACGCTCCCTTGCTGATTTTACCGTCCTTGTCCACGTCCTCGAACTTGATGCATCCGGCGCTGGCGTATTGCTTGTATGAGCTGGTTTCCAGCAAAGCGCTGCTTTGCGCTTCCTCGTCCGTCTTGAAAAGTCCCAGGGTATTCAATCCCCAGATTTCACCGATTTTCTGTCCCACGTAATAGTTGCCCAAATAATTGGTGGGGTTATAATAGTCTGTTATTTCGGCCGAATAATCGGACAATGTCGCACGTACACCGTAAGTGAATCTGCCTGCCTTGGTGTTTACGGCGTCATTCCAGCCGATGGACAATTCCCAACCGCGATTGCGCAAGGCGGCGTTGTTCTCTTTCGGCACAGTGGCGCCGAATACCGACGGCAGGGAACGGAATGTGGCCAGCATGTTTTTAGTGTCACGCTGATAGATGTCCGCGCTTACACTTAACCGGTCGTCCAAAAGCGAAGCGTCCAGACCTACGTCAATCGTCCGCGAACGCTCCCACGTGAAATTGCTCGACTTCGGGTCGGGAGAGCTGGTGTAGCTCACTTGTTGCCCTTCGAGCATGAACCCCGACTGCTGGATATTGAAGATGGGCAGATAGTCATACGACCCGATGTTCTGGTTTCCCAATTCACCGTAAGAAACACGTAACTTCAGGTTGCTGAACACATCTTTCAACGGTTCGAAGAACGCTTCCTCCGAAATGCGCCAGCCACCGGAAAATGAAGCGAAGAAAGCGCCCCGATTGCCGGGAGCGAACTTGGACGACACATTGTAACATCCGTTCACCTCCAGCAGATAGCGGCTCAGGTAGTCATAGTTCAGGCGGAAGAATGTACTCTGGGACGTATTGCGGTCATCGTCATCGGTCGCCTTATAGTCACCCGTAGCCAGGTTGAGCGAATGCTGCGAGATGCCCAGCAAGGGGTCCTGATGCTCACCATATAAATAGAGGTAGTCATAACTCTCACGATTGATACCGGCCATTGCCGTCAGGTGATGCGAACCGAGTTGCTTGTTGTACGTCACATAGGCGTTGATATTCCACGACTTCGTGTTGGCCATGGAACGGGTCACAGTGGCGGGACCCGCATCCGAATATTCATCCAGCACAATGTTCCGGTTGTTGAAGGAGTGCGACAGATAAGGTCCCGAGTTATCCCACCAGCGGAACGTACCCGCGTTGATGAACTGATACGTATAATCAGCGTGTATTTTCAGTTCGTCGTTCAGGAAAGACAGGTCGAGTCCCAACGTGGTCGAGAAGTTATGCTGTTCCTTCTCATATTCCGACTGTTCAGTCAGGAACTTCTTATAGAAACCTATATCCGTCGGTATTTCCTGCCCGTCAATCATGACCGTCTCAGGCATCAGCGGGTTGGTACACTCGATGAATCGCCAGACGTTGGAGCAGAAACTATATAAATAGGTATTAGGCAAGTCCTCCTTGCGCCGCAGGAAATAGGTGTTGTTATAGAACTGCACATGCTTATTGATTTTGTACACAATATTAGAGCGCAGCGAGTAACGGTTGACTTTTTCCGGCTTGAACTCCAACGCGCCTTCCTCATGGTTATAGTCGCCTGAGATGTAGTATTGGAACTTCTCACTTCCACCTTTGATAGACAAGTGATGATTCTGCTTGGGCGAGAATGTCCGGAACCATTCCTTGTAATAGTTGTGCACCTGTCCTCCCAGCAACAAGGTTGACTTACCGCCGATGTCCTGCACCTGCGCGAAAGGCAACGACGGGTCTGCGGCCACCTGATGCGGATAGTTCACCTGCGCTTCCGTGAAATAGGTCTGTCCGATGTTGGCGTTGAATTCGCCTTCGATGATATCCAGGTAATCCACCGGGTTCATGTAGACATCCGGAATCCAGGTAGCCTTACTCCAACCGAAGTTATTGGAATAGTCTATGGTAAATTCTCCGGCCTTGGCCCGCTTCGTCTGCACCAGAATGACACCATACGCGGCACGTGCGCCATAGATGGCCGATGAAGCGGCATCTTTCAATACGGAGATTTCGGCAACATCCTGTGGTGAAAGATTGTTCAGGTCATCAGATGAACTGGGAACACCGTCTATGACAATCAGCGGTGACCCGCCATTAATGGAAGCCGTACCACGGATATTGATACTGGCGGCACGGCCCGGCTTACCGTCGGCAATGTCTACGTTAAGGTTAGGAATCTGTCCCTGCAAGGCTTCACCCATCGTGTTGACTTTCAAAGCGCCGATGGCATTGGCGTCAATCTTGTCTACGGCACCGGTCAGGTTTACTTTCTTTTGCGTACCGTATCCCACGACTACCACTTCATTCAAGCTTTGTGAAGCCTCTTCCATCACAATATCCAGATTACGCTTGTCGGATACGACCACATATTGCGTATCATAGCCGATGTAAGAGAATTCGAGCGTTTCGCCGGCTTCGGCATTCACGTGGAATATACCGTTGACGTCCGTAATCGTTCCCGTACCCGAAGTCTTATTGACTACATTGACCCCAATCAGAGGATTACCCGCAGCGTCTTTTACAACTCCCGTGACACTTTTCGATACAGTTTTTGACTCACTTGCATAGCCCACGTTAAAGAAAGGTTTATCCGAGGCTTGAAGAAAGGAGCAAGGAGCAACGGAGTTAAAAAGTACTAAACAAAGACCTATTGAAAACTTTAGTGCGTTTTTATTACTTTTTTTGCCAAAAATATTGTTCTTTTGGCGTGTGTGGACACTCATAAAATAAATGAATTAGGTTAATACAATGTCTTTTTTCTCTTAGTTTTTGTGTTGACCGAGGATAGTGAATCTGCCAATTCACTATCCTTTTTCTCTTTAACTGGTGTTCATTCTTTTTGTTTTTTAATGGAACTTAGGCTTTATTACGGCGCAAAGGAAAATAGAAAAGGCTTCACATACGTGACAGCCCTGTTACTTTCATGTAACAAAAGGTCGTTTTAAGTCCACCCGCTTTGCCATTTTAGCCCGCAGAGTTGACCAACGAAGCCGCCTGTCTTTTTGGCAGGATTCTACCGATATTTCGTCATAATTGGAATTTACCCATAAATATTTACATCTCATTGAAGAGGACTGTCGCTGAAGACAGGAGAAGAGTCATGCCGAGGTAGCTGATGCAAGTCTGGGACATATTTTACAACTCATTGATTATCAATATCGCGCGAATCGAATAAAGTGCTTTTCAGCGACATGTCATTAACTCTATAGACGGGAGGTCGTTAGGATTATAATTCATTTCCTCTTGGAATTACTAACGGCTTGCCAAATGAATTATAGAACCGAGAGGCAGTAAACAGTAATTCATTCAAGGATTGCTTTCGACCCATTTCTTAACGGTCATTTTTATTTACATCATAGTTTTCACATTTACAAATTTATAGGGTGTCAGATGTTTGCGGACGAAAGAGCGCAAAAGGATATTGCTGAACAACTACTTAACAGACGTTTTATGTAACTTGTTGTTATATAACATAAAGGAACAGAAGATTTTAAATAAACTTTTCACTATATTTGTAACAAAGTCAACGTGTATCCATATCTTATTAGGATACTCCCCTTATGACTAATAATTGTGTAGCTGAAAATAAACCTAATATTAACATTTAAACGAATTATCTAATGAAAAGACTATTGGTAAGTTCTATAAATTCGATATTTTGCTTGGATGCTTCTCCTTCAAAGTTCAATTTTGTGGAGTGAGCCCCTCATTGGAGGTTCCGGTTATTGCATAGATGGTTTATCCGCTCATTTGACATGCTTTTTTGTCGGCAAGGCACAATCATCCCTTGCAAGAAAGGAGTAGTGACTGGTATTTGTTGATTTGAATGTATCTGAAGATGTTGTATACCAAGCAAGTGAGCGCGAAGTTTGCAGCCGCCTTCACGATACCGATGGATCTCACGAATGAACCGTGCATGGCTCCCTCGATAAAGCCGAAGACATGTTCCACAAGACATCTCCTCCTTGACTTTTTTCGGTAGCGTTTCTTCTGCTTCCTTGTCAAGGGGTGGTTGCGGCGTCCCTTCTCGCAGATGACAGGGCGCATTCCACAGGCCTTGACCTCCTCTTCCTTGCCTGCGTAGCCGGCATCAAGATACAGGCGCTGCCCTTTATCCTTCTCCGTGATGAGTGGTTTGATGACGTTCGAATCATGCACGCTGGCGTCGGTCGTGTGATGGCTTTCGACAAGTTTTGTCTTCCTGTCTACCTTGGCATGGCCCTTGTAACCGTAGTGGTCTTCGTTGCGCTTCTTCGTCCAGCGGGCGTTTATGTCCTTGTGGCTTTTCTTATGAAGGTTGTCATTCCAGAGCGAATCGCCATTGCCCTCTTTGATGGCGGCATTTTCCACGCGGGTGTTGCGTTGCCTGGGTGCCTCCACGAATGTGGCATCTATAATCTTGCCCTCATTGAAACTGAGGCCCTTGGCATCCAACATCCTGCGGAAATCATCGAACAAGCTGTCAAAGACACCCGCCTTGGCCAGCTTGTCCTTGCATGCCCAAACTGTCTTCTCGTCCGGAACCTCATGCACCGTGCGAATGCCTAGGAACTTGCGGAAGCTGGTGCGGTCGATAATTTGGTATTCTATCTGGTGGTCGCCCAAACCATAATAACGTTGAAGGAATATGACCTTAAACATGAGGACCACATCTATCGGCTTGCGACCGGCCGGGGATTTGCGTTGCTCGCAAAGGAGGGCTTTCTCCAAGCTCGGACGGAACAACTCGAAATCAACAAGGGCTGACACCTGTTCCAGTGGGTTGCCCATTGCGGAAAGAGCCTCAAGGGATAGCTCTTCCTCGAAAAGGCTCTCCTGCATGGGCTGGCGGTATATATTGTTTTTCTTCATGAATCAAACTGATTAATATGCGGTAAATGTACAACTTTTTATGCAAACAGGCAACTTGTAGACTGATTCTCAAATCATTAATTTATAGAACATCCCATATATTTTCCCTACATTTCGAAATATATGCCACTAAAAAACATTCTCATGAATGTGAAATCACATATCCTTCTCTTACAAAGAGAAGGACAAAGCAAACTTGCAAAATAAAACTGAAATGCACATTATGCGTTTCCACAAAACAAGCAATTAACTATCTCTGTCTCAACATTTTACATAAGACGACAGGATTAGAAAGTATACCCTTATCTTATGAATTTCCCAAAAGAAGAAAAAATCCAATGGTATGTCATGCGCGACCTGAAGAGGCCGAACAGCCTGCTGCCTGCCTACAAGGAGCTTGGCGAAAAGGGAATTGAAATTTTTACACCGATGCAATGGCACGTCACCCTCTGTCAGGGGAAACGCATACGCCAGCAACGTCCTTTCATCCCCGACCTCCTGTTTGCCCATGCTTCGCGTGCGATGCTCGACCCGCTGGTCAAAGCCATCCCCACCCTCCAGTACCGCTACCTGCGTGGGGGCGCCTACTGCGAAGGTATGATTGTGCCCGACGACGAGATGAACCGTTTTATCCGTGCCGTAACCGGCACCCCTACCCCCCGTTACCTCCTCCCGTCTGAGTTGACGCCGGCTTCCATCGGCGCCGAGGTCACCATCATCGGAGGTCCCATGGACGGCTATACAGGCCGGTTGCTGAAGATACGCGGCGCCCGGTCGCCCCAGCTGCTGGTCGAGATCCCCAACCTGCTGGCTGCTGCCATCAAGGTCAGCCCCCAATACGTCCGGATCGTTCAATAAAGTCAGAGAAATTCGTTCACTCGCCAAATACAGCCGCCGCGTCCAGGCACGGACAAGCCTTGGGCAGCGTCCCCGGCAGGTCGCGGTGCCCGCAGATACGGGCCTGCGGAAAGAGGTGCTTCAGCTTGCCGAAGAGCGCCCTCAGCTGCTCCGTCTGCTGCGGCGTACGCGTGTCCGCCGGCCGGCCTTCCCCGTCCAGCCCGCCTTCGTAGCAGATGCCGATGGAGCAGCGGTTGTAGGGACGGCAGTGAGCCCCCACCTCAAGCAGGCCGCGAAACTGGGTCAGCGTCCCGTCGCGCCGCACGTAGAAGTGATAGCCCCCGGTGCGGAAGCCGCGCCGGCGATGGTCTTTCACCAGCTGTTCGGCGGTGTAGTCCCGGTCGGCCCGGGTAGCCGAACAGTGCAGAATCAAGTAGCGGACCGACTCGGCCGAAGCCATCAGCGGTCCGTCCTCGATACGAGCCAGGAGGCCGTACTCATTGCGCACGTCCTCCCCGCCTACTGTCATCGGATAATGTTCTACGATCATCGTCCTCCGCGTTTTAAAGGTTGCTGCAGCTGCTGATGCCCAGGGCTGTCAGGGCCGCAATGGCTGCCTGGATGATGGCATGTACGATGGATTGCCAGGTGATTTTCTTGTTGGTTGTTTCCATAAGCAAAAGATTTTAATTTTAGTTTTTACAAATTATCAATTCTTACAGCGGGCTTCCGCCTTCCTCTTCACCTCCGCCGGTTCCGTCAGGATCGGTGGTCTCTTCACCTTCTTCCACTTCGCCGGGATCGGTAGAAGTGACTTGCTTGATGACGTTTCCGTCTTTGTCGTAGCAGGTGATGTTGATGGACGTATTTTTCAGCTCGTCCTTGATGTCGGTGTTGGGCGTGAAGATCACCTTTCGGGTCTTGATCAGGCTGGTACTGACGTCTTCGACGTTTTCTACCGCCGTGGCCTGCACCCCGAAACGCATGGTACCCAGCCCCGGCACAGCGACCGAATGACCTTCCGTAGCCCAGGCGCGGATCACGTCGCCGATGGCTTCCCAGGCCGCGTTGATACTGCCCCGGGAGATGCCCGAGCGGATAGCCGCTTCGCTCACCACCTTGTCTTCCTTGAGCGTACTGTAGATTTCGGCCGACATGACGAACCGATACTGCCCCTTCGAGGGGCCCACCGCCAGTTTGGTCTGGCGGGCTTTGACTTTGATTGCCATACTAAATGAATGATTAAGGGTTAACGTTGATTGGTTGATTTACCCTGCAAAGATATGTTCCGCCGGAACGGTCCTTATGGGTTCCGATGGGTTCCGCCGGTTTACGGTTCGCCCAGATGGGCCACGATGAGCGCCACCTGGCGCACGGTCAGCCACTTCTGCGACCGGCTGTAACCGGCCGCTTCCAGCTCGGCCATCAAGGGCCTGCAGCCATGCACCCAGCGCATCAGCCGGTTGGTGGCTACCGCCTGCGACGATTCGGGGAAATACAGTCCCGCCAGGCGGCTTTTGGAGAGGGAGATGATTCGAAACACGATGATAATTGATAATTGAGAATTGAAAATTGAAAATTGAGAATTAAGAATGAGGGTAGCAGGTTTATGCACCGTTTTTTCCCTGACTGGAAAAAAACTTTTTTCTGACTGGAGAAAATAAACTTGCCAACTTGCAAACTTGCGGGCCCCTTCACCCACGCCCACGGGTACGCACGTGCGAGCAGAAAGCATACGCCCCACGCCCCGTCTTCTGCAACAGTCCGCGGTCGGTAAACCGCTTCAGCAGCGAGTCCAGTGTATTGGGCGAAATCTCCCGCCGCACGGCTTCCTCGAGCGCTTCCTGACGGGTGAACTGCCGGGGCAGGTAGTCGAACAGGATTTCGGGCCCTGCCACCGGAGCCGGACGCACATCGGCCGCAGGCAAAAACGACAAGACATGACACGCATGACGATACAACGGATCGGCCAGTGCCAGCACGGCCTCGAAGTCGGCCGCGCCGACAGTCAGCAGCAGCCGGGACACCACCCCATCGGCCACGTTCTCGCGGGGCACGTCGTCGCAGGGCCTCAGGCCCGGACAGCCCAGCAGGCGTCGCGTCAGGTCGCCGGCCCCCAGGGCGGACAGATCTTCCGCCTCCTCCCCCGCGGAGAGCAGCGGATCCAGGGCCCGCAGCAGCGCCACGAGGCTCATCAGGCGGCAGAGGTTGATGGCAATACGCGCCACGGAGCTTTTCATCGTGTCGCCGTGGGCCATACCCGCCTGGCTGAAGAGCCGTGCCAGCAGCTCGTTGAAGCGCCGGCGCTGCGCCTCGTCCAGCTTGAAACAGATGCTGCCCACCGCGCCGCGCACCGCCCGGAGCACCCGCTCCCACTGCCGGCCCCAGTCGGCAAAACGCCGGTCATAGTCGGCGCCGTCGGTGTCGAACTGATCCACCCACTCGCAGATGGGCGGCATGTTGTAGAACACCTGTCGGGAGAACAGTCCGTTCTCCGCCGAGGGAATGAGCGGCTGCACCTGGGCGGGTGTCCCGCTGAGCAGCACGCTGAGCAGCGACATCCGGCACTCGCGGTACTCGTGATTGGTACGCCGGTTGAAGGCCAGCCTCTCGTGGTCGAAACAGTTGCGCAGCGTATCGCTCCAGTGTCCGTAGTCGGCACCGATGGACGAGCTGACCGTGTCGGCCTCCGCCTCGCAGATCAGCCCCACCCCGTCGGCATCAATCAGGTTTTCGACGACACCCGTTCCCGAGTTGTTGCCCGGAATGATGAACAGCTTCAGGGCCGGTTTCTGCGGTTCGTCCGTCTTGCCCTTCTCCTTGCCCAGGCATTCCCACTGCGCATGTTCGCGTCGGTAGGCCTCCATCGCCTGTCGGTAGGCAGTCAGGCAGGTGTCGTGCACGGGTTCGGCCAGCCTTCTGGTCCAGGCCACTACCCCCTTTCCCGAGGCCGGCGGCGCAATGACAAAGGTCTGCAGGCACGGATATTTCAGTTTCCGTCCGTAGGGAATGCAGAGCAGCTTGTTGACGGTCGCTCCGATCACGGTGAGCCCTCCCAGCAGCAGGACGTCGCGCTGGGCGGTCGTGTCGCCACAGTCCACCATCTGCCGGAGGAAGGCCGGCCACTCATAGTCGGGGAAGCAGGGCAGGCTGTCCGTCGTCGCCGTCTCCGCCCCGCCACCTTCTGCGCACGCGCGTGGGTGTGTGCGAGGCGCCTCGGAAGCTTGCAAGTTTGCAAGTTTCGGGTCCGGCTTCACGCCGGCCAGCTCGGCCAGGTGCCAAACTGTTCCCAGCGAATTCTGCCGTCGCCCGTCCTTCAGCGCCCGGTCGTAGAGGCGGTCCGCCTCCGTCGGCCGGTACTTGTCGGACAGCCGGCACAGCCGGTGAAAATAGCTCCGGCCCTCCTCGCCGCAACTGTTGGCCACGGCAAAAGCCAGCGGCATATACTCCTGGTAGGTGGGTGCGATGTTCGCTCCCGCTTTTTCCACAGCGTCTACCAGCCGCTGCAATGATTCGATGGAATCCATGGTTAATTGAGAATTGAGAATTGAAAATTAAGAATTAATAATTAGGGGCTATCCTTGCTGCCCTTCCGGCTTTCGGATCCGGGCATCCGCGTCATGGGCCAGCAGGCATGCCCGACACAGGTCCTTGTTCGCCTGGTCCGGCTGGAGCCCATACGTCAGTTCCAGGTAGTCCCAGGCAGCACGCATGGCCCGTCCGAACGCTTCGGCGAGGACGTCGTCCGGAGCCAGCCGATACGACAGAAAGAGCTTCACCCCGGTACCACTGGGACTGACGAACGCCAGATCGGGCCGCAGCAGCGGGTCATCCGCCAGCCGGTCGCGCCACGCGGCAGCTTCGGCAGACGAAGCCAGGTGGTCGATGTCCACCACAAACAGCCCCGAAGGAACGAGCACACACGATTCTTTACAATACGAGAAGACGCCCGCCGGGGTCACGTAAGGCAGCAGCGCCACCTTCCGTCGCCGGTATTCCGTCCGGTCGCCGGCCACGGAGCGAACCTCGGCCGTCAGTTTTCGCAAGTGGGCATCGCCCGTGATATAAGCATGCAGGCTACGCACGCTACAGACTCCCGCAGGTCTCTTGTTGTGGATGGGAGCTTGAAAAAAAGACATGACAGTATCTATCATCTGACAAATGTTTAACGGTTAACAATCCGATTGACTGTAGCGTAAAATTACAATAAAAAAATCAACATCCAAAGCGTCCGGACCGGCATTGAACTACGGTTGAAGGACGATTGAAACATCATTGAATATTCATTTATATCCACTAACAAACCAACCCGATGGAAACAATCAAAACCGAAAGTGAAGACGGAAGAATCGTGAACACGTTCAACGTCTACGGCGGAAGCGTCATCTTTGCCGCTACTGCCCCGCACGTCACCCAGCACATCTATGGCAACCACATCAGCGTCCCTTCCGTCAGTCCGGAGGAAGCCGAAGAAGTGTCCAAGCTCACCAAGGAAGAACTGAAACTGTACCGCTACATCCCCAATGTAGAGGCTCTCCACGAATTCATCGGCCAGATAGAGTTGTGTGACTCGGCCCACGACGTAGCCCTGCTGGCCTGGCGGCGGCTGGACAACGTCTACATCACACGCGACAACATCGTGAAGGCCGAGTTCATCGAAAGCCTGCAACCTTTCATCCGCCACATCAAGACGGGGGTGTCCACCGACAACCTGCGCTGCCACATCAACAAATTCATGATGGAGAAAAAGCCCTGACACACCGACTGCCGACCTCTCAATCAGCCCAACCCTATAATCCTTTTCATATTATGACACTACTCTACAAGCCCGAACATCTGTCGTGCCTCAACTACTCGACCGAGTCCGACCGCATCTTCCACGTCATGCACCTGGAGAAAGGACAGAACTACACGCGCCGTTATCCGGAATCTACGTTCCTGGTGTTCATCATCAACGGACGCGTCACCCTGCACTATGGCATCAGCCAGCAGATGGAGCCCCAACCCGACAACGTATTTCTGCTGCCCCAGCACTTTCCCATCGAATATACGGCCCACGAAGACAGCACCCTACTGCTGTGCACCTTCACCACCGAACTGAATCTGTGTTCGCGCTACGCCATCCAACAACTGGCCGACTACACGCCCGGCAACGTGTCCGACAACCTGTTCACCCTGCCACTGGACCACCGCCTCCATGCCTTTGCCCAAATGCTGGCCGAAGCCCTGCAGGAGGGACTGGGTTGCATACACTACCACATATTGAAACGCGACGAACTGCTGCTCTATCTGCGGGCCGGATATTCCAAAGAAGAACTGGCACGCTTCTTCTACCCCATCCTGGGAGACGACATCAGTTTCAAGCAATTCGTATTGTCCCATCACACAGAGACGGCCGACGTGAAACAGCTGGCCATCCTGGCCCACATGAGCCTGAGCACCTTCAACCGCCGCTTCAAGGCAACGTTCCACGAAACGGCACGCGACTGGCTGCTGACCCGCAAGAGCGAACGGCTGCTGCGAGACATCGTGATGACCGACCTGCCTTTTGCCGAACTGGCCGCCAAGTACCAGTTCTCGTCGGCCGCCTACCTGACTGCCTTCTGCAAGAAGAACCTGGGAGGAACGCCCTTCGAACTGCGGGAAAAGGGAAAAAAACAAACCGGACTTCAATGAGTTCCGCACTCGCAGACCAGTCCGTGACGCAAATTCATAAAATTGTGACGCGTTTTCGTAAAAGGCTGGCGCAACAGACCGTTTAACTTTGCACCCACAATAACAGAAGAAACAAAACAATCAGATGAACAAACTGTTAACGACGTTTCTGACCGCCCTGCTGCTGGGCTGCACGGCGGATACTTTCGCACAACACGACGTGGCATTGAAGACCAACGCCCTGTACTGGGGCACCACCACCCCCAACGCCTCGCTCGAAGTGGGCCTGGGACGACAGACCTCGGCCGAAGTATTGCTGGCCTACAATCCCTGGACCTTCAGCGACGACCGGAAAATGCGCTTCTGGCTGGTACAGCCTGAATACCGCTACTGGTTCTGCGAAACGTTCGAAGGCCACTTCGTAGGCATCCATGCCCACGGTGCGCAATTCTTCGGCGGCTTCAAGTCGAAGCGCTACGACGGCTGGCTGGCCGGAGCGGGACTCACCTACGGCTACAACTGGATACTCTCGCCCCACTGGAACCTGGAGGCCGCCATCGGCCTTGGCTTCGCCCGCCTGTGGTACAAGCAGAGCCCCCGTATCCCGTGCAGCAAATGCCATCAGGACAAAACCAAGACCTACATAGGTCCCACCAAGGCAGCCTTGTCCATCGTCTACCTGTTTTAACAAGAACCAACTCCCTAACCCGTATGAAATACCGATATCTACCTATCTATGCAGTATTTCCGGCCCTCTGCCTGCTGGGCATGGCCGGCTGCCGCTCGGCACGAACGGCTCCGCAGATAACGGTCGGTCCGGTGGCCACACTGGTGCCCGACAGCACGAGTTCCGTCACCGTCGACGTGACGGTCGAGGTACCTGCCCACGCCTTTTCGAAACGCAGCCGTCTGGTGGTAGTACCCCAGCTGCTGAGTGCCGATACGGTCGTGGCCGAATGTGCTCCTCTGGTGCTCGACGCCCCTGTCTACCGCAAAAAAATGGAACGCCGGCAAGAGCTCCACGACTACAAGGACTCACTGCTGGCTTCGGCACAGGCCGTAAGCCACCGCAAGTCCTACAGTTTTCCCTATCAGGAACGGGTAACGGTTCCTGCCGACATCAGCGGCGGACGCATCACGGCCGTCATCTCGGCCGACGGCTGCGGTGAATGCAGCCTGGTAGATTCGGTAGACATGGCCTACATAGGCAACCTGCCCACCCTCATCGCTCCCAAGGAGGAACTGCACCTCAACTGGATGGAGCCGAAATACGTCATCCGTCCCAAGGTAATCAAGGGACAGGGCGAAGCCCTGCTGCAGTTTGTCATCAACCGCCACGACATCAACCTGAACATGGGCAACAACCGCGAAGAGATGAACCGCATGCTGGAAACCCTGCAACGCGTCGCCACCGACAGCCTGGCCACACTCCAGACAGTGAGCATCTACGGCATGGCATCGGCCGACGGATCGTATGCCTTCAACACCACCCTGTCGCGCAACCGTGCCCAGGCCGCACGCCGCTGGCTGGAACAACAGCTGCAAATAGACCTGGAACAGCAGGTAGCGTTCAGCATCGGGTCGCGCCCCGAAGGCTGGATGCCTGTGCTGCAGGCCATGCGGGCCGACCGCCATCCCGACACCCTGCTGGTACAACAGATTCTGGAAAAATACCCCGGCGAGAACGACGACCCGGCCGAATACCGCATCCGCCGGCTGGCCTGCTGGCCCGACATACGCGCCCGCTACCTGCAGAAGGACCGCAAGGTGGAATACGAATATACCTACACCGTGCGCAACTTTACCAGCGATGCCGAACTGCTGGACATGTACGGCAAGCGCCCCGACGCCTTCAACGAAGAGGAGCTGCTGCGTGTGTCTACCCTGAAGACCAGCCCCGAGGAGAAGATGGAAGTGTACCGCACCCTGCTGCACTACTTCCCGCAGTCGCAGGTGGCGGCCAACAACCTGGCCGTACTGCTGCTGCGCCAGAACAAGCCCGACGAGGCCGAAGCCGTGCTGCGTTCGCTGGACGAATACTCGCCCGAAGTGCTCAACACCCGGGCAGCCATCTACGTGTACCGCAACCAGTATGAAAAGGCCATCGAACTGCTTGACACCCGCGTGGACCTGCCCGAAGCGCGCTACAACCTGGGACTGCTGAAAGCTGCCCGACGCCAGCTGGACGAGGCCTACCGCCTGCTGCACACCTACAACGACGTGAATGCGGCCGTAGTGGCCCTCAGCATGGGACGCAACGACGAAGCCCGACGCATGCTGGAACAATGCAACGACACCACCCCGCGGGCCCACTACGTACGCGCCCTGACCGACGCCCGACAGCAACATACCGACAGTCTGATGGGCCATCTGGCCCGCGCCGTAGAGGAAGAGCGCTTCAGGCTGCGTGCCCGCACCGAGGCCGACTTCATGCCCTACCAGACTGATCCGCGCTTCGTGCGCCTGACCAACGAAAAGAAGGAGGAAGACCGATGAAAAGCTACGCACGACACTGGCTGCTGCTGCCCGCGGCGGCCCTGCTGCTGGGAGGCTGCATCCGCGACCACATCCCCGACTGTCCGCCGCTGGAACTGACCATCGCCGTGAAGGACAAGAATTACTTCAACATAGACGATGCCGCCAAGCTGGGACTGATGGAACGCAAGGCCGACGACCTGCCCTTCCGCGACTACGTGGGTACGCTGTACTACGTGGTGACCGACGAAGCCGGACAGGTAGTGGCCCGCCAGCTGAACACGGCCGTGGACAACGACCTGACGGTGCAGACCATCACCCTGCCCGCCTCGCTGCCCTATGGCACCTACACCGCCACGGTGTGGGGCAACATGCAGAGTGACGAACCTCTGGACGAGGATGCCACCGCAGCCGAAATGGAAGCCGTGGGCGCAGCGGCCAACGACATCTACCTGGCCAGCGCTACCGTAGACTATCGCTACGGCAACGAGCGCCACACGCTGGGCCTGGAACGCACCAAGGGTAACCTGCTGATCCGTGCGGAAGGCATCCCGGACAACATCGACTTCTCCACAAAGGACATATCGAACGTCTACGGATGGGTGAACGCTGCCTTCAGCTACGACAAGCTGACGGACATCCATACCGAACTGGCCTGGCAGGTACACAACGAGATTCAGACACAGACGCTGATGTGTCCGTCGCCCACATTCGAAGGTTCTACGCTGGCGGTGCGCTTCCTGGACAGCAGCGCCGCCACCGCCCGGCAGGACGCACGTGCCGTACACACCCTGCTGGAACCGGCCGACGTGAACATCACCCTGGGACGCAACGAACTGACCATCCTGAAGTATGTGTACAACACCGCTGCCAACGACTTCAGCATCTACGTGCTGGTGAACGACGAATGGGAGGAGATACACCAGATGGAGGTGGAATAGACAAACGAAGAAAGGAGATAAACATGTACAAATCATTATATTATTAACCCCAAACATTTTGAAGTTATGCAAAAACGTTTATTGTACAGCACAGCTGTATTGGCTGCACTGGCCTTAGGCTCCTGCAGCAACGACGAAACCCTGAACGGCGGCCTGCCGGAAACCACCGGGGCCAGCCAAGTGATTGAAATCTCCGTGGCCAACGCCGGCAGCGGACTGACCACCCGTGCAGGACGCCCCCTGCTCTCGTCCGAAGCCAAACAGACCATCGAGAACGTAAAAATCATCGTTTGCGCCTCAGACGGAACAATCAAGGCCGACACGCTAATTACCGACTGGATGACCAACTCCCAGGAATACAACGATGCAGGACACGGACGCAAGGTGCGCTTCACGCTGGGCAGTGGATCGAATGCCAAGCTGACAGGAACAGCAGGAGGTACCAAGTATACGATCTATGCCTTCGGTTACCACGGCAAGGACAGCGGCTCGCCATACGATTCGCAGTACACCGCAGGAACAAGCAATACAGCCCTGAACGAGTACCTCAAGACGGTGGGCAACGGACAGAAATGGGACACAAATACTGTTACCACAAACGATGAGGAAACCGTTAAAACTTTCAGCGAAAACTTCACCATCAAGAACACCTCTGATGACAACGCCGAAGAACTCTTTGCCGGCTCGGCCGAAATCACGGTAAACGAGAAAGGCAACTTCAGCCAGGGCGTTACGCTGCACCGCCAGGTGGCCGGTATGTTTACCTACGCCTACAACGTGCCCTATTTCAGCGATGCCAAATACCTGAAAGTCTATGCATCGCAGGAAAACCAGGCCCTGGTGCTGGGCAGTTTCTACAGCAAGGTGCTGGGCAACAACGGCACCGGCAACACGGTGGAGAACGTGGTGAACGGTACCGACACACAAGATCAGAAGACCCTGCTTTACCAGATTGACCTGTCAGAATGGTTTACCAAAATAGTCGATGTCAACAACGACGGTATCATTGATACGTACGGATATACCGATGCCGGTGACAGTTGGACAGAAAACCAAGGGTCTGTCAACTGGAAGAAACCGTCCAGTTTTAATAAGGTTACTCTGGTAAAAGGCTCGGTATTCGGCGGCGAATTCCTCATTCCATTCAAAGCGAAAACGAGTACTCAAACGCTCACGCTGGAGCTGACAAATGAAAGTGGAACGACACTCCGCACCTGGACGGTGAAGCTGCCTACCGATCAGGTTATCAGCAACGGCACACTGACCAGCTGGAATGTAACCAGCGGCAGCGGTTCGTGGAGTACAGACAACTCTGTAACCGAAAGCCAGGAAGCCTACAGCATCCTGCGCAACCACCTGTACGGCATCGGCAAGAAGACTGCCGAAGGCAACGGAACGGACAAGGAAGATCCGGATCCGGATCCGGATGGTCCGGACATTCCGCAGGACTTGAACACCAAGCAAGAAATCCAGCTGCAGGTGAACGACAACTGGGAAGTGATTCACCAAATGGTAGTGGACTGATGAGCCCACGGATGTTCACCCGATAAGAACAAACTGAACTTACAGACAGGCAGGTGTGCAGGTGCCGCCGGCAGAAACGCACCTGCCTGTTTCCAACTCCCAAAACCTGTAACAATGAACGTATTCTACCAGTTATTCCGAGTAAAAGAAAACGCATCACAGAGGCTGCACACAGCCCGAAGACAGTCCGCCCACGCCATCCTGCTTCTGACAGCCCTGGCTACGGTAACCCTGAACGCATGCCGCGACGACGACATGCTGTCTGCCCTGCAGTACGAAAGTAATGACAATGCCACCCGCGCGGAGTTTGTCAATACTTCCGGCCTGACCGTATCGCCCACTCCCCTGACAGATAATAAAGTCTATGCAGGCTATACCTATTCGCCCGGCTGCCGCGTGCCGCTCGTAGGCGAAGGACGCGTGGTGAACAACCTCACGCAAAGCCTGGTGAACGTACTCTCGGCCGACAACCGGGTGGAATATGTGGTGAACGACCAGCTGGACGACTACGTCAGCTTCGAGGGTGTGGCCGACATCAATACCGGCCTGCCCATTCTGTCGGTGAAGGACGTGAACCGTGTGTACTACAACACCAAAGGCATCAAGGTGGGCTTTGCCTACCAGACCACAGGCAGCGTACTGGGACTGAGCGTGCTGAGCGGCTTCTGGATAGAGACCTACCTGAAAGGCGTAAGGCAGGACGGGTCGACCACACAAGGCAGCGGCGACAGCTTCGAGCTGCTGAACCTCAACCTGCTGAACGTGGCGGGAGGCCTGAGCGAGGTTTCCTTCACCACCGACAAGCCTTTTGACGAGGTGCGCATCGGCAACAGCTCCATCGACGTCACGGCATTGGGCGGCATGAAGTTCTACTATGCCTTTGTGGGAGACAACGAGGAGAAGATTGCGGCGGAAGCCCCATTGGGATATACTGATTATCAGCATGCAGAAGGAGAAGAAACTTATAGTATTCCTCTTATTGGAGGTTTATTGGGTGAGGGTTGGGCAAATTGTTCAAAATTGACTGACAACGACCCGAACAATGGAGATCTCTTTGCCACAATTTCCGCACTATCCTTTAAAAAATATCGTGTCAATTTCAAGAGTGATATACCGGCAGAAAGTGAAATTGGCTTTAATATTACTACAGCAGATTTATTGGAAGCCGACTTAAGTGGTACGATATTGCACGCCTTGGATGCCGATAACAACTCAATCCAGACTATAAATTTATCTACAGGCATCAGCCTTTCCGCAGTAAGTGGAAATAAAAGTTATCTCAGCTTCAAAACCGAAAAAACAGCCCGTGGCATACGGGTTGATTTTCCTGTAAGTGTTAAACTCGGTGCAACCTATCTACATTACGCCTACTCCCGCGACCCGGTAACCGTAGACGTCTCGTCCGAATTCAGCCTCGGCAACGACACCATCTGGAGCGACCGGTACACCCTGCCCGCCACCAACTACAACGGCGGAAGCGTGAGCTACCGGGTAGAACCGGCAAACGGTGTGACCCCCAGCCTGCAAGGCAACCAGATAACCGGCATGACCGCCGACGGCAACTACGTGGTGACCGCCGAATATACCAGCGCCGACGGCAAGAAACATATCATCCAGAAAGCCATCATCACACGCAAAAGCACCCAGACGGAAGAGGGCTGCAACAACTGGATGATCAACACGGGTGACATCACCGGCTACCAGGCCCAGGCCACGATGGACTCCGGAGGACAGCTGATAGACCTCTTCAGCCAGACCCACAGTGCCGACAACCTGGTAGACAGCGACCCCGACAACTATGCCGAGTGCATCAGCGCCCTGAGCCTGATACAGGCCCGAGGCATTGTGGCAGTCACCTCGGAATCGCCCATCACCCTGAACGAAAAAAGCCGCGTGGGCTTCGTAATGCAGACCAGCAATACCCTGCTCAGCGCAGACGTGCTGAGGTTCTTCTTCATCCGCCTGTACAACGGCACGGAGGAAGTGGGCAACAGCCTGACGCAGACCAACAACGCCGTGGGCGTGGGCCTGCTGGGAGGCGACGGCAGCCAGCTGCGCTTTTACCTGGAAACCGAGGCCACGACCTTCGACCGCGTGGAGCTGTGGACCGCCGGCCTGCTGAATCTCAACCTGAACAAGTTCCGCCTGTACTATGCCTTCTACGAACCCACGACCTGTGCCAATCAGAGCGGCACGTCGGCAGCCTGCATGGAACTGATTACAACGCAGAAACACGGAGCGGAAATCAACTACAGCGAAACGGGAAGTTCGGCGGCAGTAAGCGTGGGCAGTACCCTCAACAACCTGGCCAACGTCCTGGACAACAGCCTGACCACCCATGCACAGATTGTAAAAGTGGTCAACGTCATCGGACGTACTACCATCGCCGTCAAGTTCAACGAAATAGGAGCCGGACAACCGGTGGGCGCCGTCATCAGCAACCCCGCCTATCTGACCAACGTGGGCCTGCTGAGCCAGATCTCGCTGGTAGCCTACAAAGGTGGAACGGCCGTGGCCGACAATACGACTTCGGGCGGGGTAGCCTCGGTCGAAGTCATCGGTAACGACGGTCTGAGCACCATCGAGGTGACGCCGCAGTCGCCCTACGACGAGGTGCGCATCACCTTCCCCTCGGTGGCCGACGTAGGCGAGGTCATCAACGTACACGGCTTCTATACCCGCCCGGACCTGAACAACAACGGCATCCCCGACTGTGCCGAGGAACCGGACGACCAGACGACGGTCCAGGTCGAGACATGGGACCGCCATGTGTGTGCCGATGCCAGGACGCAGCAGGGCACCATCGGGATAACCCTCTCCGGCCTGAAGGAAGGAACCATCTACTCTGCACGGCTGACGTGCTATCCGTACAACGGTGTGGGCCAGACCGAGGAACGCAACGTGACCTCCACCGCCGCCGGCAGCGACGGACAGGCCATCCTGGAAGTGAGCCTGCCCGTGGGCGACTACTCCATCAGCGGCCTGCCCTACAACGGCCTGCATGCCCAGGTACACCCGCTGCAGACCACCTGGAAGAAGGCGGCTGCCGACACCGACTGGAACAACTGGAACAACTGGACCAACGGCTCGCCGTGGACCTGCACCAACGTGGTGATTCCCGGCGGAGCCAAACACTACCCCGAGCTGACGGCCTGGAGCGGGACAGACTCCTTCTGGGGAGCCAACCACTGCAGCTACATCCACTTTGAACCCGGAGCCGCCGTGCTGAACACGCACTACCTGGACTACGACGGGGCCTACGTAGAGATGCTGCTCAGCGGAGACAGTTTCCACAACGTGGCGGCACCGCTGCACGGCATGGTGACGGGCGACATGTTCGTATCGCCCGAAATGCCGGCCTACTTCACGCCTCTGAACGCGACGAGCTACCCCGAAGTGCGCCACAACCCGATAGTGCGCCAGCGCATGTGGAGCCGGACGGTGCCCTACGCCACCTCGAGCGGTACAGGCGGAACCTGGGCAGCCGAAGCCGAATGGAGCCGTACCTTCAACGCAGTGAACGAGGCCTACGATGAGGGGCAGGGCTTCTCGATGAAAGTGGGTGACGCGCTGGACGGCAACACCGGTTACCGCCTGCGCTTCCCGAAGGCCTACGATACATATCACTACTTCACACTGGGAGGCGTACAGACGGGGAGCCCCGTCAGCATCGACCGGGACAACCTGGACGGACGATTCGTGTACGAAGGGACGAGCTACAATCCCGCGAACGGCAGTGGCACCACCTTCACCTACACGCTGACGAACGAGAACGAAGAGAGTACCGAGTTTGTAGCTGGCAACCCGTTCATGAGCTACCTTGACATCAGGCAGCTGCTGAAACGCAACACGGGCATCAGTGCCATCCGCGTGGAAACGGAGGAGGGCTACGTGACCTACTCCCTGGGGACAGACGGCAGCCTGCAAGCCACCACCACCGGGACGGCTGCCCAAAACGGCGTACTGGCCCCCATGCAAGCCTTCTATGTATCGGCCCAAGCCGAAGGACAGAGCCTCGGCATCACCTATATCGAAAGTATGTTTGTACAACCCCAGGCCACACAGTCCTCCACCCGCAGCAGCGCGACCTCCGGTGTGAGGCCGGAAACGTTGGCCGTGTCGGCAGTCACCGCCCAGGGGCGGAGCACCTGCCTGGTGAGCTACAGCAACACGGCTACGGACGCCTTCCGCACAGGCGAGGACATCCCCGTGCTGATAGACCGTGAATGCCTGCCGAAGGTGAAAGTCTACACCGTGGCCGACCAGCGGGCCCTGGACATCCAACGGGTGAAGGACGGTCACCGCATCGCACTGGGATTCCTCACCGACACCCCGCAACAGACGCAACTCACGCTGGACTACGGCAGCCAGTGGAAGGGCTGGACTCTGGTGGACACGCGCACACAGACACGCCACCGCCTGGACGGTAACCGCCTGACCCTGACCGTGGACGGACTGACCGCCGGCGAAGGACGATTCTACCTGGAAAAAACAGAACAATGATGAAACAGACCGACATGAACCCTAAAACCAGACACTATATCAGCATGGCCTGGCTGGCCGGAGCGCTCCTGCTGACAGGGACCTCCTGCCAGACCGACCAGCCATACCCGGAGGGACAGACCGTAGAGGGCGTGACCCTCACACTGACCACCAGCAGCTCCTTGCAGACACGCACCACCCTGCCTGCCTACGACGGCACGGAAGACGGCACAAGCATACGGGGCACGCAACATGTCACGGACGTATTTCTCTACATCTATGAACAGGATGCCGACGGCCAGGACTATACCTGCCGGGCCGTGCAGGACGTGCAGTGGACCGAACGCATCGGACGGACCGAAGACGGGAAACTGCCGACCACCACGGCCAACCTGACTTACTCCGTCGGCTACGGATTCCAGACCGGGAAGCGCTACAAGCTGGTGGCCGTGGGACTGGACTGTGCCGAAAACGCAGACGAAATGCAGGACTACGACGGCCACAACTCGGCCCTGACCTACGGACTGCCCCACAGCATCGGCACCGGCAGCAAGCTGAGCCAGGCTGTCCGGATGGTAGAAGGAAAGACGACGGGCGACCTGATGCACTCGGAATTCTTTGCCGGAAGCATCGACTTCACCCCCCAGACCACGGAACTGGCCAACATCGGTACGCTGGTGCTATACCGCCGTGTGGCCGGACTGCAAGTCTGCCTGAACCGGATTCCGACAGAGGTGGAACGCGTGAGGGTGCTGCTGTACAACTCGCAGAACACCCAGGTGCCCGTCATACCGGCCGACCCCGACTTCGTGACCAGCCCCTACGGAGGCGAGGCCCACTACGAGGAGGGACGGGTGCTGATGGACATCGGAACAGACGAATTCAAAACAGAGTCGGAGGCCCCCTCATCAGGCGTAGCGACAGATGCTACATACCGCTGTCAGAGTACCGCCTTCCTGCTTCCCATGGACCGGCCGGACAGCCAGCAGTATGACTACACCCTGATGGTGGAATTTGTAACGACCGGCATCACCGGCATTGTAGGCGAAAGCACCAAGGTACGCCTGACCAAACCCTGGAAAGGGGGAGACGACCTGGCTTTCGGAGAGCAATATGACATAGGCACCGGCATCATCGACGACCTGGACAAATACCTGTTCCCCATCGAGGCCAACCACTTCTACAGCCTGGGCACCCCCAGTCATCCCATAGACTGCAGCGAGGCGCTGAAAGGCCAAAAACCCTAAAACTACAGAACAATGAACAGACATAGACTGACCTATCTGCCGGCCGCCCTCCTGCTGGCACTCCTCACCGGATGCAGCCCCGACACACAAGATGGCTGGACAACGGACAAGCCCCGGGAACAGACGTTCACCGTCGTGGTAGAAAGCGTAGGCGAACTCTTCAGCGGCGATGAAGGCGTAACGGAACCCATACAGACGCGGCGCCCCATCTCGAGTGTAACGCCTACACAGACCTTCGACAAGCTGGCCATCCTCATCGTGGAATATGCCAGCCCGGCCCGCGTGGTATTCAAACGGACCATCGACAACTGGAGCAATCCGGACAACAAGGCCAGTATCCCCTGGAGCACGGAAGACGGGCAAGGCCGATATGCCACCATCAGCCTGACCGGTGACGAATGCCTGGAAGAAGGAAAAAGCTATATGGCTTACGTGATAGGCTACCAGGAAGGGACGTACGGAAACTATGAGCCTTTCAGCGGAGTGGAGACCGGCGACAACTTTGCCCGCACGGAAGTAGCGACCGTACCGACAGGCGGCCGTGCCGAGGAAGTGTTTGCCGGAGCCGAAATCTTCTTTGTGGAAAACGGCGTCATACTGTCCAAAACAAGCGAAGATGCCGAAGTGGAGCACGGACTGATAGTCGCACGACGACAGGTAGCGGGCACCTTCGGCTACTTTACCCGCATTCCGGTGGAAGTGAACGGACAACCGGTGGCCAAACTGAGACTGGTTGCCACCCGATGTAACCAGACGGTCATCTTCGGCGGATTCAGAAGTGTGGACGACTCGTACGACTTCCACAAGGACAACGTCATCAACGGTACCGACCCGCGTACGGACTACGACTGTCCCTTGGCAGGATCGGCCGGAAACGACGCCTTCACCGTCTACGAAATAAACTTATGCAAATGGTTTCCCGGAAATGAGTCCAACTCTCTCCTGCCCCTGGACCAGAACAGCGACGGCTATCTGGACAGCAACGACAGGAACTGGCAGACCGACGAAGAAGCGTATCCGAAAGGTACCATCTCGCTGCCCCGCGGAACAGTGTTCGGCGACAGTTTCTGGATAGCGGCAGCCATGACGCAGACGGACGTAGAAGCCGGTATTCCGACCTTTCAGATGCAGCTGCTGGGAACGGACGGAAAAATCATCAAACACTGGAATGTGGCACTGAGAAACCTGGAAACGGCCGATGAAAACCGTACACAGGTATCCCTGCCCGACGGTACGGAAGGACGTACCGAAATATCGGTTCTGAAGAATGTGGATACAGAAAGCTGTTTCAGCATCGTGCGCAACCGTCTCTATACCATGGGGGAGAAAAGCCAGTCACAAAGTTACGGAGAAGACGAACCTGTGGACCTGAGCCAAGCCGACATGCTGGTACTGGACGCACGACACGAATGGCAGATACAAAATTCGGTCATTTTCCAATAACCCAACCACAAAGACGTCGTGAGACGTGATACATCCCTGCTTAGCGAAGCAAAATCGATTTATTAGAAGTGCTTATACAGGGAATAAGCATTTGTTTTTAGAGGGGGTTATATGGCCTTGAGCCATATAACCCTCTTTTTTGCTCCCACATCACAGAAGGCAGGCGGCACCTCCGAAGTAAAAGCTGAAAACCAGGTTTTCGCTTTGTACTTCCCTCGGTTTGCACTATCTTTGCATTCATATTTTTACAAAACGTATGAAGAAGAAAGATAGCCAAGTGATATTCGACCGCAACGTGATAGAGTTTGTCACCGTGGCGGCAGAGTTCTGCAAGTTCGTCGAACAAGCCGAAGGCAGCAAACGAACCAACTTCGTGGACACCACGCTGAAACTGCTGCCCCTGCTCTACCTGAAAGCGTCTATGCTGCCACCCTGCGAAACCATAGGCGACGAAGCGCCCGAAACGTTTGTCACCGAAGAAACGTACGAAATCGTACGCATGAACCTGGCAGGCATCCTCGCCGACCGCGACGACTATCTGGACGTGTTCGTTAGCGACATGAAATACAGCGACCAGCCTATCACCCGATACATCTCGGAGGACCTGGCGGACATCTACCAGGACATCAAGGACTTTATCTTTGTCTTCCAACTGGGACTGAACGAGACGATGAACGACTCGCTGGCCATCTGCCAGGAGAACTTCCGCCTGTACTGGGGACAAAAGCTGGTGAACACACTACGGGCCCTCCACGAAGTGAAGTACAGCAACACGCAGGAAGAAGAAGAAGAGGAAGAGGAGGATATCGAGGATTGATACAAGAGCAACTATGATCATAAGAAGAACCATCGGAAAAGAGGAACTGAGCGAACTGCCCAAAGCGGCCTTCCCCGGCAATATACACATAGTGGACACGCCGGAAGAAGCAGATAAGGCGGCAAGATACCTGAAAGGACAACCGATACTGGGCATCGACACCGAAACGCGGCCTTCGTTCAGCAAGGGACACGTACACAAGGTAGCGCTGCTGCAGGTGTCGACCGACGACCATTGCTTCCTGTTCCGACTGAACCTGATAGGGCTGACCCTGCCCGTCATCAAACTGCTGGAAAGCCCGCACATCACCAAAGTGGGCCTTTCGCTGCACGACGACTTCATGATGCTGCGCAAACGGGCACCCTTCGAACCCAGAGCCTACGTGGAGCTGCAGGAATACGTGCGCCCCTTCGGCATACAGGACATGAGCCTGCAAAAAATCTACGGCATCCTGTTCAACGAGAAGATATCGAAATCGCAACGCCTGAGCAACTGGGAAGCCGAAAACCTGACGCAGCCGCAACAGCTCTATGCAGCCACCGATGCCTGGGCTTGCCTCAACATCTACCACAAGCTGGAGCAACTGAAGCAGACGGGAGATTTTATCATTGAGAATTGAAAATTGAGAATTCATAATTGACACCATGTATAAAGTATATCTGAAATCGGGCAAGGAAGAATCGCTCAAGCGTTTTCACCCATGGGTGTTCTCGGGCGCCATTGCCCGCCTGGACGGCGAACCTGAAGAAGGAGAAGTAGTAGAGATCTATACCTCTAAGAAAGAATTTATCGCCAAAGGCCACTTCCAGATAGGAAGCATCGCCGTACGCGTCCTTACCTTCCGACAGGACGAGACCATCGACAAGGACTTCTGGAAGCGACGCCTGACTGTGGCCCGCGACATGCGACGCAGCATCGGCATCGCCGGACGGGCCGACAACAACACCTACCGCCTGGTGCACGGCGAGGGCGACAACCTGCCGGGGCTGGTCATCGACGTATACAACCGTACGGCCGTGATGCAGGCCCACTCGGCCGGCATGCACCTGGACCGCATGACGATCGCCGAGGCCCTGGCCGAGGTGATGGAAGGCGAAGTGGACAACATCTATTATAAATCGGAAACCACCCTGCCCTTCAAGGCCGACCTCTACCCCGAAAACGGCTTCCTGAAAGGCGGCAGCGCCGACAATGTGGCCACGGAGTATGGGCTGAACTTCCACATCGACTGGCTGAAGGGACAGAAGACGGGCTTTTTCGTGGATCAGCGCGAGAACCGCGCCTTGCTGGAGCGCTATGCCCGCGGACGCAGCGTGCTGAACATGTTCTGCTACACAGGGGGCTTCTCTGTCTACGCCATGCGTGGCGGGGCCAAGTTGGTGCACTCGGTAGACAGCTCGGCCAAAGCCATCGACCTGACGAACAAGAACATCGCCCTGAACTTCCCCGACGACGCACGCCATGCCGCCTATGCCGAAGACGCTTTCAAGTACCTCGACCGCATGGGCGACCAGTACGACCTCATCATCCTGGACCCGCCTGCCTTCGCCAAGCACCGCGACGCCCTGCGCAACGCTCTGCAAGGCTATCGCAAGCTGAACGTCAAGGCATTCGAGAAGATCAAGCCGGGCGGCATCCTGTTCACCTTCTCGTGTTCGCAGGCCGTCAGCAAGGAAAACTTCCGCACGGCAGTCTTCACGGCAGCAGCCATGTCGGGACGCAACGTGCGCATCCTGCACCAGCTGACGCAACCGGCGGACCATCCCGTGAACATCTACCACCCCGAAGGAGAGTACCTGAAAGGGCTCGTGCTGTACGTAGAATAAGTTCTATCCCCCTAAAAAGGGGGTAGAATACAGCTGAAACGTTAAATAGTGCAAACAAAGCGCAGATTTATGTTCAATTATTATGTTGTATAACATAAAACCCATATCTTTGCACTGTGTTTTTCATGGTATTAGATTTAAGGTTAATAAAGATTGGGTGTCTGGGATAGATACCCTTCTTTTTTTATATACCCTTTCCTCCTCTTTTGGCAGCGGTTTCTCCGCATCTTTCTCCATAAAAAATCTTCCGCACGCTTGTTTTTCTAACGGCATCATTGTATTTTTGCAAGGTTATGTCGACTATTCGACCTGTTAATTTTAAACGCCAAACAAAAAAACTATGAACATCAAACTTCGCTTGATCATCATGAACTTCCTGCAGTTTGCCGTGTGGGGTTCTTACCTGACTTCTATGGGAAGTTATCTGGTCAATGTCAACCTTGCCGGACACATCGGCATCTTCTATGCCATGCAGGGCATCGTATCACTCTTCATGCCGGCCATCATGGGCATCATAGCCGACCGTTGGGTGCCAGCCCAAAAGCTGTTGAGCTTCAGCCACTTCATGGCAGCCATCTTCATGGGACTCGCCGGCTACTATGGTATGACAAGCGGACAAGACGTGGAATTCGGACCGCTCTTCGGCCTCTATGCCCTGAGCGTAGCCTTCTATATGCCGACCCTGGCCCTTTCGAATTCCGTGGCCTATACGGCGCTGGACAAAGCGGGGCTGGACACCATCAAGCATTTCCCCCCTATCCGTATCTTTGGAACCATCGGATTCATCTGCGCCATGTGGCTGGTAGACATCCTGGGCCTTCAGAACAACTACGGACAGTTCTTCACCTGCGCCATCATCGGCCTGGTGTACGGGTGCTACGCCCTGACCCTACCCGCCTGCCCCACGAGCAAGGGAGGACAAAGCAAATCGCTGGTCGAAGCGCTGGGCCTGCGCGCCTTCACCCTGTTCAAGCAAAAGAAAATGGCTATCTTCTTCATCTTCTCCATGCTGCTGGGCGTGTCACTGCAAATCACCAACGGATTTGCCAACCCCTATATCAGCAGCTTCGGCAGCATACCTGAATATGCCGACACCTTCGGCGTACAGCATGCCAACATCCTGATCTCGCTGTCGCAGGTATCCGAGACACTCTGTATCCTGCTGATACCGTTCTTCCTGAAGCGTTTCGGCATCAAGCGGGTGATGCTCATCGCCATGTTCGCATGGGTGCTGCGTTTCGGCCTGTTCGGCGCGGGCAATCCAGGCAGCGGTGTCTGGATGTTCCTGCTTTCGATGATTGTCTATGGAGTGGCCTTCGACTTCTTCAACATATCCGGCTCGCTGTTCGTCGACCGTGAGACGGACAAGGAAATCCGCTCGAGCGCACAGGGCCTGTTCATCATCATGACCAACGGACTGGGGGCTACCATCGGAACACTGGGCGCACAAGCGGTGGTGAACCACTTTGTGGACTTCAGCAGCGAACTGCCGCAGACGGGACAATGGCAGGCAGCGTGGTTCACGTTTGCAGCCTATGCGCTGGTGGTGGCCGTTGTGTTTGCCTTCGTCTTCAAATACAAACACGAGCCGGAAAAGATGTAACGCCTGAAATAACAACCTGCCATGAGCCGAAACAAGATAGAACTGCAAGTACTGAGCCTCACCTACAGCCAGGAACAGGCAGGAGCTTATGCCCTGCTCCTGGGCGAAGTGGACGGTCCGCGCAAACTGCCTGTCATCATCGGCTCGGCAGAGGCGCAAGCCATCCTGCTCGAGATACGCGGCATTACTTCGCCACGCCCGCTGACCTACCAGCTGTTTGCCTCTACCCTCGAGGCGTTGGGCGTACGCCTGCTGCGCGTACTGATATATCGGGCAGAGAACGGGCTGTTCTATTCGTATCTCTACCTGCAGTCGGACCACTCCATCATCCGCATCGACTCACGCACGAGCGACGCCGTCGTCATGGCCATGCACCTGCACTGTCCGATCCTCATCTACGAAGACGTGCTGGATGCTGAGAAAATGGAACTGGACGACGAGGCACTGGAAACGGAATCAGGGACGACGAACAGCCAAGATGACCGGGCAGAGACAATAAGCCGCATGGAGGAGGCTCTGAAAGAAGCCATCGAAGCAGAAGAATACGAAAAAGCCGCCAACCTGCGCGACATGATAAACCAATTTAAAGAATCAAACCATCAGGACTGATGCACGTATTTTATACCCCCGACATACAGACACGGGCCGAACTGCCCGAAGAAGAAGCTGCACACGCCGTACGTGTGCTCCGCCTCGAAGCAGGCGACGAAGTGACCCTGACCGACGGCAAAGGATGTTTCTACCGCGCTGAAATAAGCGCAGCGTCCAACAAACGCTGCCTGGTGAACGTACTGGAAACCTTGCCCCAGGAGCCATTGTGGCAAGGACACCTGCACCTGGCCATGGCGCCAACCAAGAATATGGACCGCACAGAGTGGCTGGCCGAAAAAGCAACGGAGATAGGCTTCGACGAACTGACGTTTCTCAACTGCCGCTTTTCCGAACGAAAGGTCATCAAGACCGAACGCATCCAGAAGATACTGGTATCGGCCATCAAACAGTCGCTCAAAGCACGCCTGCCAAAACTGAACGAAATGACGGACTTCAACAGGTTTATCCGACAGCCCTTCAACGGACAGAAATTCATCGCCCACTGCTACGAAGGAGAAAAACCGCTGCTGAAAGACATCGTGCGCCGCGGCGAGGATGCGCTGGTACTTATCGGCCCTGAAGGAGACTTCAGCGAAGAGGAAGTGAAACTGGCTGTAGAACAAGGGTTCCAACCTATCAGCCTGGGACGTTCGCGCCTGCGCACAGAGACGGCAGCACTCGTGGCCTGCCACATCCTGAACCTCTGCAATCAAATCAATTGAAATAGTTTCAACCCACTAAATTACTTTGCAAATGAAAATTCGCTTGTTCAATCATTTGTGCGCCGGCTTAGTAGCCATTGTACTGGCTGCTTCGTGCTCGTCGCCCGTCAAGTACACCAATGCCATCCCGGCAGAGTCTACCGAAATCGTCTCCATCGACCTGCAATCGCTGGCCGTCAAGGCAGGAGTAAATGACCCACAAAACGCCGAAACCCTGCAGAAACTGAGTCAGACCCTGACGAGCGGTGTGAGTGCCGACGCCCAAAAGGCTTTGGAAACTATCCTCAAGAAGCCATCGGAGTCGGGCATCGACTTCGCACAGCCTGTCTACATCTTCCATTCGTCGGAAACGAAACAGCAGGGATTCATCGCAGCTGTGGCCAATGCCGACAAGCTGAAAGACATGCTGCAAGCCACACAGAGCGAAACACAGATGGCTGACGTGGCCGAAAAAGACGGCTACAGCTTCAGTTACAACGACCAGGCCTTCGTAGCCTTCAACGCCAGCACACTGCTTGTGCTCCCCTCGGCCGACACGCCCGACATCGCACAGATGCATCAAAACGCCTCCAACCTGCTGACCCAAAGCACTGAACAGAGCATCAACAGCCAGGAAGCCTTCCGCCAGATGCAGGAAACAAAAGGCGACATCCGCGTGATGATGACCTCGAGCAGCCTCTTCAAGCTCCACCCAGACCCGATGCTGATGGCAATGGCCGACAGCATGAACCTGCAGAACATCAAGTACGTGGGCGGATTGTCGTTCGAACCCGGTCAGGTAGCCGTCAACGTGGGCTACACCTCGGACGATCCCAAGGCGTTGGAACTCCTTGAAAAGCAGCTGAAGGCCACACGCCCCATCCAGAATACCTTCGCGCCCTACTTTCCCCAGTCTACCCTGCTTTACTTCAGCCTGGGCCTCGACGGCAAGGAGCTGTACACCCACCTGGAAGAAAATCCGCAAGTCAAGAAATCACTTTCTGCCGAGAACATGGAACTGCTGAAGCAGCTGGTGTCTTCGTTTGAAAACGACTTCACCCTGGGCATCACTGGTGTAGACGCCCATGGCAACCCCACGATACTGGCCTATGCCGAAACCAACAACGCCGACCTGCTGAACCAGCTGTACGAAGCCGGCAAGAAGCAGGGAGGCAACGACCTCACCAAGCTGGACAACGACGACTACATGCTCACCGACAAGGGCCTGAAGGTGTACATGGGCATGCGCGGCAAGCACCTCATCATGACCAACGACGAAGCCCTGTACAAGAACGCAGGCAAGGAAAGCAAGCCCTCCCTGCTCGAGTCGTCCTTCGCTAAGGAAGTGCAGGGACAGCGCTTTGCCACCGTCATCAATACCGAAGCGGTCTTCGACCTGCCCATCGTCAAGCTGGCCACAGGCTTCCTCAGCCCTAAATACCGCGCCATGGTTACCGCTGCCGAGAACATCTCCTACGTGAGAATGAGCAGCGAAGGCAAGACGGGCCTCTTCGTGCTGCAACTGAAGGACCGCGAAACCAACGCACTGAAACAGATTGTAGACCAGGTGAAGACACTGGCCAATCTCTAAATAAGGAGCCTACGCTCATGGAAACCATTCATCTGCAACACACCCTCCCGCAGGTCTTTGCAAACCGCGATGCCATCGTGTCCGACGTGTGGCATCGCGACCTCGTCTTCGAACGGGGCAAGCGCTACCTCATCGAGGCCACATCGGGCACAGGCAAGTCGTCGCTGTGCAGCTACCTCTATGGCTACCGCAACGACTACGAGGGCATCATCTGCTTCGACGGGCAGAACATCCGCTCGCTCAAGGAAGCCGACTGGACACGCCTGCACCGCCACTCGCTCAGCATTCTTTTCCAAGAACTGCGCCTCTTCAGCGAGCTGACGGCCCTCGAAAACGTGCAGCTCAAGAACCGCCTGACGCACTTCAAGAGCCGCAAGGAAATAGACGCCCTCTTCGACGCACTGGGCATCGGCGACAAAAAAGACCAAACGGCAGGTCTGCTCTCCTTCGGCCAGCAACAGCGTGTGGCTTTCATCCGCTGCCTGTGCCAACCCATGGACTTCCTGCTGCTGGACGAGCCCGTCAGCCACCTCGACGAGGCCAATGCCGCCACGATGTCGGCCTTGCTCCACGAAGAGGCAGGCAAACAAGGAGCAGGCGTCATCGTGACCTCCATCGGCAAGCACCTCCCTACCGACTATAACTGTGTACTGAAACTATGAACAGACTCGTTTGGAAACTCCTCCGCCGCCACATCAGCGGCGCCCAGCTGGCGGGCTTCTTCCTGGCCAGCCTCTTCGGCATGAGCATCGTGCTGCTTGGCATCCAGTTCTATCGCGACGTGGCGCCCGTCTTTACGCAGGGCAACAGCTTCCTGAAGAAGGACTACCTTATCGCCACCCGCAAGATCAGCACGCTGGGCAACCTGACGGGGCGAAGCAACACCTTCAGCCCTGCCGCCATCGACGACCTGCGGAGCCAGCCCTTCACACGCAGCGTGGGAGCCTTCACGCCCTCGCTGTTCGACGTATCGGCCGGCCTGGGCATGCAGGAGGCAGGTATCCGCCTGTCTACGGAGATGTTCTTCGAATCTGTGCCCGACGCCTACATCGACGTCAACCTCGACCGTTGGCACTTCGACCCGCAGAGCCACACCATCCCCATCATCATTCCCCGCAACTACCTCAACCTCTACAACTTCGGCTTCGCGCAGAGCCGAAGCCTGCCCAAGCTGTCCGAGGGGCTGATGAACCTCATCCAGATGGACATCCGCCTGAGCGGCAACGGGCTGACCGAACTGTTCAAGGGGCAGATTGTGGGCTTTTCCAACCGGCTGAACACCATCCTCGTGCCCCAAGCCTTCATGGAGTGGGCCAACAACCGCTATGCCCCCGGCCGTGAAGCGCAGCCCTCGCGCCTCATTGTCGAAGTAGACAACCCCACGGACACCTCCATCAACGATTACTTCAGCCGCAAAGGCTACGAAACAGAGGGCGACTCGCTCGACGCAGGGCGTGCCACCTACTTCCTCCGTCTCGTCACAGGCATTGTATTGGCCATCGGAGGCATCATCAGTCTGCTGGCCTTCTTCATCCTGATGCTCAGCATCTTCCTGCTGCTGCAAAAGAACCGCGACAAGTTGCAGAACCTGTTGCTCATCGGCTATGCTCCTACGCAAGTGGCCTTGCCCTACTGCGTGCTGACGGCCAGCCTCAACCTGGCTGTACTGGTGCTTTCGACGGGGTGTGTGGCGTTGCTGCGCCAGGCCTACCTACCCTTCCTCGAAAAGCTTGTGCCCCAGCTCGAAGGCAGCTCCCTGCTGCCCACACTGCTGATAGGAGGCGTACTCTTCCTAGTTGTCTCGGCGCTCAACATGGTGGCTATCCGCCGCCAGCTGCCCAAGCTGCTCTCCAGACAAGCACGACGTTAATCCTCTGTTGACGATAAAAAAGCATTGTTTTCTTTCAAGGAAAGCAATGCTTTTCTACTGATAAAACACCGTTTTCCCCTCAAAAAGCAATCCCCCACATCCTGCTCTACAACGCTTCTGAAAGGAAAAAACGAATTTATATAAAAAATTTCTCCCTACGAATAGGGGATTTCTACAAAGGTTGCGTTATACGAGTGAAAGCGGCCCGGCCGGACGCTCTCAGAGAAACAAATCAATAAGAGTATTCACACCTAAACGAATTAGAAATTATGAAAATCAAATTTATCGCATTATCTTTGTGTATGGTTGCAAGTGTAAATATCATCAAAGCGCAAGACACAGACAAGTCGTCCTATCAGCCCAACAACCGTCATGAATTCCGCATCGCCGTCAGCGACGGACTGACACTGACAGGGGTCGACATACTGGGCATGGGAATAGCCGATGCTATTACCGGCACCAAGCGGTCGGACGAAAAAAGCAGCATGGTCTACGGCATAGGCTACCGCTACGCCATCAACCGTTTCCGACTGGGAGGTGACCTTGGCTTCGCACATACCAGCAGCCTGCTGACTTTGCATGGAGAATCTACCGCTTCGATCAAGGAAAAGGAACTGAACTTCCTCGTGCTGCCCACTGCTGAATTTGTTTACTTCAAACGCAACCTCGTAGAACTTTACGGATCGGCCGCAGCAGGTGTAGATCTGGTGCGCCACACAGAAAAAGGACTGACCGAAGCCGGAAAGGCAGCCACCCGCAAAGCAGACCTGTCGACCAACTTCGCCTATCAGGTGAACCCCATCGCCATCCGCATCGGTAACGACCGCGTAGGAGGATTCATCGAAACCGGCCTGGGATACAAGGGATTCCTGACGGCAGGTGTCAGCCTGAGATTCTAACATCTTAACACGCATTGCAATGAGAACAGACAGGAAAGAACTTTTCAGAGTCAGATTCGAGCAACATTATCCGAGGCTATGTAGCATAGCCTACGGATATGTCTCGGATTACGACGAATCGGAGGACATCGTTCAAGAACTGTTCATCCACATCTGGGACAAAGGCAAGGACTGCCTGCCCGAACAGGAACTCACCGCCTATCTGACGACTGCCGTAAAGAACCGCTGCATCTCTTTCCTGCGTCGGAAAAAAGAGGACACCGTATCGATCGAGGACTATCCGCTGGCCGATCATCACCTGGCCAACGAAACAGCAGACAGCAGTGAAAAACGACGCTCACCCGAAGAAGTGCTGGAAGAAGCTCTCTCGACCCTGCCGCCCAAGTGTAAGGACGTTTTCCTGATGGCCAAGCTAAAGGGCATGAAGTATCGCGAGATAGCCAACGAACTGGGAATCTCGGAGAAGACCGTCGACAACCAGATGACAAAAGCCGTCAAGCTACTGCGCGCCTATGCGGCTGAAAATCCTTTCCTGATGACTGCCATCGGCGCCATTGTTTTATCCATCCTAGTAAATTGCAAGTGACCATGAAACAGAATGAAGACATTAACGATCTGCTGGCCCGTCACCTGGCCCACGAACATATCAGTGCCGAGCAACAGCAAGAACTGGAAGCATGGATAGCCGCCAACAGCGCTGAATATCGCCGCCTGAGGCGACTGACAGACGCCCTGCATCCACATGCGGACGAATCGAACTTCGACGCCCGCCGGGCCTGGATGAAGATCGCTCCCAAGCTGAAAGACAAGACGACGGAAACCCATCGTACACGACGGTTCATCACCTTCTGCTCCATTGCCGCCTCCTTGCTGCTCCTATTGGGAACGGCTACAGTCTACTTGTTCAGACAACCGGCCGTACGCTACGAGAACAATGGACAGACAGCCCGAAGCCTCCTACTGCCTGACAGCTCGGAAGTAATCCTTTATCCTCAAACTAAATTGAGTTTCCGATATGCACCCCACCACAGTGAACGACTGGCCAAACTGGAGGGAAAAGCATTCTTCCACGTGAAAAGGACCGATGGGAAACCTTTCCGCGTAACTACTGAAGAAGTGGAAGTAGAAGTGCTGGGCACCTCGTTTCTGGTAGATGCCACACAGACGAAGCGTACAGGAGTCTTTGTGGAAAGTGGGCGAGTAAAAGTCAGCGCAGAAGACCACGACCTGGTGCTCCACGCCCATGAAAAGGCGGAACTCAGCGACGGAAACCTGCAAAAAGGCACCATCGACGATCCGGCTAGCTTCTTCAACCGAAAAAAAACAAAGATGGTATTCAACCAAACGCCCCTCAAAGACGTTATAAAAGAAGTGGAGAAACAGACCGGCATCCGTATTGAGCTGGGACGGGGCGTCGAAGAGAACACCGTCACTACCCGCATCGACCCCGACAATGCCGAGGGTATCGCGGCAGAACTGGCTTTCCTCTGCGGATGCAAATGCGACACGCTGAAACGAGGAAAACTTTACCGGCTACGCTATGATTAGAGAAAAACGGAGCCTATTGGCCCTGCTTATTACATTAGTTACCACCCTAACGTATGGCCAGAAGAGCCCTGACATACGGACGATAGCGGAAGAGCGGATCCGAGTGACCGCCTCTTCCGCTACCGTCTTGCAATGGTTTGACAAAATCGAGAAGGAAACGCAAATCACGTTGGCCTACAATCCTTCGCACACTGACCCTCGACATGCCTGCAGCAGGAGTGACTCTCGAAGGCCCCATCATCAAGGACAAACTATCCTACCTAGTAAGTGCACGACGCAGTTGGCTCGACTTTTTTGACAATCTGTTCTCTGAAGATAACCGTATGAACCATTCCACATATGATTACAATGCCAAGTTATCTTACAACCTGTCTCCCCAAAACACTCTCAGATTAATGGCCTACGGTGCGCAAGACGGTTATCATCTGCCTTATGACGAAAGCGGCGACAAACAAACAATTCTACGATGGGCCAACCAGGCCTATCAGGCATCATTCCACACTTCGTACGGTAAGCTGAATCAAACGAGTTCCGTGTCCTATACCTCGTATACCAATCGGGCCAATGCTTTCATCCTAGGCTTCGATACGGAAGGTTATGTACGTAGCGGCATCCATTCGCTCAATGCGGCTACCGAATTCACTTTCAGTCCAGAAAATATGTACAGCGCACGCTGGGGTGCCAAATACACCCATGAAGTCTATGAACTGGCTTCTCTAGACAAGCTGACGCAGACACGACACGAACCTATCAACCAATTCTCCCTCTTCTACGACAACCTGATACGGATTACCCCTCGAATCACAACTCAGGTAGGCGTACACTTTGTAGGTTACATTCCCCAAAGCAGCCGTTCGTACTACAGCATACAACCCCGTTTTTCGCTCAAATACCAACCGGCCGAGCAAGAATTGATCTACCTTCACTTCTCACGAATGGAACAATTCTACCATTACCTGCGCTTCGACTACCTGGCTTTTCCAACAGACTTCCGCATGCCAAGTATCGACGGATTCAAGCCTCGCTCTTCGGAACATTACGAAGCAGGATGGAAACATTTTCTGAAGAACGGACAAATAGAGATATCGGCCTACTATAAGACACGAAGAAACGTAGTGGCCTTCAGCCCCCAGAATGCTTCCGAAGGTAGCTCTGAGCTACTACTCCGTACACTGGTATCGCAACTGCCTGCCTTATGCTTCGGTGAGCTTCAAGTTCTGAAACAAGTTGCGGATTTGTAATTTGTTTAGTACCTTTGCCCTACATTAGAAACAAAAGCCTGCAGAATGCGTATGAAAACAGCGGATTGCCCTTCAGTATTACTGATATATACCGGCGGTACCATCGGCATGATCGAGAACCCTGAAACCGGAGCCTTGGAAAGCTTTAACTTCGACCAACTGCTGAAACACGTACCCGAACTGAAACGATTCAACTGCCATATCTCTACCTACCAGTTCAATCCACCTATCGATTCATCAGACATGGAACCCGAACTCTGGGCCAAGATCGTAAAAATCATCAGCAGCCATTACAATGACTATGACGGCTTCGTCATCCTGCATGGTACGGATACGATGGCCTATACAGCCTGCGCGCTGAGTTTCATGCTTGAAAATCTGTCGAAACCCGTCATTCTGACTGGCTCGCAACTACCTATCGGTATGCTGCGCACCGACGGCAAGGAGAACCTCATTACGGCTATTGAAATAGCAGCCGCACGCCGTCCTGACGGCACACCCATGGTACCCGAGGTCTGCATATTCTTTGAAAACGAACTGATGCGCGGTAACCGTACGACCAAAATCAATGCGGAAAATTTCAATGCCTTCCGTTCTTTCAACTATCCGCCACTAGCCAAAGTGGGCATCCACATCCGCTACGAAGAACACCTGATACGTCGCCCCGACCCTTCACGACCGATGAAGCCACACTACCTGTTTGATACCAATGTCGTAGTGCTGACTCTTTTCCCCGGTATTCGTGAAAGTATCGTCAGCTCCGTCCTCCATGTTCCAGGTATCAAAGCCGTGGTACTCAAGACTTTCGGATCGGGCAATGCACCACAAAAAGAATGGCTGATCCGCCAACTCAAAGAAGCAAACGAACGAGGCATCGTCATCGTCAACATCACTCAATGTCAACGGGGAGTCGTCGAAATGCAACGCTACGGTACCGGTCTTCAACTGCTCCAAACAGGTGTTATCAGCGGTTACGACAGCACACCCGAATGTGCAGTCACCAAACTGATGTTCCTCCTGGGGCACGGCCTGAACCAACAGGAAATACGCCGTCTCATGGACTCAAATCTGGCAGGAGAAATCACAAAAGAATAATAAGCCCAACCTTACTGGAGCTATTGCCATTTACGCGAACGTAAAATAAGGTATGAAATCACTCCAGCAGCAATCATTACTCCCCAGGCCATCAGATATCCGTATTTCCAATCGAGCTCGGGCATAAACTTGAAATTCATGCCCCACACTCCTACCAAAAAAGTGAGCGGAATAAAAATAGTAGATACCACCGTAAGCCGTTTCATGATGTAATTCATGCGCATGTCACTGTTCGAAATATAGAGATCCATCAGTGATGAAAGCGTTTCGCGGCAACCTTCGACAAGCTGTACGGCATTGAGCAAGTGGTCGTTGACATCATTGAAAAAAGGACGGTTGGTCTCATTGATAAGCTCGGAATCCGGATGCAAAATTTTAGAATATTGATCCTTCAACGGTACGACTGTCCGTTTTATTTCCATGTAGCGTTTCCGCAACATTTGCAATTGCATCCGAATGTTATAACTAGTCGTGGCAGCCAACAATTCGGTTTCAAGATCATCAAGTTGATCGCCTGTTTCAATAGCCAATGAAACATAATTTGAAACCAATTCGTTGAATAACACAGAAAAGAGATAATCGGACGAGCGTGTACGTATCTTCAAAACGTTTTCCTGCAAAGCCTTGACCGCATCATCGAAAAAAGAAGCTTCACCTTCAGTAAAGGTCAGCACCACATTCTCACCTTGTATCAGTCTGACAGACGTTTCGGTATCTTCATGAAAAATACGAGTTACTACAAAATTGAAATCACCGTTCTTCTCGATTTTGCTGGGATGGTCTACATTCAAGATGTCCTGCATCATCAAAAAGTTGATTTTGAAATAAGTACATATATTCCGGATATATTCAGTATCTTTCAATCCATGAACCCTTATCCACAATTTGTTTTCGGTAGGCGTATGTGACATGATTTCCTCAAAATCATTGCAAATGGTTTCACTAAAATGGTCGGATGAATAATTAAGCAAATGAACATGAGTATGTGTACAATTGTCACCATTGTAAGTAAGGCGTTCGGACAATAAATTGTTTTTCATCTTTATCTGAATAGTTTTAAGTTCCTCGGACAAAGTTATAAAAACTATCGGTTTCTTTGCATTGGTTTCAGATTCTTTTCCTAACTTTGCAATAGTTTTGTTCTGCCAGTTTCCAATTGCGAAGCTAGCGGATGAAAAGGGAATCGGGTGAAAGTCCCGAACAGTCCCGCTGCTGTGAGTTTCACATCTTGAGAGCATCAACACGCTCTATGCCACTGTTACTTCTGCCAAAGCGGAAAAAGACGGGAAGGCGATGTTCTCCGAAACGAGTCAGAAGACCTGCAAAACAAAAATCATGCTTGACGCTTGCGAGGATGAGCGTAAAGATCGTGTAGAAAGTAGTATACAACTACAGATTGACAGAAAGGAAATGAAACAAATTTGTCTTTTCCATCGGCGATGGGGAGGTTGGATTGTAGCGTTGTTGCTGTCTGGCGGAGCCATGGCTCAGGAAGCGAGCGACACGATTACGGACAGGATACACCAGATAGACCGTGTAACCGTCACTGCCCGACGTGTACCCAACAAGCTGACCTCGGCAGCACCCGTACAGAGCCTGTCGGGGCAGGACATCGAGCGTCTGGGTATTCAAGACATGGCCGATGCCGTACGCCGCTTTGCCGGAGCACAGGTGCGCGACTACGGCGGTATAGGTGGGCTAAAGACCGTTTCGGTCCGTAACATGGGAGCTGCACATACAGCGGTGAGTTATGATGGCGTGACAGTGAGTAACTGCCAAGCCGGGCAAATAGACATCGGACGGTTTTCACTGGACAATGTGTCGATGGTAACGCTAGCCGTAGGACAGACGGACGATTTATTGCAGACAGCCCGACACTATGCCTCGGCAGGCGTTCTCAGTATCGAAACCGAGAAGCCTCATTTTGATGAAGGCCGCCGCTATGCCTTGCGCGCCCGTGTCAGTGGAGGATCTTTCGGATACATTACACCGTCCCTGCGCTGGTGGCAGCAACTGGGCAACCGTACACGTCTGGCTGTTGACGGCAGTTTCATGCGGGCCGACGGTAACTATCCTTTTACATTGGTAAACGGGAAATACGTCACACAAGAACGACGTAACAATTCCGACATACTCTCAGGGCAGGGCGAAGCCAACCTATATCATACATTCAAAGACAATAGTGAACTGGATGTAAAGGCTTACTATTACCGTTCCCGCCGTGGACTGCCCGGAGCCGTCACTCTCTACAATCCTTTATCTGACGAACGCTTGTGGGATGAAAACATCTTTGTACAGACCCGTTACAAGAAACAGTTCAATCCACGATGGGCTATGCAGGTACAGGGCAAATACAATCATGGCTGGAACCGCTACGAAGACCAAGGAGCGGAATATACTGACGGCACCTATAGCGAACACCACAAACAGGATGAATACTATCTGTCGGCATCTGTCCTCTACCGTCCGCTGGAAGGATTATCCTTTTCCTTGGCACAGGACGGAGTGGCGAATACGCTGCACAACACCTTGCCCGAATGCCCCTTTCCCACACGCTTAACTTCCATCAGCGCATTCAATGCCCGCTATAGCAACGACTGGTTAACAGCTACGGCTTTATTGGTACATACCGCTACTTTTGAACATGTGGAAAAAGGCGAGGCACCCGACAACTTCCGCCGCTTCGCACCCTCCTTATCTGTCAGCCTGAAGCCCTGGCAAGAAGAGGAGCTTTTCCTGCGGCTGATGTACAAGAGCACCTTCCGCCTGCCCACCTTCAATGATCTTTATTATTACCGCTTGGGAAACCGTAATCTGCGGCCAGAGAAGGCGAACGAATACACTGCCGGCCTCACTTGGAGTCTGCAGAAAGCTGCCTGGCTGGACTATCTGTCCGTCACACTGGACGGTTACTTCAACAACGTGACGGACAAGATCGTGGCCTTCCCCTCTACCTACACATGGAAGATGGCCAACTACGGACGGGTGCATGCAGCGGGCATAGACGTCACTCTGGCTGCTTCGGCAACACTGGCATCGGGTTATGACCTTACGTTCAGCGGTAACTACATGTGGCAGAAAGCCATCGACCTGACCGACCCCGATGCCAAGAACTATCGTGACCAGTTGCCCTATACACCCGTACACAGTGGAAGCGCCTCGCTTATTGTCGACACCCCCTGGCTCAGCTTGGGATATTCGCTGGTGGGCGTAGGTGAACGATATTATATGTCACAGAACTTACCCGAAAACAGAATAGACGGCTATGTGGAGCAGAACTTGAGCCTTTCGCGCGATTTCAACCTGAAACGAGGACGCATAGCCGTAAAGGCCGAGGTGCTGAACCTGGCGAACGAGCAGTATGACGTAATCAAGTATTACCCCATGCCGGGCCGTTCGTGGCGACTGACCGGGAGTTTCTATTTCTGATACAACGGGAAAATCTAATACCTAAATAAAAATAAATATGATTGACTTAAATATAAACAAAGTATGAAAATGAAAGCAAGTAATCTATGGTATGGCCTGCTGTGCATGCTGGCCGTGAGTGTAAGTTTATCTTCTTGTAGCGACGACAACGGTAATAACGACGATGACCGCGACGATACGGGGTCGAAGGTCCAGTTACCGCAAGTGCGCGCCTTCTTCCTGAACGAAGGCTCCTATAATGGCAATAATGCGGGAATCTCATTCTATGCGCCTAACGGCGATGCGGATTTCATTAGCGACATTTACAGCTATCAAAATGATGCCAAGCTGGGAGATACAGGTCAGTGTATGATCGAATATGAAGGAGAAATCTATGTGGCTGTCTATGGATCGAATTATCTGGCTAAACTCAACTCTGCCGGCGTGGAGCAACAACGACTTTCGTTTGTCACAGACCCGGAACTGAGCGCAGGCATTCGTTACCTGGCTGCTGAAGACGGTTACATATATGCTTCCTTCTGGGGTGGCGTAGTAGCCAAAATCAACGCACAGACCTTGAAGGTAGAAAGCAAGCTTACGGAGCTGGGTGACAATCTGGAAGGCGTAGCCATCTGCAAAGATATGCTCTATGTGGCCAACAGCTGCACCCCCGACTGGAGCGCTTATCACAAAGAGGTAAAGGTGATAGACCTGAACACGTTCACCTTAAAGGAAACGCTGACAGTAGATCTGAATCCGAATACCTTGATTGAAGAGGAGGATAAGATATTTCTTATCTCATGGGGAAACTACGTTGATGTAGGCTATTCGCTCCAAATGATAGACCCTAACAACAATAATCAGGTGACACCCCTAGGCGAAGTTACCAAGATGGGGGCAGGAAACGACATGCTCTACCTCATCTACTCTTCGTACACCAATCCTGAAACAAAATTCTTCTCCTATAACATCCGTACAAGACAGATGGACCAGACTTCCTTCCTGAAAGACATTCCAGCAGAACTGAAAACCAGTACCATCTACATGATAGCTGTGGACGATGAATACAATGGGGACATTTACATAAGCACCACCGATTATAAGACCAACGGCACCATCTATCGTTTCAAGAAAGACGGAACCTTTGTCGAGAAGTTCGATGCGGGAGGTATCAGTCCGAATTCAGCCGTATTCTTCAACTAAATCCCATGAGAAGATTTCCTATATTCATATTCATCTGGGGAGCGGCCTTGCTTCTTTCCGCCTGTAGCGGAAGGGGCAAGGCTCTCCCTGCTTCTACGGAAGGAGATACCCTGTCCCTGCGCTACGCCGAGAACCTGACGCTCGTGGATTATCCCGGCTATACGGTAGCCACGCTGCGAAATCCTTGGGACACGCTTAAAACACTGCATACCTATATACTGGTGCCTAAATCGAACGATCTGCCCGATAATCTGCCTGCAGGTACAGTGGTACGCACTCCTTTAACAAAAGCGGTGGTCTATTCTTCTGTCCACTGCGGATTGCTTCATGAATTAGGTGCCGGAAATGCGATCGGTGGCGTATGTGACTTGAAATACATTAAGCTACCCGAACTGCATAAAGCCGTAAACCAGGGGCGTATAGCCGATTGCGGCGACGGCATGAATCCGGACATGGAACGTATCATCGACCTCCATCCCGACGCCATCCTGTTGTCTCCCTTCGAAAACAGTGGTGGATATGGACGGGTGGAGAAACTGGGAACGCCCATCATCGAATGCGCCGACTATATGGAAACTTCGGCCCTGGGACGTGCAGAATGGATGCGCTTCTATGGCCGGCTGTTCGGAACCGTCTCGCAGGCCGACAGCCTGTTCGCCCACGTGGACAGCAGTTACAACCGGCTCAAACACCGGGCAGCCCTGTCATCCGTCCGCCTGTCGGTGGTCTGTGAGTTGAAAAACGGTTCAGCCTGGTATGTGCCCGGCGGACGCAGCACAACAGGCCGATTACTGGAAGATGCATACAGCGATTACGCTTTTGCCAAAGACGCTCATAGTGGCTCTGTCCCTCTGCCCTTCGAAACGGTATTCGAGAAAGCAGGCGATGCAGACATATGGCTCATCAAGTACAACCGCCAGCGCGACATGACTTATGCTGACTTGCAAGCCGACTTCGTGGGTTACACAGGCTTCAAGGCGTTCAAAGAACGCCGCGTCTATGGCTGTAATACCGGGAAGGTCGCTTTTTATGAAGAAACCCCTTTCCATCCAGACAGGTTGCTGGCAGATTTGATACAGATCCTACATCCAGAAACGGACATCTCTGACGGATTGCGTTATTATAAAGAATTAAAAGAAAACTGATATGAATAGAGGCTGCAAATACGGTATAGGCTTGACAGGAGTCATCCTGCTGTTGTTCATAGCCAATCTGCTGATTGGTTCAGTGAACATTCCCCCCGCCGAGGTGTGGCATATCCTGACTGGCGGTGAAAGCAGCAAAGCCAGCTGGAGTTTCATCGTATGGGAAGCCCGCCTGCCACAGGCACTAACAGCCTTGCTGTGCGGCGGTGCCCTGGCCGTGTGCGGGCTCATGCTGCAGACGGCTTTCAAGAATCCGCTGGCAGGCCCCTCCATTCTGGGTATTAATTCGGGGGCTAGTCTGGGGGTAGCTTTTGTCATGCTGCTGTTCGGAGGAAGCGTCACGGCAGGTACATTCAGTCTCTCAGGGTTTCTGTCAGTTCTGGCAGGAGCCTTCATCGGAGCGATGGCCATCATGGCCCTCATCCTGTTCTTCTCTACACTGATCAAGAGCAACGTGATGCTGCTCATCACGGGCATCATGATAGGCTACATCGCCTCGTCTGCCATCTCGCTGCTCAACTTCTTCGCCACGGCCGAGGGGGTGCAGTCGTACATCATCTGGGGCATGGGAAACTTCGGCGGTGTCTCGCTGCAACAGATGCCCGCCTTTGCATCGGTCACTTTATTGGGACTGGCAGGCGCCCTGATGCTCATCAAGCCACTCAATGCCTTGTTGCTGGGTGAAAGGTATGCCGAGAACCTGGGAGTGAACATCCGCCGCGTGCGCAACTGGCTGCTGGTAGTAACCGGCCTGCTCACCGCCATCACTACTGCCTTCTGCGGTCCGGTGGCTTTCATCGGCCTGGCCGTCCCCCATGTGGCCCGCATGCTGCTGGGCACGTCCAACCACCACTCGCTGCTGCCCGTCACCATTCTGAGCGGTGGAGCCGTAGCCCTTCTTTGCAACCTGATCTGCATCTTGCCCGGCGATGCCGGCATTATCCCACTGAACGCAGTCACTCCCATCATCGGCGCGCCGGTCATCATCTACGTCATTGTAAGTCAACGTAAGTCACAACATTTTAACTGAGTTTGCAACTTGCACCACGCAAACGGTTGCAGGCCAAAACTGGTAAAATTGACATAAATCAAGCGAATGTACTGTAGAAACCTTTATCTTTGCGCCCGGTATTAGTTTAACATAAAAGATTGTTGCAATGAATTTACCCGAAGAACCGATGATGCTTTATAGCTTCGTCAACATGAAGTTGCGAGATTCCTATCCTACGTTGGATGCTCTTTGCGAGGACATGAACGTAGAGAAGGCTGAGATTCTCAGAAGGTTAAAAATGGTGGGATTTGAATACGACCCCGAACGCAACAGATTTTGGTAAACTATCGAGTTTACAGTTGAATCCTCTAAAAAGGAAGGTGTGTCAAAAAGCACACCTTCTTTGTTTAGCACAAAGCCCCGACTTTCACAAGCTGGGGCTTTGTTATTACCTAAAGATTTTGTATCTTTAAGCCTAAAGATTTATACATATGGCAAAGATACATTTTCGTCCCTACACTCCCAACCAAACGGTACTATTTCCGCAAAGAATCGATGAAGATATTGCAGAAAACGATCCTATACGCATGGTTGACGCTTTGGTTGAAAGCCTGAATCTTGAAGGTTTCAGGAAGTTATACAAAGAATGCGGCCGTAGTCCTTACCATCCCAAGATGATGCTAAAGGTTATCTTGTATGCCTATATGAACAATATATACTCCTGCCGGAAAATAGAAAAGCTCCTTCGTCGTGATATCCATTACATTTGGTTAGCCGGTTATGAGAAACCGGACTTTATTACTATCAACCGTTTCCGTAATCGGGTGAAGAAGGAGATCAACGAAGTGTTTACCCAAACCGTACTTCTGCTTTCATCCAAAGGTTTCATCAGTCTGAATGTGGAATATATTGACGGAACAAAGATTGAGTCCAAGGCCAACAAATATACTTTTGTATGGCGGAAGAGCGTTGAGCGAAACCGTGAACGACTGATGAAGAAAATCAGTGTTTTGTTAAGCCAAATAGATGACGTCATCGCTCAGGAAAAAGCTTCGGAAAACAACGAGGAAATTGAGTTTACTCCTTCCATGCTGACAGAAATGGCGGGAGAATTACGCACTGCTCTTGAACAGACTTCAGAACCATCCACGAAAGAGCAGAAATCTGCGCTGG
>ERZ824522.43-NODE-43-length-165360-cov-11.725592_pt1 | contig 165360 bp, 136 predicted proteins | sample MGYA00519935_ERZ824522 | MGnify/ENA primary metagenome ERZ824522 (study PRJEB31778, sample SAMEA3449160) | human gut metagenome | biome: human gut; feature: human-associated habitat; material: faeces | place: United Kingdom | collected 2010/2012 ...
AAAGTATTGGCAAGGATGATGAAAGAATGTTTGCTGGCATCCACTTGGGTAGGAAGTGAATCCCAAGTCATGTGCGTGCCCTTCAATACCAACGAAAGTAATTGTTGGGAGTTACATTCTACACTTTCATTACCGACTCGTGTATAAGCTGTACGTGTTCCGTCTTGATAATAGTAATAAGGTGTCAGTGTTCCTGCCTTTACTTTCACTTCAAGCAAGGTATGTCCTTCGTGTTCAATTGGAATAAGTTGTACTTCTGGTACAGGGTCAAGTCTTGCCTTTATCATTTCACTGATAAAATCAGCATCGGTTTGTGGATTCTTCAACCCTACAATTACGCCTTTATCATTCACGCCATAGAACAAACTGCCACCATCCGTATTGGCGAAAGCCGACACGGACTTAAGCCATGACTTCACTTTCTTACGTTCCAACATTTCCTTGAAATCGTAAGCTGAGCATTCTGTTATCAGTATATTGTTATGTATCTGCATTATTCCCTTATTATTTGTATAATATTTTAATTCTTATCACAAAGGTAGTGATAATATGATAATTTCAAGTGCTTTAACTTACAAAGAAAGTCTCAAGTCTGCTAAAAGAACAGCCGTTTCCGTTTCATCTTTTGGTGCATCTTTGGGCTTCCATGCCAAAACGAACCGTACAGATGCAGATTGCACCTTATAACCTCTTTGTTCCCATTCAGATAACGTGCCCTGCATTCTTGATGATAATTTTGCTATAGGTTTATCGGTCGATGAACTATACAAAAAGAAATCATTGTAAATTAAAGAATCTCCTCCTCTTAGTGCTAAAACCTCTTGTTTCCGTTCTTTGAAGAATCCTAAATTGACATCTTTATGAGAGAGCTGTAGTATAATTTCTTCAGGCATATCATAGTGTTGTTGGTCAATGAGGTATAAGTTTGCACTTAAATGATTGAAGCAATCGCCATTTGTATGTATGAATAGTCTGTTTTTTGCACGAGTTATTCCTACGTAGTATCTACGCATCAGATGGGCATCCTTTGCATAGTTATCGGATATGAGCATATATACATCATCAAACTCCCTGCCTTTAGCCTTGTGGATGGTTGATACCACGACATCGGTGCCTGATGTGTCGCAAAAGTCTTCCACTGACGACTCAAATACAAATTCCTTGAAGTCACTGAAATATTTTGTTTTGTTGGTTTGTTCAAACTGTTCCACACACCGCTTCACATACGTCAAAGTTAGACTTCTGTCATAAATAGAAAAGGTTGCATGCTTGGCTTCTTCCCATAGTTCTTCTGTGATTAGCGGTGTTTTTATCCGTTTGTCTATATGCCTCAGGAAGTATCTCATTTCCGCCATGTTCCAAAAACGTAAACCGTCCATTGATTGTACCAGTTTACTGTTTATACCATGCTTTCGCAGGAGGGCTATCAAGATGACGGCTTCTTCGTTTGTTTGGGTGAGTACACACGAAGTGCCTTTGTCCTTGTGTTGAAGTAAGTTTTCCACAAGCGGCTGATACATATATGTTGAATGATGACGTATCACTTCCACCCAACCTTTCTCTTTTCTCATAGAGATGATAGGTGTACTTTTTATCCTTTTATTGATAGTTTTCAAGAATCCGTTGGCAAAATCCACAGGCTGGCGCGCGCTGCGGTAATTCTCAGTCATTTCGACGAATGTACTTCCGCTTTCTTGCGCCAACCGGTACATATAACCAGAATCGGAACCTCGGAATTCATAGATATTTTGATCATCATCCCCTACTGCTATCACACGCATTTCTTCATTGTTAGTTATCAGAGCCTTTACAAGTGAGTGTTCTTCTGTTCCCATGTCTTGGGCTTCGTCTATAACTAATACTGTCTTACCGATTTTGTTCGGTTCTACTTCTCCTTGGCATATCATCTCGGCTGCCTTTGAAACGACATTCTTTGAATCCTCAAGATTTCCTATTCGTCCCAGGAGGTCGAAGCAATAAGAGTGGAATGTTTTTATTTCGACAAAATGGGCTGCATTGCCTATCAACTCCATAAGCCGTTGTTTGAACTCTGTAGCGGCTGCCCTTGAAAATGTCAGCATCAGTAGCTGTTCGTGTTTCACGTCTTCAAGTAGTAGGAGTGAGGCCAGTTTGTGGACTAATACTCGTGTTTTTCCACTACCGGGACCTGCTGCAACCACAATGCAACGTGAATCCTTATCGGAAATAATTTCCATTTGCCGTTTGGACAATTGCCCAAATAATTGATTGTATTTCTGTGGTGTCAAGTTGCGTTGTATCTCGCTTGTTCTGTCTCCTTTGAAATATTTTGTGACAAACTTCCTGTAGTCCATTTGGAAATAGTCTTGAACATATTGCAGTGCTGCATGATAATTCTTCACCATCAAGTTGGCATATTCTCCCACAATATGCACTTGTTGGATTTTCAGTCTATAGAATTCGTTCAGCATTCGGTAGTCGTCTTGCTTGTATCTCGACTTATTGTCTTTTATTCTTTGGATATTCATTGCGTTGTAAAGCACCAAAAATCCGCCTTCAAGCTTTAGCGCACCGATTTTCGATAAATATAGAAGTGCTTCTTCCACGTCTTCTAATTGAATGTCAGCAAGTCCGCCAAAAAGGGATTGGGAACTTGATTTTATTCGGTTCAGAAGCTCTACTACGGAGAACTGTATGGCTTTGTCGGGCACATTCTTTTTTTCTGCATCAAAAGCTAATTTGTATAGCCATTCCACGGCAAAGCGACTTATTTCCAATCGTTTTTCAAATCGCCTGATGGTGGATTCCAGGTCTGCCTGACGACTAATCTCCATGTTACGGACTGCATCCTCTTTTTTACGCGTATATCCCTTGACGGTGAGGAAATAGAGCAGCGTCCGAATGTCTTTTTCTTTGGATGTGTTGATTCCGTCGTTTACGGCATTCTCATTCAGTTGCTTGTATGATATTCGTAAAGACTCATCGGGAATATGGTTGAGAATGTATTGTTCAAGTTTTGCAAAGCGTTCGAGGAGCATTTGCGACTTTCGTTCCGAATCACCTGCATCCTGCAAATAGGCAGATATATCTTTGCTGTCTGCCAATATGCCTTCCTGCCGCATGCGCTCCACTACAGATATAACATCTCTTTTGCTTAGTCCCAGAATGTCTGCCAGATAGTCGATGCGTGATTCTGCTTCCGAATCCTGAGCCTTAGCGATATGTTTTTGAGAAATCAATGACTTGATGATACGGACTGCCTTTTCTATTTCATCGCTACCAAAAAGTAGCGATGCGGATATACGTTCCCTTGCTTCGTCCATATTCTTTACCGTTATTCCTGTGGCATATACATGAGGTGCATTGTTTCCTCTTACCAAGTATCCGCTTTGTTCCAAAGCTGCCAATGCTGTTCGTACACGGGTCTCGATGTCAGATACCGAATCATCCCATCCTGCTTGCCGGGCAATTTCCAACGCAGAACAGTTGACTTTCATACGGTGTTTGGTAAGGCCTTTGACGGCTTTCCATACCTGTTGTATTTCACTAATGCTAAGTTTCGTTTGGTTTAGCAATATGAAATGCTTGTCCAAATCATTGTCACTGTAAAGCACATAACAACGTGCGCTAAGACCGGGATCACGACCAGCTCTTCCTGCTTCCTGTACATAATTCTCCAGCGAATCGGAAATATCATAATGTACCACCAGCCCGACATCTTTCTTATCGACTCCCATGCCGAATGCGGATGTGGCCACAATGATGTGTACTTGATCGTTCATGAAAGCATCTTGGTTGGCAATTTTTTCATCGGCTTCCATTTTCCCATTGAAGGGGAGTGCCTTGTAACCGTCGCGAGTCAGCTTTGCAGCCAGTTCCTTTGTCCGTTTGGTGCGTGATGCGTAAACAATTGTCGGACAATTGGTTTCTGCTACAAGTTCTCTCAGTTTTAAATATTTGTCATTGTCATTCTCTACATGTATGACGGAATAGTGCAGATTTGTTCTTGAAGCCGTTGATGCGAATAATTCCAAGTTCAAATTCAAAGTCTGCTTGAAATAGTCGCAGATGTCTTGGATTACTTTCTGTTTTGCCGTAGCCGTGAAACAAGATACAGGTATCGGGGTTTTGCATTTTTTCTTTTGCTGGTATTTTTGGATGAATTTGCCAATGTAGAGATAGTCAACCCTGAAATCCTGCCCCCATGAAGAAAAGCAGTGCGCTTCGTCTATCACGAACCTTACAAGGTGGCGCGCCATCAATATTTTCTCGATTGTTTTTGAACGGAGCATTTCGGGAGAGATATACAACAGCGAGGCTTCTCCGTCTTGTACTCTTTGTATGGACAGTGATCTTGTGATGGGGTCTAACATCCCATTTATGGTTACGGCATCTGTGATGCCTCTGTCGGCAAGGTTATCTACCTGGTCTTTCATCAAGGACTGCAAGGGGGAGATAACAACCGTAAGCCCGTGCACGGAGTGTCCTGCCATGAGTGCAGGCAATTGGAAGGTAAGTGACTTGCCGCCACCGGTAGGAAATATAGCCAGTAGCGATTTCCCTTTCACCGCAGCTTGGGCGGCACGTTCTTGCAGTGGCTCGCCTTCGTATGTTCGGAAGTGCTCATATCCGAAAAATGTTTTCAGATTATGGAGCACATCCAATTGCGTATGGCAGTAGTCGCAGCTTTCTTTGCAAGTAGTGTGTCGCAGGAGTTTTATGATAAATTCCACTTCCGGATAATTATAAAGTACCCATCCGGGAGTGATGGAGCGGTAATCGGTGGTGTCAATCAGAGCCAATGCGTATGTCAATCCGCATGGATATTGGTTGATGAGCATGTCAAGATCGGCATGTTGGCAAATCTTTCCGGCATAAAGTTCTTTAATAAGTTCAGGTATTCCTTTATGGATATACTCCGCACTTACCATACTGAGAAATCCTTCAAATTCCTTCTTGCCCTTCAGCAGCGATGCAAATAGTATACGCTTTTCTTTCGGTAATGAACGCCAGCATGCTATTTCATCCAACAATAAGTCTTTTGCTTTTTTGCAATCGTTCACCGGATTGTTCATTTGTTCGCTCATCAGTTTGTCATCTTTCACAAGCCTGTGGTAAGGGTGTTCAGGGAACAGTAAAGGCGAAACATAAAGTGTGTCAACTAAAATCCAGCGGCATATTTTGTCCGTAAACAGGTATTTAGCATCATGGTGAACGATATTATGTCCGCAGATGTAGTCTACATCGTTTAAGAAAATGAATAGTTCTTCTTTTGAGGTTTTATGAAATGTCGTGTCATCATGTTTGAGTGCTCCTATGTCATGGATTTTATGGTCTTTCAAGCCTATTTCAACATCTACAATGGCATAATTGTGGGTACTACATGGTACAGAGGTTGTTTTATTGCCGATGATATTGTTTCTATCTTCGGTTTTCTTGATTCCTATGAGTTTACTCCATATTGACATATCTTAATATAATAAATAGTTTTACAACTTGAATTTGTTATGCATCTGCATCGTTTTCTTATTGTTGTTCGGGTATAGCATCCCAATATCATACACAAAGGTAAGGATAAAACCGAAGAATCTGTTAAAGACATCGCTTTCTTTTGATTTTTATGCGTTTACATCTCTTTATTTATGAATAAAAATCGTACTTTTGTGAGCAAGAGCGTGTGTTGCTTATGGATGCTTATTTTCGGATTTGCGATATATTTGCAACACGTGTATGCAAGTCGCTGATAGATATATCACGTTGATTTCGAGGAAGTGAAGTAAATAGACTGTCATATTAAAAAAAGAGTCGTAAATCAATGATTTACAACTCTTTTTTTGCTTTAGGTTTCTTCTAGCCATTGCTATAGCGTAAGCAATGATATTCAGTCGCTGCGTCGAAGCAAGGACATTCTTCCAGCCATGATTCCGGTTCTATTAATGAATGGTTATCCATAATTTGAGGTAAATCACGATGCCCGCAAATATGACAGTCCGGATAATCAATAAGGAGCGTTTTGAGTAAAACAATCATGGAGTGCTTTTGCCATTGAGTGCGTGTATCTTTGGGAAGTCCGTGCCGGTTAAGACCACCTTCGTAACATATAGCGATGCTGTCAAGATTATGCCCTTGGGCATGAGCTCCGGGTTTTCGAACAGAACGTGTACTCTTAATATTTCCGTCTCTCCGAATGTAATAATGATAACCGATACCATTTAGTCCACGTTGGCGGTGCGACTTTTCCAATTCAATTTCCGTTAATGTTTCATTCTCCTTCGTTGCGGAGCAATGAATAACTATCAGATGAACAGTTCTCATAGCTGTTAAATGTTTTGTAAGGTGAATAGTTTGTTTATTAATCGCATGAGAACAATAGAAAGATATCAAGGTTCACATTAACAGTTACTTATTTCCCCTTTTTGTATTCTTTTATAATAAACCAGACGACAAAATAACTGTTCGAAATATTTTAAGCCGGAAACATTTTCCTCACTTTTTCTTCCAAAACCGATAGGGTTTTTCATTTCTGAGCGATCTTAGTAGTAGAAAACGAGAATTGTTCACCTTTAAAATCATACGAAGATGAAAAAGTTAGCTAGTATTGCAGTTGGGTGGTTGATGGCATTTTTGCTGTTGGGTATTTCACCTTTATGGGCACAGGAAGAAGCCGGGAACTATTTCACTATTACAGGAATAGTGAAAAATAAGGATAATAAGAGAAAACTGGAGAATGTGAATGTGTCTGTTCCCGGTACGAACATCGGAACCGTTACGAATGCGGATGGTGTGTTCTCTCTGAAGATAAAGGGCACGGAGACTATTCTGGGATTGGAGGTTTCACATATTGGGTATTTGAATTCTCAAGTTTCTCTGAAGGATAAGGAAGATGTATCTGATCTCACTATCTGGATGCTGCCGGCTCCTAATCTACTGAGTGAGATTGTTGTCTTTGGCAATAACGCCCGGGGGCTTGTGGAAGAGGCGATTAAAAAAATTCCGGTGAACTATTCGGTTGATAAGAATTTGCTGACTGCATTTTATCGGGAGACAGTACAGAAAAGGCGACGCTATATCAGTGTATCGGAGGCTGTGATAGATGTGTCTAAGACTGCGTACAGTGACCGGGAACCATCGAACGATAGAGTGCAACTACAAAAAGGACGTCGCCTGCTGAGCCCGAAAACCAGTGATACACTGGCAGTAAAAGTGGTGGGCGGACCTAATCTTTCTATTTATCTGGATATTGTGAAGAACGGAGATGCATTGTTGAGCATGGAAAATCTGAATTATTATGATTTTCATATTGAGGAACCTGTGAATCTGGATAATCGTATGCAATATGTAGTCAGTTTTCGTCCCAGAGTCAGCCTGATGTATGCATTGTTTTACGGAAAACTCTATATTGATTTTGAGAAACTGGCATTCACCCGTGCGGAATTCTCTCTGGATATGCAAAACAGGGTGAAGGCGGTGGAAGCTATTCTTCATAAGAAGCCTCTCGGATTACGTTTCAGGCCACAGGAAGTTTCCTATCTGGTGACGTATAAGGAACAGAATGGAAAAACTTATCTGAATTACATACGGAATGAAATACGTTTCAAGTGCGATTGGAAAAAGCGTTTATTCTCTTCCAGCTATACCGTATTTTCCGAAATGGTGGTAACAGATAGAAAGAGCGACTTTGCAGCCATTCCTAGCAAAAAGGCTTTCAAAGAAAAACAAGTGTTCTATGATTTGGTAGACGAATATTGGAATGAGGATTTCTGGAAGACATACAATATTATTGAACCTACAGAGTCTTTGGAACATGCTGTGAGTAAATTGAAAAAGCAATCCCGTTAGATTTCAGATAGTTTTCTTATATTTGGAGACCAACAATAATTCCGGAGTATGCTGAATGAGCTGTTCATACTGGCTAAAATAAGAGAGGGCGATATAAAGGCGTTTGAGGAAATCTTCCGTCGTTACTATTCCCCTCTTTGCTGGTATGCCACAGGTATTACGGGAGAGATGGAAGCTGCCGAGGAAATTGTGGAAGAATTGTTCTACGTGTTTTGGAAGGACCGGGAACATTTGCAGATATTCCAGTCCGTAAAAAGCTATTTATATAAAGCTGTACGAAATGCAGCACTCCAGTTTTGCGAGCATAAGGAAGTCAAGGAACGGTATCGCGAATATGTATTGGCGGGTAATGCCACGGAACAGGATTCTGATCCTCACCGGCAGTTGGAGTATGAAGAGTTACAAGGACTGATCCGTCATACTCTTGATAAATTACCCGTGCGCCGGCTCCGGATATTTGAAATGCATCGCATGGAGGGAAAGAAATATGCGGAGATAGCTTCTTCATTATCTCTGTCCGTCAAGACGGTAGAGGCTGAAATGACGAAAGCGCTGCGAACCTTACGAAATGAAATTGATAATTATATCCTTACGAAATGATTGAAGTGAATAAAAATAGGACGAAGACGGATGAGGCATGGGAACGGTTGTATGCCCGTTTGGATGAAGATAACCTGCTCACAGGAGCAGGGCGGGAAGGGGTAGTGCGTCGCAAATTTCTCTTGAAATGGGGAACATTGGCGGCTGCCGTAATTGCCGGTTTCGTCTATCTGGCATCTGCGTTGTGGTTTGTTCCGGGAGGAGAGATCGAAAGCCTCAATCTGGTGACGCAAGAAAATCGTGAAGTATCCATGTTGGTTACCACGCTCGAAGACGGTTCTGTAGTATATCTGGCACAGGAGAGCACGCTGAAGTATCCCGAACATTTTGCTACGGACAAGCGGGAAGTGAACTTACAGGGAGAAGCTTTCTTTGATGTAGCAAAGAAACATGAACAAACTTTTCTGATTGAAACGGAAAAGGTACAGATAGAAGTGTTGGGTACAGCTTTCAATGTCCGTAGTCATGGAGATGACTCTTTTCGGCTCTCCGTGCAGCGGGGCAGAGTGAAGGTCTCGCTGAAGCAAGGCGGACAAAGTGTACTGGTAAATGCCGGGGAAACCGTAACCTTGCAGGCGCGGCAGTTACAACTGAGTGAGACAGGAGATTCCGATGAGTTCAGACAATATACAAAGAATATACGCTTCAAGGACGAATGCTTGGAAGATATTCTGCGAGTGGTGAATGCCGAGGCTTCCGCTTTGCAGATACAGACGGCATCACCGGTTCTGAGTAAACGGAAGCTGACCATTGAATTTGAGAATAATTCCCCCGAAACAGTAGCGGAACTTATTTGCTGGGCGCTGAGTTTGAAATGTTCGCGTGAAGGTGATAAACTGATTTTATCCGAATGATAACTTAACTATATAAATCATGAAACTTCATCGTTTCTTCATAATTTTTCTGAGCCTGCTTTTCATTACCTGTGATATGAGGGCGGACGGAGGAGATGTGTTGGAACGTATCATCCGGTTGCCCGGGACGAAAGGAACGGTATATTCCCTGTTGAGCAAAGTGTCGGAACAATCCGGCTATCTTTTCGTATATGACAGTAAGGTGGTGAATAATGACATTGAAGTTAGGACAAAAAAGAAAAACTGTACGGTCCGGCAAGCCATCTATGAAATTGTAGGCGACCGGACATTAGAACTGAAAGTGATAGGAAATCATATCTTGATTCTGCCTCCTGCGGAGAAGGTCGTACGGAAGCGGAAAGTCTCGGAAGAGACACCTTTGCCAGCCTATTTCACCATTACCGGTCTTTTGCGGGATAAAGAAACGGGTGATCCCGTTGTGAGTGCGTCGGTCATTCTTCAAGGAACTTCAATAGGTAATATTACAAATAAGAACGGGGAGTTCAGGCTTAATCTGCCTGACTCCCTGAAAAATGGCAAGCTTTCTTTTTCCCATTTAGGATATGTTGCACAAAGCATTGAAGCATCTACGCTGATTGGCCGGGACAATGTGTTGAGCCTGGAACCTAAAATTGTTCCTTTGCAAGAAGTGTTGATACGGTTGGTGGAACCCAAGAAACTATTGCGTGAAATGGTAAATCAGCGCGGGGAAAACTATTCATTGAATCCCGCTTATCTGACTACGTTCTATCGGGAGGGGGTGCAGTTGAAAAATAAATTCCAGAGCTTGACGGAAGCTGTTTTCAAAGTTTATAAATCTTCTTTGCCGGAGATGAACGTATCCGATCAGGTGAAGCTGCTAAAGATGAGTAAGATTGATAACCGGGAGAGTACAGACAGTCTGGTTGCTAAGATCAGAGCCGGTATCCAGGCTTGTTTGCAGTTGGATATAATGAAAGACCTGCCGGATTTTCTGTCGGTTGATGCGGAAGATAATCCGTATATGTATACCTCCGGTGACATTACATTCATAGATGACCGTTGCGTCAATGTGGTTTATTTTGAGCAGAAGCGGAGTGTCAGGTCGCCTCTTTATTGTGGGGCGTTGTATATTGACTCTGAGAACAGTGCTTTGGTGCAGGCCCGCATTGAGATAAATCCCAAGTACATCAAGGAGGCTACACGGATCTTTGTTGTCAGACAGGCGCCAAAGATAAATCTGACGACACAGAAGGTGGTATATACTATTTCGTATAAACCGTGGAAAGGTACTTATTATATCCATCATATCCGTGGCGACCTTTACTTCAAGATGAAGCGGAAACGTTTTTTCTTTAGCAACCCTACTTTGCATACTTGGTTCGAGATGGTGACCTGTCTGGTGGATACGGAGAATGTAACCCGCTTCTCCCGAGCTGAAAGATTGCCTCCCCGTACCGTACTTGCAGATGAAGAGTTTAAGTATGATGAACATTTCTGGGAGGACTTCAACGTTATTCCATTGGAGGAAGAACTCAGTAGAATTATAGAGAAAGTAGCGTTAAAGATAGAAAAAATAGATCATCAGGAGGAATAAGATAGTCCGGATAATTGTAATTTTGCAGCCGGAATCAATAAGTATTAGTAGAAAGATGGAATTACCTAAAGACCCGATGATGCTTTTCAGCTTCATCAATACGAAATTGCGTGACTGTTATTCTTCATTGGATGAACTCTGTGATGATATGAATGTCAATAAAGAGACGATTGTAGGACTGTTGCAGTCAGCCGGATTTGAATATAGCGCAGAACATAATAAGTTCTGGTAATTTGCGGATAGATTATTTTTTCTTCCGGTGCTCTTTCTTCAGATAGAAATTGAATCCGGCATATATTTGCAACGTCCCGAATCCATTGTTCAGGGAGAAGTTATCCCGGTAATAATCATACGTCCTGCCCAGAAAGGAAGTACCTACAAAATATTTGCTGTTATTGTATACCACACCCGCCCGTAATATAAAATCAATATTGAAGTTCTTGTACCAGTCGCTGGGCTCTTCTGTGTCTTTCTCTATGCGCGACGTCTTATAAGCAACAGCCGGACTGAGCGACAGGCATGCCAGGCAGTTACGGGCAAATACCCAGTTATAGGCATATCCGAAGTTGAGGCTGATATTGGTATATTTTATGTGTCTAACCTTCATTCCGGGGTTCATTGTTTCTTGAATGATTTCGGGTAGCTTGGCATAATCAAACTTCAAATTATGCGTAGATACGGAAAGGCCGGCTGTGAGTGTACCTGCATTCCGACGTTGGTTGGTGGACTGGCTGAAAGCTGCCGGATAAGAGAAATGCCGGTTGTTGAAGATATAGTATAAGTTGAATCCTTTCATATTTACTTTCAGACCGTTGAAGTCTTCCGAATAATTAGAAGGAACACGGTCGGAAAAGCCTGTTACTTTATGTATCTTGTAATCGTTACCTGTGCGTCGGTAGAAAATATCCACCCCTAACTTGGAACTGTAAAGGCTAAGGTCAAATTCTGTCCCTCTGTTTTTCCCACTTTTCTTTCCAAGGAGCCCGTCCGTATCTACTGACCATCCTAAAAATATCCAGCGCCAACCAAAGTAAGCCCCTATCTTGTTGCGAGGGTTGGGGGTGAAGCGGAGCCGTTGGGGCTCGGGGGCGGCGGTACCTACGGAGTAATATTCGTAGTTTGTGAAATGATCGAGCATCAAGGCATAGTTGTATCGGTTGGGGCTTATATAAGTTGTGTCGAAGTCATTGAAGTTGAGGAACTTCTTTATAGCCTTCATGAAGGCCCCCTGATGCTTTTCGGTACTAAGGCTATCGTGTGCGGTAGAACTTTCCTCTTCGTTTTGCGCAAACAAAGAGAAGGGCAACAATATCCACAGGCAGAAGATAAGTCTTTTCAGCATCAATCTTATTTCTTAATTAATAGTTCGGGTCTCTATGCTATAAACAACGCAAAAAGAAAAAGTGCAATTGTTCTATTTGCGAATTTAACAGTTCTTTTGCATATATCCAATAATATGGAGGGATTGTTTCATTATACCTCTTCTTTTTCGTTGTTACTCCTCATCTGTAGTTTCACCGCTTGAAACTGTTGGTTTCTCGGTGTGAAACTGTCAGTTTCAAAGCATGAAACTCTTGGTTTCTCGGCATGAAACTATGAGTTTCAAGCAATGAAACAAATCAGAAAATGCAGAGGTTAATATAATCGGACAGATAATGCAGAGAAAGGAGATACAGTGTTAGCAATAGATTATTACTACACTTACCAATATTGCGTCAGTCAAAGATTGGATATGTTAATTATTAACACAATGAATCCTTAATGGTTAACGAAAATATAGTGTCTATTAAAACATGTTGTAATATGTTGTAGATCACCCTGAAAATTTGGAGATATCCTCAAAGTCCGTATCTTTGCAATGTGTTTTTCATAGTATTAGATTTAAGGTTAACAAAAGATTGGCTGTCTGGGATAGATAGCCTTTTTTTATGTCCTTTCGTTATCAGTCTTGAGGAGTGAATACATCTTCATATCCAGAATCTGTCCGTTCTTGACTGCATTACTTCTGAGCGTTCCTTCGTCTTTGAATCCGCTTTTTTCAAGAATCCGGCAGGAAGCGATATTATAGCTAAACGGCTCTGCAAAAATACGGAGGATATCAGTGTTACTAAAAACATACTGGCAGGTCTGTTTGATAGCGCAGGTTCCCAAGCCTTTGCCCCAAAAAGGTTCTGCTATATAATAGCCCATTTCGGCAGTCAGCGAGTGGATGTTGTCTTTGCGAAACACACCAATACTTCCCACTACTTTGTCATCAGCGGTGATGGCGAAGGCGAAAATACTGTTCTTATCGGCCTTCAGCATTTCATTGATATAATATTTTGCATCGTCTTCAGTGTAGGGATAAGGCAGACCGTCCCGAAGGTTGTCCTGAATGTTTTTGTTATTTAGGGTTGCTGCAAGTTCGGCGGCATCGTCTATTTTCCATTTTCTGATTTTACATTCCATATCGATATCCTTCTTTTTTAGTTAATCTGAAACGGGAGAGTTGCCGGCAAAGATAAGAAACTTTATTTTTAACCACTTATTTAATAAATGCAAAATGTGAACTTCCCGATTTAACTTCATCCTTCTTTCTGTTTCTAACCTAATAAAGCTAAGAAACTGAATTGATGATAAACGAGGATAAGATCCGGCAGGTATATGCTTCCGACCCGAAGAAAGGGTTTAAGATGCTGATGGATAACTTCCAGGTACCTATATATAATTATATACGGCGTTTGGTTGTGTCGCACGAGGATGCAGAAGATGTTCTTCAGGAAGTCTTTATCCGGGTGTACCGTAATTTGGACCAGTTTCGTGGTGAAAGCTCGCTGAGTACCTGGATATACAGGATTGCAACCAATGAAAGTTTGCGCTTGCTGAATACACGAAAGGATGAAGAAGCAATTCCTGCCGAAGAAGTGCAAGAGGAACTGATAGGTAAACTGAAGGCTTCCGATTACATTGATTACGAAAATGAACTGGCGGTCAAGTTTCAGGAAGCCATACTGAGTTTGCCCGAAAAACAACGGCTAATATTCAACCTACGCTATTACGATGAGCTTGATTATGAAGAAATCAGCCGTATACTGGATAGTAAGGTCGATACTCTCAAAGTGAATTATCACTATGCGAAAGAAAAAATAAAAGAATACATCTTAAACAGATAGGACGATGAATAAAGAATTTGATTTTGACGATATCGGTAAAAAGACACCTTACCGCACTCCTGATAATTTTTTTGAGGATATGCAGCAGAAGGTGATGGAACGTACTTGCGGCGGGCAACGCCGGAAACATCGTTTACAGATAATGTTTTCTACTGCCATAGCGGCAGCTGCAATACTGGCAGGGGTATTGTTTGTTCCGTCTTATCTCCGGACGGAAGATGCACCTGCAGGAACTTCGGATATGTTGGCTATAGAAAGAAGTAGCAGCGATCCGGTTGATAAATGGATTCACGAACTGTCGGATGAGGAGTTGGAAGAGCTCGTCAACTTCTCTGAGAATGACATATTTTTAAATTAGGTATTAATTAAAAACAAGAAGATTATGAAGACTAAGTTTATTTATGTAATTTTGGCTGCGCTCCTGATTGGCAGCCAGACAATTTCTGCTCAGAACAAGGATAACAAAACCAATAAGCAACGTCCTACACCTGAACAAATGATTCAAAGACAAGCCAATCAGATGGTGACGACACTGATGCTGGATGATGCAACAGCTGCCAAGTTCACTCCGGTTTACGAAAAATATCTGAAAGATTTAAGCGAATGTCGGATGATGAACCGCAGGGAAAGGCCCAGGAACAATAATGCGGAAGCAACCCCGGCTACCAAACCTGTACTGACAGATGCGGAAATAGAAAAGCAGATCAAGGATCAGTTTGCGCAAAGTCGTAAGATACTGGATATTCGCGAGAAATATTATAATGAATTCCGCAAGATTCTGTCTCCCAAGCAGATTGCAAAAATCTATCAGACAGAAAAAAGCAATGCGAATAAATTCAGAAAGGAATTTGACAGAAGAAAAGGTCAGAAACATGGTCAGGGAAAACGGCCGGCTCATGCAAGACCAGCTTCAAATAATAAATAACATTTTTCATTAAACTACTTGATAAACACGAATGGATCATGGCAGGCATACATATTTGATTTTCCGAAACATCTTAATCTATGTTGTTTTGTTGTGGTCAGGTATGACTGTTAATGCACAGTCCGGCAAAGGAAGCTTTGCCGGACGTGTTGTTGATAAGGATACGAAGCAGCCGGTGGGGTATGCGGCGGTACGTTTATTGACCTTGCCGGACAGTACTTTTCTGGCAGGTGTAGCCACTACGGACGACGGTAAATTCAGGATGCCGGTTGTCTGGCCCAAAGACAAGAAATTGCTTTTAGAGATTTCTTTCATTGGCTATACCACTTTTTCTAAATCTATTCCTTCTTCATTCAGAGGTACTTCGCAGAACTTGGGTGATATTGCACTATTTTCCGATGGCATTTTGTTGGGCGAAACGGTAGTGGTGGGTAAAGCTCCTCTGGCAGTTACCGAACAGGATACCACGGTCTTCAATGCCTCTGCCTATCGTACCCCCGAAGGTTCCATGCTCGAAGATCTTGTAAAACAATTGCCTGGTGGAGAGATAGATGGTGATGGAAAGCTGTTGATTCATGGCAAGGAAGTTAAGAAGATATTGGTAGACGGCAAAGAGTTCTTTGCGGACGATCCGAAAGCTGCCTTGAAAAATCTGCCGGTGGAAATGGTGGAGAAGCTGAGAGCTTATGAACGTAAATCCGATTTGGCACGTCTGACCGGAATTGATGACGGGGATGAGGAAATGATACTTGACCTGGGGGTGAAAAAGGACATGAAGAAAGGATGGATGGATAATTTCATGGCAGGTACGGGTAACAAAGGGAGGTATGAACTTGCCAATACCCTGAACCGCTTCCGGGATAATTCTCAACTTACTATTATCGGTAATCTGAATAACACTAACAATCAAGGCTTCTCGGAGTTGCAACGGGAGTCGTCGGCTGCCAGTGGAAATATTCTGAATAGGGTGGGACTGGTCACCTCACATTCTTTAGGCATGAACTTCACTCATGACTGGGACAGAGTGAAGCTTCGCTCCAATGTGCAATATACGGGTACCGACCGTTCGGAGGATAACAGTACTACGGTGGATAATTTCCTGAAACAGGATAAATCGATAAGCCACAGCACTAACAGCAATCACATGAAGAACCACAACCTGACGGCGAATGCTTATCTGGAATGGAAAATTGATTCAGTCACCAATCTGGTGTTTCGTCCGCAATATCGCTATGTGGCAAGTGACAGGAGGAATAGTGGATATCAACAGAGTTGGTCGGACGAAACACTTCTGAATGAAAGAACGGCTTCTAATCTTTACGATAATTCCCAGTATAATCTGACCTTTATGTTGCAAGTCAACCGTAAGTTCAGTCGTAAAGGACGGAATCTGGCTTTGAAAGTGGATTATGGAACGAATACTTCTTCTGCCGACAGGAAAAACTTTTCTACTACACATTATTTTAAGAATGATACAGAGAAAGTAGTCAACCAGCGTGTGGATGATGAAGGTGACGGATATAATTATCGTCTGCAACTGGTGTATGTGGAGCCGTTGCCTAACCGTTATTTTCTTCAGTTTCGTTACAGCTATCAATACCGGGTAACTAATTCGGACCGCTTTGTCTATAACTGGGATGAGGCAATGGAAGATTTTGTTGCCGATTACGATTCTCTGGCCAGTAATAGTTTTGAGAGCCAATACAGCACTCATCTTTTCAATATGGCTGTCCGTACTTCCCGGAAAAAGTACAACTACAATATAGGTGTCGATCTGGAACCCCAGAAACTGGATAGCCGTTCTTTTCTGGATGATGTTTCCAAACATCAAATGAGTAAAACGGTTTTGAACTTTTCACCGACACTGAATTTCCGTTATAAGTTTTCCAAGCGTACACAGTTGCAGGCAATTTATAGAGGAAAAGGACGACAGCCGAGTGTTCGTGACCTACAACCGGTTGCCGACATGACGAATCCATTGAATATCCGCATCGGTAATCCTTCTTTGAAACCTTCATATACCAATACGTTTACACTGAATTATAATTCGTATAATGTGAAACATCAGCGCAACATGGTGGTATCTCTTTTTGTGGAGAATGTGCTCAACAGTGTAACGAACCAGGTGACTTACGACAGCGAAACGGGAGGCAGAACCACCATGCCTGTTAATTTGAATGGTAACTGGCGGGCATCAGGTGCACTTTCATTGAGCGGGCCTTTCAAGAACCGCAACTGGCTGTTTCGTACCTATTCCTATTTGCAATATAGAAATCAGAACGGATATACTACTCAGAACAAAGAAGAGCCGATGAAGAGTTCCGTGAAGCACCTCACAGCGCGTGAACGCCTGCAATTTACTTTTCGTACCCGGCAACTCGAACTGAGTGCGCGTGGAGAAGTGCTGTATAATAATTCGTATAATAACGTGAAAGATATGCGCACGGAAACGTTCGACTATCAACTTGGAGGAGACTTGCAGTATTATCTCCCCTGGGGCTTCGAGTGCAGCAGTGATCTCACATATTTTCTTCGTACCGGATATGGATACGACAGCAGCGGGCGGAAGAACCTGATATGGAACTGCCAACTGTCGAAAGCTTTCTTGAAAAAGAAACAATTGCTACTGCGTTTCAAGTTTTATGATATTCTTCGCCAGGAGATTTCAATGGTACGCACCATCTCGGCTACTGCCATACGTGATGCGGATTACAATGTATTGGGACGTTATTTTATGGTGCACGCTATCCTGCGATTGAATATGATGGGGAAAAAGTAAAAAACGCAAAGTGTGGAAACTTCAACAGGGTTAATTTGTTGTAGATACTCAAATTAATAAAAGAAAACTCTGAGGAATGTTTCAAAGGTTCAAAAACTTTAGAAAACTGAGGAAGTGGTATGTTGTGAAACTGAAACTGGTTGATGCCCGCCTGTATTTCGTCAGCATCTTCGTAGGATTGCTGACGGGGTTGGTGGCTGTTCCTTATCATTACTGCCTATATTATTTCTTTAACTTGCGAAGTGAGTTTTTTGCTTCCCGTCCGGAGTGGTACTGGCATATTCCTCTTTTTCTTTTCTTTTGGGCGGTACTGATATTCGTATCCTGGCTGGTGATGAAAATGCCGCTTATCACCGGAGGAGGTATTCCTCAAACACGTGCTGCCATCAACGGGCGCATTACTTATAAGCATCCTTTCATAGAGTTGGTTTCTAAGTTTTTCGGTGGAATTCTTTCGGTCTCGGCCGGATTATCGCTGGGACGTGAAGGGCCTTCCGTACAAATAGGTTCGTATGTAGGATGCCTTGTGGCACGCTGGACACGTATTCTACGTGGTGAACGAAAGCAATTGCTTGCTGCCGGTGCCGGTGCCGGCCTTGCGGCTGCGTTTGCGGCGCCGCTGGCTTCTTCATTGCTTGTCATCGAATCCATCGAACGTTTTGATGCTCCCAAAACCGCTATTACTACCTTGCTGGCCGGTGTAGTGGCCGGTGCGGTGGCAAGCATGGTTTTTCCGGTAAATTCTTATCATTTGATACAAGTGGCCGAGCCCGGTTTTTCTTTTGGAATCCAGGTGAAGTACTTCCTGTTGCTTGCAGTGATTATTTCTGTTTGCGGAAAATTATATTCCATGATGATGGTCTCTTTCAAACGAGTGTATGCAACGGTAAAATCTTCGGTATATATGAAGATGTTCTATCTGTTGCTGGTCGCTTATATTATTTCCTTTATGCAGGTCAACCTGACGGGTGGGGGAGAACAGTTTCTTTTGGAGCAGGCGCAATCCGGCAGCCATGCACCAATTATGTGGGTAACGGCAATGATGCTGTTGCATTTCGGTTTTTCCGTTATCTGCGTTTCATCCGGTTTGCCGGGTGGGAGTTTTATTCCTACACTGGTCACCGGTGGATTACTGGGGCAGATTGTTGGTCTGTTGGGAGTGGAATATGGGGTTATTGAGCCGGAGAATGTCAGTTATGTAATGCTGATTTCAATGTCTGCCTTCCTGGTGGCTGTGATACGTACCCCTTTGACAGCTATTGTATTGATTACTGAGATAACAGGACATTTTGAGGTGTTCTACCCATCGGTGGTAGTGGGTGGATTGACTTATTATTTTACGGAACTTCTTCAGATAAGACCTTTCAACGTGACGCTTTATGAGGATATGATCAATACTCCTGCTTTCCAGGAACAGACAAGGTATAAACTATCCATAGAGGTGATGACGGGTTCATATATGGATGGCAAACTTGTAGACGAACTTTCTTTGCCTGAAAACTGTACCATTATCAATGTACACCGGGATGGTAAAGACGCAAAGCCCCCCGGAATACGGTTGATTCCGGGGGACCAGGTTGATATTGAATTGGATGCGCAGGATATTGAAAAACTCTATGAGCCGCTCGTCAGCCTGGCAAACATTTATTGATATGTATGAGGTATCCTTATGCCAGACTGCCTATTTCATCCAGATTCTTCTGAATATCCTGATCGGTCAGTTCGTAGTTTACGAGGTCACCGGAGAGATATTTATCGTATGAGGCCATGTCAATCAATCCGTGACCGGAGAGGTTGAACAGGATTACTTTCTCTTCACCTGTTTCCTTGCATTTGTTTGCTTCGCGGATGGCGGCAGCAATAGCGTGGCAAGATTCCGGTGCGGGAATGATACCTTCAGCTTGGGCAAATAAACAGCCGGCTTCGAATGATTCCAGTTGCTTGATGTCTACAGCTTCCATCAGACCGTCTTTCAATAGTTGAGAAACGATGACGCCTGCACCGTGGTAACGCAATCCACCTGCATGAATATTAGCGGGAGCAAAGTTATGTCCCAGCGTGTACATAGGCAGTAATGGAGTGTATCCTGCTTCGTCACCGAAATCATATTGGAATTTACCGCGTGTCAGTTTCGGGCAAGAAGCCGGTTCGGCAGCAATGAAGCGTGTTTGCTTACCTTCCAGGATCTTGTGGCGCATGAATGGGAATGCGATACCACCGAAATTGGAACCACCACCAAAACAAGCAATCACCATATCAGGATATTCTCCTGCCATTTCCATCTGTTTTTCGGCTTCCAGACCGATTACAGTCTGGTGCAGAGCTACATGGCTCAATACAGAGCCTAATGTATATTTACAATTCGGTGTAGTCTGAGCCAGTTCGATGGCTTCTGAAATAGCGGTTCCCAATGAACCCTGGTAGTTGGGGTGAGCCGTCAGAATATCTTTTCCTGCACGGGTGGACATAGACGGAGACGGTGTAACCTGTGCGCCGAACGTCTGCATGATGCTGCGGCGGTAAGGTTTCTGCTCATAACTGATTTTCACTTGGTAAACGGCAGCTTCCAGTCCAAACAGACGGGCAGCGTAAGCCAGCGAAGCTCCCCATTGTCCGGCACCGGTTTCAGTGGTAACGTTGGTAACTCCTTCTTTCTTGCAATAATAAGCTTGGGGAATGGCAGAATTCAGCTTGTGCGATCCCATCGGACTTACACTCTCATTCTTGAAATAGATATGTGCCGGAGTACCTAATGCTTTTTCCAGTCCATAAGCACGAACCAGTGGAGTACTACGATAATATTTGTACATTTCGCGTACTTCTTCGGGAATCTCGATCCACTTATCGGTCTGATTCAGTTCCTGTTTGCACAGTTCCTGTGCAAAGATAGGATATAAATCTTCGGCTTTCAGTGGTTGTTTGGTACCGGGATGAAGCGGAGGCATCGGTTTGTTCACCATATCTGCCTGTATATTGTACCAATAATGTGGTATTTCCTCTTCCGGGAGGAAATATCTTTTTGTCTTGTTGCTCATAGTGGTTACTTCTATTAAAATTTTTACGAGGCCAAATGTAACTATTATTTTTAAAACAATTTCTTTTTTCTTTTGTTTTTTGTCTATACGCATTGTTTTGTTTATGTTTGCCCGATATTTAATTTGATGTCTACATGAAGATTTATCATAAATTCTTGTTGTATCAGAATAAATGGATTCATCCGTACACTCGGATCATTCTTGGAGGGGTGACTTATATAGCCTACCTGGCTTCTATTCTGTTAATTATGGGAGTGGTATATGAACACGGCTTTACTATTTCCGAACACGAGGCTTCTCAACTGCAAACACTCTATCGGTTTGTATGGGGTGTTTTCTTATCCGAAGTCACTTTGCGCCTGTTATTGGAATACAGGGACACAAAGCGTACTTTTAAGAAATTGACGTGGATATTGATTGCCTTGCTTTACCTTACCCTTATCCCTGTTATTTTTCATCGACCGGAAGAGGAGGGAGCTATTCTGCATTTTTGGGAAATATTGAATGGAAAGCCCTATCATATAGTGCTTCTGTTGATCTTCTCTTTCCTTAATTTATCCAATGGCTTGGTCAGGGTGTTGGGACGGCGAACGAATCCTTCTTTGATTCTGGCTGGTAGTTTTCTGATAATCATCCTTATTGGAACAGGTTTGCTAATGTTGCCCCGATGTACGGTGAGCGGTATTTCGTGGGTGGACTCGCTGTTTATCTCTACCAGTGCGGTTTGTGTCACGGGTTTGACTTCGGTGGATGTAGCGTCTACTTTTACTACGCCCGGTTTTGTGGTGATTATCCTGCTGATACAGATTGGCGGCCTAGGGGTAATGACACTGACCAGTTTCTTTGCGATGTTCTTTATGGGGAATACATCCTTTTATAATCAGTTGGTGGTTCGTGATATGGTCAGTTCCAATTCGTTGAATTCGTTACTTTCCACTTTGCTGTACATATTGGGATTCACGTTGGCTATTGAAGGTATTGGTATGCTTGCCATCTGGAGCGACATTCACGGTACGATGGGGATGACGTTTGAGGAAGAAGTGGCGTTCTCGGCCTTTCATGCTATTTCCGCATTCTGTAATGCCGGTTTTTCCACGTTGCCCGGAAATCTAGGCAATCCGCTGGTGATGACAGGGCATAATCCATTCCTAATCTATATATCCCTGTTGATTATTCTGGGAGGTATAGGCTTCCCGATATTGGTGAATTTCAAAGATATAGTACTCCATCATTTGCACCGCATCTGGAAATTTTTGCATACGTGGGAGTGGGACAGGCATCGTTTTTATCATCTGTATAATCTGAATACACGGATTGTTCTGATTATGACTTTCCTGCTATTGGTGTTTGGTACGGTGCTTATTGCTGTTTTTGAGTGGAATCATGCTTTTGCCGGTATGTCCGTCGCTGATAAATGGACACAGGCGTTCTTTAATGCGACTTGTCCGCGTACTGCCGGGTTTACAAGCGTGGACTTGGCTTCGCTGGGAGTACAGAGTGTATTGGTTTATATCTTCCTGATGTGGGTGGGCGGTGCTGCACAGTCCACGGCGGGTGGTATCAAGGTGAATGCGTTTGCAGTAGTTGTATTGAATCTGGTTGCTGTGTTGCGCGGTACGGAGCGAGTGGAGGTATTTGGCCGTGAACTGTCTTACGATTCCATTCGCCGTTCCAATGCGACGGTAGTGATGTCTATCAGTGTTTTGTTTGTATTTGTGTTTATTCTGACAATCTGGGAACCTCAGGCATCTGTCATGGCACTTCTGTTTGAGTGTGTGTCGGCGTTGAGTACGGTAGGTTCCAGTCTGAATCTTACTCCGACTTTGGGGGATAACAGTAAATTGCTTGTTGCTTTTCTGATGTTCATCGGACGTGTGGGACTGATTACTCTGATGTTGGGTATCATCAAGCAAAAGAAACATACGAAATATCAGTATCCGAGTGGGCAGATCATTATAAATTAGTAGTAAGTAGTAAAAACAGAAATTATGAAGTATATTATTATCGGTTTAGGAAATTACGGGCACATGCTTGCCGAAGAATTATCGGTGTTGGGACACGAAGTAATTGGGGCGGATGTGAGTGCAAGTCGCGTAGACAGTATCAAAGAAAAGATTGCTACGGCTTTTGTGTTGGATGCAACAGATGAACAGGCACTTGCCGCTCTCCCCTTGAGTGGTGTGGATGTGGTAATCGTGGCTATTGGCGAGAATTTTGGTGCTTCTATTCGCGTGGTGGCTTTGTTGAAACAACAAAAAGTGGCTCACATTTATGCGCGGGCCATTGATAATGTACATCGTTCCGTACTTGAGGCTTTTGGTTTGGAACGGATTCTTACTCCGGAGGAAGATGCAGCCCGTGGTTTGGTGCATTTGTTAGAGTTTGGCTCCAATATGGAAACCTTCCGGGTAGATACGGATTACTATGTGGTGAAGTTCGCTGTGCCGGAGAAGATGATAGGATATTATGCTAATGAATTGAATTTGGATAAGGAATTCGGCTTGAAGTTATTGGCTTTAAAGCGTGCCAAGACTTTGAAAAACTGTCTGGGTATTTCATTTACTGAACATGATGTGATGAATGAATTGCCTGAAAATGACCAGGTACAAGCTGGTGATGAACTGGTTTGTTATGGACGTTACAAAGACTTCCAGAAGTTCTGGAAAGCGATGTAATTACGCTTTCCTATAAGATTTTCTGTCATCTAATATATCATTCATATTTTCTTGTGCCCATGAAATTAAGGAGTTTATATGGGGCAATAACGACATGGCTCTATCTGTCAGCGAGTATTCCACTTTAGGAGGGACTTGTGCATAGATTTTTCTTTTCACAAGTCCGTCTTCTTCTAATGTGCGTAGAGTAACTGTCAGCATCTTTTGTGATATGTCAGGTATTGTCTTTTGCAGTTCATTGAACCGCATGACGGGTGCCTGCGTTAGTGTGAAGAGCGTCAGTATCGACCATTTATCACTGATTCGTGATAGTATCATTCGGATAGGACAATCGGCATAAGAGCTATTTTGTATATCTATTCTATTCATATCTTTCTGATTTATAAAACACTCTACAAAAGTAACTAATATGCCGATTGTATGCAACTAATCTTATTGAAATATATCCGGGCTTGGACTGTTTTAGTGTAGTCCACTCAGCCACTCTACCATCTTCGGATCACGATGCGAGAAGAAGCAACTGGCATTGGTATCCAGCGCTGCAATCTTTTTCATATCTTCTTTCGTCAGTTCAAAATCGAATACATTGAAGTTTTCAATAATTCGTTCTTTGCGGATGGATTTCGGGATAACGACAATATTTCTTTGTATCAACCATCGCAATACGACTTGTGCTATGGATTTACCATATTTGCTTGCAATGGCTGCCAATGTTTCATTCTGGAACATATTGTTTTTTCCTTCGGCAAATGGAGCCCATGATTCTATCTGAACGCCTTTCTCTTGCATGAATGCCTCTGCTTCGATTTGTTGATAGAAAGGATTAGTTTCTACCTGATTGACGGCAGGTGTGATTTCATTATGAAGGATCAGATCTACCAAGCGGTCGGGCATAAAGTTGCTGACGCCGATGGAACGAATACTGCCTTCCTTGTATAATTCTTCCATAGCACGCCAAGCACCGTAATAGTCATTGAATGGCTGATGAATAAGATACAGGTCCAGATAATCGAGTTGCAAACGTTTCATGGATGCTTCGAAGGCTTTCTTTGCTTTGTCATAACCGGCATCTGATATCCAGAGTTTGGTAGTGATAAACAAGTCTTCGCGGGGGACACCACTGCGTTTGATGGCTCTTCCTACAGCTTCTTCATTACCATAAGCGGCAGCCGTATCTATAGAACGGTAACCTGTTTCAATAGCGTTATATACACATTGTTCACACAAGGCTTGATCTTCGATCTGATATACGCCGAAACCAAGAATTGGCATTTCGATGCCATTATTTAATTTTACTTTCTGCATAATAACTTTCTCTTTATTGGATTTTATATTAAAACACTTTACTTCCTTAATATCCCCGGACATTGCAGATTATTGTATTATTTTAAGCCCTTTGGTTATTTGCCTACTCTTTTTGCTAACTCTGCCGGATAGCGGTCGCCTGATACTGGAATAGAATTAAGCATATCATTGATCCAGGTCAACTCTTCCGGGCTTATTTCCACATTGATACTTTGTATATTCTCTTCCAAGCGTTTCAGTTTGGTGGTTCCTGGAATGGGAGCGATCCAGGGTTTTACAGCGAGTATCCAGGCCAATGCAATCTGTGCAGGTGTTGCATTTTTCTCTTCCGCCAGCTTTCTCACAAAGTCAACTATAACCTGATTGGCATTCAGATTCTCGGCAGTGAAGCGTGGAACGATACTGCGGAAATCGTCTTTACCGAATTGTGTGTCTCTGCTGATGTTTCCCGTCAGGAAACCTTTACCCAGAGGGCTGAAAGGAACGAAACCGATGCCTAGTTCTTCGAGAGTGGGCAATAATTCTTTCTCCGGTTCGCGCCACCACATAGAGTATTCGCTTTGAATGGCAGTCAGCGGATAGACCTGGTGTGCCCGGCGGATGGTCTGTACACCAGCTTCTGATAGTCCCCAATGTAGAATTTTGCCTTCTTGTTTTAATTCTTTCATGGTTTCTGCCACTTCTTCTATAGGAACATTCGGGTCTACACGGTGCAGATAGTACAAATCTACATGATCTGTCCGCAGACGCCTGAGGGAACCTTCAATAGAACTCCGTATTACTTCCGGTTTACCAATGACAACTTGTTTACCGTCGATCATCTGAATACCACATTTGGTAGCAATGACTACATCTTTCCGATAAGGTTCTAAGGCTTCACCTACTAATTCCTCATTGGTGTATGGACCATATACTTCAGCGGTATCAAAAAAGGTGATTCCTTGTTCTATAGCTTGATGAATAAGGCCGATCATTTCTTTCTTATCAGCGGCAGCACCATAACCGTGGCTCATACCCATGCAACCTAAACCCAATGCGGAAATTTTAAGTCCGCTCTTTCCTAATTCTCTGTATTTCATAACTCTTGATTTTTTTATTGTTTTTGATGTTGCAAAGGTAAGTGGTGAGATGAAGTTTGTAAATAGACAGATTACTGCTTTATGCACCATTATTACAGGTTTAAGATATTGATTGAATACTTGATAATGAACTGTATACACAGGTTACAGTTTCTTATACCAATATTACAGATTTTGCAATACAAGTGATGGAATGCTGAAAGAAAACTGTTATTTTTGTCATCAGATTAAATTATCAGATTATGGGTACAATCGTAAAATTGAATACTGTTCAGGAGTATAATATGGCAATGGGAGTGGAGACATTGCATCCGCTTGTTAGTGTGGTCGACTTCTCAACATTGAAGTCTTTAAAGCATGGACGTAAGAATTTTGGCTTTTATTGTGTTTTTCTGAAACAGCTCAAGTGTGGGGAATTGTCTTATGGACGCAGCACGTACGATTACCAGGAAGGCACGCTGGTATTTGTGGCTCCTGGACAAGTGGCAGGAATTGATGATGACGGAGAAACACTGAATCCTCAAGGGTGGGTGTTGGCTTTTCATCCCGATTTGCTACGGGGTACTTCACTGGGACGTAAAATGAAAGATTACAGCTTTTTCTCGTATGAAGCCAATGAGGCTTTGCACATGTCCGAGCGTGAACGGCAGATTATCTTTAATTGTTTCATTGAAATACAAGAAGAATTGGAGCGTGCCATAGATAAGCATAGCAAAGATATTATTGCCTCTACAATTGAGCTTCTGCTGAACCATTGCCAGCGTTTCTATGACCGTCAATTTATTACGCGTGAAAACATAAATAAAGATATTCTAGTGCGTTTTGAAAACCTGCTCAGTGATTACTTTGAATCAGACCAACCGCAAACTGTCGGTTTGCCATCCGTGCAATATGCCGCAGACCGATTGCATCTTTCTCCTAATTATTTCGGAGATTTGATAAAGAAAGAAACAGGTAAATCAGCTCAGGAATCCATTCAGCTTTTTGTGATAGAGAAGGCAAAAGAACGGCTTTATGATGAGAATAAGACTGTCAGCGAAGTTGCCTATGAACTGGGCTTCAAGTATCCGCATCATTTAAGCCGTCTATTTAAAAAGGTGGTGGGGATGACCCCGAACGAATACAGGATGTAGTTATTTAATTTTGTACCCTAACAACGAACTGAACTTTTTGCAAATACCAGGGAATAATCCCATTAGCCTTCCGCCTAATCCCCATCTTTTTGGGAAGAATTTCTGGTAGAGTGCCTGGTCAATAAGTTGCAGGCGTGGTTCCCAGTTTTCCACTTCATGCCCGTCTTTCAGGCCGGAGCGGATTTGAGCTTCGTGTCCCCGGAGTGAGTCGGGTTTTATATACTTGGAGTTTGCCATCATAGGCCCGCATACATCGAACCATACTTCGCTACCACTGAATCGGTCGGCCAATCGGGTGAGTAATTGCCGTACCTGCTTTTCATAGAAATACATCAGTACGCCTTCGATAACAATGATAAACTCTCCTTCGGGATGCTTTTTACGGAGATCATCCATCCATTGGGTTTCTAACAAAGAGCCGGCTATGTAATGATCGCCCGCAGGTTCCGGTAGTAAATCGCGTCGCAAGTCGATTACTTCGGGCAAATCCATTTCGTAAAATATGGCTTTGTCATGTTCTTCAATACGTTGATAGCGGGTATCTAGTCCGCAACCTACATTCACTACAATTGGATTCCTTCGTGTGGCAATGAAGCGTCGGATAGCATTATCAAAGTATAATCCACGTACGACACATCCTATGGCACTCAATTTGGCACCATCAAATTTGGAGTAGTCATATTCGATACTTTCTACCAGTTGTTCGGCTTGCCGATCACGCAAAATGGCATCTTTCCGGCGACTCTCTTTGGCTCTCATGTAAAGAGGTATCAGCAGTGTCTCAGCTACTACACTCTTAAATTCATATTTCTTTTTCATTTTTATTTGGGAATTATTGGAATTAATACGATCTGGCAAAAAAGAACAATATTCAAATTCATTCAAAAAAAAGAGAGAACTTATACTTTGATAAATTCTCTCTTTTTGCTGTTCCTCACATTTTCTTCCGGAGTCCATAGGCTACTTTTATTTTTTGCCAAAGTTACGGTTCTTGAGTAAGGGAAGCAATACCTAAAAGTAGGGAAATTGTGTTTTAGTAATTTCTTTTTCGTGTATATCTCAGATACCAGATACATATAAATAAGGAAACTACTGTGGAAATGGGTGGAGCGAAGCCCATGATAAACAGTGAAGAACTGTCTATCTGGCTGAACCAGTAAGATAACGGAATACGAAACAGGAAGGTCGCTATCAGACTGTGAATCATAGGGAATAGTGAATTCCCCTGTCCACTGAAATAAGAATTGATACAAAAAACGAAACTGACCACAACACAGTCTATGCTGTATCCCCGTAGATATTCTGCTGCCATTGCCACCACCGCAGGATCTTTAGTGAAGAATGCTGTGAGCGTTTCCGGCAGGAATTGCGAATACAGGCAGACCGATAGGCCAAAAATAAGAGCAAATCCTATTCCGGAAAGTAGGCACTTATTCATTCTCTGTATAAGTCCTGCACCGTAATTCTGTGCTGTCATTGTAGCTACAGCCGATGATATAGCCATAGGAGGCAACATGGCAAAAACAATAATTTTCTCAACCACACCCAGAGAAGCTGATGCAATGACTCCCATCTGATTTACAATCACAGTGATTATCAGGAATGAAACATTGATCAATGCATCCTGCAATGCTATGGGGGCGCCCAAGGTCAGGACTCTTTTAGATAAAACTCTATTCAATCGGATATCCCGTCGTGTAAATTCGAAATGAAATCCGCGTCGGTATAAAAACCAGAGTGCTATCGTAAAGCTGACACCTTGTGCCGTTACAGTAGCAATGGCTGCCCCGGTAGGACCGAGATGAAAAGCTCCCACTAATATAAAGTCAAGGACAATATTGATTATACAGGCCAGTCCCACAAAATAGAGTGGTGTTTTCGAATCACCCAGTCCGCGCAGGATACCACACACGACATTATAGCCTACAATAAACAGTATACCGACTGAGCAAACCAGAATGTAACTTTTCGTGTCTTCCATAGCTTCTGCCGGAGTGTGCATCAAGCTGGAAATTCGGTCATGGAACAATACCATGACCAGAGTAAGTACGATGCCGATAATTGAAAACAACCAAACGGAAGAACCGATTGTAGACGCCACTTGCCGGTCGTCTTTCGCTCCGGTTGCAATGGCAATCAGTACGGTTGTTCCGGTGGTAATGCCTAAGATAATACCTGTAATGGTTTGCATTACTTGGCTACCAATGGCTACGGCCGCTACGCTTGCGGAGTCATCATATTGTCCCACAACAAAAAGGTCGGCACCTCCGTAAAGTGCCTGGAGCACGTTGGCTATCAGGAATGGAACCGCAAATTGTAATAGTACTTTAGGGACACTGCCCTGTGTCAAATCTAACTCTTTCATCCAATTTATTCTTTCATCAATTTAGTAGAAGCTATAGATATGGCATAAAAAAAGTGCCGGACAGGATGAATGATTCTCACCATTCATCTTATCCGGCACTATAATTATTGATTATAATGCCCTCCGATGAGGATTTTTATATTCCTGTCTTTATTTTCGGGGGTGCAAATTTGGGCATTGTTTTTATAACCACCAAATTTATTCGGAATTTTAATACTCTTTGCGTGGTTTCGTCTTTATACCTTATTTTTTCGTTTTGATTCTTTGGTGCTATCAAGTCTCAAAAAAATTATCTTTCTTTGTAGAAAAGAAGAAATGTTTTATGCTCTCATTTGATACTTATATAAGTCGTAAACTGCCACTGGTCGGTCTGATTAGTGCTGTCTTTATCATATACCCTAATATAGCCTGTCTACCTTGGGATATAAAATTTCTGGAGGGAGTAAGTTGTACGGGATTTTATTGGTATTTTGTTTATCGTTTCTTTTTCTTCTGGGGACTGATTTGTTTGTTGTTACGTTATAATTTGCGACAACTGTCGACAGCGCAGTTTAAGGAACGTTTTGGCCGTAACTTCTTATATTCATTGGCTGCCTATGCAGGCTTCGCGTCTATTTCCTATTGGATTCACTCTTATGGTATCCGTACTGATTTTCTGGGTAGTACATTGATCTCCCAATTCTTTATTTTGTGTTCTCTGTGTACGTTGATCGGGCATATTTCCATGTTATACTCCACGCAGCGTGAAAAAGAACGTGAGATAGAACGTTTGCGTATAGAGAATCTGCAAAGCCGATGTGATGCATTGGCTAATCAGATCAATCCACATTTTTTCTTTAACTCCTTGAATGGAGTGCAATCGCTTATTCGGAAGAAGGATGATGAAAAAACACTGATGTATGTGCATGAATTGTCCGATATCTTCCGTTATATTCTTCAAAGTGATAAGAGAGGACTGGTTACTTTGAGGGAAGAACTGGAATTTATTCAATCTTTCCGTTATGTGATGGAAGTACGCTTTGCCAATAAACTGGTTTTCTCGATCCAAGTGGATGAGGCTATGCAGGATGAACTGACGTTGCCTGTGCTTTCACTGCTTCCGTTGGTAGAGAATGTGACCGTTCATAATAGGATAGACAGTGAGCATAAAATGGAAATTACTATCAGGCTGAACGAGCAAAAAGAACTGGTGGTGAGTAATCCCATTTATCCTAAACTGTCTCCGCCTGATACGAACGGAACAGGGTTGAGAAATCTGGAAAGCCGTTTTACCTTGTTGATGAACAGGCAAATGCGGATAGAATGTGATGAAAATACATTCAGAGTATATCTTCCTTTAAATAAACAGAACTGATATCAAAATTGCATAAAGATATGAGAGTGTTGATTGTAGAAGACGAGACTGCCGCTTATGAGAATCTGGTGGATATTCTTGGCGAAGTCTCTTATGATATTCAAATAGCTGGTAATACGGAAAGCGTAACTCAAACCATTCATTGGCTGCAATCGAATCCTGCACCGGATTTGATATTTATGGATATTCATTTATCGGACGGTTCGGCATTTACCATTTTTGATAAAATGGAGTTGGAAACTCCTATTATTTTCACGACGGCTTATGACAGATACGCCATAGAAGCTTTCAAGGTGAATAGCATTGATTATTTGCTAAAACCTGTCAAGGTGGAAGATGTAAAACAGGCGCTGGATAAATACAAAAAACTGACGCGCCAGGATGTGATTCACTACTTATCCAAATTGACTCAACTGGTGCCGACTCCTAAATATAAAGACAAGTTATTAATTCCATATAAAGATAAGCTGTTACCTATTGACCTGAAAGAAGTTTCATGCTTTTATACAGCGGATAAAAATACCTGTATCTACTTGAAAGACGGGAATGTGTATCCATACTCCAAAACACTGGAACAGATAATGGCTTCTCTGAATCCGGCAGATTTTATCCGGGCGAATAAGCAATTTATCCTGGCAAGGAATAGTGTGACGGATATAACTATCTGGTTTGATAACCGTTTGCTGGTAACATTGGATGTAGAAACTCCCGAACGTATCTATATCAGTAAGAATAAAGCATCCGAGTTCAAGTCCTGGATAGTGAATAACACGTAAGTTAGAATACGTTAATCAGTAATTATGGTATTTACAACCGTAATTTATCTACGGTTTCTATCAGTAACGATCCCTATATTTGCAATCGGGAACTATTATAAAATTAAAGAGTTATTTCAAGATGAAAAAAGAGAGATTTGTACTTGCATTCTTTACAGGCTGCCTGATTAGTGCGGTAAGCCTACAAGCACAAACCGGTAAGGACAGCACAAAGGTAGCAAGAAGTTATGCGATCAATGAAGTAGTAGTAACAGGTACGCGAAGTGAAACGGATGTGCGTCATTTACCCATGACCGTATCGGTAGTGGGGCGTCCGCAACTTGAAGCGAGCCAGCAGACTTCCGTACTTCCTGTGTTGAATTCACAAGTGCCGGGCTTTTTCTCCACTTCACGTGGCGTAATGGGATATGGTGTAGCTACCGGTGCATCAGGGCAAATGTCTTTAAGAGGCATTGGAGGGCCCGCACAGGCCGGTCTTCCCACTACAGGATTATTGGTTTTGATTGACGGACATCCTCAGTATATGGGACTGATGGGACACCCCATTGCCGATGCATATCAGACTATGATGGCAGAACGTGTGGAAGTGCTCCGTGGCCCCGCATCCGTGCTTTATGGTTCTAACGCCATGGGTGGGGTTATTAACATTGTTACCCGTAAGATGCAGGAAGACGGAATACGTACAAACATCAACATTGGTGCCGGGTCCTATGGAAGCATACAGACCGAAGCCACTAACCGCATAAGGAAAGGGCGCTTCAGTAGTACGGTGACTGCCTCTTATAACCGTACAGACGGACATCGCGCTGACATGGCTTTTGAACAGTACGGCGGGTATGCCAAATTAGGCTATGACTTTACGGATAACTGGAAAGTTTGGGGCGATGTAAATGTCACTCGTTTTAATGCTACTAATCCGGGATCGGTAATGAAACCATATATAGACAATGATCAGCGTATTACACGTGGCATGACTTCTTTTGCATTGGAGAATTATTACGAAAAGACTTCCGGTGCATTGAGTTTTTTCTATAATTGGGGTGATCACTGGATAAATGACGGATATCAGCCAGGAGGAGAACCGCTTCAGTATCGTTTCAACTCTAACGATCAGATGCTTGGAGTATCATGGTATCAGAGTGTACAACTTTTCCAAGGCAACAGACTGACTGTAGGAGCTGATTATTTTCACTTTGGCGGTGAGGCATGGAACCAATTCTTTGATGGGCATCGTGAAACTTCGGCGAATAAGTCATTGAATGAAGTAGCAGGTTATGTAGATTTTCGTCAGGATATTGCTGCATGGCTTACGCTGGATGCCGGAGCACGAGTAGATTATCATTCGCAAACGGGTACAGAGTTCATTCCGCAAGTGGGGCTGGCTTTCCATCTTCCGGAGAATGCAGAAATCAAGGCAATGGCAAGTAAGGGATTCCGCAATCCTACCATTCGTGAAATGTATATGTTCCCTCCGCAGAATCCGGATTTGACACCTGAGAAACTTTGGAATTATGAGCTTTCTTTCTCACAACGTCTTATGGATAATCGTTTGTCCTATGGACTCAATGTGTTCTATATCAATGGTGAAAACCTCATTATACGTCTTCCAAATCCAAATGGTAGCGGCATGTTGAACCAGAATTCCGGCGAGATTGAAAACTGGGGAGCGGAAGCTAATGTAGGGTACCAGTTTAATCCGGTGTGGAGCGTGATGGCAAATTACAGCTGGCTTCACATGGAAAATCCGGTATTGGCTTCTCCGGAGCATAAATTGTATGGAGGAGTGAACTTCAGAAAAGGACGTTGGAGTGCATCTACCGGCATCCAGTATGTGAAGGGGCTTTATACTGACTTGGACGCTGCGACCAAAGAGAACTTCGTGTTATGGGATATGCAGGGAAGCTTTAAGGCAACCAATTATCTGTCATTCTATGTGCGTGGTGAGAACTTGTTAGCACAACGTTATGAGATCAATGCAGGTTATCCTATGCCGAAAGCAACTTTTATGGGTGGAGTAAATATCAATTTTTAATAAGCATATTATATGAAAACAACAACTATCAGACTTTATTCACTGGATTACAACAATGTGAAGACATATTTTGCTGCAGCTCTTTTCATTTTGGGTAATCTGGTTTTGCCACAACTTTGCCATCTTATTCCACAGGGTGGCCTTACTTTGTTACCGATTTATTTCTTTACGCTTATTGCTGCTTATAAATACGGTTGGAAAGTTGGATTGCTGACAGCCGTCTTTTCACCAGTTTTGAACCATTTGTTTTTCGGTATGCCTCCTGCAGGAGTATTGCCGGCCATCCTTTTAAAATCCGTTTTACTGGCAGTGGTTGCCGGATATGCAGCCAATCGTTTTAAACGTATCTCTATTCCTGTTTTAGCATTAGTAGTACTGGCTTATCAGTTTATCGGGACGCTGGGCGAGTGGGCAATGATAGGTAACTTTGCGCTTGCTTTCCAGGATTTTCGCATCGGCATACCGGGAATGGGATTACAGATTCTCGGCGGTTATTTGTTTATCAAGTATTTGGTTTATAAATGATATTCCATAAAATAAAAGTATGTTACGAAAAATCAGACTAACGTTTGCCATATTCTTTTTCGTGCTGATCACGCTTTTGTTCCTTGATTTTACGGGAACGTTGCATGCTTGGTTCGGTTGGATGGCTAAAATTCAGTTTTTGCCTGCTTTGTTGGCACTGAATGTCGGGGTTGTGATAATCCTGATAGCATTGACACTGCTCTTTGGGCGTGTATATTGTTCTGTAATCTGTCCGTTGGGTGTATTTCAGGATGTAGTTTCATGGTTGGGTAAAAAGCGGAAAAAGAATCGCTATTCGTATTCACCTGCACTTAGTTGGTTGCGTTACGGAGTGCTGGGAGTATTTATTTTGGCTCTGATAGGAGGAGTTGGTTCATTGGTCGCCTTATTGGCACCTTATAGTTCTTACGGACGAATAGCTTCTAATCTGTTTGCTCCGGTTTATCAGTGGGGAAACAACCTGCTTGCTCTTTTGGCCGAACGGGCAGATAGCTATATGTTTTATTCTGTAGACGTCTGGATGAAGGCTATGGGAACTTTTGTAATAGCTGTTCTGACATTTGTTATTCTGGCTGTGCTGGCCTGGCGCAACGGGCGTACATATTGCAATACAATATGTCCGGTAGGAACAGTATTGGGATTCTTTTCACGTTTTTCTTTGCTGAAACCGGTAATCGATACGAGTAAATGTAATGGTTGCGGTTTGTGCGCACGTAATTGTAAGGCGGCATGCATTGATTCTAAGAATCATAAAATAGATTATAGCCGCTGTGTGGCTTGTATGGATTGCATCGGTAAATGTAAAAAAGGAGCTATCCGTTATGAGCGTCCTCATAAGGAAGTGCAGAAACCGTTAGCTGCTGAAAAAGTGACAGGTGTTTCACCGGAACAGGTGGACAATGCACGCCGTGCTTTCTTTTCTGCCGGTGCCATATTTGCTACAAGTACATTGCTGAAGGCACAGGAGAAAAAAGTGGATGGTGGATTGGCTGTCATTGAGGATAAGAAAATACCGGAGCGGACGACACCTATTGTACCGGCAGGTGCGTTGAGTATTCGTAATTTTGCGCAGCATTGTACGGCTTGCCAGCTTTGTGTATCAGTGTGCCCTAATCAAGTTTTACGCCCATCCGGTAATCTGATGACGTTGATGCAGCCGGAGATGTCATACGAACGTGGTTATTGTCGTCCGGAATGCGCGAAGTGTGCCGAAGTATGTCCGACAGATGCGATTCATCTTACCAGTCTGGCTGATAAATCATCTATCCAGATCGGTCATGCCGTATGGATCAGGAAGAATTGTGTACCGTTGACTGATGGAGTAAATTGCGGTAATTGTGCCCGTCATTGCCCGGTAGCGGCGATAGAGATGGTTCCGTCTGAGGTAGATAATCCGGATTCTCCAAAGATTCCGGTTGTTAATGTAGAGCGTTGTATTGGTTGTGGTGCCTGTGAGAATCTTTGTCCGGCACGTCCTTTCAGTGCTATCTATGTAGAGGGACATGAGAGACATCGGGTGATATAGAGGTGGTAATGTGATAGGGTGATAAAGTGATAAATGTTAGAAGAACAGATATGGAAGAACATAATAAAAATATAAACCGTAGGGATTTTCTGAAAATTGTGGGCATCAGTGCCGCTACGACAACGGCTGCTGCGACTCTTTATAGTTGCAAACAGAAGGATGGGGTGATTCCGGGAGGCAGTGCATCGACTCCGGTGCCTACTGATAAGATGACTTACCGCACTTCTGTGGCTCAGAAAGATCGTGTTTCACTTCTGGGTTATGGCTGTATGCGCTGGCCGACTGTTCCTTCACCGGATGGGAAAGGAGATATGATTGACCAGGATGCTGTGAACGAATTAGTAGATTATGCCATTGCGCATGGCGTGAATTATTTCGATACATCTCCGGTATATGTACAGGGATGGTCGGAAAAATCTACTGGTATTGCATTAAAACGTCATCCGCGTGAGAAACTGTTTATTGCTACAAAGTTATCCAACTTTAGTAATTATAGCCGTGAAAACTCTATAGCCATGTATCGTAAATCTTTCGAGGATTTACAGACAGATTATATCGATTACTATTTGTTGCACTCTATCGGTAATGGTGGAATAGAAGCATTCAAAGCGCGATATATAGACAATGGTATGATGGAGTTTCTGTTGAAAGAACGTGAGGCAGGACGTATCCGTAATCTGGGATTTTCTTTCCACGGCACAGTGGATACTTATGACTATGCACTTTCTCTGCATGATGAGGTGAAATGGGACTTTGTACAGATACAGCTCAATTATGTGGACTGGAAACATTCTTCGGGACGTAATGTAAATGCGGACTACCTATATGATGAATTGGTAAAACGTAATATTCCGGCAATCATTATGGAGCCATTGCTGGGGGGAAGATTATCTAATGTACCGACTCATATTATGACACGTCTTAAGCAGCGCCGTCCGGAAGATAGTGTGGCTTCGTGGGCTTTCCGTTTTGCAGGCTCACCGGAACTGGTGTTAACGGTATTGAGTGGCATGACGTATATGGAGCATCTTCAGGATAATATCCGTACCTACTCTCCACTGATTCCTTTGACAGATGATGATAAGGAGTTTTTGGAAGAAACGGCACAATTGATGTTAAAGTACCCTACTGTACCGTGCAATGACTGTAAATACTGTATGCCTTGTCCGTATGGCATTGATATTCCTGCTGTGCTTATACATTATAATAAATGTGTGAATGAGGGGAATGTACCGAAGAGCCAACAAGACGAGAATTATAGAAAGGCACGCCAGGCTTTTCTTGTTGGTTATGACCGTAGTGTGCCACGCCTGCGACAGGCAAATCATTGTATTGGTTGCGATCAATGTTCGCCTCACTGCCCGCAGAGTATTAATATTCCCAAGGAGTTGCGTCGTATCGACGGGTTCGTGGAGCAACTGAAACAAGGAACATTGTAAGAGTCACAAAAGCTACGAGATACAAGCTATGAGTGGCTGCGCTATGTTTGTGGGCGAAAAATCACTTGTCCGGCTATCACACCGAAAGGTACTTGTAGCTCGTAGCTAATAAACTAATTTAGAATGAGCAAAAATAAAAAACAGATGTGGCTTTGGATTGTGTTGGCGGTTATAGGCATAATATGCACTTCCGTATTTATTTTTATTAATCAGCCGAGTTTCGGCAGTTTGCCTCAGGGAGCGCGTTTAGAGCGAATCAAACGCTCACCTCATTACCGTGACGGCCAGTTCAATAATCTGCATCCGACGCAGATGATGACTTCGGACGAAGGACGCTTTGGTGCTATGCTTTCTTTCTTATTCCGCAAAACAGAGAACCTGCGTCCGGAGAATGAAGTTCCGGTTATCAAAACGGATTTGCATAAGTTGGGGCGTGATGAAAATGTACTGATCTGGTTTGGACATTCTTCCTACTTTATTCAGGTAGATGGAAAGCGATTTCTCGTTGATCCTGTTTTCTGCATGGCTTCGCCTGTATCTTTCGTCAACAAACCATTTAAAGGAACTGATGTTTATAAACCCGAAGATATGCCGGATATCGATTATATGGTGATTTCGCACGATCATTGGGATCACCTGGATTACCGGACAGTGAAAAGTCTGAAAGACCGGGTAGGAAAAGTGATTTGCGGACTCGGCGTTGGCGAACATTTCGAATATTGGGGATATGATAAAGACCGGCTTGTAGAATTGGACTGGTATGAAGACGCTGTTTTGGAAAATGGTTTTGCTGTCCATTGTCTTCCGACACGCCATTTCTCCGGTCGTGGTTTAAAGGCCAATCAGACATTGTGGGCATCCTTTCTGATAGAAACTCCATCACAGAAAATATATATGGCCGGTGACGGTGGTTATGACTCTCATTTTGAGGAAATAGGGAAGCACTTTCCGGATATAGACCTTGCGATTCTGGAAAACGGCCAGTATAATGAAGGTTGGAACCTTATCCATCTAATGCCTTCTAATATGGCAAAGGCAGCTAAAGATCTGAAAGCAAAAAAAATAATGACTGTACATCATTCAAAGTATGCATTGGCAAAGCATCCTTGGAATGAGCCTTTGACGAATGAGAAAAAGATGCAGGAACAAGACTCGCTGAATATGATGATTCCTGAGATAGGGGAGGTAATGCCGTTATAGAATTTTCATCTCTGTAATAATAGTGAGTGGCTGATATGATTGCTATGTAAAGGTAGTCATATCAGCTTTTTTGTTTTTTCCTATCCCAAAATAGTAGACTTTTTGAGTATTGGTGTAACTTTGTCAGCAGATATTAAAAACATTCTAAATACGAATCTTATGAAACAAGAAGTCTTATTCCTGCTTTTAAATGAATATGCCGACTGGGAAGGCGCTTTCCTTGCCATTTCCCTAAATACCGGGGTAATACCAGGTAGTGAAGTGAAATATATACCGAAGGTAGTTGCCCCTACATTGGATGTTGTGCGTTCTGTCGGCGGTTTTCGTACTTTGCCTGATTATAGTTTTCAAACGATGCCTGCTGACTATGCGGCATTGGTATTGGTTGGTGGTATGCACTGGCAATCGCCTGAAGCAGAACAGGTGGTGCCAATTGTGCAGGATGCATTACAGCGTGGCAAGATAGTTGGAGCTATTTGCAATGCTTCTGCCTTTATGGGAGCGCATGGTTTCCTGAATGATGTAAAGCATACCAGTAATACGCTTCCATATCTGAAGCAGTTTGCAGGTAGTGCATATACCAATGAAGCCGGGTACCAGGAAAAACAGGCAGTCAGCGATAAGAATATCGTAACTGCTAACGGAACCGGGCATTTGGAGTTTACCCGTGAATTATTACTTCTTTTGCATGCAGATACTCCGGAAAAAATTGATGCTGCTTATGATTATTATAAAAATGGCTTTGTGAGGTAACTTTAGTCTTGTCATTATTCATATTCCTCAATCACATTGCGGAATATATCTACTCCGAGGATTTCTCTTGTTGAGACATCTGTGACCCATAGCCGGTTGTTATAAACCAATAACTTTTGTCCGCCTTTGAATGTATAGCCGGGCACTGATTTGAAGGTCAGGAAGAATTTCTTTTTCTCTCTGTCATAGCATCGGATACTACCGTCGGCTGCTGAGATGTACATCAGATTTTTGTATAAGGCTATTCCTCTGGGATTAAATTCCAGAGGAAGCGTCTGACTGGTAGTCATTGTGATATTGCTTCCCTTCTGGATAAGGGTAGTATCGATCACATGTATTTTCCGGTTGCCGTATTGTCCGTAATCGGCGAGAAATACCAATCCGGTTGTATCTACTGCCATCTGATGTGAATAAAATCCGTTGTTTACATCGAAACCATCCAGACTTCCACGTGAGTAGTAATTTATATTCTGATATTTTTCCGCACTCACATCACTTTGCAAGGTTACTTGCAGACCATCTTTCATGCGCACTATTATGTAATCGTCTACAATAGCCATTGCATGTGTATGAAACAACTGTGTGTTTCCATGCCCCCAGTTACGGTTCCCGATTCGGGTGATAATTTTCAGTGTATGTACATCAAACACATCAATGCACGAGCTTATATTGGCGAGATAAAGCCTCTCATTAGCTACGGAAATGGCCTCTACGTAATTACCGAATGTTTGCATTGCATCATTGTAGGTCCATGTATTTAATGAACCTAATTTCTGATGAGCGGACAAACTGTATAATTCCACGCTGAAATGTTCGTTTTGAGTATTGGCAATGAAAAGGGTGTCACCGTATATATATGTACAACCGGGCATGAATTCACCGGAAGCATACCCAAGCTTTTCTGCATTAATCACTTCTCCGGCTTTGTATGAGTAGTAATAATGTATGGATGAAGGTTGGTCCGGTTCCACTTCCCGGATAACGTCTTCTATCTTTGTCTTTTCACATGAAAGCAGGCATAAACCTGCGAATAGGATATATATTATCTTCATTTCTTTCTTCTTACTTCAATTCATTTAATGGGATGCTTGTCACTGTACCTGTTCCGCGGTTTATCACAAAGAGAGTCTGGCGGGCCAGGGCTATTTTCTCCGGATTGCTAAAAGACTTTTCGTTTATGGTAGAATAGTCTTTTAAGATGCTTCCATCCTGGGGATTGATTTCTACAAGACATTCTGTCTTTTGATTTAAAGTCACAAACATAGACCGTCCCAGGAAACCACATCATAGGCTTGCGTTGGTAACTTCAGGGTGCGGACCGGGTTTAATACTTTCTGTTCACGCATGGTAGTAAGATCATAGGCATAGATTTCCTTTTTACCAATGTGGGTAGTATAAAGTATATTGTCTTTATCTATTGTCATTCCGTATGTTCCCATCACTTCGCCTACATTGTTGAAACGGCAGTAGTTCGGTATGCGCATACAATTATCCGCTGTGACATCTTTTTCCATAAAGACGCAAACACGCCTTTTATCACGGATGAATACACAACCGTTTTTTACTAAAGTTTCGAAAGCATGTACGGTTTGATAGCTGCCTTCACCCCATTGTCCGTTTCCGATACATGTTATAAATTTCAGTGTCGTGGCATCAAAAACATCTGTCCGGCTACTCGTATTGGTTACATATATTTTGCCATGGGCGGCTGTAATTCCATTGGGTTCACCGGCAAAAGTTTCGGATGTGTCGTTGCGTGTCCAGTTTCTGATACGCCCACAATGGATTACTTGCCCGTTCTTCTCTTGGAAGACTTCTATACTATAGTTTCCGGTAGCATTATTAACTATGTAAATGCGATCCTGATAGGCTGTAACATCTTTAGGTTTGAAAGTCGTTTCCGTAGCTTCGGGCATGTCCGACCATTTTAATGACACCGATAATGGGGTACCGTCTGCAATGTTTTCGTTGTCTTCTACTGGATGAAAACCGAGGCCGCCGTCTATTACATCCAGTTCCGGATCTTCTATGACGAATGTGGAACCCACATATTTAGAACTACCGTATAGGGTAGTCGCATTTTTACGGGTATGCATAAAACGCCGTGAGTAAACAGGGAGACGTTTCTCCTGACCTAACTTCAGATAGACAGCACGTCCCAGGGTGATCCATCCGGGATCTGTCTGCTCATAGGTCATGTTACCGTCGTGCCCGTATCCGAGGCAATGCCCTATTTCGTGGAAGACGGTATGTATGTTGTATTCATCATCGGGATAATGCTGTAGAAAGCACCATTCTGCCAGACCTAAAGTGTAGCCTCCACCCAAACCGTTTACACCACTGACGTGTCCGAGAAGGTATGCGCCGTGGTTTAGTACTTTCTGCTTCAATTGATCGACATTGATGACTGTCTTATTATTATCGCTATGTAGCTTTCCTCTGTATTTCTCCAGTTCGTCTGCGAATTCCTGTGAAGAGAATGCGTATGCTAGGTTTAACATCAGAGCCACGCCTTCCCGACAATGGGCAGGGCGTATCGGCTAAGCCCAGCTTCCTTGGCGGCTATAGGCAGAGAAAGAAACTTTATACTGAGGTATTACATCGGTCATTTTCTTATAAAGCGGATCTTCACAGTCGATGCGTAAAGTCAAATCTGCCGCACTGATATGGGGATTAGCTTTGATCACGATTGTTTTTCCGGAAGCAGTGGTGTATTCCTTGTCTCCGGAAATTATGGGAAGCGCTTTATGAAATTCAATGAAGCCGGGTACCGTAAGTTGTTGGCCTTTATTGGTGTAATATGCCGGGTTTTGATGCAGACGATAGGGTATATCGGGCTGTATTCCTTTTTTATGTTAAAACGAAAGATTCTATTAAACTTTTTGCTTTTCCTGTTGTCTTATAAACATCAAGATTCAATAGGTATAAATAAAATATAGTATGGTATTAGTTTTATGAAACGGGCGGAACATTTTCGCCCGTTTTTATTTCTTTTGCTTTTCCCTTGCATTTTTGCCTCCCTTTTTGTTCCTTTGTTCCCGTTAATTGTAAACAAATGGTAGAATGAGAAACGTATTTTACTTCTGGATATGTATAGCGATGTGGCTGTTGTCAGCTTGTTCTTCTCAGAAAAAAGAGGATAGGGGAGATATACAGGTACTGATGAAAGACAGTGTGGATGCCAATGGTTTGCAACGTATGCAGGTATCTGATAGTAAGACCAGTTTTACGTATAAAGGTAAGGAATATCAATCGAGCGTGGTTCGCAGGCCGGATGACAGTTTGCCTGTTGTGATTAATGAACAAGGAGATAAATTTGTTGATAACAGCATTACTCTGCGTATAACTTCCGGCGGCAAGTCTATTGTTGACAAGGTGTTTACAAAAGAGAGTTTTGCTTCGTTAGTGGATGCAAAGTTCATGAAACATTCTATCCTTGAGGGACTGGTGTATGATAAGACCACACCTCAGGGGATCGTTTATGCGGCAAGTGTGTGCTATCCGCAGTCCGACCTTTACATTCCACTATCGATTACTGTATCTGCCGATGGTAAAATATCCTTGGCGAAAGAAGAATTGCTGGAAGATTTGCACGAAACAGACAGCATTTGATCAAAGATTCCAGATTGTTTCCTAATTTATGAGTTTCCTTTGCCGGTATGAAAATCCTGATTGTAGAAGATGAACCGGATTTGCGGGAAACGATCCGCATTTCCCTTGTAAAAGAGCATTTCGTTGTGGAAACTGCTGCCGATTACTTTTCGGCACTGGATAAAGTGAATGACTACGATTATGACTGTATCCTGCTGGACATTATGCTGCCTGGTGGAAGCGGTCTGGATTTGCTGCGCGAACTCAAACGCCTGCATCGTAGTGACAGTGTGTTGATTATTTCTGCCAAGGATTCTTTGGATGATAAGGTGGAAGGGCTAGAATTGGGTGCTGATGACTATCTTACGAAGCCTTTCCATTTGGCCGAGCTCAATGCGCGGGTGAAGTCTGTTATTCGCCGCCGACAAGCAAAGGGTGATGTTTCCATTACAATGGGAAATCTGTTGCTGTATCCTGACAAGCGCCAGGTAGAGGTAGGAGGAGTGCCTTTACAACTTAACCGGAAAGAATTCGATCTGCTTTATTATTTTATAGTCAATCCTGATCGCGTTATTAATAAAATGAGTCTTGCGGAGTCTGTGTGGGGAGATAATATCGACCAGGTAGATTCATTGGATTTCATTTACTCACAAGTGAAAAACCTTCGCCGTAAACTGAAACAAGCTGAGGCTACCGTAGAACTGAAGGCAGTATATGGTTTTGGCTATAAACTCTCTGAAGTATGAAACTGCTTCATTATACCTATCGGAAACTCTCATTGCTGCTATTGCTGTTGATGGCGGTATGGGGGGTATTGTTTTATTATGCCATTATTGACGAAGTGATGGATGAAACGGATGATACGCTTGAAAATTACAGTGAGATATTAATCAATAATGCCTTGATGGACCCGTCTATTCTTGATACGGAGGGGACATTGATGTCTTTCTACAAATTCCGGCCTATATCCGAAGAAGAAGCTGAGGACTATGATGAAGAGTTTTATGACTCTACTGTCTATATAGAAAGCGAAGATGAAGATGAGCCGGTGAGGGTACTAAAGACGGCTTTCCGTATGCCGGATGGGCAGTTTTATGAACTGGAACTGATGATTTCCATCTTGGAGCGTGATGATATGGTGGAGGCTATCCTGTGGTATTTGGGAGCATTGTTTCTGCTGTTTTTGATTTGCACATCCATCGGGACACGACTGATACTGCAAAGTGTATTTCGCCCGTTGCATCGCCTGCTGAACTGGCTGCAACAAATTCAGCCGGGCAAGGAGCTTCCGGTGTTGGACAACCCGACGAAGATACGGGAATTTCAGCAGTTGGGTGATGCGGCTGTGGATATGGGAAACCGTAGTTATAAGGCGTATGAGGAACAGAAGCAGTTTATAGAAAATGCTTCGCATGAGTTGCAGACACCGCTTGCCATTGTTCGTGGCAAGATTGAGTTGCTTGCGGAGAATGAGTCGATGACGGAAGAACAGTTGAAAGAGCTGGATGAAATATATACTACATTGGGCAGAGCTGTCAGACTGAATAAATCTTTGTTGTTGCTTTCCCGTATTGAAAACGGACAATATACCGAAACAGAAGATGTTTCGGTAGATGAAGTCTTGGATGAACTATTGCCTGATTTGATGGATATATATGAAGGCAAGAAAATACATCTGGTACGTACGAAAGAGACGGAACCTTTCGTGATTCGCTGCAACCTTTCCCTGGCACAGATTTTGGTTTCCAATTTGGTGAAAAATTCTTTGGTGCATAATCGTGAAGGCGGTGAACTGCATATAGCGACTACGCCTTCTTCTCTTACTATCATGAACAGTGGTGAACATCCGTTGGATGGAGAAAAGTTGTTCCGGCGTTTTTATCGCAGTATTGACGGGAAGAAGGATTCTACCGGTTTGGGGCTTGCCATCGCCCGTTCCATTGCTTTGTCCGCCTCTCTCAGTCTGACTTATAAATGGCAGGAAGGAATGCATCTGTTCTTGCTTGTTAAAGAATCTCAAAAGAAAAGCTAAAGGCGAATATTCCCAAATCTTTCCCGATTCAGTATCGTTATTTGCAGTGTGAATAAAAACAGGAAATAAATTAGTAACACTTAAAAACAATAACGATTATGAAGAAGGTTTTATCTATTCTCGTATTGGCTATCGTAGCCGTTCAGTTCGCTTTTGCTGGTGATGTGATTACCAAAGACGTAAAGGAACTTCCATTGACTGCGCGTAACTTTATCAATCAGTATTTCAGTAAACCGCAGATTTCATACATCAAGATAGACAGTGAGTTCCTGTCCAAGAAGTATGAAGTGACACTGACTGACCGCACGGAGATTGACTTCGACAAGAAAGGTAATTGGATGGAAGTAGACTGTAAAAAGAATGCTGTGCCTGCCGCCCTTATCCCAGCCTCTGTAAAAGATTACGTAAAGGCTAATTTTCCTAATGAAATTATCACTAAGATAGAGCGTAAAAGTACGGGGATTGAGGTGGAACTTGCCAATGATTTCTCTTTGAAATTCAATAAGAAAGGACAGTTTGTCAGTTTGGATGACTAATGGAGGGAGAAAATGATGAAAACAAGATTCTTGATGTTAGCGATGATGATGTGCATGACTGCATTGACATTCAGTGCATGCAGCGATGATGATGACGATGATAAGAGTATCAATGTGCCGGAGGCTGTAACACAGGCTTTGAAGCAGAAATATCCAAATGCTACGGACGTAGACTGGAAGCAGAAAAGCTCGTATTTTGTAGCCGATTGCTGGCTGGACGGAAAAGATTCCGATATATGGTTTGATGCCAATGGAAACTGGTGGATGACAGAATCGGAAATATACTGGAATGATGTTCCCGGAGCTGTCCAGACTGCATTTAATAATAGCGAATATGCAAACTGGGTACAAGATGATTATTATTTTTTGCTGTATCCGTTGCAACCCATGCAATATGTGATTGAAGTGAAGCAGGGGAATCAGAAGTATCAGTTATTCTATTCGGAAGATGGAGGGCTGATGAATACTGTGAATGTAACGGGAAAGGATGATACGATTTATCCACCGGAAGAGTGAGAAAGCTACAAGCTACGAACTACAAGAGTCCTGCGGCTTGATAGCGTTTAGCAGTTCAAAGACTGACATAGCGCAGCAACTTGTAACTCGTAGCTTGTAACTCAATTACATTGGTCGGTAATCTTTTGCCAATCCCCCTTCGCTGGTTTCTTTATAGAGTGAAGGCAGGTCGTTTCCGGTTTCTTTCATTACTTCTACAACCTTATCGAAAGATACACGGTGCATTCCATCGGTGAATGAGGAATAAAGGTTGGCATCCAGTGCACGGGCGGCGGCATAGGCATTTCGTTCGATACAGGGGATCTGTACTAATCCGCAAACCGGGTCACAGGTCATTCCCAGATGATGCTCTAATCCCATTTCAGCTGCATATTCTATTTGAGCCGGACTGCCACCGAATAATTGATTGGCAGCGGCTGAGGCCATAGCACAAGCTACCCCCACTTCTCCCTGACATCCAACTTCCGCTCCCGATATGGATGCGTTTGTCTTTACAATGTTTCCTACAAGACCGGCAGTGGCAAGTGCGCGGAGGATGCGGATATCGCTGAAATCGCGGCTCTTTGCCAAATGATATAACACTGCCGGCATTACACCGCAGGAACCGCAGGTAGGTGCAGTAACTATGGTTCCGCCTGAAGCGTTCTCTTCACTTACGGCAAGGGCATAGGCAAATACCAGTCCACGGGATTGCAGGGATTGTTTGTATCCGCTGGCGCGTATATAATAAGTAGAGGCTTTGCGACGCAGGTTCAATGGACCGGGCAATACGCCTTCCTGTTCCAGTCCGCGGCGAACGGCTGCCTGCATGGTTTTCCAAACTTCTTGCAAGTAATCCCAGATATCTTCTTCCTCACATTCTTTAACGTATTCCCAATAACTTTTTCCGGTTTTTTCGCACCATTGCAGAATCTCAGTCATGTGGTTCATAGAGTAGATATCAGGAGTGTTGACGGAAGATGCACCATCGTTTTCTTCGGCTAAAGCACCACCGCCCACGCTAAATACTGTCCATGAATCTGTTTCATTGCCTGCTGCATCTACAGAAACGAACTTCATCCCGTTGGGATGAAAAGGCAGGAATATTTTCGGTTCCCAGATGATTTCTACCGGAGCGGCAGGTTGCAGGGTATCGGTTATGGCTATATTAGTCATATGCCCTTTACCGGTGGCGGCAAGGCTACCGTATAAAGTAACTTTAAATGAGGAGGCTTCCGGATGTTTTTCCAGAAATAGCTCGGCAGCTTTGCGAGGGCCCATTGTATGGCTGCTTGATGGCCCTGTACCGATACGGTAGAGTTCTTTGATTGATTTCATACTATTTTATTTATAGGTCAACAACTGTAATTCCTGCACCGCCGAATTGCACATGCTCATCGGCAAAGTGTCTGATACCGGGAACTGTTTGCAGGTACTGGCGAATAAGTGTACGCAAAATGCCCGTGCCTGTTCCGTGAAGAATACGTACGCGGGACATCCCAACAAGAATGGCATCGTCAATAAAGTAGGTCACTGCCTGCAAAGCTTCATCACCCCGCATACCGCGTACGTCGATGTCTTGTTTGAAGTTCAGTTTCTTTTCGTACATACTGTCCTGAGTCTGGTTGCTGACGAATGTGCTCTTGGTAGAACTGTCTACCTTTTGCGGAACAATGTTTGTACGCTCCAGACGTTCCACTTTAATGGTAGTCTTTATACTACCGAATGCTACAACGGCATTTTTTCCATTTACTTCCAGGACTTCGCCTACTGAATTCTGTCCTTTTATCTTCACCATCGCTCCCGGTACAATGCTTGCCAGGCGCTCTGCTTCCTGCTTGGCTTTTTGCGCAGCCTGCTCCTGTGCTGATAATCCGTTATCAGTATCTCTTGTTTTCTTTTCTTTCTTACGATTCTGCTTTTCCTGCAATTTCTGCATTTTACGGGCTATTTTCTCCTCCTGTTCTTTAGAGGCAAGAGCTTCCATCGATTGACGGAATTCCGTCAACTCTTGGCGTGCCTGGCGAGTCTTTTCTTTTTCAGCCTGTGCTTCCTTAATGGTACGGATGGTATTCTCAATTCGGGCATTGGCCTCTTGTACCAGTTGTTCTGCTTCTTCCTTGGCTTTTTTAATAATCTCCTTGCGAGATTTTTGTAAGTCTTCCATTTCTGCCTGATAACGGGCGATGGTGTCTTCCATATGTTTCTCGCGTTGGCGGATGGTCTGGCGTTTGCCTTCCCAATATCGCTTGTCACGTACAATGTCTTGCAGGTATTTATCAGCATTGATGTATTCACTGCCCACAATTTCGGATGCGTCAGCAATCACATCTTCCGGAAGACCGATCTTTCTGGCTATTTCTACGGCAAATGAACTTCCGGGGTTACCGATCTGAAGTTGGAATAAGGCCTGCATTAGGTGGCGGTCATATAGCATAGCTCCATTTACTACCCCCTCATGGTCTTCGGCAAAGTGCTTCAGATTCTGGTAGTGTGTAGTAATAACACCGAAAGTTAACTTTTGGTTGAAACGTTTCAGTACGGCTTCGGCTATGGCACCACCGATTTGCGGTTCTGTTCCGCCTCCGAATTCATCGATCAGGATGAGGCTGCGTTCATTGCAGTTCTTCATCATTATCTTCATATTGGTAAGATGAGAAGAATAGGTACTCAAATCATCTTCAATGGATTGCTCGTCACCTATATCAATGAATATGCTGCTGAAAATACCCGCATGGCTGCGTTCATGCATGGGAATGAGCATACCACATTGCAGCATATACTGTAATAACCCTACTGTTTTGAGACAAACGGACTTACCACCGGCGTTTGGACCGGATATAATCAATATGCGCTGTTTCTCGGTTAGTTCTATATCGAGAGGAACTACCTTTTTCCCATGTTTGGAGAGGGAGAGTTGTAGTAGCGGATGGACTGCCATGGTCCAATCCAGTAAGCGTGTATTCTCAAGTGCGGGTTTTATACCGGATATTTGCAGGGCAAACAAGCTCTTGGCACGGATAAAGTCTATCTCGGCAAGGAATTCGTAAGACTGCAATACCTCGGGAATAGAAGGACGCAGCAGATTGGAGAATTCCACCAGAATACGGATAATCTCTCTACGCTCATCTCCCTCCAGTTCACGGATACGGTTGTTGGCTTCCACTACCTCGGCAGGTTCTATGAACACGGTTTTTCCACTTGCCGATTCATCATGCACGATACCTTTTATCTTCCGTTTCAGCCCCGGAGCAACCGGAATTACCAAACGTCCGTCACGCATAGTAGGAGTAACATCTTTGTCTACCACACCTTCGGATTGGGCGTTGCGCAGGATACCATTCAATGAACGGGAAATACTGTTCATGGTGTTTGTCAATTCCCGGCGAATACGTGCCAGTTCGGATGAAGCATTGTCTTTTATCTTTCCGTACGGTGAAAGTATATTATTTATCTTCTGGATCAATTGCGGGAATGCCAGGATATCTTTGGCGAGATTCCGAAGGCAAGGGTAGGGGGAATCTTCCTCCTCCATATCTTCTTTTTCCAGAAAGCGTACGATGTCCCGTATCGTTTCCAGCGAACGGCGTAAGTCGAAAAGTTCCTGTTCGTCCAGATACATTCCTTCAACGCGTATCCGTTTGAGGGATGGACGGACGTCGAAAAAATACTGTGCGGGGAAGTTGTCTTCTTCCTGTATAATGCGTACAAATTCAGTCACGAGGTTCAGGCGCTCCTCCACTTCCTCAAAGTGATCGGAGAATGCCATATCGGTAACTCGTTCGGCGCCTAGCGTACTAAGGCATTTTTCACTTAGTAACTGGCGTATTTGGTCGAAACCTATTTTATATTCAAAGTTCTGCGGGTATATCATGTTGCAAAAGTACGATTTATTCGTGAAAAAAATAGCAGGAAGTTTGTAGATTTAAAAATGATTTGTACCTTTGCACCGCTTTAAGAGAAAAGCACTTCTTGAAAGAGGAGTTTGGAGAGGTGGCAGAGTGGTCGATTGCGGCGGTCTTGAAAACCGTTGTACTGCGAGGTACCCGGGGTTCGAATCCCTGTCTCTCCGCTAAAAGCAGCTAAATAATGGCTGCTTTTTTATTGAAAATACTTACCGGAATATACAAGGAGAGATGCTCGAGTGGTTGAAGAGGCACGCCTGGAAAGCGTGTATACCCCTAAAGGGTATCCGGGGTTCGAATCCCCGTCTCTCCGCAGGTTGATAAACCGTTTTTATTATTTCTTTCTACTACTTTCCCTGATTTGCAGATTTGTCGGAATGATTACTTGTCTGACTGTTCTATCCCCTTTGATTTGGTCTATTAATAAACGACAAGCCGTTTCTCCCATTTTATAGGTCTGATGTGATACTGCCGATAGTTTCGGCTCTACATAGTTGGCATGTTGTTCGTCTGTATAACCGATGATAGCTATATCTTCCGGAATGCGAAGGCCGTGACTTTTAATAACTTCTATGGCGGCAAAGGCTAATGTGTCATTCATGGCAAGAATGGCATCGGGAGGTTGAGGAAGGGATAACAAAGCTTCCGTTGCTATTTTGCCCTCTTCATAATCTATTTTCCGACAGATTACCAGTTCTTTTTCAATGGGAATATGATTGTCACGGAGAGCTTCCAGGTAACCGTGTTTTCTTCTTGTCACAATATCCAAATGGTTAGCTCCTCCTATGAAAGCCACTCGTTTACTACCGGTATCCAATAAATGTTGGGTAGCCATTTGTGCCGATTGCACTCCATCTGCTACTACCGAAGAAAACTGGTCGGTTAGGCAAACACGGTCGAAGAGGATGAGTGGCATATTAATATCCTTCAGGGCAGCAAGATGAGCATAATCTGTAGTTTCTTGGGACAGACAGGCAATGATACCCTCTACCCGCATATTGACTAAATTCTCAATATTCCTTTTTTCATATTCGTAGGATTCGTGTGAAGTGGTGATGATGATAAAGTATCCGTTGTCCACTGCCATATTCTCTATCCCGTTCAGGATGGATGCGAAGAAATGGGTAACGATATCCGGTACAACAACTCCAATGATACGCGGGGTATTCTTTCGCAGGCTCATGGCAAAAGGATTGGGACGGTAATTCATTTCTTTTGCCAGCTTCTTGGCTTTAACGCAAAGCTCACTGCTAATTTCAGGGCTGTCTTTTAGTGCCCTGGATACAGTGGGAATGGATACGCCTAATGTTTGGGCGAGATCTTTTAATGAAGTATGTTTCCGGTATTCCATTTCTTAAGTCAGCTATATTAGATTCATTTACAAAGAAAACACATTCCCCGATAAAAGAGGGTATGGAAGGATGTTTTTTTTACGTAAACCATTACGTATTGTTTTCGCTTCTTATATGCTGTCCTGAAATTATTCTTACCCTATTTTTGTCGCATCTAAAAACTTTTAAATTTAATTAGTTATGCAATACCATGAAATCGGAAAGACAGGGATGAAAGTATCATCTCTCAGTTTTGGAGCTTCTTCTTTAGGAGGGGTTTTCCATGATGTTAAAGAGAAAGAAGGAATTGAGGCTGTGTTTACTGCTGTCGAATCAGGCATGAATTTTATAGATGTTTCCCCTTATTATGGGCATTATAAAGCAGAGACTGTTTTAGGAAAGGCTTTGAAAGACATACCACGTGACCGGTATTATCTTTCTACCAAAGTGGGACGTTATGGAAAAGATGGTGTCAATACCTGGGATTACTCTGCAAAACGTGCGGTAGAAAGTGTATATGAGAGCATGGAACGTCTGAATATCGACTTTATCGATTTGATTAATGTACACGATATTGAGTTTGCTGATCTGAACCAGGTTGTTAATGAGACATTGCCGGCATTGGTAGAATTGCGTGAAAAAGGAGTTGTCGGACATGTCGGAATCACTGACTTGCAACTTGAAAACCTGAAATGGGTAATTGATCACTCACCCAGTGGTACGGTAGAATCTATACTCAATTTCTGCCATTATTGCCTGTGCGATGACAAGCTAGCGGATTTTCTTGATTATTTTGAATCGAAAGGAATAGGCGTGATAAATGCCTCTCCGCTATCCATGGGATTGTTGAGTGAACGGGGTGTTCCTGCATGGCATCCAGCTCCAGAACCTTTGGTGGATGCTTGTCGCAAAGCAATGGAATACTGTAAAGCAAAGAATTATCCTATTGAGAAATTAGCTATGCAGTTCTCTGTTAGTAATCCTCGGATTGCGACTACATTGTTCAGTACAGCCAATCCGCTGAATGTGAAAAAGAATGTCTCTTTTATTGAAGAGCCGATTGACTGGGCGCTGGTGCATGAAGTACAGGAAATTATTGGGGAACAGCAGCGCGTAAGTTGGGCTAATTCTTAAAATATAGCTGTCTATATGGACTATACAATAATTGATGCCCATGCCCATCTATGGTTGCGGCAAGATACGGTGGTGGATGGATTTCCCATTCGTACACTGGATAATGGACGTTCGTTGTTTATGGGAGAAATCCGCCAAATGGTTCCTCCCTTTATGATGGACGGGGTGAATAGTGCAGAAGTTTTCCTGTCGAACATGGACTATGCGCAAGTGGCTGCTGCTGTTATTACACAGGAATTTATTGATGGTATTCAGAATGAATATCTGGCAGAAGTTATTTCTCGTTATCCTGATCGCTTCTTTGTTTGCGGAATGTGTGAGTTCCGTAAGCCCGGGTTTCTGGCACAGGCAAAAGAACTCATTGCAAGAGGTTTCAAAGCTATTAAAATTCCGGCTCAACGCCTGTTGCTTACAGAGGGACGGGTAATGCTGAATAGTGAGGAAATGATGCAGATGTTCCGCTATATGGAAGAGCGGGATGTGATGCTTTCCATAGATTTGGCGGACGGAGCAACGCAAGTTTCCGAGATGCAGGAGGTCATTCAGGAGTGTCCCCGGTTGAGAATTGCTATCGGGCATTTCGGAATGGTGACACGTCCGGATTGGGAAGAACAGATACGGCTGGCTCTTCATCCCAATGTGATGATTGAATCAGGAGGAATAACCTGGCTTTTCAATGATGAGTTCTATCCTTTTAAGGGAGCAGTAAAAGCTATACGGAAAGCTGCCGAACTGGTCGGGATGAAGAAACTGATGTGGGGATCGGATTATCCGCGTACTATTACCGCAATCACTTACAAAATGTCGTATGATTTTATAGTGAAATCACCCGATTTGCAAGAAGATGAAAAAAGGCTGTTCCTTGGAGAAAATGCCCGGAAATTCTATGGATTTACTGATCTTCCTGTATTGCCATATATCAAAAACATGTCTGAATAAGAAGATAATAATACCATGAAAAAAAATACTTATACGATACCTTTGGCGCTGGTCTTCTGCCTTTTTTTCCTTTGGGCAATTAGCAGCAATCTGCTCCCGACAATGATACGGCAGTTGATGAAAACCTGTGAACTGAACACCTTTGAGGCGTCATTTACCGAAACTGCCTATTGGCTTGCTTACTTCATTTTCCCGATTCCGATAGCTATGTTTATGAAGCGTTATAGCTACAAAGCAGGCATTATTTTCGGTTTATTGTTGGCGGCATTGGGTGGTTTGCTCTTTTTCCCGGCTGCCATGTTGAAAGCCTATTGGGCCTATCTCTGCATTTTCTTTATCATAGCTACCGGTATGTGTTTCCTGGAGACTGCTGCCAATCCGTATGTTACCGTTTTGGGGGCGCCCGAAACAGCACCGCGACGGTTGAATCTGGCACAATCTTTCAACGGACTCGGCGCCTTTATCTCTGCTATGTTTCTGAGTAAACTGATTCTGAGTGGCACGCATTATACACGTGATACTTTACCCGTAGATTATCCGGGTGGCTGGCAGGCTTATATACAAGTAGAGACGGATGCAATGAAGTTCCCTTATCTGATGCTGGCCTTGCTGTTGGTGATTATAGCAGTGGTGTTCATATTTTCCAAATTGCCGCAGATAGGAGATGAAAGTAAGACTCCTTCTTCCGGTTCAAAGAAAGAAAAGTTGATTGACTTTGGTGTACTGAAACATTCACACTTGCGTTGGGGGGTAATTGCGCAGTTCTTTTATAATGGCGGGCAGACAGCGATCAACAGTTTATTCCTTGTCTATTGCTGTTCTTATGCAGGACTTCCGGAAGAAACCGCAACAACTTTCTTCGGACTTTATATGCTTGCTTTCCTTGTAGGGCGCTGGATTGGTACAGGACTGATGGTGAAATTCCGTCCGCAGGATATGTTGTTGGTTTATTCCTTAATGAATATTCTTTTGTGCGGAGTGGTAATGATTTGGGGAGGTATGGTAGGATTATATGCTATGCTGGCTATCTCTTTTTTCATGTCTATTATGTATCCTACCCAGTTCTCTCTGGCTCTGAAGGGATTGGGTGACCAGACAAAAAGTGGTTCGGCTTTTCTCGTGATGGCTATTGTCGGTAATGCCTGTCTCCCTCAGTTGACGGCTTATTTCATGCACGCCAATGAGCACATTTATTATGCAGCTTACTGCGTACCGATGATTTGCTTTATATTCTGTGCCTACTATGGCTGGAAAGGTTATAAGGTTATTGATTAAACAATTAATTTCAAATATATAAAATGAAAGCAGTTCAAATAGTCAACCCCTCTGAAATGAAGGTGGTTGAACTTGAAAAACCGGTGGTTGGTGCCGGTGAGGTGTTAGTGAGAATTAAATATGTGGGTTTCTGCGGTTCCGATTTGAACACCTTCCTGGGGCGTAATCCGATGGTAAAATTGCCTGTAGTGCCAGGGCATGAAGTAGGTGCGGTAATTGAAGAGATAGGTCCGGATGTTCCAGTAGGCTTTGAAAAAGGAATGAATGTGACTCTGAATCCATATACTAATTGTGGTAAATGTGCCTCGTGCCGCAATGGTCGTGTCAATGCCTGCGAACATAATGAAACATTGGGAGTGCAGCGGAATGGCGTGATGTGTGAGTATGCTGTATTGCCCTGGACTAAAATTATTCCGGCAGGTGATATTTCTCCGCGTGATTGTGCCTTGATTGAGCCGATGAGTGTGGGATTTCATGCCGTTTCGCGCGGTCAGGTGATTGACAATGAATATGTGATGGTCATCGGTTGCGGTATGATTGGTATAGGTGCTATTGTTCGTGCCGCTCTTAGAGGTGCCATTGTTATTGCTGTGGACTTGGATGATGAGAAGTTGGAGCTGGCTCGGAGAATGGGAGCGTCTTATACGGTTAATTCTAAAACGGAAGATGTGCATAGCCGGATTCAAGAGATTACGGAAGGTTTTGGAGCTGATGTTGTGATTGAAGCTGTCGGTAGTCCTGTGACTTATGTAATGGCTGTGGATGAAGTTGCTTTTTCAGGGCGTGTCGTTTGCATTGGTTATGCGAAAAGTGAAGTCGCTTTCCAGACGAAGTATTTTGTCCAGAAAGAATTGGACATACGTGGTTCCAGAAATGCATTGCCGGCCGACTTTCGTGCGGTCATCAACTATATGAAGGCAGGAACTTGCCCGGTAGAAGAATTAATAACGAAGGTAGCAGTACCTGAAGATGCATTGGAAGCTATGACGGAGTGGGCGGCTAATCCTGGAAAAGTATTCCGTATCCTTGTACAGTTATAAGAGATTTCAAGGTCTTTTAAATAAGGCTTTTTTAAAGTAAAAGAGGGTGTATTCACTGTAGGAATGCACCCTCTCCGTTTTCAATCGGTCAGTTTAGGTTGGTCTCTTATTGTTTAATCCTATTTTACTATTTTTTCAGATCTATCGTATAGGTTTGTTTTCCGTCATAAATCGTATTGACGATTATTTTTAATCCTTTCTTTCCTGTCAATTGCTTGGCTATTTTATCCAGTCTGAATGATACGATTCCCCAACCCGGCGTACGTTGTTCATCGTTATAGGCATTGTGCCGGAATTCCAAAGTGAAATACTCGTCTTCCGGATCAGGTGTCTCGGCTGTTTCATTTATGACCAGGTTCAGCATGTGCTTCTTATCTGGATTATTGCTGTGGAAGAACTGGTGTTCTATGTTCAGATAATTTCCCGTAATCCATAATGAGGTAGCATTGATACGGTCATTACCGATGCTGTCAGCCGTTTCCTCGGTAAGTGGAATAATATCTTTTGTCAGTATGTTCTCAAGTTGGATAAGTTTCACATTATAGTCATAGCCCGGGATATCTTCTTCCAATGGAAGGAAATGAATAAATACACGTTGGTTGTTTTCCACAGTGTAGTTATGGATGTAAGTAGTATCGCTGGGATACATCTTATCACCGTCATCCAGATTAAAAAAGTATTCCTTTTCTCCTATAACTTCTATAGTACCGATTGTGAAACGAGTACCACGATTTTCGTCATCATCATTCAGACAAGACTGTAACATCGGTATTATTAAAAGTGCAAATGTAAATACTACCGAATAAAATCTCAGCTTCTTCATCAATTGTTGTTTTTTGGGTGTTAATCTTATTTTCTACATGTATTCAAAAAATGCAATGGGAGGGTAAATACTGCATAAAGGACTGTTAAAGAAACAAAAGAGTTAATTTCTTGCTCGCTACGTGCAGTATTTCTATCTTTGCCGCATTTATAAGGTAAACACGTGTCAAAGGAAAGAATGGAAGAACAGGAACTGGCAGGACGGTGCAGGCAAGGCGACAACCTTGCCAGGAAGGAGCTGTACGAGCGCTATGCAGGGCGGATGCTCAGCGTGTGTCTTCGTTATGCGGGTGACCGTGATACAGCAGAAGACCTCATGCACGATGGTTTCCTGAAGCTCTTCGATTCTTTTGATAAATTCACTTGGCGAGGTGATGGATCCTTGCGGGCGTGGATGGAGCGTGTTATGGTGAATACGGCGCTGCAATACTTGCGCAAGAATGATGTAATAAACCAGTCGGAGGGGCTGGACAACGTACCCGAAACGTACGAGGAACCCGATGCTTCGACAGTGGAAACTATTCCTCAGAAGGTGCTGATGCAGTTTATCAGTGAATTACCTGCCGGTTATCGCACCGTATTCAACTTATATATATTTGAAGAAAAGTCTCATAAGGAAATTGCCCAGATGCTGGGTATTAATGAGAAGTCATCGGCTTCGCAGCTGACACGTGCTAAAGCTACTTTGGCTACAAAAGTGCGAGAGTGGATGAAGAACAATGCTTAATGAAGGAAAGGACGTATGATGAAAGATGATGAATTATGGTTGAAAAAGATAAAGGAGCGGCTGGATGATTATTCCGAACCGTTGCCTGATACCGGCTGGGAACGGTTGGAGAAGGTATTGCCTGCCTCCGCACCCATGTCTGTAGGGAAGAAGAAACAGATCATGTTCCGTCGTTGGGCGATGACGGCTGCGGCAGTTGTGCTGGTGGCTGTATCGTCTGTTAGCTTGTGGTTGCTGCAAAGTCCGGTAGTGGACGAGGTGCGTCGTGCAGCTGAACCGGCTCTGGCAACGATACCTGATGTATTGCCGGAACAGACAAAGCCGGATACTCAAGGAGAACAGCCGGAACCTGTTATCCGGCGAGTAATTGAACAAGGGGATTCTCGTCATCAAACTCTTGTAGCGCAGCATTTGGAAACAGAAAGCAATGTTCAGGAAGTAAACGTGAACCGGCAAGAAGAAATAGTGAATTCAGATTTGAATTCAAATGTGACAGAAGAAACGGGAAAAACGGAACAGGCAAAGGAAACGGAAACTTCATCTTCGATTCCGGAAAAGAAAGAACGCGAAGTATATCGTCCTTCCGGCAGAGATAAACTCCATTTGCCTACTGAAAAGAAATCATCTACCGGAAATAAAGGTTGGGCGGTTGGCATGTCTGTAGGAAATACAGGAGCACTTGCGACACTGGATAATGCAAATGGTGGCATGCAGTCAAGTCCGAATTCAACTCCTATGTTTAGTGATAAACTGGATTTACCGAATGTTTCCAGTGGTATTCTGGATATTCCTGAAGGACAGGAACTGGTATTTGAAGGTGGAGTACCTTATCTGCGGAAAAATACCCGTCAGGTTAAAAATATCAAGCATAAGCAACCTCTTAGTTTCGGCTTATCGGTACGGAAAGCATTGCCGAAAAACTTTTCTGTGGAAACCGGTGTGACTTATACGATGCTGTCGTCTGAAATAACTTATGAAAATAGTTCGGAAAAAACAGATCAGAAACTGCACTATATCGGTATTCCGGTGCGTGCGAACTGGAGTTTCGTTAATGACAAACGTTTCACAGTGTATGTATCTGCTGGTGGTGCAATAGAGAAGTGTGTCTATGGTAAGGTAGGAAGCGAAAAGGAAACGGTGAAACCCGTGCAATTGTCTGTAATGGGTGCGGTAGGTGCTCAATATAATATTAGTAATAGAGTGGGAATATATGTAGAGCCCGGTGTTTCCTATTTCTTTGACGATGGCTCTCCGATAGAGACTATACGAAAGGAGAACCCGACGAACTTTACGTTGCAGGCAGGTATCCGTCTGACTTACTAATCAGTACATAACCGTTTCCTTCAAAAGGAAATGACTATATATGTAACGGGTGATAACAATATATGTAATGCAGTATTACATTTTTTGTTATCACCCGTCCCTTTTATTCTTATTTCTTAGTTTACTATAACCGTTTCAAAGTATTCCTTGAATAACTTTTCTGCACGTTCCAGTTGTTCGGGAGTATTTTCTTTTACTTCTTTCAATTGGTAATCCCATCCCATAGCTTCGTACTTATGCACGCCCAGACGATGATAAGGAAGAATTTCTACCCGTTGTATACTTTTATATTGGCCGAGATGTTCGCCTAAACTGCGAATGTCTTCCTCAAAATCACTATATCCCGGTACTAATACATAGCGTAGCCAGAAAGGTCGGTTCTGTTCCTCCAACCAAGCTGCCGTATGTAAAGTTTTTGTATTGCTGCATCCGGTCAGCTTCTTATGGCGTTCGGGATTGAATTCTTTGAGATCCAGCAGCACTAAATCCGTCAGACTCACTAGTTCTTCAACTTTTTCATTCCAGATGCCGCCATTGGTATCCAGGCAGATGTGAATGCCGTTTGCTTTCAAATCTTTGAACAGAGGTATAAGCGCTTCGGCCTGTAATGTAGGCTCACCACCCGAGAATGTGATGCCACCCTTTTTTCCGAAAAATACTTTCTGGCTGATAGCCATTTGCAGAATTTCTTCCGGTGGGGTAGGTGTCCCCCCTCTTGCATCTATTGTATCCGGGTTGGCACAATACAGGCAACGGAACGGACAGCCTTGCAGGAAAACGACGAGCCGGAGACCCGGCCCGTCGAATGTTCCCATACTTTCGTAGGAGTGTACGTTTATCATATTACATTCTTTCGTGGAAACTACGGCTGATAACTTCTAACTGATGCTCGCGGCTCAGTTTCACGAAGTTCACAGCATAGCCGGAAACACGAATTGTGAGTTGCGGATACTTCTCCGGATGTTCCATGGCATCTTCCAACATTTCACGGTTCAGCACGTTTACGTTCAGGTGGTGTGCACCTTTAGTAAAGTAACCGTCCATCATTGTTACCAGGTTTTCAACACGATCTTCCGGTGTCGGACCGAGAGATTTCGGGACGATAGAGAATGTATTACTGATACCGTCCTGTGAGTCACGATAACGCAACTTGGCTACGGAGCTCAGTGATGCGATGGCACCGTTCTTATCGCGTCCGTGCATCGGGTTGGCACCCGGGGCGAAAGCTACACCTTTGGCACGTCCGTCAGGAGTAGCACCTGTTTTCTTACCGTACATTACATTAGAAGTAATTGTCAGCAATGAAAGGGTAGGACGGGCATTCTTGTAAACGGGCAACTTTTTCAGTTCTTCGCTGAAATAATATACCAAGTCTACCCCGAGGTGGTCCACACGGTCGTCATTATTACCGAAACATGGGAATGTACCGTCGATATCGAAACCTTCCGTCAAACCGATGTCGTTGCGACGGGCTGTAACCTTTGCATTCTTGATGGCTGACAGTGAGTCGATGGCAATGGAAAGACCGGCTACACCATAAGCCAGATTGATGCGTGGATTCGTATCGATAAATGCCATCTGAGCCTTTTCGTAATAATACTTATCGTGCATGAAGTGGATGATGTTCATTGCCTCGTTGTAGACACGGGCAATTTCGGTCAGAACTTTCTTATAGTTCGACATTACTTCCTCGAATTTCAATGTTTCACCGGTCAATACGGGAATACCTTTTACCATGACAGTACCGGTATTTTCGCAACGTCCGCCGTTGATGGCAAGCAACAAGGCTTTTGCAAGGTTGGCACGTGCCCCGAAAAATTGTATCTGCTTGCCGATAGCCTGATAGGATACACAACATGCGATACCATAGTCGTCGCAGTTACGTACTTCGCGCATCAGGTTATCATTTTCGTATTGGATGGAGCTGGTATCTACGGATACTTGTGCACAGAATTCCTTGAAACCTTCAGGGAGTTCAGGTCCCCAAAGTATGGTCAGGTTCGGTTCGGGAGAAGGACCGAGGTTATACAATGTTTGCAGGAAGCGGAAGGAAGTCTTTGTTACCTTTACGCGTCCGTCGTTGAAACGTCCGCCAATGGCTTCCGTTACCCAGGTCGGGTCTCCGGCAAAGATATCGTTGTATGACTGCATGCGCAGATGGCGCACCATGCGGAGTTTGATGACGAACTGGTCGATCAGCTCCTGGGCGAATGTTTCATTGATTTTACCGTGTGCCAGGTCATATTCAATAAAGATGTCGAGGAACGAAGAAACGTTACCTAGAGACATAGCTGCACCGTCTTGTTCTTTTACAGCGGCCAGATAAGCCATGTACACCCATTGTACAGCTTCCTGTGCGGAAGTAGCCGGGCGACTAAGATCGAGTCCGTAATATTCGCCCATTATCTTAATATCTTTCAAAGCCTTGATCTGCTCTGCCACTTCTTCGCGCAGGCGAATACGGTCATCAGTCATCGGACCGGTCAGATTGTGTAAATCTTCCATTTTGGCTTCGACGAGGCGGTCGATACCGTAAAGTGCCAGACGACGGTAATCACCGATGATACGTCCGCGGGCATAGTTATCGGGAAGTCCGGTGAGGAAACCCAATGAACGGAATGAGCGGATCTCTTCAGTATATACGTCGAATACGCCGTCATTGTGTGTCTTGCGATAATGGGTAAAGATATCCTTTACTTTATCATCTACTTCTACACCGTTTTCGCGGCAAGCTTTAGCTACTACATTGATACCACCGAATGGTTTGATGGCACGTTTCAATAGCTCGTCTGTCTGCAAACCAACGATAAGTTCATTCTCCTTATCTATATAGCCGGCCTGATGTGAAGTAATAGTTGATACAGTGTGGGGGTCGAGAGAACGTACTCCGTTGTTAGCTCTTTCTTCTTCGAGTGCTTTGAGGCAAAGCTCCCAAATATGTTTGGTACGTTCGGTAGGTCCTTGCAGGAAAGAAGCGTCTCCAGTATAAGGCGCGATATTTTTACTCACGAAATCACTGACATTGATTTCTTTGCTCCAAAGCCCGTCGATAAAGGTTTTGTTCAATTCCATAATATTCATTTTGTTAGTGGGTAATGGTTGTTATCCTAATAAGGACTGCAAAATTACTATCTTTTTTCCACATAGCAGTGCATGAATACTCGGTTTTTATGTTGTACGACATAAAATAACTATTGTTAGGTATAGGAGTTACCGGTAAAGCCGGATTTTTTGTGTTCATTACCTGCACTCTTTTACTAATTTATTGGTAAATGGTAGGTTGATAGCGAAGTTGATACTTTTCTGTTATTTTACAAAATATACATATGGATTATTTCAGGCATAGGGCTGCGTCAACTGCGCTGCGATTATAAAATATCGTAGAAATAATATTTTTGTGCTGAAATATTTGTGATATCAAAAAAGAATAGTACTTTTGCATCGCTTTAAGAGAAAAGCACTTCTTGAAAGAGAAGTTTTTGGAGAGGTGGCAGAGTGGTCGATTGCGGCGGTCTTGAAAACCGTTGTACTGCGAGGTACCCGGGGTTCGAATCCCTGTCTCTCCGCGAGCCGATTTGATAATCAATAGGTTATGAAATTAACACCCAATTTTACACTAAGTGTAGATTTGGGTGTTTTTTTGTATTTAACAGATTGAAGTAGACTGTCTGTTAAATCCTTTAAGAGTTGGACCATGCTTATTCTATAATAAGAAGATTATTGTTGCTGTTCAATATCTATATGAACATGTAATTTTGCGAAGATGTGTTTTTGATGTGTATGTATATTGGGCTTACTACCGGTAGAGTTGTAGCTTTGCGGCTATTATGAAATACATTATTTTATTATTATCAATGTGGACCGTTTCTTTAGCTTCCATGGCCGGAGTCGGTGTGTATCACGGCCAGTGGTATCTGGTCGTTGAAGGTTTGCCTCAGGGCAGAGTGAATATGGTGATGACTGTTGATGGCAACAGCCAACCGCCTATAGTGACGATAACAGATCCTGCTGATGCTTCACGCATTTTGGATGTGGAGGAGGTACGCGCTGCAGGCGATTCGTTAACAGGGCGATTCCGTGCTATGGGGGTTAAACTATCTCTATGCTTGGGTTTGCACGACAATAGGAATGCCACTGGACTATTAATGGATCATTTTAGTATAAAAGCTTCAAAAGACAAGCTTTTTGAATTAGAGATTAAAGAAGGTGATGAAGATAAACTTTCAGTCAAAGATACAGTCTGGCTATTGGCTCCTATCCTTGTGGATTGTAGCAAGAAGGTTGGGCCACGTCCGCAGCCAGAGCGCTATATGAACACCACTCCTGTCAATCACCCCAATGACGGATGTTTTCTTAATGAGCAAGGGCTTCATGCCTTGGTAACACGCGTTTGGGCGGGTCCCGGTTATGTGGATGAGGCTGGTTTTCAGACAGCCCATGAGATGTCTGACTATCTGTTGATGAGTTATGGCCTTGTCAGTGCAGAGCAGAAAAAGATATTCAAAGATGAACTGATTGAGCTGAAGCACCGTTTCCCCAAGTTGCGCTATATAGAGGCAGGTAACGAATACGACTATGAACAGACGAAAGGGGTCACCGTAAAGGAGTATTATCGAAAAGTGTTTCGTCCCATGATGGAGGTAGTCAACGAAGTGAACCGGGAGTTGCAACCTGATATTCCTATAGAAATAGGTGGTCCGGTAAGTTCTTGCTTCAACCCTGAGTGGATTGCACAGTTACTTGACGATTACAAAGCCGATGTATCTGCCGACAAGCGCTTGGACTTCATTTCCTATCATGGCTATTTTGTTTGGGATGAAACGGGGCGAAACCGATTATTCTTCAAAGACAACCCCTCACGTGTATTAGGACAGCGTGAAGCTATAGATAAAATGTTGCACGAGAGAGGTTTGAACGAGTCTTTGCCTGTGTTTGTCAGTGAGATGGGAATATATCCTGGTCCTTTGGCTGATGACTACAACTCTATGGATGACGACCGTGTGCGTCAAGCCGTAGGCATGCTCTCTTTATTTTATTGGTATGGGAAAAGCAAGTATATCTACCCTTTTAATTGGGTGATACGTCATCATCTCGAGGGCAGGAAAGACATGCTCTTCACTGCTGATGACCGCACTCCTCTCGAGCCACAATTCACCCCCTATGGCGAAGCCATCAGAAAGCTCTCTTTGCAGGCCGATACGGCCGTTTCCGTCAGCTATCCGGAACCGGAAGATGGGAAAGGACTCTATGTGCAAGCAGCCATTGATCATGATAAAATCACCTTGCTATTTTGGAATTATCAGCAAATGGGACGACATGCTGTGGCTGCTCGCCTTGAGCTGAAGAATGTGCCCGCAGAGTGGCAGGCTGCTATCGCCCAGCTACCTACCACCATTGTGCTTGCTCCCAATAGCATCAGGCAATTAGTCATTCCAAGCCGACAATAAACGAGGTTAAGGAATCGTCTTCACCCAACTCAAATTTCTTTTTGAGGCGGTATTTTTTCAAATCGACCGAGCGAGGCGTGATGCTGAGTATGTTGGCAATTTCCTTTGTGGAGAGATTAGCCTTTAGCAAACAGCAAAATCGCAACTCGCCCGGCGAGAGTTGGGGATGGTTCTGCTGTAAGCGTATCATGAAGTCACGATGCACATCCACAAAATAGTTTTCGAAAGAGAGCAGATGATCTTCCTCGGTACGACTACGCTGTATGAGTTCGATGATGCGCCGGTAGAGGCGATCAGGCCAGTGGTCTCCGATTTCTTTTTTCTGTGCTTCTATCTCAGTAGAAAGTGAGTTGAGGATTTCCTGCTTCATGGTCAAGAACCGCATACGCTCTTTCAACTGACTGCTCTGTGTCTCAATGCGTCCGAGTAATTGCTCTTTCTCCTTTTGGCGCAATTCCTCTTCAAATTGGCGCTGTCTGTCAGCCATTTCTTGTTGCAAGCGTTTGCGTTTGCGTCTTTGATGATGAATGACAAGGGTGGCCACTAAAGAAGCCATGAGCATAAGATAGATTGCAATCATATACCAAGAAAGATAGAAAGGACAATTGCGTACTAGTAATAATTGTAGGGTGTGCCCATAATTGTCGTTCACGATGATGTGATGTTTTCCATAGGGAAGCAGATCTAGAAAAACACTACCGTTTGTTTGCCAGGGCATATTCTGACCGTTGTCAATACTATAGGTGTATTTCACCGATGAATTGCTAAGACCATTGGTCATCGTAAGGCTGATGCGGTTGGCGTTTGCAGGTAGGTATACTTGAGTCGTTTCCTTGGCTGGTATGGTATAAAGCAGGTCTCCCGAATAATAAGAAACAGTCTCAAAGTGTGGCGGTCTTGGAAGAAAGTTCTCTTTGTTGCGACTCAGGAGGTCGTACCGCATCGTTCCTTGAGCTGTGGCTAACAGAAGCAGGCTGTCGCCTAGCACACTGAAATGATAGGCACCATTATACTCCAATGGGGTTTGGCCGGCCAGATTGATTCGTTTTTCTGCTATGCCATCCGTGTTGTAACAAGTCAATTTCGCATCCGTCATTATCCAAAGCCTACCTTGGATGTCTGTATTCACTGCTAATATGGGTTCTGAAGTGTTGATAGCTTTAGATAGCAATTCATGCCGTACCATCTGTTGTCTCTTGGTATCAAAAGCATATACGCCTTTATCATTAAGGCAGAGACATTGTCCCATCCAACGAATGAGGAAAGTACCTTTTTCGCAGGATAAACCACCCACTTGGCAGAATGATTGCTTGCTGACGATGGTTGTTAGGTCTTGACTGAGCACTAGACGTGTGAGGTCATGAATGTCAAGTATCCATAATATATGAGCACTTTCAAACTCAGCTCGTTTCACAGTTCCTTCTTCTACGGGATTAGATACCATACGCCATTTGTTCCCCTGTTTAGTTAACAGGAAGACTCCACCGAATCCCCGCATTAGGAGTAACTCATCGCTCCAACTCGTAACTTGTGAGCATCCTTCTATGCGGCCTCCGGTTTCAAGAGGAAACAGTTTGTCTTTCTCTATACGTGCGGTCTGACCTATAGTTCCAAGCAGCAGGCTACCATTCATTACCGACAAAGAGGTAGGTACAAGTGGTGTGTCAGCACATCGTTTCACCTTTTCGTCAGTTGCCGCAAACAGTCCGTTACTGGTAGCTAGATAGGTGGTGTTTCCTATATTATGCGCATCAAGTAGTGTACCGGTCTCTTGCATGGTGAGCCATAGAAACTCACTTGGGTTGAATGTGATGGAGGCAGCAGAGCAATCGAGAGCTACCCATAATTGTCCTTGTTCGGTAAATACGACGTGGCTGATATTCATACTACCCAGTCGGTCAGCCCCGTAGATGACTGTCTGCCCCGTTAATAGGTTGCGTACATGCAGACCGTTGCCAAGTGTTCCGAGAACTAAATAACGACCATCAGGTGATACCGTTCCCGTGTTGATTCGCAAATAAGTGGAAGATATTAATTCAATCGCTTTGCTCTCGTTATTCATCGTAAACAAACAGCCATCAGCAGTGGCTATGGTGTAACATCCGTTGTGCATCTTACTCACCATTACCACTTCACGTTTCAATAGTTGTGTATCGGCACAGAATAATTGGGCTCTTTCCTTTCTAAATTTGTATAGCACTCCGTCATCACCTTGTACTATAATCTCACTTTTGCCAGTAGAATCGGTTGTTTTGAACAGGCGTTTTCCGCATGAGGCCATATCAAAGATATAATTCAATTCTTTGCCATTATAATACAACGTACCTACGGATGTAGAGAAATAGACATCTTCGTTGCTAAAGCCTTCGATACTTCTTACGGAAAAATCATAGGGGGTGAGTTTGCTCACTTGTGGTTGAAGATTAATATATTGCATCTCTTCTTTATGCTGGCCATAGGTCATACCTATCACTTTGCCGGCACCTCCTACAAAGAGTGTATCTCCTAAGGCACAGACTGCGTATATGCGTCGGGCGAAGGGCAAGGGTATATTGTTCCAGGTGTTTCCGTTGAAACGTGCCACACCATTGGTGTTAGCCATAAATACGGCTTCTAATCCATCGATGTCTATGCAAGTGTTTACGGGCGACATGTGGTAGTCAACATAAGTATACTTTGTTATGTTGGCAGTGAAGCTGTTGGCTTGTATCCAATTGAAGGATTGAAAAAGCAAGCATGATGTGATGATAAGATGTTGGATGTATGCTTTCATGGATGCAAAAATACTGATAATTAAGGAAAAAACCATGAAAAAACATCGATGATGTGGTAATGATGTACCTTCAAGCCTACTTTAAAGCCCTTTTGATGTGATAGAAAGATTCCTCTATCGGACTACTTTGGATAACTTTGCATCGAAAAACAAGAAACCAAATTTAATTCATATGAAAAATCCAATGAAGTTTTATTTGTTAACTATTTGTATTCTTGGTTCAGCCATTCAGATGAGTGCTGCTGGCTTTGTCTATAAAGACAAGAATGCTTCCATTCAATCACGTGTGCAAGATTTGCTGTTGCGAATGACGTTACAGGAGAAAATCATGCAGCTCAATCAGTATTATTATGGCAATGATGGCAATGATAATAATCTCATTGAATATCGCCATAAAATACCACCTACTATCGGATCGCTTTATTTCGTGGGCAACGTACAGGAACGCAACCGTCTGCAACGAATGGCGATGGAGGAATCGCGCTTGGGTATTCCCATCCTGTTTGGCTATGACATTATCCATGGTTATCGCACCAACTTCCAAATAGGCTTGGGACAGGCTTGCTCGTGGAATCCGGCTTTGGTGGAGAACATGTACCACTTCATGGCACGTGAGACGCGTCGCTCGGGTGTAGATTGGGTGTTTACCCCGATGATTGATGTGGCTCGTGATGCTCGCTGGGGACGTATCAGCGAAGGGTATGGTGAAGATCCTTATGTGCAAGGTGTGATGGGCAGTGCCGCCGTGCGCGGACTGCAAGGTAGCTCGCTTGCTACCGACAGTACCGTAGCTTCTTGCCTTAAACATTATGTAGGCTATGGGGCATCAGAAGCCGGCCGCGACTATTTCTATACCGAGATTTCGCATCAGACATTGTGGGATACCTATCTGCCACCCTACAAGGCTTGTATTGACGCAGGTGCCACTGCTGTGATGAGTGCTTTTAATAATATAAGTGGTGTGCCAGCTACGTGCAACAATTATACCTTGAGAGAGGTGCTGCGTCAGCAGTTAGGCTTTCGTGGTCTGGTGATTTCCGACTGGGATGCTGTGCCCCAACTGAAAAATATGGGTTACTGTGACAATGACCGTACAGCTGCTGCAGCCTGCCTCAACGCAGGTGTTGATATGGAAATGGTGTCTGCCACTTATATGAAACATATGGCTGAGCTCATAGAGAGGGGGCAAGTGTCTATGGATATTCTTGATGAATCAGTCAGCCGCGTGCTTGAACTGAAGTTCAGACTTGGACTGTTCGAACAGCCCTATACACGTGAAGATTACGTCCCCATCTATCTGACCGAAGATATGATGCAATGCGCCTCTGAGTTGGCAGCGCAGAGTGCGGTATTATTAAAAAATGAGCATACACTGCCTTTAGTCAATCAAAAAAAGATTGCTGTTGTTGGGCCGTTGGCCAAGAACGCTCGTTCGCTGATAGGCAACTGGGCCGGATATGGTCGCGACGAAGATGTGGACGTATTATATAATGGTATAGTGCAAGAATTTTCCACCACATCGGAGGTGCGCTATGCTGAAGGTTGCGGACTGGAGTCGCAGCATGATGCTGATCCCAAGAGGGGTTGGTCAGCCATCACCGACACCATTGCTCATGAAGTTGAGGCTCTGGCTGAGGCAGTATCATTGGCTCAGTGGAGTGATGTAGTGGTGGTTTGTTTGGGCGAAAAGGCTGGTTGGAGTGGTGAGAATTGCTCTCGTTCGTCTATTGCCTTGCCCCGTTGTCAGGAACAATTGGTAGAAGCTGTGAAACAGACGGGCAAGCCTGTAGTGATTGTCTTGTCGAATGGCCGACCTATAGAGCTGTGTCGTATCGAGCCCATGGCCGATGCTATTATCTCTATCTGGCAACCTGGGGTGAATGGCGCTTCGGCACTGGCAGGCATTCTCAGTGGACGCATCAATCCATCGGGTAAACTGGCTGTTACCTTCCCCTATACCACTGGTCAAGAGCCTATTTACTACAACCGTCGTAAGGCCTCACGTGGAGGTCATCAAGGTCGCTACCAAGATGTTACGAGCCAGCCGCTTTATCCTTTTGGTCATGGTCTGAGTTATACCCAATATAGTTATAGTAATGAAAAAATAGAAAAAAACGCCGATGGATGGGAGGTTTCTGTAGAGGTAAGCAACATGGGTTTAGTAGCAGGCGATGAAGTGGTACTTTGGTACATCTCCGATCCTTACAGTACCATCACCCGCCCCGAACGCGAGCTTCGTCATTTCGAGCGTATCCATCTGGCGCCTGGTGAACGACGACTTTGCCGCTTCCATATTAACCCTATGCGCGATCTTGCCTTTACAGATGATAAAGGACAGCCCATTTTGGAACAAGGAGTATTCCGTGTTCTGGTAGCAGATAAAACTTTGGAGTTAAAACTTTAATTGATATGATACATGATTGATATGAAACATCTATTTACCACCGCTTTATTTTCTTTAGCCGTTCTGTCGGCTTTGGCACAAAGCACTGAAACGTTACTACTTGAGGGCTGGAAGTTCCAACGTGGAACCTCCGAAGGTGCTCAAGTAGCCTCCTACAATGATTCCCATTGGCAGCCTGTAACTATTCCTCACGACTGGGCCATTGCAGGTCCTTTCGATAAAGACATCGACAAACAAGTAGTGACCATCACCCAGAATGGCGAGCGCGAAGCTACTGAGAAAACAGGTCGCTCCGGTGCGTTGCCGTGGGTAGGTGAGGGTTGGTATCGCACCACCATCACCATCCCCGAAGGATACAGCCATGGTGAACTCATTTTCGATGGAGCTATGAGTGAGCCACATGTATGGGTGAATGGTCAGGATGTGGGCTATTGGGCTTATGGCTACAATGTGTTCAGTCTTGATATTTCCCGCGCTACAGGTGGATGTAAACCAGGCCAATATGCCGTGGCTGTGCAAGTGAAAAATATAGAAGAGTCCACCCGTTGGTATCCGGGTGCAGGCATTTATCGTCCTGTACGGCTATTGCTTCACAAAGACAATTATCTCAAGTCATGGGGAATTTTCGCCCGTACCACCATGATAAATGGCATCTCTGCCGATGCTACTACTGCTGCCGAAGCTCGTGTACATGTATCTGCTGAGGCTATTACAGCTCAGAAACAAGGTCTTTCAGTAAAACATATCTTGAAGGATACTCAAGATAGAGTGGTAGCTCAAGGTGAGGCAAGACTCTATACTAGTAGCGAATCAGACGTAGTACTTCATGTCAAAGATGCAAGTCTATGGAGCCCGGAACACCCCACGCTCTATACTTTGGTTACCGAACTGAAGGAAGGTGATAAACTATGGGATCGACGTGAGACGCACATCGGCATCCGCGATTTGGAATACACAGCCGATGGCTTCAAGCTCAATGGGCAGATACGTAAAATTAAAGGCGTATGCCTCCACCATGATCTCGGTCCGTTAGGTACCGCTTTCAACAAGGCTGCTTTCCGTAGGCAGATACGCCTTCTCAAAGAGATGGGTTGCGATGCTATCCGTACGGCACACAATACGCCTGCACCTTGGCAGATGGATATCTGCGATGGGATGGGCGTAATGGTTATGGCCGAAAGTTTTGATATGTGGATTCATCCGAAGTGCAAAAACGGTTATTCACGTTTCTTCGATAAGGTAGATAGCACTCATGCAAACAGCGATGGACGGGCATGGTGGGAAAGAGACCTTACCAATCTGGTGCTGGTCAATCGAAATCATCCCAGCATCATCATGTATTCCATTGGCAACGAGATTCCAGAACAGGGCAATGCCATCGGCTTGAAATACTCCCGACTGATGCAGAATCTCATTCATCGTCTCGATCCTACCCGTCTCTGTACGCAAGGTATGGAACATGCGGCCCGTGCTATGCATTGCGGCGTTTGGCAGGAAATGGACATCCCCGGTGTCAACTACCATCTGTTTGATTATGCCGAAGGTCTGCGCCTTTCTCCTAAGGGTTTCTTGTTGGGCACGGAAACTACTTCCACCATTTCTTCGCGTGGTGTGTATAAATTTCCCGTAGAAGAGACGTATGAAACCGAATACCCCGATGGTCAGCTCTCAAGCTATGACTTGGAGGCCTGCAATTGGAGTAATTTGCCCGATGACGACTGGATGTGGCAAGACAAGTGTCCGGCCGTGATTGGCGAGTTCGTTTGGACGGGCTTTGACTATTTGGGTGAGCCTACTCCCTACGATGAATATTGGCCCTCACGCAGTTCTTATTTCGGTATTCATGATCTTGCCGGATTGCCCAAAGATCGTGCTTGGCTTTATCGCTCGCGTTGGAATACGGAGAAATCGACCCTTCACGTTCTTCCGCATTGGACTTGGAAGGGGCGTGAGGGCGAGACAACCCCTGTCTTTGTATATACTTCCTATCCTGAGGCTGAACTCTTTATCAACGGTAAAAGTCAAGGTCGCAAAAAGAAGATAGACGTGCCCATGGAGAATTATCTGACCTATCGGGTAGATCGTACCATGCCCTGGGGAGACACATCTTCTTTCCCCGACCCTAACACTCCCGAAGGGATGAATCGCCTCGACCGTCATCGATTGCGCTGGATGGACGTGGTTTATGAACCGGGCGAGATCAAGGTAGTAGCTTTCGATGCCGAAGGACGTGAAGCGGAGACTCAAATCATACGTACCGCAGGCAAGCCCCATCATTTAGAGTTGGTAACCGACCGAACCCAACTTACCGCTACGCCGGTCGATACAGAAGGGCGTGCCACCGATACTCCCGACTTGGCTTTCGTCACAGTGCGTGTGGTAGACAAAGATGGCAATCTCTGTCCCGATGCAGACCCTCAACTCTTCTTTGAAGTGAACGGTGCAGGCCGTTTCAACTCCTGTTGTAATGGTGATGCAACCTCTACAGAGGTGTTTGTAAAGCCTACCATGAGAGCCTTTCATGGTGAATTGGTCGTGGTGGTGGAAGCTACGAAGAAAGCTGGAACAGCCACCCTTACAGTGAGTGGTAAAGGCTTGCGTAAGGGCAGTGTACAACTGCATATTGATTCAAAGAAATAATATTTAAACAAATAATTCATCATGAAAAAGACATTACGTTACAAGACCTACTGGTTAGGTGTTTTCGGATTGTTTTTAGGATTAGGGAACCCCGTTTTAGGGGCTCCCATTTCTGAAGATCGATTACCGCAGGCTAAAAATTATTATGTGGACGCACTCAGTGGCGATGATTCGCATTCCGGTCTATCTGCTCAACAAGCGTGGAAATCATTGAAGAGAGCCTCGCAAGCAACACTCGCTCCAGGCGATAGCCTGTTGCTGCGTCGTGGCACTTGGCATCGCGGACAACTTGAAATCAAAAATGTTTCTGGCAACAAAAATGCCGGTATTGTCATCGGTGCTTATGGGCAAGGCCAACGCCCCATTATTCATGGCGATGGTGCATCTTATGCGGTTGCTGTGAAAAATGCTGAATATATTACCGTGCGCGATTTGGAGCTGACCAATAAAGGTGTAGAGCGCATGGCGCGTCGCGGTGGTTTGCTCATCGAAGCCCGTGATTGCGGCGTGATGCATGGCATACACATCGACTCTCTTTTTATACACGATGTGAATGGTTCGCTCTGCAAGGAGTGTGGCAATGGGGCCGGCATCTACATCAATAATGGAGGTGAAAAAGTGAAGTCAGCTTTTTGTGATTTGTTGATAGAAAACTGTCATCTGTTGCGCACAGAACGTAACGGTATGATTTGGAACTCCGATTATTACGATCGCCGCAAGTGGTTTCCCTCCATGAATACGGTGGTGCGCTACAATCTTTTGGAAGAGATTCCCGGCGATGGCATTGTGCCCATCGGCTGCGATGGCGTGTTGATTGAATACAACCTGATGCGTCGTTCTACGCCCCTTCTGACTCCGCCCGAATCGGCAGCTGGTTTGTGGGCTTGGAGCTGCGATAACATTGTGATTCAATATAATGAAGTGTCTGACATGAAAGCCCCATGGGACGGTCAGGGTTTTGATGCCGACTGGAATAGTCTAAACACCACCATCCGCTATAATTACAGCCACGACAATGAGGGCGGTTTCCTTTTGCTTTGCGATGCAGGCGATCAGCGCGAATATTCGCTCGGCAATCGTGATATTCGGGTGAATTATAATCTGAGCATTGGCGATGGCACACGTACAGCCGAGGTGCGTGGCAAGAAACTCTCACCGCTCATTTGCATGTTTGGTAATACGAGCAACACCATTATCGATCACAATGTTTTCCACATCAACTCCCGCCTCATCACCGAGGGTGATCCTTCGTTTGTAGGGGCAGGCAATTGGTATGGAGAAGCGGACTCTACCGCCTATATTAAAAATGTATTTTACTCGTCTGAGTCTTCCGGCTTCAAGATGGGTGCTTCCACACGCAACTACTTTGAGGATAACTGGTATTTGGGGCAAACCGAGCCTTCTACACTCGATGCCTCTGCCCGTAGAAAGTCCGAAGGCTACGATGCGGTGCTGCACGAAGACCCTACTGGATTCATTCCCTTGCTTCGCTTAACCAAACCTCGGAAGGTATGTGGCGCAGAGATGCGTGTGGTAGATCCTGAGGCGATGAAAGCTTTCTTCGAACGGCTATAATCGTTCTCTTTGACGTGAAGTAATTATTACTGTTTGTATCACTTAAATTTTTTTATTATGCAAAAAACATTATTGACTTGTTTTTGTCTCTTGCTGTCGATAGTCATGCAAGCGGCAACAATCGATGTGAAAGGTGTCGTCACCGATGCGCAAGGGCTTCCTCTGCCAGGCGTCACCGTGGTTGTGAAAAATGAGAATGTAGGAATGACCACCGACCTTGATGGGCGCTTCTCCATTCAAGTAGGACAGGGGAAGACTCTTGTGTTCAGCTACATTGGTTATAGGACTAAGGAAATACAGGTCGCTGATAAAACGCTACTGGATATAGTACTTGAAGAAGACAACAAAATCTTGGACGAAGTTGTGGTAGTGGGCTATGGCGTGCAGAAAAAAAGTGACGTGACAGGCTCCATAGCTTCGGTTAGTGCCAAAGATCTTAAAGGTACTCCCAACGAGGATGTGGGAAAATCCATTCAAGGTAAAGTCTCAGGCGTACAGGTTCTACAACTTTCGGGTGCTCCAGGCACAGAGTCGAACTTCCGTATTCGCGGCTATTCAAGCAACGGTGCTAGCAATCCGCTTTATATCGTAGATGGACTGAGAGTAAGCAGTATAAGTCATATCTCTCCCGAAAACATTGAGAGCATAGAGATATTGAAAGACGCAGCTTCGGCAGCCATTTACGGTGCTCAGGCTGGTAATGGCGTGGTGCTGATCACTACTCGTCAAGGCGAAAAGGGAAAGAGTCGCCTTTTCTACAATGCTCAGCTCTCCATGCAACAGCAGGCCAAGAAGATTAATATGATGGATGCTGAGGAGTATAAGGCTTTTTGGAGTGAAGCCGGCATTAAAGAGTCGGCATTTGGAACTGCTAATACTGATTGGCAAGACGAAATGTTTGGCACGGGTATTCAGCAGAAACACACTGTAGGTTTTGAAGGTGCCAATGATCGTGGTTCGCTCTATCTAGCTCTGAACTATCTCGACAACAATGGTATGTTAGAAGGTGACTATGATACTAACCAAGCCTATGCCGGACAACTCAACGCCACCTATAAAATCAATGACTGGATCAATGTACAGACCCACAATACCATTGAGTCGCGCAAGACCCGCTCTGTATCGCAGAATGCTTATAATTCACTGACTTCGGTAATAGGAGCTTCTTATCTTTATGATCCCACAGTGCCGCTGACTTATGCCAGCGATGATCTTGCCCCAGCCACGATGCTTGCCGGTGAGAATTTGGGTTATACACTACTGCGTGATGAACAAGGACGTCTTTATGGAGCTTCAGAGATGATGAATGCTACCATGAACCCCTTGGCTATGATGCAGCAAGAGCAGGCCACTACTTGGCGCAATTCGGTGAACGGTACGATAGCCTTGAACCTCACTCCGTTGAAGGATCTTACGATCACTTCGCGTTTGGGTTACACGCTCAGTTCTTATACCACCGATACTTATTATGGCTCGTACTGGTGGAATCAGGGTTACAATATGGAGAATGCCAACTTCAATAGTGACTCGGCCAATTCACAATACTATCAGTGGGAAAATTTTGCCAACTATCTTTTTAATATCGGAAAGCAGGAGTTCAGTGTCATGGCGGGTATGCAGTTTGCTCAGTATCATGCGCATAACGTAGGAGGCTATGTAAGTAAACTGGCCAATGATGCTGATAACTATCACAACCTCAATGGTGCAGCCTCTGATGCCACGCATAGTACCTGGGGAGGTCCCACCCATACAGGTAATATCTCCTACTTCGGTCGTTTGTCGTGGAATTACCTCTCGCGTTACCTCTTTCAATTCAATTTCCGAGCCGATGCTTACGATACGACCAAACTCTCTGAAAAGAGCCGTTGGGGATACTTCCCTTCTGTTTCTGCCGGATGGGTGGTGAGCCAAGAGGAATTTATGAAACCTCTCACTCAAAACGGAGCACTCACCTTTTTGAAGTTGCGTGGTTCATGGGGTGTGAACGGTAACATCGATTCGTTGGGTGGTTTTGCCTATGCCTCAACCCTGTGGTTGGGCGGCAACAATTACTCATTCTCTGACAAGCTCATCACAGGCGCTTCGCCCTCGTCACAGTTGGCTAATGCTGATTTGTGCTGGGAACGTTCTACGCAACTTGACTTCGGTTTGGAGGCTCGTTTCTTGCGCGATCGCCTGCAGTTCGGTTTGGATTGGTATCGCAAGGAAACCACCGATATGCTCTCTTCTATTTCGGCTCCGGCGGTGAGTGGTGCCTCTTACCAATATATCAATGCCGGTAAAATTCTGAACCGAGGCCTTGATTTGGAATTGAAGTGGCAAGATCATATAGGCGATTTCAATTACTCTGTAGGTGGTAATATATCGTTCCTCCACAATGAGGTGCTCGAAAGCCCCTATGGCGATGGCCGCTATGCAGGTGGCGGTGGTATGATGACCGAAGCTACCTATTTCGAGGTGGGTTATCCTATCTGGTATCTGCGCACTTATGTGGTTGACCATATTGATCAACTTACTGGTGAACCCATCTATAAGACTGCCGAAGAATTGGGTACAGATGATGGAAAGGCTGAGGTAGGCTCCTATATTCCCGACTTCACCTATGGTCTAAACCTTTCGCTGGGTTGGAAAAACTGGGATCTCAACGTGCAAGGTTATGGAGCTGCTGGTGCACAGACGTTCCTCGCCGTAGCTCGTGTGGAAAGCAACACGCTACTTGGCAACCTGCCCAAGGCGCTTGTAAACGACTATTGGTCATGGACCAACACCGATGGATCACGTCCTTCACCCAAAACATGGGCCAACTCATCATCTATGTACTACTATGGTTCATCTGACCACATGGTGTTCAACTCCTCTTATTTCAAGATCAAGAACATTCAGTTGGGTTACACTTTCCCGCAGAAGTGGATTCGCCCGCTCCATCTCTCAGCGCTTCGCCTCTATGGCTCGCTTGAAAACTTCTTCATCTTCACCAATTATCCAGGCAACGACCCAGAGTCGATGGCCTCTATGGTAAGTGGCGAACGTAACAGCTTGGGTATGTCGGCATGGGGAGGTATAGGAACTGACCGCATACAATACCCTACGATGAAGCAAATCGTATTCGGTCTAAATGTATCTTTTTAAAACTTTGCAGCAATGAAAAAGAAAATATTTATTACGCTACTCACTGCAGGAAGCCTTCTCAGCTCCTGCCAAAAACAGATACTTGATGTAGATCAACTTGACGTTATAAACTTAGAGCAATACTACAGCAATCTGACAGATCCAAAGGCCGAATCGCTGATTGCCAGTGTCTACAAAACAGCTTACGGAGTGACCAACAACAATTGGTACAATATGATGCATGGTTATACCGACGACTGCGTAGGAGGCGGAGGTTTCGCTACCGCCCTCAACTCGTCCAACCATACGTCAAGCTCCTTTTATACCACACTCTATTATCTCAACTATGAGTGTAACCTCATCATTGAAAATATGTCAGAAGATAGTGCGGTGAAGAAACAAGTGATGGGTGAGGCTTACTTTTGGCGTGCTTGGGCTTACTATCAATTGATACGCGGTTGGGGTACTCCGCCCTTGGCCGACCACGTACTCGGTTCAGGTGAGCTGTCTCCGGCCAATGGAACAGCTACTGAATTATGGGGATACGTCGAACAAAGCCTTGAACAGGCATACAACCGCTTGCCTGAAAAAACTGCTTTAGGTGAGCAGCGCTCCATCGGTGGTCGTGTGACCAAGGGATCAGCATTGGCACTGTGGGGAAAAGCGCAGGTTTATCAAAGCAAGTGGGGCGAAGCAGCTGCCACGCTGAAGCAGATCATTGACGGTGGTAAGTATGATCTCTCCCCTGACTTTACTCAACTTTACCACATGGCAGCCGACTTCTCTGACGAATATATGTGGGAGTGGAATTCAGATGACAATGCCTCTGCATCCACCTTCACCAATGAGGGCGATGACCGTGGCATCCGTATGCAGTGGAACAACTCATATGTGGTGGTGCCCGGCGGCATTCAAGAACGAGGAGGCACTAATGGTGAGATGGGCAAAGAATTTTATCAGTTCTTAGTGGATCGTGGTGAGAAAGGTAAACCTCGTCAGATGGGCACCGTATGGAGTTATGAAGACGTGCTGCAACGTTTCGTTGACCTCGGATTGGCTTCTTCACTGGCCGAAGCCCCTTCTGCCTTTTGGAAATCTACGGCCATGATGCCTACCAACGAAGGTTACTTCCGCTCTAAAATGCTTATTTGGCAGGAAGAAGTGTTTGATGGCTGGACCTGGCTCGATGATATGCGCACTAAGAACAATTGGCCGGGTATGCGCTATGCCGATGTACTCTTGCTCTATGCAGAGGCATGTGTCAATGGCGGTGGTAGTACTGCTGATGGTCTAATAGCACTCAATAAGGTACGCACTCGTGCAGGACTATCTATGCTTGGCTCTTATACGATGCAGGATGTGAAAGATGAACGTCGTGCTGAATTCTCTTACGAAGGTGAGCGCTATAACGACCTCATCCGTTGGGGAGACGCTTCTACCGTACTAGGCAGTGGCAATAAGCAGACGCTCAGTTTCTACGGCTACAAGTCAGGAACCACTAACTATGACGTGACCGCTGTAGATAATCCCAATTCTACCGGATTCACTGTAGGCAAGAACGAACTGTTCCCCTTCCCTTATGATGAGTTGGTGCTGAATACGAATCTCAAACAAAATCCCGGTTGGTAACTTTAAAAAGTAAAAACAATGAAACAACTGAAATACTTAATGCTTCCGTTGCTGATGCTGCCTACGCTTTGCGCTTGCAGCGACGATGAAGCAACGACAAAGCCCGTCATCAAGGGCGATACCAAGGAAGTAACCGTAGGTTATGAAGCCGCTTCTACAAGGCTCACTGTCACTGCCACCGAAGGCTATGATATCACCATTGAGCAAGAATATGCTCAGTGGCTCTCTGCCGAAATGCAAACAGACTATTCACTCAATATTACTTGTACTGAGAATACCGAAACGCAGTCGCGCACCGGACGGGTCATTCTCAGAAAAGCCGATGTGATGTGGATTTTTACGGTCAATCAAGCGGGTGCTCCCGGTGAAGAAGAGGGAGAGGTTGAAATCGCTTATGAGGAAATGCAAGTGATTTTCAATATGCATTTCTATTCCATCTCTGCTGCTGAAGCCAAGAAGATTGGAGTGGGACGTAAGTTGATTATTGAGACTACTGAAATGGAGGGCAATGTGGCTTTGTCTGATGCAAATAATGCCGAAATAGCCTCTTTGAATCTTTCTGACGGAGTCGTTTCCATGAACTGGACAGAAGAGATGGCTGCTCTGGCTGTTGAAGGCATGCGTGTGCGCTTGAGTACTGGCACAAACAATATCGTGCGTGTCTATACAACAGCTCCCGATCCGGAGTATTTCATAGACGTACCAAGTGCCACCGAAATGTATGGCATGAACATCTATCAGTTTGCAGCTGGCATTTTTAAAGATCTGCCGGTAGGTACAGTGATTGGTTTCTATTTTACATCGTCTGAGGGTACTCCCACCTTGACAGATGCCAGTAACAATACCCTCTTCACAGACCAACTGTGGGATGGTGCGTTCTGGGTAACGTGGACGCAAGAGATGGCCGATGCCACTGTCGATGGTGCACGCTTGCGCATGAGTACCAATACCAATCCGCTTGTAAAAATCCAATATTGGCCCTAAGCGATGAACGCTCGTACACTCTTTATAGGTTGCCTCACGGGCTTACTCCTTCCCCTTTCCACCTTTGGTCAGGGGGCGGAGGAAGCTCGTGAGCTTCTCATGCAGATGACGTTGCGTGAGAAGGCGGAAATGGTGATTGGTCATCTGTCCGCTATGCAAAAGGTGAATCCCATGAACCCCGATGCGTTACGCGAACTTGACTTTACATATCCCGGTCTGGGTATGCCCATTGGTGGGTGTCCGCGGCTGGGTTTACCTGTTACTATTTGCAGCGATGGTTCCTACGGATTGAAGCGCTACATGCCGATGGCCGATGGGAAATACTATACCACGGTATTTCCCTCTCCCTTCAGCAATGCCTCTACTTGGAATACCCATCTGTTACAGCAACTATCAGCCGCCTACGCCCGCGAGGGACGCGAGGCTGGTGTACAGGTGCTGTTGGGACCGGGTATGAATATCATGCGCGACCCGCTCTGCGGTCGCAATTTTGAATACTACAGTGAAGACCCCCTGCTCACGGGTAGCATGGGAGCCGCAGTGGTCAGTGGCATACAGAGCCAAGGACTGGCAGCGACTCCGAAGCATTTTGCGGCCAATTCGCAAGAGACCGATCGCGTAGTAAACGACTCTCGTGTATCAGAACGCGCTTTGCGAGAAATCTACCTCAAGGGTTTCGAGAGAATGATCCAGCAGGCAGCCCCTGTCTTTGTGATGACCTCTTACAATAAGATCAATGGCCGCTACACTTCAGAAGACCGTCATTTGCTGCAGGATATTGTGCGTGGCGAATGGGGATTCAAAGGCTGTTTCATGACCGATTTTGGCGGTTTGGGTTGGAGCCCTGATCAAATAGCCGCAGGCAACGACTTGGTGATGCCGGGCAGTAGCTACCATGTGCAGAACATTGTGCATGCGGTAGAAACTGGTCAACTCTCTCAGGCAGATCTCGATGCTTGCGTATCAAGACTGATCAGAGCCAACCAATGGATAGCACAAAAGCAGACGAGGGTGCCCGGCGGACAACAAACTGAATCAGACCGTCAACGCTTGGCGCGCGAAGCAGCGACCGAAGGTTTCGTGCTACTCAAAAATGATCAGATGCTCCCCATGGATAGTAAGGACGAAGTAGCCTTTTTCGGTATAGGCTCTTATTACACAGCCATCAGTGGCATCGGATCGGGGCGTATCAATGCAGACTATCGGGTGAATATAGCCGATGGTATGGCCTCGCAGCAGTGCGCTGCTGTGGCCAAGTTCTATCAGTCGCGGCTCAAAGCCTTTCGCGATTCATTACCTCCTCCTTCGGGATTAGCCGCTATTATGGGCTCTGATGATCCTGTTGTTCCGGAATGGTTACCCTCAGTCGAATTGATTGAGCAAAGTGCCAGAGAGACCACGGCGGCTGTTGTCACCATCAAACGCTGTGCCGGTGAGGGATATGATCGTAAGGCTGTGGAGGGCGATTGGCTCCTCACCCAAGAGGAACGATGGCTTCTCAATCGTGTGGCCCAGGCCTTTCATAGCCAAGGAAAGAAGATGACAGTGATTCTCAATGTGGCAGGCCTTGTGGAAATGGCTTCTTGGCGTGATAGGGCCGATGCCATCATGCTTGTCTGGTTGCCCGGACAGGAAGGGGGAAACGCGGTGGCAGATGTTCTTACAGGACGCATATCGCCCTCTGGCCGCCTAACAGCTACATTGCCGCTTCGCTATGAGGACGTTCCAAGTTATGGGCATTTCCCTACAGGAGTAGAGAAAAGTATCGATGTGACCGAGAATGGCTTTCAAGTGGAAAATGTGCAAAACCCCGTAGTAGCAGTCTTTGAAAATGGCAAAAAGCGGCGCCATGATAAGCCAGACAGTCTGCAAGTAGAGAATCTGGATTACACTTGCTTCACAGAAGATGTATTTGTAGGCTACCGCCATTATGACACCCAGCAATCAGATGTAGCCTATCCGTTTGGTTACGGTCTCAGCTACACTACATTTGCCTACGATGTTGAGGGACTAGTAGCTGACCATACGGTGAGTGTCACTGTCACCAATACAGGTCGCTTCGCTGGTAAGGAAGTCGTACAACTCTATATGGTGCCACCTTCCGAATCTATCAAGCGTCCCGCTCACGAACTTGTGGCTTTTGCCAAGACTCATCTTTTACAACCCGGTGAAAGTGAAACGCTCCATCTACAATACGATAGTCGCGACTTATGCTATTATGATGAGAGCAGGGGAGAATGGGTGAAAGAGGATGGCTTACACAGGCTGCAGGTAGCTCAATCATCACGAGACGTGATCAAAACGATTGATATTCCCTGATAAAAATGCCATCTTTATAAGATATCATCCGATGATTCCTTACACAGATTGGTGTAATAATTCTCATATCTCAAGAATCGATGAGTTGTCATCAGCTTGCTGAAAAATGTGGTACCTCCTCCCACAGAACGGAGTTCAACGTTTTGACCTCTCTTTTTATTTTAGTTTGCGCGTGTAAAGAGTAATATTCATTTCGGTGTACTGTTTATTAATACTATTATTTACTAGAAATTATTTTATCTAGTTTGCGGACAAGAATTGTAGGATTTTCAAAAATATTTTCTATTGAGAGTATCTCATTCTTTAACACATCTATAAGTGCAGGATAATCTGCAAAATCTTTATTGGAGACTGAATATTTCTACAATCTGTAATTAGGGTAATAAAGTCTGTAATTAGTCTACAAAGGATGTTTCTTTTTCACTGTAAATTTGCAGTATAAAAATATCAATAAGACATTAATCCATTAGTATAAGAAACTATGAAACGAATATTATTTTTAGCAGCAGTGTTTTTTTCGGTGAATTCCATAGGCATTTCTTTTTTCTGAAACTCCGGGTAATGATGATGACAATAATGATGACGAAAATCCAATGAATAGCAATCTTAAAATAACAGTCGGTTCTGTTTCCTTCAGTGCCGTTTTAGAAGATAATACAACTACGAAGGTTTTCAGAAAGCTACTGCCTATGACTGTGAATATGTCAGAATTAAATGGTGATGAGAAGCGCTATCAGCATTGACCGCTACACTTGGTTCGGGAAGTATAATTGTAACTTTTGAATTGCAAAGAACTAGTTTCCAGAAATAAGTTAAAGACATCTGAGGAATGAAATGAAAAGATATGGAAAGAAGAAATTTTTTAAAGGGTACATTGATAACAATGGGGAGTTTATTATTAGGAGCTAAGGCTATTCATCGTTTTTTGAATGATAAAGAACCGGAGGAAAGTCCGCTTCCCCCGGTAATAGATAGAATACATCAGGGAGATAAGAAAAATGTACTCGTCATAATGAGTGCAGGAACCAGGCTAGGTAATACAGACCGGCTGGCAGATGCTTATATCAAAGGATTGGTAGAACGAGGGCATTCTGTTACAAAAGTTTATCTGGGTAGTATGAAGATAGAAGGTTGTAGGGGCTGTGGAGCGTGTCAGCGTTTTGCCCACCGATGTGCAATCCGGGATAATATGCAGGATATATACCCTTTATTTGCTGAGTGTGACACTGTGGTAATGGCTTCACCTCTGTATTTCTGGACAATAACATCAAAGTTGAAGGCTTTCATTGAAAGGCTCTATGCTATTTCTACTGATGATAAATATCCGCAAAAAGACTTCGTGCTACTAATGACTGCCGGTGATGATAATGATACAACCTTTGAACAACCTAAACGGTATTTCCATCTTCTAAACCAGGCTTTAGGCTGGAATGAAGTCAGTGTATATTGTGCTGGCGGTTGTACCGGCTGCGAAGAACTGGCACGGCAGATAGGCAAGGAGCATCTTGAAAATGCTTATCAAATGGGATTGAATTTATGAAAAACATAAACGCATACTAATATTTGAATCGGTTATGTTGGTATAATCTTTGAGAAAATAATCGCTGCAAGCAGTGAAACACACTTCAAAAGTTGTATGCAAAACTTTTGAGGTGCGCTTCATTGGACTGTTTCTTTTTAAGCGCCAATCCTTCCGGTAGTATCTCAATAGGCAAGATTGCTATTGTCGTAATCAAAGTGTTTCTAACAGTTTGATCAGTTTTTTAGCATGTTCTACAGATTTTACCTTTTGTTGTTCTATCAATTCCGGGGTTGTACGCGTGCCGTAACTTACGCCACCAGTATAGATATATCCCGCAAATTCCATTTGGCAAAGATTACATGTGGCTTTGTAGCAAGGTAAGAACTCTTCAATCGTATACCCCATTGCCCCTTTGTGAGAATACATTTCTTGCGGGGCACCGGTGGTAAATGAGAGTATCATCTTTTTGCCTTTCAGTTTGTTGCCGGTACTGCCATGAGAGAAGCCGTGCCGGAATGTTTCTTCCATCCAGCGTTCCAGTATGGAGGGTGCGCTGTACCAGAAGATTGGAAATTGCAACACGATAATGTCGGCTTTCAGCAGGCGTTGTTGCTCTGCGTCAACATCAATTTTAAAGTCGGGATAAAGGGTATCAAGCTTTACAATTTCGGTTTCGGGAAGGTATTGCCCGATTGTATCAAGAATCGTTTTGTTAGCTACCGAAGTAGCAAGGTCTGTATGACCGGATATTACAAGTACTTTTTTCATGCTTCAATAGATCATTTAAAATATTCTATACTTCAATTTGTAACCTTAATCTTTTTCTGATGCAAAGATACGGCAGTTGACTGTATATGTAATTAGATACATTACGGATTAAAATACCATTTTTACAGATTTTTATTTAGACGTTCAAATGGCTGATGCTTACTAAAAAGAATGTTGATTCACAGAGAAAAAAGGGTAATTCATCTATTTTAGTTTCTATTATTTTTTCAAATTTATATATTTGCAATAAGCAAACAGGCAATATCATCATCAAAAGCAGGGATATAAAAAATTATTTGGAATAGCTTTTTATAGAAACTGATTATGAAGAAAATTAGTCTTATAACAGGATTAGCATCCGTGTTTTTGTGCCTTCTTTTCATGGGGCTCCGGGATATAGGTCGTTATCCGGAGAAAATATGGCTTCATCGTTGCAATTCTTTGGAAAAATTGTACGAGAAACAGAGTCGATATCCGAATGTAGAGGTTGATCTCGTCTTTCGGAAAGACCGTGTATTTGATGTAACGCATGATGTAGATACAAGTTTTAATCTGAGTTTGGGTTCCTATTTTTCTTATATGAAAGATCATGAAGGAAAAATGTGGCTGGATATAAAGAACCTGACCGCTGGAAATAAATATGTAGCACTAGAGAGAATGAATGAGATGACGGAATATTTCCAGATTGCAAAAGACCGTTTGATTATAGAAGGCAAAGATTGGAAAGCTTTGGAAGCTTTCACTCAAGACGGTTATTATACTTCGTATTATGTGACTTATGATGAACCGGATGATTTGAGTGAAGAAGAAGTGGATGATTGCATCGAAGAATTACAGGAAATTGCGGATAAAGAGGTGGTTAGCGCTCTCTCATTTCCGGGATATTGGTATACTGAGATAAAAGAAGGTTTGAACCGTTCCATAGATTTACTGACCTGGAAACACAGGAGTAGTCAGTTGCAGTTCTTGTTGTCTTCTGTCGGACGTGAGATGTTGGCCGATCCACAACTGAAAGTAGTATTGGTAAAAGAAAAAGGGCGGTTTCATAGATGATCATTCGGATACTGACTTGCTCTGAGAGAAGCAATCGTTTTTCAGCTTCGCGATGAAACAATCGACAAGGAAAACTGTTTATTTAGTATGATTCTAAATTAAAAAATGAATATATTATGAGTAAAACAGTTGATTTGTTGGGACAACAGGCAGAATATTACCTGAACCATACGTGTAAGACAATAGATAAGAAATTAATTCATGTTCCTGGACTTGATGTGATTGATAAAATCTGGGTGGACTCCGACAGAAATGTACGTACCCTTAATAGCTTGCAAGCTTTGTACGGACATGGACGCCTTGCGAATACCGGGTATGTATCCATTCTGCCGGTCGACCAGGATATAGAACATACAGCCGGAGCATCATTCGCTCCTAATCCGATCTATTTTGATCCTGAAAATATAGTGAAACTGGCAATCGAAGGAGGTTGTAATGCAGTTGCGTCCACATTTGGCATATTAGGGGCTGTTGCCCGTAAATATGCCCATAAGATACCTTTCGTTGTAAAACTGAACCATAATGAACTGCTTACTTATCCAAACTCTTACGATCAGGTGATGTTTGGAACCGTAAAAGAAGCATGGAATATGGGTGCGGTAGCTGTTGGCGCTACTATCTATTTCGGTTCGGAGCAAAGTCGTCGTCAGATTATTGAGATATCACAAGCTTTTGAATATGCTCATGAGTTAGGTATGGCAACTATTCTCTGGTGTTATCTCAGAAATAATGATTTTAAGAAGGACGGCACAGATTACCATGCGGCAGCCGACCTTACCGGACAGGCCAACCACATCGGAGTGACCATCAAGGCTGATATTGTAAAGCAAAAACTTCCGTCCAATAATGGCGGATTCACAGCTATTCACTTTGGTAAAACGGATGAAAGAATGTATTCTGAACTCGCAACTTCACATCCTATCGACCTTTGCCGTTACCAGGTTGCTAATGGCTATATGGGGCGTGTCGGTTTGATTAATTCCGGTGGTGAATCTCATGGAGAATCGGATTTGCGTGATGCTGTTGTTACGGCGGTTATCAATAAGCGTGCCGGTGGAATGGGGTTGATCAGCGGCCGGAAAGCATTCCAAAAACCAATGGAAGAGGGCGTTCAATTATTGAATACCATTCAGGATGTTTATTTGGATTCTTCAATAACGATTGCATAAAGTATTTAATCAGTATAGAAGATAAAAGTCTTCTATACTGATTATTTAAATGTAAAAGTGAACTTTTGAACTGTCATCAGAACCGGAGTTTATCTCCAGTTAACCTTGAGTATATTTTCCATCCATGGGAACCGTACAAGTTTGTATGACCAGGGAATGCTATCCAATAATATATCGTATGCACGTTCCTCTACAGTTAGAGTACATTCCCATTCAGTTTTTTCTATAAAACCCGCTCTATTCAAAAATGATTCTTGGAGGGCTCTGATTGAAGTGTTCCTCATTTTTGACCAGTTTGTCTTTGCTGTTTCCAATAGAGAATCTATTGTGTTAAGTTCATCTTGATTTAGTTCCACTCTTTTGGGGAGTGGCTCGTTGGAGGGATAATTTATTAACAAACGGTTGAGGAACAGATCTTTTTCATCATACTCCCTGTCTTCATTTGCTATAAGGCGTTGTAAAATGAATATAGCTCGTACTTTTGATTCGTTACTATTGAAACTCCTGCGATCTTGGCTTAACATATTAAGCCTCATAAAAAGCATTGGTAGAAAAGGGGAGAGAATGGCCAATCCTGCATTGGGTATAGGTATATGTTTCAAATCTCCATATTGTTCTGTACCAAAATGAGGAGTAGGCTCAGGGTTAGGAGTAGGAATTGGAGTATGAGTTGGTTCTGAAGTAGCGAAGCCATACACACACATATCGGGAGCTATTGCATTCTTATTTACTTTTACATTGCCACAAGTTCCTTCATCCCCCGGGCCAATATCCCAGTTTCCTTTGTCGCGTTTGGCTATGATTTTTCCTCCTAAAATAATTATGTTTCCACATTTACTTTTTCGACCTGCGTATTGACCGGCACCTCCTATTCCAGCAGATCCCGCACGCCAGGAAGTCTCGTGCTGATAACCCGCATAGGCTTCTATAGTTCCACTTTCGATAATAATGTCGCCACATTCGGTAGCATATCCGCATCCTATACCGGCTGCACCTTCTCCACCGTATGCAATTAATTTTCCATTGCCTTTAATGTTTAAAACAGATTGCTTTCTCAACTGAATTGCAGCCATTTCACGACCACTGTGCAGTATGTTGTTTCCTTCAAGAATTACCGTGATATGGCAGTTTTCCGCAATATGAAATGCAACACCCATGTCTCCCAGATCACATAAGTTGACATCTTGCAGAAATATTGTTGCACGTACTCCGGCAGATACTGTTATTCCATGTCTTGAATTGGTACCTGTGATAGTGTACACTCCATCTTGGGAGACGTGGAAAGTATCCGATTCCCTACTCATGTCTATTTTTTCATTTTTCATAAGAATAAAAATTAATATTAATATTGTATTTATTGATTATCATATATTGATTTTCAGCCTGCTTTTAATTGTTTCTGCCTTGAGTGACCGTTAGTGCTTCATAACGATTATCCGGCAGTTTATATTATTTGTAATTTGAAGAGAAACTGCAAATGAACACAGGCAAAAATAGTAGGAAGCGGGGAAATCTAAATACTAAAATCAGTAAACTAAAATAATAATTATAAGTGCTTGAAATACAGTGGAACAGCTTGGAGTTAATCTTCCTGTTTTTACGATTTCAGCCTTTTTTTGATGATATGAAGTGTGTGCTAAACAGGATTCAGCCCATGTGTTTTGCGGTAAAAGCTTCAATAGTGATTAGAAAGCAAACAGGGGACCATTTGTTTTTACCCTGCGTGTGTTGTATTTTCCAATAAGCTTTATTGGGTGTTGACCTTGGCTAACGGACCTGTCAACCAAGGTTAATCGGCTCGTTAACCAAGGTTGATAGGCCTGTTAACCTTGGTCAACACCCGACTATTCCTAAGGATAAAGAGATATATCTCTGGTTCTCAGTAGAATAATACCTAATATAAAATGAATAAATGCCTCGTCCTGATATGGGTTGACTGCGAAAGTGAGAGTAAGCCACTTACCCTCACACTGGATTTTTTACTACCACCACACTTAATATCCTAGCTATCAACGATTCACATTAAAAGTGAGGGTAGTGAGAGTAACTTGAACCAACTTTTTATTGAACGCGCTGCATTCAACTTTTAAGTGAGACATCTTCTTCTCCATTCCGAGGGAGAGTAACCATATCGGTTTTTAAAAGCTTTGTGAAATGCAGAAGGGCTGTTGAAACCTGTATTATAACAGATGTCTTCTATTTCTGCATTCGAGTCTCTTAGAAGCATTTCTGCTTGTTCGATGCGAAGTGACGTAAGGTATTGAAGAAAACTACATCCATATTCTTGATTGAAATATCTATTTAAATAGGTGGAATTAACGGCTACTCTTTGAGCAAACTGCTCCAATTTTATTTTTTGATCATAGATGAATTCCGGTGTTTGTAATAGTTGGTTTATTTCATCGATCTTTTGAGGAGTCAAGTATACTTTGGAGTTCCTCTTGTCATTTATGAGCACCTCTTTTTCTACGACATCTTTTTCTGATTTGCTTTCTAGTTGTTGATTTAGGGTATTCACTGGGAACGGGGACAATGTTTCCCGATAAATACGTAACTTGAGCTTTTGTTTTATGAATTGGTGTAAGAGAGAATTATAAAAGATATATCCACTTAATGCGCCAATACAAAGGTTGTATAAAAGATTGCAGATGTATGAAGAAGTGAACATATTCAATAAGAACATGAAGAAGAACCCTGATATTAGGATGCTTTTTCTTTGAATATCGGAAGCTGATTTTAGGAATATACAGTCTGTTTCATTCATATTTCGCAAGAGTAATACGTAAATGAAAGTCTGTATGATCCCTGTTATTATACACGTTAAACGGAAAAGTGTCCACCAAGCCGGGAACGATGATAGAATTTCAGCCCAACTGTAAGTTAAGCGATCTGCCACCGGACTTAAAACTGACATCAATATGTAACAACACGATAAGACCATCGAAGGTAACATATGTTTCCACCATTGTGACTTAAGGGGAAATATTCCGGTAATACGGAAGCGGATAAAGAAATAGAGTAAAGGCGGGAGGAAAGTCAGTCCCCAACAGTATAGGGTGGGTAAGAGGGATGTTCTTTGAAGCAGGAAGAAATTTTCGTATAATGTGCTATACGACGTTAACCCCCAGTATATTAGTAGGATTGGCGCTAATAATATGACCAAATCCTTTTTATGCTTGTTTCTCCAAATCAGAGAGATAGAAGCAAGACCTAGTACAGCCCAAGTCAGCAGAAAAGTACAAATAAGTAATGTCTTTAATATGAAAAATGGCATGATATTGTTGTTCTGTTGCTTGCAAATGTACACACAAAAGTCCGAAAAGAGTGATTTTATTCTGCATTTTTTTAAAGTTTGGTAATGAAATGTTGGTAGAAAATTGTTTCCTTTGCCCCCCTAATCTGAGGGTTACTATATAACGCTCGTTAGGTATGTAAATTACCATCTTGGGTTGTACAAATGAATAATTGTTACAGGGGTTATATATTAATTGCTTTTTGGGTTTGTTCGCTGGCGGTATATGGACAGACTGAAATGCAGGCTATAGATACTCTTCGCAACATCCGGTTACAGGAGGTGATTGTTACTGCTACTCAATCAGATGCTCCGGGAACCCGTTCTGTCATTGGGCAGGATGCTATTCGTCATATACAGGCTACTGACCTTTCTGTCTTATCTCAATTACTACCCGGTGTTCTTGTACGCAATCCGGATCTGAATGCTCCGGCCGCCTTTACCATCCGCAGTGCAACTTATGAAAATACGACTAATGCTTTAGGGACAGCCATAGTGGTGGATGGACTCCGCATGAATAATAATGCCAATATGCAGCAAATGGGACTTGAAGGTAGGGGAAGCCTCTTTAATAGCACGGTGTTATCCGGTTTCGATGTGCGTTCCTTGTCTCCATCTTCTGTGGAGTCGGTCGAGGTGATACGTGGTGTTCCTTCGGCACGTTATGGAGATGCGACCAGTGGTGTTGTTCTGGTTAAGTCGAAAGCCGGAATACAACCTTTTACTATCGGCATTCGTCTGACAGCTACGGAGAAACTTGCTTCTGTGGGGAAGGGTATTGCGATCAGTAATAATGGGGGAACTCTCTATTTAGGAGCAGATTATGCACTTTCCAATCAATCGCCTCAAGTCTTTGAAGAATCTTATCAAAGATTTGGAATCCAAGCGGCTTATGCGAAGGATTTCCGGTCGGCTACTTTGCGTCTTAATATGCGTGGTTATTGGATGAAGGACAATGATAAAAGAGGGCAGAATACGGTGGATGGTGAATTTCGGAAATACCAGGATCAAAACATATCCTTTTCTGCTAACGGACAGTGGAAATTGAATCGTTCCTGGATTTCCAATCTTGAATATCAGCTAGGGTTTACGTATGGGAGCCAGAAGAATGAATCCAGTACATATTATTCGGGAACACAGCAAGTCACTACCTATACCGCGCAGGCAGGTGAACATGTCGGAGTGTTCTTGCCTCCCCATTATTTCTCTCAGTTATCCGTTGACGGCAAGCCATTGAGCGGAGATGTATCGTTGACTGCCAATCACAGAAAAACGATGGGTGAGAGCATCAGTAACCATTTTCAACTGGGGCTTCATGCTGAGGTGGAAGGGAATCGTGGAAAAGGAATCAGTTTCGATCCTCTTCGTCCTCCCTTGGAAATGCTCAGAGTGCGGACAAGGTCTTATCGGGATATACCTTTATTATATAAGTATTCTGCTTTTGCTGAAAATCACTTTATTCTCCGTTATGGGAAGATGCGGACCGAAGTGCAGGCGGGAGTACGTTTTACTCAGTTGCCGACTCAGCGTATACAACGGAACTCTTCTGTTGATCCGCGTATCAATCTTTCCCAGATATTTATTGATAGGACGGATGATGTTTTTCTAAGTCGTTTCAGTGTACGTCTGGGGTGGGGAGTGATGCATAAGATGCCTGTACTTGCTTATTTGTATCCCGATAAATCGTATACGGATATGAATTGCTTTACGTACAATGATGCTGAGAATAATCAGCGTCTGACCGTCATGCATACATTTGTAACTGACCGTAATTTTAACTCCGACTTGCGTTTGCCTGTTAATCAGAAGTTTGAAATAGGGGTGAATTTCCGGATAGGAGGTGTTACTGCGGATGTGGTATGGTTTAAGGAACATCTCAAAAATGGTTATTGCACCTCCCAACTTGCCGAACCTTTTTCCTATCGCCGCTATTCCCCTTTGATCAGTAAAGGAGAACAACCGGAATTGACGGATGAGGGTGTCATGAATGATGGTGAACTTCTTCCATATACTTTGAATACTACGTTTGCTACCTATTTATCACCCCAGAATGGTATAGAACAGGAGAAACAAGGTGTTGAGTATACCATTGGTCCGATTCATTCAAAGACGCTGCGTTCTTCATTTTACATAAGTGGCGGATATCTGGATGTATGTGAAAAGAATACGGCACTTTCTGCCTTGCATCCCCAGATAGAAGTGAATGGAAAAGCTTACCCTTATGTAGGTATTTATGAAACAGGGCCTTCTGTTGCGAATACTCAAATCTGGCAACAATTGAATAGCCGGTTTCAGTGTGTTACTCAAATTCCCAGAATCGGTTTGATCACAAGCCTAACGCTTCAGGCTGTGTGGATGGATAAACAACAGCGGGGAATGGAGAGCCGGTTTAATAACCCTGTGTACACGGACAGTAATAATCAGAAGTGCCTGAATCCGGTTTATTATATAGACGGAGAGGGAAACCAACATCCTTTCACGTCGGATATGGCGACGGATGAACGTTTTGCTGACTTAGTGATCAAGGCGAATACAACTACCGCTTTTCTGAAGGACTCGTATAAACCTTATTTCTTATTGAATCTTCGGGTTACTAAAGAGATCGGACGTCATGTTTCGGTTGCTTTTTGTGCTAATAACCTGCTGCAATCCAATCCGAAACGATACAGGCGGAGCATACAGAAATATGCAGTTGTGAATCCGGATTTATATTATGGTGCGGAAATTAGTATCCGTTTTTAAAGTTAGTATTGGTATTAAATTTTAGATATTGAAAGAGCATGAAATATTATGTATTGTTTTTCTTTGTGTTATTCCTATGTGCTTGTACCGGGGATGAGAATAGTTCCTCATGCTCTGTGAGTGTCCAACTACTTTCTCCTACGGATGAAGTGACCTTGCCTTTTGAAGAGATGGAGGTGGTATTGACAAATAAGGATCAAGGTACGGTTTATACCTCTTCATGTGCTTCTGATGGAGTAGCTTTGTTTAATGTGGAATATGGATATTATACGGTTGCCATACATTATCAATCTGCTTCCGGAATTATTTTCAGTGGAAGATTGGAATCTTTGTCGTTATTGCCCGAACAGGGTGAAGAAGTGATGAAAGTTCAGTTGCAACTGGCGCGCTCTAAAATAAATGCATTGGTCATTAAAGAGATTTATTATGTGGGCTGTAAAGGAGAGTTGGGAGCAGATTATCAGGCAGACCAATATGTTACACTCTATAATAACTCTGATGAGACTGTATATCTGGATGGATTGTGTCTGGCTTTGGTGGATCCGATGCCGGGTATTGTGTCTCCCTGGGTGAAATATACGGATATGAAACGGATTCCCGTTGCTGATATGACCTGGCAATTTCCGGGTAGCGGTAAGGAGTATCCTTTATTGCCCGGAGCAGAAACTACCATTGCAACGAATGCTGTAGATCATACCGGAGGTGAATATCAGCATGCTAATTCAGTTGATTTATCTAAAGTTGACTGGGGATTCTGGCATGTAAGTTTGAGCAAACAGAACATAGCACCCGGTGTGAAACCATTGAACCTGCTTTTAAATCTTAACTCGACTGCATGGATGTATTCATTTCCGGTGGTTGGACCCACATTCATGATATTTGGATTTGAAGGTATTAGTGCAGAGGAATATGTAAATAATCCATTGAACAGGGAAAACAGGCCCCAAGCTTCTAATAAGACTAAATTCTATTTGATGATTCCGAAAGAGTGGGTGATTGATTGTGTGGAGTGCGTGGAAAATGAAGCCAATCTTGCCAATAAGCGTGTGCCTGATGAACTGAACCATGGACCTGTGTATATTCCGGAAGGAGATTATTCCGGGAAATCGTTGATACGTAAAAGTGCAGCATCAACCAACGGGCGTTTCATTTATCAGGATACGAACAATGCGGCGGAGGACTTTATCGTATCCGAACCGTCTTTGAAAAAATAAGCAAGCAACTATGCGGAGTACATTATTTATTTTATGGCTTCTGTCGGCGATTCCCGTATATGCGCAGTCTGATTCATTGCATATCTATTCTATGCAAGGGGTTTATCAGCAGAATAATTGGCTGACAGGAGCTAATCCGGTAGGAATGTCATTCAACTGTTTCCGCTCGTTCTCTGTGGCGGAAGTGGGGTATAGGTTTGAAGATGGAAACTTTGGTAATGTCAGTTTGCCCGCTTCATCCAATAAGTATGCGGTGTTTGGTGAATCTTACCAGACTATAGGTAATGTCTCTTTATATGGAAAAATAGGATATGTGAATAATCGGAAGCAAGAGGTGAACTGGAATGGGATGACCGGTGACTGCTGGCGTGGAATAAATCTTTGTGACTCAGTGAGTGGCAATCAACGTTCGGAACAATATCAACTGTCCGGTGCATTTTCATTACCCGTTTCTTCGCATTGGCTGATGGGTTCGAGGTTCGATTATTTAGTTGACCTGAATGCCAAGGATACAGATCCTCGGAATGAAAACCAGTGGATGGAGTGGAAAATAACTCCCGGAGTTGGTTATGAGTGTGGAAGTCATCGTTTGGGTGCTTCCATATTTTATGGCAATCGTAAAGAAACGGTGGACTATCAGAATATAGGTACTCATACGACATATCCTTTCTTTGTTTCTTATCCGTTAGGGTACTTTAAAACTTTGCCTAAAGGAGAAAATATAAAATGGTATTATTCTGCACAGGAGTTCGGAGGATTCTTACAAGAAGAGGGAGTTTATGGACGCTTCCGGCTATTTCAACAGATAGGAGGGAATCTTGTCAGACAAAATATAGTAAGTGACCGTATACAAAACAAGAAAGAAGGTGAGACAGATGGCTGGAAACTGGATTATAAAGGTATAGGTTCATTAGTTTCTCCATTGAATCGCCATGAATGGAGTTGGAAAGTTTTGTTTGACAAGTCGGATAGTTATGATCTTTTGCAGCAGCAGGAAGAGAACATGGGTACATGGCATTCTTCGGGGAAGGTTCTCCGTTCTACTTCCCGTATTAATGAATATGGGTTGACTTATGGTTACTATCGACTTTATAATGAGTGGAATAGTCGTTATTCTATCGTTTCGGGAATTGACTTTAAGCAGACAAAAAATCAATTGCTTTTTTATCCGGCTGAATATATGCAAACTGTACGCCGTTTTATTGCATATTCTACATTTACTCGGAATTTCTTATTATCTAATGCCCGAATTGATTTAGCTATTGGGGCAGAGTACGGTAAAGGAGGTGGAACTATGATAGCTGAAAAAAAGTTGCAATCAGGACAGAATACGCCCGCAATCAAATTATGGCAGAATATGGATCGGTTGGGGCAGGAGTACAATTACTTAACAGAGCCCAGATGGGCATTGCATTTATCTCTAACTTATACTCATACCGTTTCTTTTACTTGGTTTGCCCGATTGACGATGGGGTATGAAAATGCTTCTAAAAATCTTTTTAATTCAAATAAGGAAAATATTTCTGTACAAATAGGATTGTTTTTCTAAATAGATTCCGTAGTTTTGAAGCGACTAACTAAAAAACAATAGAGTTATGGAAAAAAAAGAAATTTTGGATAATCAGAAATCAGATCCGAGACCTGTTGGTAGATGGATTATTTACATTGACAAGTGTACGGGATGTGGCGAGTGTGTGGATGCATGCAGTTTAGGACTTCTTTATATAGAAGACGAAAAAGTACAAATGAAAGAAGAAAGATACTGTAGTGAGTGTGAAGATTGTGCCCGGGTCTGTGCATTTAGAGCAATAACCTTTAGATAAGTTAAATCAAGTGAAGAGGTTCTATCTATTTCTTTTTCTGTTTTTATTCAGTGCTTGTTCAAGTCTTGGTGATAAAAGTATTTTGGATGAAGAATTGTCAAAAATGCCGATACTATCAGCTTCTTTTGATTCTTTATTATCTGAAGTCAGAGATATGCCTGCTCGGAAAAAGATAGCATATATGATTAAAATAGCACATAGGAACGAAAAAGAAATAGATGGAGTAAAAAAGCAAGAACAACTTTTAATGGAAGTTTTACCTTTAAGCTCTGGCAGAAAAAGAAAAGAAGTTCTAATTCAATTGGTGACAATTTGTAGTAAATTGGATAGATTTGGAATTTCTGGTGCTTATCTTAAGGGCCTTAAATGGATAGAAATGTTAGAAACCAATCACTCACTTTCACAAGAGGAAGAATGGCAAGTGAATGAAATGAAAGCATTATTGCTTAATGAACGGGGAAACCAAGATGAATTTCTTCCTATTTGGTATAAATTATTAAAGCAGTATCGTGAGGCTGATAAACCGGAAGAGGTGGGTAAGTGTCTTCTAACTATAGCGAGTCATTTTGTAATGTTGGAAGATTATGATAATGCTTTGCCATTATATAAAGAGGCTTATCAGTTAGCTGTGGAGCATGAATTTGTAGATTTACAGAAATCTTCAGGCATAATGTTGGTAAAATATTTATGTGGGGCGGGGGATTACTCAAAATCATTGGAATATTATAATAAAATTAATCCGGAAATAGCGCTTGTTCCTTCGATGCAGAATGAAGTTGTAAAAAGCTATATGGAACTTAATAAACCTGATAGTGCGCGTATTTATTTAGCTGAAAGGTTATTATTAGAGGGAGGGGATAAGATTTTTTTAAATTGTATGATGGCTGAAACCTATATTCCAGAAGGGCAAGAAGATTCAGCTTTTATATTTTTGGATAGGGCTATGGAATCTTATAAAGAAAAAAAGAAGTACTATCAAGGAAAAGATAGAGAGGTCGTTTTACCTAGCTATTTCCTGTCTACTTGTTATTTGTTTGCTGATTTATTATGGAAAAAAGGTAAAGTTCAACAAGCAAATCAATATTATACATTTGTAGAACCTCTAATGAAAGAGGTTGTTAGAACTCCCATTCAGATGGAGTTTCAAATAAAAGCCCTCACCAATTTTAGTTCTTTCTGTCGTGAAACTAAACAATATGAAAAAGCTTTGAGTTTATTAGCTCGACGAGATTCGGTTCTGCAAACGTATTTGGAATTTAAAGTGAAGAACGATAAAAAGAATTATGCAGAGCGTTTAAAGATTCAGGAATTGAAACATGAACTTAATGAGAGTGAAGATGTAAATAGAATAAATACACATGTGGCTGCAATCTGTATTTTTCTATTAGTGATTTCTGTAGCAGCTACATTCAAGTCCATATCTATGTACCGCAAGTTGAAGAAACAAGGTGCCGTAAATTATAGACTTCAAGGAATGATTAAGAAATGCGATGAAGGAGATGTGCCTGAATCACATTCTGCATCTATGGATCAATATGAACTTTTATTTTGGCAAGCCTTACATAAAGTTCGTGATGAACAATACTTCCTTAAAAGTGACCTTACGATAGAGACATTGGCTGATGTACTGAATACGAATCGTTCTTATTTATCGGTTAGCATCAATAGATTCTGTGATAAAGGCTTCAGTGTTTGGCTGAATAATTTCCGTATTCAACATGCTGAACAACTGATGAGAGAAAATCCTTCAATTGCCCTTAAAGATTTGCCGGAGCAGTGTGGTTATGCAACCACTGGTACTTTTGTTCGGAACTTTAAGCGGTGTCATAACATGAGTCCAAGTGAATTTATGAATAAACTTCTCATTGAACAAACACTTCCTAAAGTAGAGAAGACTTTTCAGTAAATTGATTATCTTTGAGCACACTAAATGATTCATAACTTAATTATCCTATATCAATGAAAACAACGATTTTATTACCGGTAATCAGTCTTTTCTTATTCCTTGCATCTTGTACGAATCCCAATGATAAGAAAGTAAATGATCAAACTTCCGAATCCTCCGAAAGTGGTGTAACCTCTACTGATTGGCGATCTCGTTACGATAAACTTGAAGCCTCCGATTTGCCCGACAATGTGATTCAACTGATTGGTAAAGAGTGGATGCTTGTAACGGCAGGTGATGAAAGTTCCTATAATACAATGACTGCCAGTTGGGGTGGTATGGGATACATTTGGGAACGTCCTTCTACCTTTATTTTTATACGCGATACCCGCTATACTTACCAATTCCTCCAACAGCATGAGAGTTTCACCCTCAGCTTCTTTAATGAAAAATATCGCAATGCCCTGCGTATATGCGGTACAATGTCAGGAAGGAATACGGATAAGGTGAAAGAGGCCGGACTTACTCCTCTGGAAACTCCTTCAGGATTAATGAGCTTTGAAGAAGCACGAATGATTATTGAGTGCAAGAAGATGTTTATTCAGGAGTTGGACTATGCCAACCTGACCGAACCTTATAAATCAAAAATCATGGAAGAAGCTTATAAAAACGAACTTTCCAAACATCAAATGTTTATCTCAGAAATCGTCAATATTTGGATTAAGAAATAATATTCAACGAAATTTTGGTCAATTATTCCTTTTCATTGGTAAAAGACCAAAGTGTTTTTGACCAATTCTTGGAATTCATAGTCTTTTCTGTATATTTGCGCCCGCATTTTCTTAAGTATCACTTATATATAATTGTCCCTATAATCAGAATTTACTAAACTAGGTAGAGTTTATGGAGAAAATAAACGCAGTAATTACAGGAGTCGGAGGATATGTACCCGATTATATCCTGACCAATGATGAGATTTCCAAAATGGTCGATACCACCGATGAATGGATTATGGGACGTATAGGCATAAAGGAAAGACGTATTTTGCATGAAGAGGGACTGGGAACTTCGTATATGGCTCGCAAAGCTGCCAAACAGTTAATTCAACGTACGAATTCTCAACCGGATGAAATTGATCTGGTGATTGTTGCTACTACCACTCCTGACTATCGTTTACCTTCTACAGCCTCCATTCTGTGTGAGCGACTGGGATTAAAACGTGCTTTTGCTTTCGATGTGCAGGCGGTTTGCAGCGGTTTCCTGTATGCACTGGAGACGGGAGCAAACTTTATTCGCTCGGGAAACTACAAGAAGATTATCGTGGTAGGGGCTGAGAAAATGTCTTCAATCATAGATTATACGGATCGTGCCACTTGTCCCATTTTCGGTGATGGTGCGGCAGCCTTCATGCTGGAACCTACTACGGAAGATTTGGGTGTAATGGATTCAGTGCTGAGAACAGATGGTAAGGGACTGCCTTTCCTACATATTAAAGCAGGTGGCTCTGTATGTACTCCTTCGTATTATACGCTGGATAATCACATGCATTACATTTATCAGGAAGGGCGTACGGTTTTCAAATACGCTGTGGCCAATATGGCTAATGCTTGTGAAGCTGTCATTGAAAGAAACCATTTAAGTAAAGACGATATTGACTGGGTGATTCCTCACCAGGCCAACCAACGCATTATCACTGCTGTAACGCAACGCTTGGAGATTCCAACCGAGAAAGTGATGGTTAATATAGAGCGTTATGGTAATACGAGTGCCGCCACACTTCCGCTTTGTATCTGGGATTTTGAAGATAAGCTAAAGAAAGGCGATAACCTCATCTTTACAGCATTTGGGGCAGGGTTTGCCTGGGGTGCTATTTATGTAAAGTGGGGATATGACGGAAAAAAGGAATAGTAGCCTGGGTTACTATTCCCTATAACTTTTCTTATTATAACAACCCGGATATACAAATAGTTTATCTCATCACCTTTTGCCAAACCTTCATTCTATTTCTTTTTTTGAGTATCATATATATTGAAGTTATTATAAAATATTATCTTTGTGGGGAATCATTGCATGACAACACATTGTTAACCATACAATAACTTAAAAAACAACCAACGTATGAATCATGAACTATCGATGAGTGCCAACCAACTGGTGGCTGCTCTTCAAAAACCGGCTTCCGAATTTACGAAAGCAGACATTATTTCTTATATCAAGGAGAACGATATCCGCATGGTGAACTTCATGTATCCCGCAGCAGACGGGCGACTGAAAACATTGAATTTTGTCATTAACGACGCTGCTTACCTTGATGCCATACTGACTTGTGGTGAACGTGTAGACGGATCAAGCCTTTTCCCATTTATCGAAGCGGGCAGTAGCGACTTGTATGTAGTACCGCGTTTTTGTACAGCCTTTATCGATCCTTTTGCTGAAACCACAACACTTTCCATGCTTTGCTCTTACTTCAATAAAGATGGCGAACTTCTGGAAAGCTCACCGGAATATACGTTGCGTAAAGCTTGCAAAGCCTTTACTGATGTAACCGGAATGGAATTCCAGGCTATGGGCGAATTGGAATATTATGTGATATCAGAAGATAGTGGACTGTTCCCTGCTACTGACCAGCGTGGCTATCATGAATCTGCTCCTTATGCCAAGTTCAATGATTTCCGTACCGACTGTATGCTGCATATTGCAAAGGCGGGCGGACAGATCAAATACGGGCATTCTGAAGTAGGTAACTTCACGCTTGACGGTAAAATCTATGAGCAAAATGAAATTGAATTCTTACCGGTACGTGCCGACCTGGCTGCCGATCAGTTGATGATTGCGAAATGGGTTATCCGTAATCTGGCTTATCAATATGGATATGACATTACGTTTGCTCCGAAAATTACAGCCGGAAAGGCCGGTTCAGGATTGCATATCCATATGCGTATTATGAAAGACGGTCAAAACCAGATGTTGAAAGACGGTGTACTTTCTGAAACTGCCCGTAAGGCTATTGCGGGAATGATGGAGCTTGCACCTTCCATTACAGCTTTCGGTAATACGAATCCTACCTCTTATTTCCGTTTGGTGCCGCATCAGGAAGCTCCGACAAATATTTGCTGGGGTGACCGTAACCGTTCCGTATTGGTACGTGTTCCGCTTGGATGGTCGGCAAAGACAGATATGTGTATGCTGGCTAATCCGTTGGAAGCTCCCAGCCACTATGATACTACACAGAAGCAAACTGTGGAAATGCGTTCTCCGGACGGTTCTGCCGATTTGTACCAACTGATAGCGGGACTGGCCGTAGCATGTCGTCATGGTTTTGAAATTGAAAATGCTTTGGAGATTGCAGAAAAGACCTATGTGAATGTGAATATTCATAAGAAGGAAAATGAGGATAAACTGAAACAATTGGCTCAACTCCCTGATAGCTGTGCTGCTTCTGCCGATTGCCTGGAAAAACAGCGTGCTATTTTCGAACAGTATCATGTATTTAGTCCTGCAATGGTCGATGGAATTATCAGTAAATTGCGTTCCTATGAAGATCGTACCTTGCGTAGTGAAGTACACGATAATCAGGAGGAAATGCTGAAACTGGTTAATAAGTATTTTCATTGCGGATAAAGCAAAACTTGTATTTGTAGATAGGAGTATAGAATAGGGAGGTTCGGATGTAGAAGTCCGGATTTCCCTGTTTTCTTATGCAGGGGTATGTAGTTGCATTGGTAGAGCTTGAGAGAGCTTGTGGTGTATGGGACATCTGTTTTTCATGAAAGAATTGTGGTTCAGGTAAAACAATATCCCCAAAAGGGCTTGCTTTTCCAGTTGATTTTAATAGATTTGTTGTTTACTCAATAAATTGATTATAAAACAGAGCTTTATGACATCAAATGTGAAATCTTTAGTCTATAAGATGAATATAGTGGTTGACTGTAAAGATGCAGGAGTTGGAAGAGGCTGAATAAATACACAAGACAGTTACTGAACATTAAAGAATACACCATGTCCGAAATTGCGAACTATTTCCTTTATAGAAATGCCGAAGGCGAAACCGGTTTATCCGCTAACAGCATTGACGACCTGAATCTGGATGACCTGTTTGCCGAAATAGATTATTGTCATTCCAGTATAGGCAGGCAGTATTTGTATTATCTTCTGCTATCGGATAAAACCTCCGGCATGGAAAAGCAGGAAGCACTTCTGTCTTCATTGGCAACTCATACGGGGTTACGTACTCTTTTAAGCAATTCACTGAAAGAACTGGATAAACCGGATGCTTATTCCATCGTATCCATTCTGGAAAATGATAATACAGGAATTGGTGCCAAGGAGATGGTTCTTATTAATATCTGTCGGTTTCTGCCTTTGCTGTTTCTGGCTCTGATGCTGCTCACTCATTCGGGAGTGTTTCTTACTTTATTTGTCTTTTCATTCGTGGCAAATGCAGTGTTGCACTATCGTAATAAGGCGAAAATCCAGAGATACTTTTTCTCCATACCTCAGCTTCTGAAGATGATAAGGCAGGCGGGAAAGCTGGCGCAGAATAAGGAGTTTATCTCTGTAGATCCTTCTATCACGACTGATTTGAAGGCTGTGGAAGGTCTGAAGAAGTATATCTCTTATTTCCGTTTCAACCTCAGTCTGGATAACGACATGGCTATTATGTTTTATATGGTAGCGGAATTAATCCGGGTATTCTTTCTCCACGAGGCGTATGCGGTAGGCAGAACTTTTCATCTGTTGAAGGAGAAGGCGACGGCTATCCACAATGTTTACCGCTTCATCGGTTTTCTGGATTCTATTTTGTCTGTTGCCATCTTGAGGGAGGAGCTACCTTATTACTGTCTGCCGGGAGATAACAGGGCAGGGGAGCGATTGCGTACACAGGCAGTGTATCATCCTCTGATAGAAAACTGTATTCCGAACGATATGGTGCTTCATGAGAAATCGGCATTGATAACCGGTTCGAATATGGCAGGTAAGACCTGTTTCATGCGTACGATAGGAGTGAATCTGTTGGCAGCGAAAACACTTCATACTTGTTTCGCGGAAGTCTTTGAGATAAATACCGGAATTTCTCTTCTGTCCTCCATTCACCAGGGAGATAACCTAATGGAAAATAAGAGTTACTTTATGCAGGAAGTGACGACTATCAAAGATTTCGTAGATGAAAGCGGGCATGGGAATCATCTCTTCCTGCTCGATGAATTGTTCAGAGGGACCAATACCAAGGAGCGGATAGCTATTTCGAAAGCTGTGCTTTCCTGGCTGGTGAAAAGTGATAATCTGGTATTTGTATCTACGCACGATCTGGAACTGGCCGATATGCTGGAAGATGAATACGAATTATACTATTTCAGCGAGTCGGTGAAAGATGGTATCCTGTCTTTCGATTACAAGTTGAAACGCGGAGTTGCGACCGAACATAATGCAATTAAGATATTGGAGATTTGCGATTATCCGGCTTCGTTGGTGAGTGAGGCCCATTCAATCACAAGTATATAATGAAAAACAGAGAGAGTGTAGGTATGATACCCCGCCTCCCTCTGTTTTTACGGTAATGAACAGATTGATTACTTCTTAGCTTCATCAGCCATAGAGTGCACTTTGCCTTTGATATCATTGGCTTTTTCAGCAATGACAGACGTTTCATTGGCTACTCTGTCAGCAACTTTTTCTCCGGCATACAATGCCTTTTCTTTAGCAGATTCGATCAGGCATTCGGTATGTCCTTCAATTCTGTGCAGGGTATCGAATACTTCTGCTTTCATTTTTTTTGCTCTTGCACTGCGGGCAAAGCCATAAGCCAGTGCTCCGAAGATTGAACCTATTCCAAGGCCAATCAAAAAGTGAGAATCTTTACATGTCATAATTAAACGGGTTTAATGGTTAAAAACTAAATAAATGTTCTATTTTGGTCAGAGAACAGAGTGCACAAGGCATTAGTTCAACGGGGAGGGAAAGAATTACTACTATTTCACAATTTATGAGAATCAGGAGTTGAATTAACTCTTTCTTTTCGGGTTATGAACTAAATGATAAATAATCTTTTAGACGCGGATGACACGGATGACGCGGATCTTTTTTTATTTTTTTATAGCGCTGCCTTTTAAATCCGCGTTATCCGTGTCATCCGCGTCTAAAAAATAATATACCGAATGGCGCTTATCACTAAACACTAATCACTTTTGTTCTTTTCTTTTCCGTTATAAATCAAATTCAATACCAGATTTGTATAATTTATAAATATTCTCTTGCCGGATTCCTTTAGCTTTATCTTTGGCGCCCATAAACATTACTACTGCACGTACGTTCTGTGGTACAAGCAGTTTTTTGAATCATGTAATTAAAATCAATGCTTTATGAATGTAGAAAGAAAAAATGCGAAAGATGACCTACGGCTCTACATACCGGAAGTTATCGGGATGCTGAAGCGGGAAGGAAAGTTCCCGGCAATGCATGTTTATGCTTGCACGTTGCGTTCCTACGAGAAGTTCTGTGCAGAGGAAAGGCATCCGAAAAACACCACTGCTTCCCTGTCCATGCAGGAGATTTTCACCCCTGAGAGGCTGAAAGAGTATGAGGACTGGTTGGCTGGACAACAGTCCAGTCCGAACACGATCTCCACTTATATGCGTACATTGCAGGCGGTATACAATCGCTGGATGTCACCGGGTATAGAGGGGTACAATCCGGTGCTGTTCAAGGATGTTTATACGAAAGTGGAGTCGCGTACCAAGCGGGCGCTGACGGCAGAGCAGATGGAGCAACTCAGGAATACGGACTTTAGTGTGCTGACACTGCGTCAACAGCAAGTGCTCACCTACTTCCTGCTGATGTTCATGTTGCGCGGTATGCCGTTCATTGATCTGGCACACTTGCGGAAGTCGGATTTAAGAAATAGGCGCATCACTTACCGTCGGCACAAGACGGGGAAATTGATGGTGGTGGATGTGCCGCCCGATGCGATGAGGCTGTTGCAGAAGTACAGGGATAAGACGGATTCGGAATATCTGTTCCCGTTGCTGCATGGTGGCTTGTTCATGGAGGAACATCACCACCGCTATCAAGAAACATTACGGCATTTCAACCGGGAGTTGGCGCGGCTGATGAAACAGTTATTGCCCGGTGTTTCCGTAAGTTCGTACACCGCACGCCATACATGGGCGACACTTGCTTATCATAGTGGTGTACCTGTGGGACTGATAAGCCAGTCGTTGGGGCACTCGTCCATTCGGGTGACGATGACTTATCTGAAACCGTTTGATGCGGAGGTGATAGACAGAATAAACAGGCAAGTGATTTCCTTAGTGAAGAAAAGTAAAAAGAAGAAAGATGGTAGATTTAATATGTTGTATGGCACTTCGTTGAGGTGAAATTACTTGCATAGTAACGGCAAATAGCAGCTACAAAGTTGCGTCTTTTTTGACAGAAAAGCAAACAAACCCTAACAAAATATGAATAAATCTTATATCGGACAGCAAAAACAATATTAAAATTAGTCCCTGATACATACAGCTTTCGATTTTTTACCCCAGCAGGCAAAAGGAATCGTGTTTCCGCTTTATCCTTTGAAAGTGGAATGCTTCTTTACGTACCTTATTATCAGGAAAACTTCTTTTTACCATAAAATGATGCCGTCTGAAAACGCTTTTCCAGTCTGCATCAAATGGTAGTTTGCCGTTACTATGCAAGTAATTCCAACAAACGCATTAATTATACTGTTTATGAAGAATATAGAACTTCCCATCAAAAGAGGAGACCGTGTGTGGGTGAAGGTTTATAATGAACGAAATGGCTCATTCACTTCGCGTATGGCGGAGGTTATATCTATATTGCAAATGTATGTTTCCGGGGCAGATGTACCGTATGTAGCATTGCGTTATCTGGACGATCGCAGCTATGGATGTATTCCTTATGAACAAGTCACCGAAGTATGCGACGAATCTTTTTCTGAATAACAGACCATTTGATAGAATCTGAATAATAGTACTGTAGTTTTGTTGATACTAATAGCCCTGCTTTCTTCATCCGCCAGTATCGTCTGACAAAGAAGAAAAGCAGGGCTTTCTTTTATAACCAACTCGAAAACCTTCTGACATACCAGTTCTTTATCAATTGAGTCAGTACGCAATAGGAGAGCAGAATCCCCATCAACCACGGGAAGTAACTCAATGGAAGCGCCTGTAAACCAATGGATGCTCCGAAAGATGTGAACGGTATCACAATTCCTATAACCATCACCAAAGTAGTCATACCGATTACGGGCCAAGTGGCGCGGCTCTGTATGAACGGAATTTTCCGTGTACGTATCATGTGTACAATCAGAGTTTGCGAAAGCAGCCCCTCAATAAACCATCCTGACTGAAACAACGACTGGTGTTCCGGACTATTACAGCCAAACACATGCCACATCACCAGATACGTGACAATGTCAAATATGGAACTGATGGGCCCGATATAAATCATAAAACGTTTCAGGTCTGATGCATCCCATTTGCGTGGCTTTCTCAGAAACTCCGGGTCCATGCGGTCGAACGGAATCGTAGTTTGCGAGATATCATATAGCAGATTCTGGATGAGCAGATGAATCGGCATCATCGGCAGGAACGGCAGAAATGCACTGGCAAACATGACACTGAACATATTACCAAAGTTTGAACTTGCCGTCATCTTGATGTACTTATTGATATTCCCGAAAGTCTTCCGGCCTTCCAGTACTCCGTCTTCCAGTACCATCAGGTCTTTTTCCAGCAGGATAATGTCGGCACTTTCCTTGGCGATGTCCACGGCAGAATCTACCGAAATGCCAATATCCGATTGCCGTAAGGCGGCAGCATCATTGATGCCGTCTCCCAGAAATCCTACGGTATTCTCCTGTTCCTGTAAGATGGAAATAATCTGTGTTTTTTGTAGAGGCGTCAATTTGGAAAAACAGGTGGTGGTCTTTACACGCTCTTTCAAAGTAGCCTCATCCATATTCTCAATATCCGGTCCGGTCAGTGAATAACTTGTGTCGATACCTACTTGCCGACCTATGGCTTTCACTACAATATCATTATCCCCCGATAAGATTTTAACTTCCACACCATACTCATGCAGTTGCTTAATGGCTTCTGCCGCAGATGGTTTCGGGGGATCAAGAAAAGCCAGGAAGCCAATCAGAACCATTTCCTTTTCATCACTCACGGAGAAATTACCCACCTTCTCTATATAGCTTTTCTGAGCAACGGCCAGCACTCTCATTCCTTTCCGGTTCATTTCTTCACTGATCTTTTGGGCTTTAACCTTCAGTTCATCCGTCAGAGATTGCACTTCTCCATTGAATTCAGTGTGCGAACAGATACTGAGCATCTCTTCCACAGCGCCTTTGGTGATGATCTGGCGTTTCCCTTGTTTGTCTTCTATCACTACGGACATTCTCCGGCGGATGAAATCGAACGGTATTTCGTCCACTTTGGTGTAGGCATCCTTCAGATGTTCCAGCTTCAGTTCCTTTACGTGCGAGAGGATGGCTTTATCCATCAGATTCTTTAGCCCGGTCTGAAAATAGCTGTTGAAGTAGGCGTGACGCAATATTCGTTTGCTTTCGTCATTGCTGCCATCGGCATTGATGTACTTTTCCAGAACAATCTTGTCGCACGTCAGCGTACCCGTTTTATCGGTGCAAAGAATATTCATCGCACCGAAGTTCTGGATGGCATTCAGATTCTTGACAATCGTTTTCTTCTTCGACATGGACAGAGCGCCTTTAGAGAGGTTCGCGGTTACAATCATCGGAAGCATTTCGGGCGTAAGTCCTACGGCTACCGAAATGGCGAAGATGAAAGCCTCGAACCAATCCCCTTTCGTAAACCCGTTGATGAAGAATACGAACGGAACCATGACCAGCATAAAACGGATGAGCAGTAGGCTTACTTTGCTGATTCCTTTGTCGAAAGCAGTAGTGGCACGGTGTCCCGTGAGGTTGCGGGCGATAGTACCGAGAAAAGTCCTGTTGCCGGTTTCAAATACGATACCTTTGGCTGCGCCACTGATAACGGTGGAACCCATGTAGCAGATGTTATCCAGTTCCACGATGCTGCCTTTCCGGTATTGCTTTTCTTTTACTTCCGGAAGCTTCTCTATCGGTTCAGACTCCCCGGTCAGAGAAGCCTGGCTGATGAACAAGTCCTTGGATTCGATGATGCGCAGGTCTGCCGGAATCATGTCTCCGGCTGCCAGGAAGACGATATCTCCCGGAACCAGTTCCGTGATATCCAGTTCTTCCTCACCACTTCCGGCACGCTTCACGAGACAGGTATTCTTTACCATTTTCATTAGCGAGTCTGTGGCTTCGTTGGCTTTCCATTCCTGCCAGAAGCGCAGGATGGCACTACACACCACCATGACGGCGATGATGACGACTCCCGTCCATTCCTGTTCTCCCGGTTCTGCCATGAGTACGTCGATGACGAGTGATATGACTGCCAATCCGGTCAGCACTCCTATGAACGGATTGATGAAAGTTTTAATGAATACGATGAACGGATTCTTCTTTTGTTCGTGAACCACTTCGTTCTTTCCATACGTAAGCTGGCGGTCTTCAACTTCTGCTCTTGTCAACCCGAGCCTTGTCGTTTGCAGGTACGAGTAAACGGATTTTGCCGGTTGTGTGGCAGTCAGGAATACTTTCTCGGAGTTGAGCGCATACTGAGGCTGCTGTAACTTTTTCTTCCACTTCATAATCTCTTTCCTTTTTTTGAAGTTACTAATTGCGTTTCTATTTCACGGCGCAAAAGTAAGAATGGCTTCGTGGAGAAGCCGTTAGAGATTTATTAGAGTGGTATTAGAAAACCATTAGAGAAATCAGATATGCGGGAGTTTAACGACGTAAGTGGTTCCTTCACCCGGATGCGAGAAGACGGATATTTCCCCTTTGTGTAGGCTCAGTATCTTTTGTGCCAAAGTCATGCCGATGCCGTAGCCGGATGCCACATCTTTGTTTTCGCCGCGGTAGAAGAGTTGGAACAAGTGCTCTTTGTCCTTGTCCGACATGCCCACACCGTCGTCCGAAAGGCGGATGATGGACCATTCTTCCCAGAAAGAAATCTGGATAAAAGAAGTTTGGTTCCGGGAGTACTTGCAATTGTTTTCGATGAGGTTTACGAACGCTGTTGTAAGCAGGTAACTATTACCGATCACTGTGAGCACCTTGTCGTCTTCGGCTTCCTGCTCGAATACGAGTTCCACATGGAAATCGGGGTACGCCCTCAAGACAAGTTCCCTTGCATCGAGCAACAGTTCGTCCAGACGGATTTCTTCTCTTTTGATCTGTTCCGGTTCATAATCCGCTTTGGCAAGGTTCAGTAATCCGTCGATGAGTTTAATCACTCTTTGCGAATCCTGCAACGCGTTGTGGATGGCGTTTTGGTATTGTTCGGGACTTCGTTCTTTCTGCACGGCAAGATCAAGTTCGGCAGAAAGTGCAGCCATAGGGGTACGCAGTTCGTGCGACACGTTGCTGACAAACATCTTCTGCGAATTGAATGACTTTTCCAGTCTGTCGAGCAAGGCATTGAAGGTAAGGCTCAGTTCGCCTAATTCGTCTTTCTCATTCTTGACGGGCAGGCGTTTGTTGATTCGTGAGGCGGTTATGTTCTCCGCTTCTTTTACGATGCTTCTGATGGGGGCCAATGCGCTCCGGGCAAGGAGGTAGCCTACAATAATCAGCACGGTCAGTCCGCTGAATAGTAATAGGGCGAGTGTTTCTTTCAGGATTTCCCGTTTGGCATATCCGTAGCCGTCATAAGCGGCGGCGGTAACGATGTAATCCTTACCTTCGAAAGTATAGATGATGCCTACGCCCTGGTAATCTTCGATGTAGAAGTCTATTTCTTTCTTCTGGAGGATGCGCTCTATCATTTCCGGAGTTTCCTTTATGATGTCGTTTTGCAAGGCATCGTGGTATAACATCCGGAAGTCGGTGTCGTAGACGGCTACTTCTACTTCATCGATAAACTTTTTATTGTTCAGGTAAATGGATTGCATGGTTTCGGCATCCACCTGGTTATTCAGAAACAGATGTGCCTTGGTGATGGCTTCGCTTTTCAGATTCCGGAAAAAGGCATTGCTGCGCGAGTGCTCACTGACGTAGTAGATGGCGGTGATAAATATCAGGAACACGGCAGCTGTGATACAAGTGTACCGCAGGGTTAAGGCTGTTCTGATCTTCATAGTTTATCCGTCAGTATAAAGCCCATACCAGCTTTGGTATGGATCAGTTTGGTGTCGAAGTCCTTGTCTATCTTTTTGCGGAGATAGTTGATGTATACGTCGATAAAATTGGTCCCGGTATCAAAGTGGGTATTCCAAACCTTTTCGGCTATCTCTATGCGGCTGAGAACCCGCTCTGCATTCTCGGCCATGTAGAGCAACAGGTTGTATTCTTTGGGTGAAAGTTTGATGGGAGTGCCGTTTCGGGTTACATTTTTTCCTTGTAGGTCAATGTACAGGTCGGAATATCTGATCTCCCGGGGTTGCGGTACGGTTGCTTCATTATTACGTTTCAGCAGTACCCTGATTCTTGCATAGAGTTCGCGGAAATCGAAGGGTTTCACCATGTAGTCATCGGCTCCTGCATCGAATCCATCCAGTTTATCATCTGTAGAGCCTAAGGCTGTCAGCATCAGGATAGGGATGCCTGGGTTTGTCTTACGGATTTCTTTACATAGCTCAAAACCATCCATCTTGGGTAGGATAATATCAGAAATCACCAGGTCGAACGTATGGGCACGGAAGAGATGCAGTCCCATGGCACCATCGTAAGCTACCATGGTTTGATAACCATTCTCTTCCAGTCCATTCTTGAGCAGGCTGGCTACTCTTGGTTCGTCTTCAATAATCAATATCGTATGCATGGTCCGTATTTTTATAGATTCCAGTTGTTTTTGTTTGAGACCATACAAATATAGAGATTATTTGTGAGTTTCTCTTTTCTTACTCTTTTAATAAAGGCAACTGGTTCAGCATATTCCTGATTTTAATAGCGATACGTGGCATTGGTTCGGCTACGGTCAGCCCTACCAGGTCATATTCGGAGGCAATGTCGTTAATCACGCGGACTACTTCCTCGGTCTTCATACCGTCCGGTTCTACACCGACGCCTGCTATCATGTCGGCAGGATCTATCACGTCCAAGTCAAAGTGGACGACAACCTTGGAAGCTCCGGTACTTTTCAGCCATTCCATAATGGCGGAACTGTTGTCCGCTGTTTCTTTCGGTGCCAGACCTTTTATGCCCAATTCCTTTTGCCGTTCCTGCATGCCTTTGTCCCATGAACGCAGTCCTACGATTAATGTTTTGGAAGCGTCAAACTTACCGGGCAGTAGGTTCATAATCTCTTCGTCACCCATTCCCAAGCAAGCGGTGAGGGCCATGGCATGATACCCTTTGTAATCATCATAAGGCAGGTTGATGTCCGGATGCGCATCTATCCAGACTATGGCTACATCGTTCGGGTATCGGGCAGCCAGATAAGTGAACGGAACAACGCTGACCGAACATTCTCCGCCCAGGATGATAATCCGGTCCGGTTTGTTTTCATTAAGTATATCGAGCGCAGCCTTGCTTTGTTTGACAATCACGTTACGGGAGCTGATACCTTTTTCCGTTGCTCTGTCGTTTATATCGAGAGATACCGGAACTTCCACGGTTTTCTGATTGCTGTCCGGAGCCAGCAGGTTCAGTAACTGGGCACCTAAATAATAACCTCTGGAAGAGTCTTCTACCGGAATATCCGGCATCCAGTGATCTACAATTCCGCCTTGCCATTGCGGATAAATCAGGCGGAGAGGAGTGGTTTCTTTCTTCATATCTTTACTTTTTACGAGTGGTTTTTTTAGTCGAATGGTACCTTCCAATTTTCATCCAGATAGGCGGCGAAACACATGGCTATCTGTTCCTTATTGTTCTTTTCTTCGGCCAATGCAGGTATCTCGTCCAAAGAGAAATAGCTGCTTTCGGTAGTTTCTATATTACTCTGAAAACTTCCGCCTGTTACTTCGCAAAGAACAAAGGCTTTGCAAACATTGTATGCATAAGGAGGCAGGTTGTGCAGGTTTCTATCCTGCAAAGCAATCAGGCGTACGGCTTTTACATCCAGTCCGGCTTCTTCTTTGACTTCTTTCTCCGTATTGGTTTTGATGCTTTGGTTGACGTCTACCCAGCCACCGGGCATAGACCATACACCGGCTTTTTCCTTTACCAGAAGTATTTTTCCGTTTTTAAAGATGGCGGCACGGGTATCCAGTTTAGGTGTTTGGAAACCGGTTTCATTGCAGAATAATTCTTTTACTTTCTCTACCGGCAGACCGCTTTGATGGCTCATGATCTCTGCCGATATTTCCCGGATACGTTCAAAACGCTCGATGTCGAAGGGATCGCGGGAGTAGGTCAGTCCTGCCTGAGCTATGAATTGTAATTCCTTGGCCCATTCGAGCCAGCGGGGATCAGTGTTCTTGTTCATTGGATATCTGAGTTTAAAGTATCATATACAATTTTGGATATACTGGCGATGATAGCTGCATTATCTGCATCGGTTTCCTGAGACTCCATCACGAAGACAGCTATATAATATTTCTGTCCGTTGGGCAGGATAACAAAGCCTGCATCATTGTCAGCAATCTTTATCCCTTCCGGAGTCCGGTCGGAAGAGCCTGTCTTATGGCCTACGATTACGTCGGCAGGTAACTGGCCTTTCAGCTTATCTTTGCCGGTAGAAGTTTCCTGCATGATTGCTTGAAGGAAGTCTTTGTATTGAGTTCCAAATAGGGGTTGCTTGTCGGCTATATTCAGTAATCTGACTACTTCTTCCGGAGTACTCCAGTTCAGATAGGCATCTCCGGAGGTATGCATGAGGGTTTCTGTTGCTGCAAGATTACAATCCTTTATTCCTAACGATTTCACGTATTCATTCACTTTGTCTATACCGCCGACATATTCTATAAGGATATCACATGTATTGTTATCGCTTTTCGAAATGGTGTATTTTAGCAACTCTCCGAGAGAAATTGTAATATCCTGATCGGGAAACTGATCTCTTAACGGACTGTATGTGTTGGGCGTCAGTTGAGAAGACTTCACTTCGATAAGACTATCTAAAGCAGTATGTCCTTTATCCATCTTATCCAGAACAGCCAGCCCCACATGAAACTTGAAGACGCTTAACAGGGGGAAATGGATTTGATTATTATAAACAGCTACAGTCTCATCATTGGCGAGTACGGCAACGCCTACCGTAGCTTTTTTATCTTTCAGAAGGGAATCTATTTGTTGTTCTATCTTCTGCTTCGGGGTACGGTTGGTGGTATTGCATGCACTGAACAAGATTGCCAGCGCCATACAGCTTAAAAAGAATTTTGCTTTCATACGTGAATTATAAAGGATTAATAATATCAGATAGTAATCAATTTCTCATTATTTTTTATAGTTGTTTATTTACGGGTGATTCAGGAATTAATATTAATTCATAATCAAACACGTCCAGCCAGCGATCGAATTTCAATCCGACTTTCTCAAAGTGGGAAACTTGCTTAAAGCCAAGTTTCTTATGCAGGGAATTACTGGCTTCGTTGCCTTCCGTGATGCATGCTATCAATGCGTGATAACCTCTGTGGCGGCATTCGTTAATCAACGTCTGCATGAGTTGTTTTCCTATTCCTTTGCCTTGATATTCGGATGCCAAATAAACGGTTGTTTCCAACGTATACCTGTAAGCCGCCCTTTCTTTCCAGGCATGGGCATAACAGTACCCGGCAATTTTACCTTCCGTTTCATAAACGAAGTAAGGAAAGTGTGATACTATTCCGGTTATGCGTGAACGCATTTCCTCTTCGCGTACAGGTTCTGTTTCAAATGTAATCACACTGTGTGCGACATACTCGTTGTAAATGGCTGTAATGCTTCCGGTATCTTCCGGCCTTACTTCTCTTATCATAACAAGTGCAATTCTTTAGCAATCCGGCAAGCTTCAATAGAATTGTTTACCTGAAGTTTCTCCAGGATATTTTGCCGGTGCCGGTTTACGGTGTTTATACTAATGGATAATGTCTGGGCAATGTCCTTACTCATTTTTCCCTTATTTATCAATTGCAGGATTTCTTTTTCCCGGTCTGACAACAGGTCGTTGCAATTCTGCTTTTCCAGTTCGAGGGTTTGCCCATCTGCCGAGTTAAGAATGGTGCAACTTAACGACGTATCCATTGAAAAGTTATAAAGGCATAAGGATAACCATACACTTCCGTTTGAGTGGCTCGCTATATAAAACATTCTGTGCAAGATGTGTACATACCTGCCCGAATGATCGCGCATGCGCATATTGTGTATAAGGTAATAGTCCGGGCGTTTCTTTTCCGGGACACTTTTCAGGAAGTGGAAGAAGCGGAGTTCCTGCAAATGCTTTTCCTGTAAGTCGTCCGGATGAATGCGGCTGAATATTTCTTCTTCCCATATCGACTGAATGGTCTTGGCGGTATTTCGTTCTGCCAGTCCCAGTTTCTCGGCTACTCCGCCGTAATAAATATAACTAATATTGGCTTTCATATCGCTCAACACTGCTATGGCATTTTCAGTCTGTGCATATATGGAAGCTATATGTTTGCACTCATTCAGGCGTTCCGTCTGTTTTTGTTCCTCGGTGAACGCTTGTTTCAGTAGCTCTTTCTTCAGTTTATTTACGATGTCCATACGGTATGGAGATGGAAAAATGGTTATTAATCAGTATTGCCGACTTATCTGTAAGCCTTTACCTTTGCAAAGGTAATGAAAACTAATGGTTATTTATTTTAAGTGCAATAAATTATGGAGAGTGAAAAAGCAAAAGCGAAAGCCGGGAAATTGTATGATGCCAATAATGATATAGAGCTTGTGTCGGAGAGGGAAGCTTGCAAAGAAGTATGTTATGAACTGAATAGCTTGCGCCCTTCACAAAAGAAGGAGCGGGAGAGCATTATCCGCCGACTGTTCGGTAAGACCGGAAAATCGTTCTTGATAGAACAACCATTTTATTGTGATTACGGATATAATATCGAAATAGGGGAGAACTTCTATTCGAATGTGAATTGCGTCATTCTGGATGGAGCTAAAGTTACATTTGGCGATAATGTTTTTGTGGCTCCGAATTGTGGTTTCTATACTGCCGGACATGCCTTGGATGCGGAACAGAGAATCCTGGGGCTTGAATATGCCTATCCTATCACTATCGGAAATAATGTGTGGATTGGTGCCCAGGTCTGTGTGTTGCCGGGAGTGACGATTGGTGACAATACGATTATTGGTGCCGGAAGTGTGGTCACAAAAAGTATTCCTGCCAATGTGCTGGCCGTCGGTAATCCTTGCCGTGTGCTACGTACGATCACTGAAGCGGACAGGGCTAAATATATATCAGAATAATAATTCATTAAAATAACACGAGAAATGAAAAAGTTACTTTTTAGTCTGTTGATGATGATTGGGGTACAAGCCTCTTTTGCTCAGACATTGGAAAAAATGCAGTGGTTCAACGAACCTGAACAGTGGGAAATAAAGGATAAAAGTCTTTCGATGTTTGTCACTCCGCAGAGTGATTATTGGCGTATCTCTCATTATGGCTTTACTGTGGATGACGCCCCTTTCTATTATGCAACGTATGGCGGTGAATTTGAAGTTAAAGTGAAAGTGACTGGCGATTATAAGGCACGCTTTGACCAAGCGGGACTGATGTTGCGCATCGATCATGAAAACTACATCAAAGCAGGCATTGAGTTTGTAGACGGAAAATTCAATCTGAGTACAGTGGTGACTCACAAGACCAGTGACTGGAGTGTAATCACGTTGGATAAACCAGTTCCTTATATTTGGATTAAAGCTGTCCGCAGGCTGGATGCCGTTGAAATCTTCTATTCGTTCGATGACAAGACTTATACGATGATGCGGAATGCATGGTTGCAGGATAATATTCCGGTGAAGGTCGGATTCATGGCTGCCTGTCCCGATGGAGGCGGATTTAATGTTAAGTTTGAGAACTTCAAGGTAAAGCACCTGCCTGATATGCGCAGGTTGGAATGGCTGAAAAAGAATGCAGAATAAATAGGGTTAGTTCAATTAAGTTTGGTAAAAAGACAAATGCCGGTAAAAAGAAGAGTGATTCTTTATTTGCCGGCATTTATTCTGTTTTGAAATTTAAAGAAATCCTTTTCTGAAATAGCCTTGTTTAATATCCTATGGTGAAGCGCTCCTTGTGGTGGTGCTTCTGTTCCAATTCGTCTACCATTGCCACGGCATAGTCTTCAACGGAGATATTGCTGTCTCCATTTACACCTACCACTAAGTCGTCTTTTCCGATACGGAACTTTCCGGTACGTTCTCCCGGTGTCATGTTGGCGGCAGGGGAGAGGAATATCCAGTCAATATCGTTTTCTTTACGAAGTGTATTCAGATAGAATTCTCCGAGGGATTTGATTCCGGGCAACAGTTTGGCTGGAATATCGTCAGCATCCATCACCATCTTTCCGGGAGCATAGAACAGGGTTCCGGCACCGCCCACGATAAGTAGACGCTCAACACCGGCCTTCTTCACACTATCCACTATCAGCGGATAGTTCTTCAGCGTTTCTTCGTATATATTGGGATTCTTCCAACCGGGGTTATAAGCGCTGATGACGGCGTCTTTACCTTTGCTGGCCTCAATCAGAACATCGGTATCGGTCACATCTGCCTGAACGACTTTCAGGTTCGGATTGCTGGCGGTCACTTTGGTCGGGTCGCGTACAATGGCAGTTACTTTATGGCCTCTGTTCAGCAATTCATTCAGGATGGCGGTTCCTACAAAACCGCTGGCTCCTATGAGTACTACATTTTTCATATTGGTTCGTTGTTTATATTTATATATTAAACTATTTATCTTCAATAAAAGTTTGACAGTGATTGCTCTTTTTGAGAATGTTTAATAACTTATCCTCTTTTCAATCCGTTTAATCTCCGGGATACAAGAAATTATTCTTGAAAGTGCTAAAAAATAATCTTACAACAATTATATTTCTTTCTTACAACAGCTATTGTAAGAAAGAAACAGAACTGTTGTAAGAAATAATAATATTTGTTGTAAGAATAATAATGTGCATAAACAGAGTTAGTTTCTTGCGAATAGGATTTTAGTTCTATGCAATTACAGAAATAATTTATAATAAGTTGTCAATGGGCCCTTTGCAACCCGGTTGCATTTCCTATTCCTTACCTTTGTACCAACTAAAAAAATAAAAAGATTATGGAAAGTAAATGTCAGTGTTGTTGTTCACATACTCATTCGCAGAGCAAAGAAAAAGAGAAATCTATCATAAAGAAGTGGTGGGCTCCGGTATTGTCCGGTGTCTTCCTTCTGTTGGGTATTATCTTCCAGCATCAGGAATGGACGTGGTTCGTTAATCCGGTTATCGAGTTCCTTTGGTTTCTTATAGGCTTCCTGCCTGTCGGACTGCCCGTGATGCGCGAAGCTTGGGAGAGTATTTTGCAAAAAGACTGGTTCAATGAATTTTCGCTGATGGCATTGGCTTCCCTTGGAGCTTTCTATATCGGAGAATATCCGGAAGCACTGGCAGTAATGCTACTCTATTCCATCGGAGAGATGTTGCAGGATAAGGCTGTGAACCAGGCATCTCGTAATATCAAGGATTTGCTGGATGTACGTCCCGAACAGGTAGATGTGTACCGAAAGGGAGTACTAAGTACTGTTTCCCCCCGTGAGGTAAATGTAGGAGAAGTGATCGAAGTGAAGCCCGGCGAACGGGTTCCCTTGGATGGTAGCTTGCAAAATCCTTATGCCGTCTTCGATACTTCGGCACTGACGGGGGAGAGTATGCCGCGCAATGTCTCCGAAGGAGGCGAGGTGCTTGCCGGTATGATTGTCAGCGGACAGGCAGTGCGCATACAAGTGACGAAACCTTATGATCATAGCACTCTGGCACGTATTCTTACTTTAGTTCAGGATGCGGCGGAACGGAAAGCACCGGCGGAACTTTTTATCCGGAAGTTTGCCCGCATCTATACACCGATTGTAGTCCTGTTGGCTTTTCTTATCGTTGCTCTTCCTGCACTTGTTGCGGCTGTGCATCCGGAATTTGACTATGTGTTCAATGACTGGCTTTATCGGGGACTGGTATTTCTGGTGATATCCTGTCCTTGTGCATTGGTTATCAGTATCCCATTGGGCTATTTTGGCGGAATAGGAGCGGCTTCGCGTACAGGTATCTTGTTTAAAGGAAGTAATTATCTGGATGCCATAACCCGTATCAATGCAGTTGTATTCGATAAGACAGGTACGTTGACTACCGGCAGTTTCCGTGTGACGTCCATACAGGCAACAGATATCCCCGAAGATGAATTACTGAGTTTAGTGGCATCTGTAGAAAAGAAAAGTACCCATCCTGTGGCACAAGCCATTGTTCACTATGCTTCCGGACGTGGTGTGAAACCTGCGATTGTGACTTCTTTGAATGAATTGGCAGGATACGGTTTGGAAGCTGAAGTGGAACACCATCAGGTACTTGTCGGTAATATCCGTTTATTGACTGACCGTCAGATAGCTGTACCCGAAGAACTTGCGGATTGTGTAGCTACGGTAGTGGTCTGTGCCGTGGATGGGAAGTATGCCGGACAACTGCTACTTTCAGACACTCTGAAAGAGGATGCGGTAGATGCTATTAAAAAATTAAAGGCTTTAAAAATAGATAATATTCAAATGTTATCCGGGGATAAACAAGAGATTGTTAATATCTTTGCAAAGGAATTGGGAATTGACAAAGCCTACGGTGACTTATTGCCGGAAGATAAGGCCGTTCATTTGGAACAACTCAATTCTGTTCCGGGTATGTCTGTCGCATTTGTCGGAGATGGCATGAACGATGCTCCTGTATTGGCTCTCAGTGATGTAGGTATTGCCATGGGAGGGTTAGGTTCGGACGCTGCCATTGAAAGCGCGGATGTCGTTATTCAGACTGATCAGCCATCCAAAGTTGCAACCGCTATCTCTATAGGGCGGGCAACACGACGGATAGTGATGCAAAATATAGTAGGTGCTATTACGGTGAAGGTGTTGGTGTTGCTGGCGGGTGCCTGCGGATTTGCCACCCTTTGGGCGGCAGTGTTTGCTGACGTCGGCGTAGCTTTGTTGGTGGTGCTGAATTCAGTCCGTATATTGAGAAAGAAGTTTTAAGAAATATGGAAGAAATATATTTGCATAAATTGTCCCTGCGGGATATAAAGCCTACGGCCATGCGGCTGTTGATTCTCCGTACTATGATGGAGATGAAGCGGGCCGTGTCCGTGACTGACCTGGAGGATAAACTCGACACGGTTGATAAATCTACTATCTTCCGGACATTAACCCTGTTTCTTTCCCATCACCTGATACATGGAGTGGACGATGGAAGCGGTTCGCTGAAATATGCGGTTTGCGAAGATTGCTGTATGTGCACGGTGGAAGACCAGCACATGCATTTCTATTGTGAGCAGTGCCACAAGACGTACTGCATCCGAAGTGTGCATGCTCCAACGGTCAACCTTCCGGAAGGGTTTATGCAGACCGGTATAAATTACGTTATCAAGGGCATTTGCGCAGACTGTGCAGTCCATCAGAAAATAGACACAGAAGAATAAGAAAGATATTATGAGACATTTCTACTACTTGTGCTTCCTTTTATTGGGATTCCTATCTCTGCCTGTCCGGGCAGGGGGGGATAACCGTGCGCCGGAACAATATACCAAGGAGTATATTATGAAGGATTATATGAAAGATCCTGTTCGGACCTTGCAATTATTGGATAAAGCTGAAGTAAACAGTGCAATGCCTCTAAATATTGTTGATGAGCTGCGCAGTGCGGTTTATCGTAATATGTACAGAAATAAATCCGCTCTTCATTATGCTCGCAGGGCTTATGTCAGCGATTCCCTGTCACATGATAATCCTTCACATTTGTTGAGGATGACGGTATCCATGGCTGAATTATTTTCTCTATTAAGTGAATATAAGGAAAGCATGCGCTATGCTGTTCAGGGGGTGGAGCTGGCGCGCGAACTTAAAGATATACAGTCCGAATGTAAGTTATTGTTTTGTATGGGAGAGAACAAAAGAAGGCTTTCTTTCAAAGAAGAGGGGTATCTGTTCTTTGATCAGGCCATTGACTTGCTCGATAATTCTAAAAATGAAGACTATGAAACGATGCTTTCCTATTTCTATGGAGTGAAGATGGGCTATCTGATTGCTGACAAGCGATCGAACGAGGCTTTGGAAATAGGTCTGCAACGCGAAAAGTTACTTGACAGGATGAGTGAACAATCGAAAATCCGTGCGGACTTATTGGATCTGCAATTTGCGTATGTATACTCCAAATTGGCTTATCTTTTCCATTTGATGGGAGACCAGAAGCGTGCAGCTGTATATTATAAGAAATATCAGTCGACAAATGCTGCTTCCACTCCTGATGGTAAATTTGATGCTACTCCTTATTTATTGCTTTTGGGAAAATATCAGGCCGTATTGGATAATTGTCGTGATTTTAAGGAAGTAATGCGTCAGCAGGATACATTGAATAGCCAGTATCTCAGTATCCTGAATTTGGAAATACAAGCCAATGTTAAATTAGAGAACTATAAAACGGTTATAAATCTTCAAAGGGATATCACTGCAATAAAAGATAGCATTTACCAGCGGGAAAAGCAGAATGCCGCACTGGAACTGGATGCACTTTATGAGCTAAACGAGAAAGAAGCCCGTATCTCGGAACAGGCGTTTCAGCTGAAGATACGAACCATTACGCTGATATGTATTCTGAGTGGCGCATTACTGGCTTTATTCTTTTTGTGGAGACTATGGCATCAAAATTGTGTAATCAGAAACAAAAATAAAGCGCTGGTAAAACGCATTAACGAGCAATTTTCCATGCAGGAAGAAATGGACCGTTCGCAACTGGGTGTAGAGAAAGATCTCTCTTTTCCAGAGAAAGTGGAAGACGAATCCGGTGATAACGAGGAGCAGGATAAGCAGATGAATAAGATGATTTTCGAAAAACTGGATTATATTATAAAACGGGATAAAATGTATCTTTCTCCCGACTTATCGAGAGAAGAGCTGACTAGAATTGTCCGCATGAATAATACTCGTTTTGCCAAGATGATAAAGGAGAATACGGACACTAACCTGAACGGATATATCAATAACCTGCGCCTGAATTATGCGATACATTTAATGAAGGAACAACCCGATTACACTTTGCGTGCAATTGCTGAATCATCAGGCATCAACAGCATGCCTACATTCCATCAGTTGTTTAAGGGAAGAACGGGAATGACTCCTTCGGAATTTAAGAATGCTCAAAAGGATATGGATTCTTAAAATGCTGTATATTAGTTGTATAGTACTTTTTTTAATATCATTTGATACTATTTTTAATAATCAATTGAAAATATAACTCAGGGGTTATCTTATAATTGAGTTTCTTTGTAATTCAATATATAAGGATAACTTGAATCATGACGTATATTTTATATTTAATAACTCTGTTTGCTTTCATTGTTTCACTGATAGCGGCAGTCTATTATTTCCGAAAATATAATAAAATTCGCAACCGTCTTCCTGATATTGATGGTGAGGAGGAACTAATGAAGCCTTATAATCTTTTGATGCAGGAGTTGGAGCAGAAGCAACAGCAACTGAAACAGCAAAGTCTTCAACACCACTTGCTGGTGAAAGCAATTAAGCTGAAACTATGGAAGTGGGATTTGAAGCGTAAAGAGATTATTTGGGAAGGAAACCTGGAGAAAGGGGAGCAGGGAACTGTAGTAGTAGATGTGGATGAGCACCTGTCGCATGTATTGCCGGAATACAGAAAAAGAATCTATGAAGCGATAGATGGATTGGAGAAAGGTTGTTCCAAGCTTATTGATGAAGAGTTCTTATACCAGAATGCGGACAATACTTTATCTTGGAGAAATATCTATGGTATCATATATGAGTATGATGAGGGTGGAAAACCTGCTATTCTGATTGGAGGCACCCAGATTATTGACGAGAGGAAAAAGCTGGAAAGCGATTTGCGGAAAGCGAAAGACAAAGCAGAGGAAGCCAATCGACTGAAGACGGCTTTCCTTGCAAATATGAGTCACGAGATCCGTACTCCTTTGAATGCTATTGTTGGTTTCTCCAGCATATTGGCGGATACTGAGGATATAGCGGAAAAGAAAGAATTTTGTAATCTGATCAATCACAACAATGCGCTTCTACTGAAAATAGTGGATGATATTCTTGATATTTCGAAGATAGAGGCGGGGTATATAGATCTGCATCCCACGTGGTTCTGTCTGTCCGACTTGATAATGGAAAGTGCTACCGAGTACAGGATGAAAGCAGCCGGAAGGCTGGATATCCGTATTCATAAACCGGGACAGGGCTATATGGTTGAACTGGATACAAAGCGTGTGAAACAGATATTGAATAACTTCTTGTCGAATGCTTTGAAGCATACTCAGGAAGGGTATATTGATATTACTTACGGCGTTACAGAACAAGGTATTGAGATAAAGGTAACGGATACCGGATGTGGTATTCCGCAGGATAAATTGCCTGTTATTTTTGAACGTTTTGAAAAAGTGGACTCTTTTACACAAGGAGTTGGGTTAGGGTTGCCTATATGTAAGTCCATTGCGGAATGTATGGGTGGATCTATTGGGTTGACTTCGGAAGTAGGTGTAGGTACAACTGTTTGGGTTACATTACCTTGTAGTACTGCACCTACTCCCAAGTTATACAAGGAGAAGTTAATCGACAACTTCTATTCCTAATCCTGTAAGCAACCCTTCCAGTCCGTATCGGGAGAACTTCGCTTTTTTCAGACGGTTGGCAGCAGGATTTAAAGCATAATTGCGTGCAGTAGTGAAATCTGCTTTCTCCAGGTTGGTATGATGGAAAGAAGCATAACAAAGGTCGCAATCTTTAAATACTGCATTGGAAAGGTCGGTTTCCATAAAGTCTGTGTTTTGCAAATCGCACCCTATAAAACGGGTTCCTTTCAGTTTCATCTCAGTAAAAAGGGCGTATGACAACAGACAATTATGGAATTCCACAGACAAGCCGAAGCGGTTGCTGAGGCTGAAGTTGATGCCTGTCATTTTGCAATCGGTGAACAGGACATCCAACCAAGAGGTATTACTGGTTTTTACTAATGAAAGGTTGCACTCTTTGAATGTACATTTTTCGAATATAACTCTTCCGATAGGCTTATCTGAAAAGTTACATTTGTCAAATGTACATTCATAATAATTTGTTTCCAGTTCCTCGATGGAGAAATCTACTTTTTCTATGGTCTTGTCTTCCATTTATCTTTTCAGTTAATTCATTGCTTTGAATACGGGTTCCGGCTTCTGTATCTCCGATTCGAAACCAAACCAATAGCCTTGATTGGTTTCCTCATTGACAGGCAGGAAACAAAGGCGGAGATTCTCTTTGTATTGGCCATACAGTACTTGCCAGTTCTCCGGGGGAACCTGCCGTTTGGTCTTTACCTTTTCTGCCGGAAGTTTTTTCAGTGACATGCCGGCCTCTATCCAAGCAATGCTGGCTTCTAACTGATATTCTGGATAGTTGTGCTTACAGAATTCATACAGGATAAGTCCTCGTTTTTCCAGACTTATCGGTTGGTCTATCAAACCTATTTGTATCAGGTGTTCCAGGAACCGATACAGGAATTTTTCTTCTTTCAGAATGAGTTTACGGGTGATGGATTGCCAGGCTGGAGTATTATAAAATCCATCCAGCAGGCGGGAGAGTTGACGGGCTGTTTGCAATTCACTTACATTGATCTCGCGGGTTTGAAGCACTTCATAGGGTGGGAGGGGAGAATATTGGATACCCAATTCTTCCGCTCTTCTACGCATTTCCGTACCGGGGAGTAATTTGAGAGACTCCAGTTGTATTTCTCCTGCACCGTATGCTGCCAGAACACGGATATCTTCGAATATTTCTGAAAGATGGTAGAGTGGGAGTCCTGCTATTAAATCGGCATGTGTTTCCATATTGGGGAGAGAACACAGGAATTTCAGACCTTCCAATGCGTCTGTCAGCTTTCCCATCCTCCGGCTTTTTTCGAGTACAGGTTCACGCAGGCTTTGTATGCCTGCTTCCAGGTGTAACAAACCTTCGGGCAAGTGTTTCAATTCTTCTTTCAGTTCTTCGGAAAGAAGTGCAGGGTGTATTTCCAGATGGAAGCGTATATCAGGGTGGTATTCAAGAAAAAGCTCAAGCAATTCTTTTGCCCGGCGGGTATTGTAATTGAAAGTACGGTCGAGTACACGCACGTTTTTAATACCATGTTGATGAATGATTTGGAGTCGTTCGCGAATAGCTTCTATGGAAAGTGTACGTACAGGCTTTTCACCTCCGCTGACGCAGAATGCACAGGTGTTGAAACAGCCTCGTGTCGTTTCCAGCTGTACGAATGGTTTGCTCCAATTAAAGAAACGGCTTTTTTCGGGAGATATGAGATCAGAGAATTTCAGTACACGTGCTATGCCGTTGTCTCTGTACTGCCCGTTGGGGTCGAGATAACAGAGTCCGGGAATGGTATTCCACTTTTCTTGTTCGTTCCGGCATGCGAGCCATTGCGGGAACACTTCTTCTCCTTCTCCTCTGAATACACAGCTGACATAAGGGTTCTTATGTAGGAAGTATTCATTGTCTCCCAGATACTCAGGGCCGCCTAATACAATGCAGCATTGTGGTAGGAGTGCTTTTACTCTTGAAAGGATGTGGAGCAATTGCTCATGGTTGAAGAGCCAGGTTGTAGCGGCAAGTATGTCAGGTTGGCGATGATAGACTTCATTGACAGTCAGACCTACATTCTCATTAATAGTGGCTGATACGATATCCCATTCTATGGATGTATCATCAGCAATCTGGGCATGTAGTGCCGGAAGTGCCAGGGAAGAATGTGCGTATGAGCTGTTGAGGTCGAGCCAGAGTAACTTCATTTTATATAGGGTTGGGTTTACAAAAACAGTTGCAAAGATAATGAATGTATTCCTATCTGCCTCTTTTCTGCCTGCCCAATCCTTTGCTTTACCGGTTTATGGTATGCTCTTTTAGCCTGCTTTAGGTCCGACAACGGATATTCTGACGCATTCGCTGGGAACTAATGTCAATAATTCATCCAGGAACTCACGGCTACATTCCAACAAGGTTTCCTGCGTCATTTCTTCTTTAGAGGTAGCGAAGAAGTGAAAGAGGTTATCAGAATCAGGAAGTTTCTTTACTGAATAGACTATATCCGTTGATTTCTCATTGTATGCTTGCGCCAAATCATCAGCTCTTGCCCAGAATTGAGTTGCTTTGTCACCACCGATTTCTACGACTGCAATTAATTTCTCGTTTGTTTCCATAATCATTTATTTTTAGTTATACATGTTGTCATACTAATATCAGGAGTATATTGGTTAATACTCTGTAATAATATCCGCAAATCGAGTGCCAGCAAACAGAAAATAAGCGTAGGATTATCTACTTTCAACTTTTTTAAACTAAAAGACTGTTTGTTGTACACCTGATAATTCCGAATATTTAGATAACAATTGAGCCTTTTTTATGGTTTTGGGCATTTACTTTTTTTACAGAAACATGGGCATACAGGTGCCTGAATTTATACTAACTTTGCAGTGCTTTTAACGAGTTAATAATAAAATCATTTTTAAGATGAGAACACTTCAAGAAGAATTAAAGTGTATGCGCGAAGGGCTTCATTACGATGCTCATACTCCTGAAATGTATGCCTATCGGGCTGAAGTAAAAAAGAAGCTGCATCAGTTGAATGTGACTGAATATCATACCTCTAAAATGCCGGAGGTTACCCGTTCACTTTTCCCGAATTCCGCTCCGGATTTTTTTGTAGAACCACCCTTTTATTGCGATTATGGGGATGGTATATATGCAGCTGAAGGAGTTTTTATCAATTTCGGTGCTGTTATTTTGGATGGTGCTAAAGTTACTATTGGCCGGAAAACGCTGATTGCTCCGGGAGTACATATTTATACAGCGCAACATCCGCTTGATGCTGACGAAAGGGATGCCTATGAGAATTGTCTGCCGGTAACCATTGGTGAACGTTGCTGGATTGGCGGTCATGCGACAATTTGTCCGGGAGTGACTATTGGCGACCGTTGTGTAATCGGTGCGGGTTCAGTGGTTACGCATGATATTCCGGCAGACTCGTTGGCTGTGGGAAATCCTGCTAAAGTGATACGTAAATTGAATCAGAAATAATCCTGTTATTGGGGTTGTTGTTTGAAATATCTGAAAAGTAAATCCATCAATTCTCGTTTTTTGACGGGCTTGGTCATGAAATGATTGCATCCTGCCGCTAATGCATTCTCTCTGTCGGAGTCGAATGCATTGGCAGTAAGGGCGATAATAGGGGTAGTCTGGTTGAATTCCCGGATGAGGGAAGTTGCTTCCAGTCCATTCATTACCGGCATCCGCATATCCATAAAGACGATGTCAAAGGTCTGGGCTTTGATTTTCTCGATAGCTTCTACTCCGGTTATGGCGCGGGTTAGTTGATTGTCTTTAAGAAGTTTCTTGATTAACAGGTAATTGCTGTCATTATCTTCCGCTATCAGAATATTCAGATCTTTAATCTTTACTGGGGAATCTGCGGAAAGGTGTTCTGTACTTTTGTTATTTAAGTCCTCGTCTGCAACCTCTGATTTTTCGACATATTCGACATCGGTATATCCGATGTACCAGAACTCAGAACCTATGTTGGCTTTGGATTTAAAGCCTACTTCTCCGCCTGTAGCATCGGCAATGGCTTTACAGATAGAAAGTCCTAAGCCGGTTCCTTGGGCAAAAGTATCTAATTTCTCGAAACGACTGAAGATACGGTTCTTTTTCTCCTCCGGTATTCCGATGCCACTATCTTTTACATAGATTCTTACCTGTCCGGGCATACATTCGTATCCCATCACAATTTCACCTTGTGGCGTATACTTAATGGCATTCGTAGCAAAGTTTGTGAATATCTGCATAAAGCGATATTTGTCGAAATTCGCCACACATTTGGTATATGGATTGATGAGTTTGAGGATAACTTTGGGATTTTTAATCCGTTGTTGGAAGGACCGGTATAATTCATCGCAAAGCTGGCACAAATTCAGTTTCTGACGATTGATATCAATGGAGCCAACTTCAATTTTTGATAGATCGAGAATGTCCCCGATTAATTTCAGGAGTATCTCACTGTTGGTTTCAATCAGTTGTTTATATTCAAATTTTTCTTCCGCATCATCCGTTTCGGTCAGCAATTCGGAGAATCCAACAATTGCATTGAGTGGAGTACGGATTTCATGACTCATGTTAGCGAGGAATGTGGACTTCAATTTGTCCGCTTCTTCTGCTTTGTTTTTGGCTGTAATCAGATTTTGCTGGTATATAATGTCTTCGGTAATATCCCGTTGAATAAATGTGATGACAACTATATTGCCAGCTTCATCTTCTACTGCACTGTAGGTAAAGCTGGAGTACCTATAATCTGTTGCATTGTTTTCCAGAACTTTTAATATAATCCTGTTTTCCGGGAGTTTCTGTTTATGAGCTACTGCTTCCAGTAATGCCATGAATTTATTTCTGTCGTCGGGATGGATGCTCTCATATATGGATTGCAATGATCTTTTCTCAATATTCTCGATATGGACATCGAATTTGCAAAACAGACCTTCCTTTATATTGTAGTTCCATGAGGATAGCTTCCCAGCATTCAAGGCTAGTGATAATTCCTTTTGTGTTGCTTTTATTTTCTTGTAGCTTTCAATAATTTCCCGCTCTTGTGCTTTCTTTACGGTGATATCTTCACAGGCTAGTAAATAGCCTTGACGATTTCCTTCGGGATCGCGCATGATAGTTACTTTGGTAACAAAGTATTTTTTGATTCCTTTGATGGGTGTTTCGTAGAAGTTTTCACAAAGATCGAAATCATAATCGGTTTCAAAAGAGACGTTCAACCCCTGCTTTAGGAGAGTTTTATCTTCTGCCGTGATGTTAGGGTCATCGAAGATATTAATATTATAAATATCCTTCATAGTTACACCGAACATTTTTAGTGTAGTGTCATTGGCGTATTTCAGATATCCATCTTTATCATATACGCCGAGCCCTAAAGGTATATATTCAGGAATGAGCGACAGAAGTTCATTTTCCATGTTTATTATTGCACCTATGATGTTTTTATAAGTGTGGTGCAAATGTATGCAAATTCCCGGAATTTTATGATTATCGTGGTTAATATTTGTTGGGGGCTGGTCGGAATAGTAAACTTTAACATAGAGGATAGTAAAGTGTTATGAACAAAAAATCCTGTAAGTCATAAACTTACAGGATTTCTTTGGGTGACTGATGGGACTCGAACCCACGACATTCAGAACCACAATCTGACGCTCTAACCAACTGAACTACAGTCACCATGTTTGCGTCATTTCTCAAACGCGGTGCAAAGATAGGTATTATCTTTGATACTGCAAATATTTGGCGAAATATTTTATTGAAATCTGCATTATTTTTTATTCTCTTTAATTCCTATATTGTGTTGGTGGAGGAGCTTCCGGGAGTTTTTGACGAAGATATTCAGATGGTTACGTGCAGCTTCCGGGAGCTTTGAAATAGATGTGGAATCTGTGGGATAAAGCACATAGTTTTTTTCTTTGGTGAAATTGGGACGTGCTGTCCATACGAAATTATATCCGCAACGTTGTACTCGAACTTGTGGGGAGGTAGATGTTGTGGTGTCTTTTTCTAATTCTAATGTGAATATAAGTCCTCCGTCAGTATTTACTTTACTCATGTTGGAGATGAAATTCCCTAAAGAATATACTACAGCGTGTTGTGCTCCGGTAATGCTATCGGTACGTAGTTCCATCGGTTGTATAACATGAGGATGGCTACCGATGATATGGGTAACGCCCTGTTCCAATAACCAATCAGCCAACTGTCGTTGTTCGCGACTAGGTAGCGATTGGTATTCGTTTCCCCAATGCATACAAGCAATGATAACATCAGGTTGCCATGTTCGTGCTGTATCGATATCCTGTAACATGATTTTCTTATCAATATAGTTCACTATGTTGGGAGAGGATGGCTTAACTCCATTGGTATCATAGGTATAGTTAAGAAGGGCAATTCGAAAACCGTTTTTGTGAATGAGTAATGGGTATCGTTGACGGCGTTTTTCTTCATTTCTATAAGTTCCGGTGTAGGGGATACGTAAGGAATCTAACATTAGGATTGTACGTTCCAAACCTTTTTTACCGCGGTCGAGACAGTGATTGTTAGCAGTTAACAGAACATTGAAACCGGCCTCTTTAATGGCATATAAATATTCATCAGGTGCACAGAAAGCCGGATAACCACTATAAGGTTTTCCACCGATAGGTACTTCTAAATTGCCGATAGCGATGTCTGCTCCACTGATTTGCTCTTTTACGAGAGAGAAGCAGGGAGAGTAGTCATAAGTCCCTTTATCTGTACGCGCGGCGTCAAGCTGGGCTTTGTGTTGCATCAAATCACCTACAAATAATAGAGTGATTTTTGCAGGGGGGATTGTATCAGTGGATTCCGGTACTACTTGTTCCTGTGCTGTGCTACAACACGATATAAAGAAGAAAAGTAATGCAAGAGGGATTGTCTGTCTCATGACTTTGAGCGGATTAAGGTTCCACTGGATAAAATAAATACCGAAAGGAGTCAAGTTGTCACAAGAGGTTCCTTCCGGTATTCGGTATTTTTATTATTGATATATTGCTTTCTTGCCAGCCAGCAATGTATTCTTCATCAAAGAAACGATGGTCATCGGTCCTACACCACCCGGCACAGGAGTGATAAATGAACATTTCGGAGCAACCTCGTCAAACTTAACATCTCCAGTCAGTTTGAAGCCTGATTTTTTTGTAGAATCCGGTACACGTGTAGTACCTACATCAATAACTACGGCACCTTCTTTTACCATTTCAGCTTTCACAAAGTTGGGTTGTCCCAATGCAGCGATGATGATATCGGCTTCCTGGCATTCTTTTACAAGATCTTTGCTCCGGCTATGGCATACGGTTACAGTAGCATCTCCTGGATAGGCTTTCTGCATCATCAGTGCAGCCATTGGTTTACCGACGATATTACTACGTCCCAATACTACACACTTCTTACCCGAAGTTTCTATTTGATAGCGTTTCAGTAGTTCAAGAATACCGTTAGGGGTTGCTGATACATAGCAAGGCAATCCTATGGACATGCGACCTACATTGATGGGATGAAACCCGTCTACATCTTTACGATAATCGATAGTTTCAATCACTTTTTGCTCAGAGATATGCTTGGGTAATGGGAGTTGTACGATAAATCCGTCAACATCTGCATCTTCATTTAATTCACGTACTTTAGCAAGGAGCTCTTCTTCCGTAACATCCGCTTCATAACGGATGAGGCTGGATTTGAATCCACAAACTTCGCATGCTTTCACTTTGGCAGCAACATACGTTTCGCTGCCACCATCGTGGCCTACAAGAATTGCAGCAAGGTGAGGGCATTTGCCACCTTTTGCTACAATTTCTGCTACTTCTGCAGCAATCTCCTGTTTTACTTGTTCAGAGATTGCTTTTCCATCAATTAATGTCATATAAATATTTTTGTTTTGATTATAATTTATCTTGTATTAGGGGTCTAAAAGAGTATCGCAAATATAGAGCAAATAACCGAATATAACAACAATCCCGCTAATTTCATATTTTAAATGAAGTCAGCGGGATTGGTATGCTTGCAGTTTATCTTTATTATTTCATCTTCGGCATCATTTTGCCCATCTTGCTACCCGTTACCATTTTCATCATCTTGCGGGTTTGGTCAAATTGTTTCAACAGACGGTTTACTTCTTGAATATTCGTACCACTACCTTTGGCAATGCGTTGACGACGCGAACCGTTCAGAAGAGCCGGATTACTGCGTTCTGCCGGAGTCATCGAATAGATGATAGCCTCAATACTTTTAAATGCATTATCATCAATATCAATGTCCTTAATAGCTTTACCTACACCCGGTATCATAGAAGCCAAGTCTTTCAGGTTGCCCATCTTTTTGATCTGTGCAATCTGACTCAAGAAATCGTTGAAATCGAATTGATTCTTGGCAATCTTCTTTTGCAGGCGTTTTGCTTCTTCTTCATCGTACTGCTCCTGGGCACGTTCCACCAATGAAACGATGTCACCCATACCAAGGATACGGTCTGACATACGTGAGGGATGGAATTGATCAATAGCATCCAGTTTTTCACCTGTACCCACAAACTTGATCGGCTTGTTCACCACCGAACGAATGGAAAGAGCGGCACCACCACGGGTGTCACCATCTAATTTAGTTAGTACAACACCGTTGAAGTCAAGTCGTTCGTTAAACTCTTTTGCTGTGTTTACAGCGTCCTGGCCGGTCATGGAGTCTACTACGAATAGGATTTCGTTTGGATTGATTGCTTTTTTAATAGCGGCAATCTCGTTCATCATCTCTTCGTCTACTGCCAGACGTCCGGCTGTATCGACAATGACTACATCGTATCCTTTGGCTTTAGCCTCTTGAATGGCGTTTTCAGCAATTTTCACCGGATTCTTGCTGTCAGGTTCAGAGTATATTGGAACTCCAATTTGTTCAGCTAGTACGCACAACTGTTCAATAGCGGCAGGGCGGTATACATCACAAGCCACCAACAATGGCTTCTTGTTCTTTTTCGTTTTCAGCATTCGTGCCAGCTTACCTGAGAAAGTTGTCTTACCGGAACCTTGCAGACCGGACATCAAAATAACTGCCGGCTTTCCTTCCAAATCAATCTCTGCTGTTTCGCCACCCATCAATTGAGTCAGTTCATCGTGCACGATTTTTACCATCAACTGACTGGGCTTTACAGCTGTCAGCACGTTTTGTCCTAATGCTTTTTCCTTAACAGTATCAGTGAAAGTTTTGGCTACTTTGTAGTTTACGTCAGCGTCCAACAGTGCTTTACGCACATCTTTCAGGGTTTCCGCAACATTGATTTCGGTGATCTTTCCTTCACCTTTCAGAATTTTAAACGACCTTTCCAGTCTTTCGCTTAAATTATCGAACATGATGATATAATTCTATTTATAAATTACAAATTACTCTTATTGAGGCGCAAAAGTACAAAAAATCCACGTATCTACCTTCATTTAAGGCAATAATATTATTCAACCGAGGTAGCGGGATAAGTGAAAAGAATAGTTGGACCTTCTTTGCTATCGGGGATTACTTGATATGTACCGCCAAAGTGTTTTATAAACAGACGGTTGACATCATTACGCAAAGCAGAGTCTTGATTGGCATATTTGAGGTCTGCGAGGGGGCAGTTGGTGATTTTAAAACGTAATATTTCTCCGTTCTTGTTCAGAGTGAAGTTGAGATCGCGTTCTTCTTTGAAAGAAGCGAATGGACAAGTTAGAATACTGACAACGAATTGCATGAACCGGTTTGTGTCTGTATGGATGATATATTCGTCAATGTTACTGATGAAATGAGTATGCAAGGTAGAATTCTGCATATGTGCCATTCCTACAGCATCGTTGCAGAGCTGTACGATGTCATAATTACTCATTTGGAATTTCATCATACCAGCTTCCAGGCGCGACAAATCAAGGACATTATTGACTAAACGCATTAGCTGATCCGTGTTTTGCTGAATAATTTCCGCATATTCTTTACGGGTTTGATCATCTATTTCCGCTTCGTTTGCTATAATTTGTGAGAACCCCAATACTCCGTTTAGGGGAACACGGATGGCGTGACTCATATTGGAGAGGAAACGATTCTTCATTTCATTGGCTTCTTCTGTCTGTCGTGTGGCTTTATGAGTTTCTTTTTCTGATATCTTTAGTGCTTTTCGTATCAGATTGATGCGGAACATATAGCCGATACATAAGATCAAAATGATTCCGAGACTCAAAAGAATACTGGTTTGTACACGATTTCTTAGTTTTCCACGCTCCCATACCAATTGGTTCAGATGATGTATTTCTTTGATTTCCTCCAGCTGTTTAGCTGATATGGCGGCAGTCAGTGAATCCTGAATATGATTGGAACTTTCGTACAGTGGCAGGGCTTCTGCATATTTACCCATTTCTTGCAGAATGTCAGCTTTCCGCGATAATTGTTTGGCATACTCCATTTGGGCAGATTCAAATTGTTTCATCTTTATCAGAGCAGAATCTATATAGAGAAGTGCAGCCTGATAATCTTTTGTATGCCGGTAATACTCCGCACTTGCATCATAATACAGGGCCATATAGGGAATATAACTCTGCGGAGTTATGAAGTCTTGAGCTTCTTCTATATGATATTTAGCCGAGTCTATCTTTCCTATCCCTGTATAATAGTAAGTTTGAAAAATTTCTGAGAATAGATAAAGATTGAAATATGATTCATACATATCCGGATCTAAACTAAGCATTTTTTGCAATAGCTGTTTGTTTTCTTTCAGATACGTCTTCAGGCTTGAATAGTCTTTCTGGTCTTTACTGAATACAATTAATTGATTCAGAACATTAAACTGTGTACTGCTGGTTGTTTGTTCCGAAACATATTTGTGAGCTTTTCGAAGCGCTTCTCCTTCTTCTTTTGTACGGTTGGTTTCATGGTATGCACTTGCCAGACATGAATAAGCAGCTATACGGCCGTCTGTGTTATTCAGTTCTTCTGCTTTCTCAAGCATTTTTAATGATTCATTGATGGCATATTCATATTTCTCCTTATATGTATAAGTATAAATAAGCAATTTTTGTGCATTGAAGTACAACCTGAAAAACTCCATGCGTTCAGCAATGGGTTTCACGTAGTTCACCAGTTTACTGATACTATCAACTTCATTCTTATTATAATAGTACAATATTTTGAAATATGTACTGCTGCATATATATTTAGGATTCTTTTGGTACTGTGCTTCGTTGAACATTTCTTCAGCATATTCTATATAATGCGGAGAGTTTTGTTCGGTAAGCACGAGTTTCTCAAGTAATTTTAATCTTGTGGTGTCATGCGGAAGTGCACGCAGTTCGATTAACAGACTGTCTGCCACAGATGATTTTTCTGTTATATTTTCTGCAAATGCGAGGAAACTTTGCAGGAAAAGAGCGAGTATTAACAAGGTTTGTTTCATTGCGCTACCTCCTTTCTGTTGGTAGAGTGAATTGGATGAGTAAACAAGAAGCGGGAACCATCCTTATATTCAGGATCTATCCATATTCTTCCGCCGAAACGTTCTACAATTAATTGACAGATAGAGAGTCCCAATCCGCTGCCTTGGGCATTTTCATTCAGCTTTTCAAAACGGTTAAATATCTGTCCCTGTTTTTCCGGGGCGATCCCACAACCGGTATCTGTAACCGAAAACACAGTCATTTCTTCTGATTCTTTCTCCAATAATAAGGTTATGCTACCTTCTGTGGTAAATTTGGTTGCATTAATCAACAGATTGATAAGTAACTGCTGGAGGCGTGCCTCATCCGTATAGATTTCCATTTTTTCCTGAGACGTTTGGAATAGGACTGTGGCGGATGTTTGCTTTATCTTCTCTACCGTATCCACTACATTGCGACAAATAGCTACTGCATCGCTGTTTCCAAACTGGAATTGCATTTTCCCGATTTCCAAACTGGAAAGGTCAACAACATCGTCTATCAGCTTCAAAAGTAAGTCTGAATTTTGCTGAATGATTTCATTGCATTGTTGTCGGGTTCCGATGTCAATATTAGCATCGGTCAGAATAGATGAGAAACCGGACAAGGCATTTAGTGGAGTACGTATTTCATGACTCATATTCGACAGAAAAAGACTTTTGGTACGAATGGAGTTCTCAGCACTTTGCCGGGCTTTTTCCAATTTATGTTGAGATGCAATCAAGCGTGCATTGATTTTACGAATATAAAGTACGGATACAATAGATATGCCTAGAATGAGGATACAACCTATAATTGAATAAAAAAGCAGACGGCTTCGCTCGCTTTGATTATCCATCTCGAGACGGTCCACCTGATATATGGTTCGCAACAGATTTATCTGGGTGGAATAGTTACGGGCATTGATAGAATCTCGTGCAATATTGATGTCTTGAAAAATGGCACATGCCTCTCTAGGCCTGTTTTGTTTGGTATACAGTTGTGCCAGTGAATTCTTCATTTTTAGATATCTGTTATAGACATTGGCACTGCTGGTATTTATGGTCAGCTCATTATATAATTTGATAGCTAGTTCGTCATCTCCAATTCTTTTGGCATATTCAGCTTGTATATATTTCAAGATAGAACTATGAAAATAAAACGGATAGTATTCATACCATTCTTCTGCTTCCTGAATATATTTCCGGACTTTATCCATATCATTATTATGGAGGTAATAATATGCTCGGAAGATATTTTCTATGAAACGGCTGTGCTGATAATCATTCATTTGTTCCATTTGATCCAAATAGGCTTTAGCTTTATCCATCCTCCCCATTCTGATGAGGGTTGGAATTAGTTGAATCAAGACTTTTTCCTGTAATTTTTCGGAGTCGGATACTTTATGCAATTTCTGCATGGCTATTTCGTATTCTTCGATAGCCTCATTATTCATGTTGGCATTAAGATAAGTATCTCCTATTGCATAATGGGCTATGGCTATGCCGATATCGTATTTCATTTGAGTGGCCTGTTTCAGCATAACATTTGCTTTTTCCAACGCTTCGTTGATGTGGCCGTCTGAAACGAGGGCATATACAGCCATCTGCTGCATAAGGAACATGTATTTATAGTCCTTTCTGCTACGGAATACTTCTACAAGTTCATTTTCCCATTGGGCGATATCTCTTAATCTGACTTCCTGAGAATAACCTAAGTTATTATCCATCAGGTATTCCATAAGATGTATACGCTCATCTTCCGAATCCTTGCTTGCAGACAGGATATAGGAAGTACCGTAAAATAACATCAACAATAATAGTATGATCGTTTTACTGAGCTTCACCTTATTAACTAATACGTTTATACAATGATATGTGATTAATTGCGACAAAAATAACTAAAAAGGACGAGATATCCGAAAATGTCTCGTCCTTTTTGTATATTTAATCCTATTTCTTGTTGATTATATCCTTTGGCTTCAGTTTTAGCTGTTCATACTCATTAGGAATTCGTCGTTGTCTTTGGTTTTTTCCATACGATCTTTTACGAAATCCATAGCTTCTATCGGGTTCATATCAGCCAGATATTTGCGGAGTATCCACATGCGATCCAATGTTTGCTTATCCTGCAACAGATCATCACGACGAGTGCTGGAAGCAACAATGTTGACTGCAGGGAAAATACGTTTGTTGGACAGGTTGCGGTCGAGTTGCAACTCCATGTTACCTGTACCTTTGAATTCTTCGAAGATAACTTCGTCCATTTTAGAACCGGTATCAATCAATGCAGTAGCCAGGATAGTGAGTGAACCACCATTTTCAATATTACGGGCGGCACCGAAGAAACGTTTGGGCTTGTGTAGTGCATTGGCGTCCACACCACCTGAAAGAACTTTGCCGGAAGCCGGGGATACCGTATTGTAAGCACGTGCCAGACGAGTGATAGAATCCAGGAAGATAACGACATCATGGCCACATTCTACAAGTCTCTTTGCTTTCTCCAGTACGATACCTGCAATCTTTACGTGACGTTCGGCTGGTTCATCGAAAGTTGAAGCAATCACTTCGGCATTTACGGTACGAGCCATGTCGGTTACTTCTTCGGGGCGTTCGTCGATAAGCAACATGATCATGTAAACTTCCGGATGATTTGCTGCAATTGCATTGGCTATATCTTTCATCAGGATGGTCTTACCGGTTTTAGGCTGTGCCACAATCAATGCACGCTGACCTTTACCGATAGGAGCAAAGAGATCTACTACACGGGCAGACATGGAGTCGGAGTAGCCACCTTTGCATAATCTGAATTTTTCATCGGGGAATAACGGAGTAAGATGCTCAAATGGCACACGATCACGTACGAAAGCCGGATCACGTCCATTGATTTTTCCTACCTTTACCAATGGGAAATATTTTTCTCCTTCTTTCGGCGGACGAATTACACCTTCCACAACGTCACCTGTTTTCAGTCCGAACAATTTAATTTGGGATTGTGATACGTAAATATCATCCGGTGAAGAAAGATAATTGTAATCGGAAGAACGAAGGAATCCGTAACCATCCTGCATAATTTCCAGTACACCGGTACCGGTCAAGATATCATCGAATTCGTATACTTTTTCGCGCTCAATTACCGGTCTGCGTTCTTGCACAGGAGCATAGTTATCACCAGCATTTTGCTGCGCGGGACGTTGTTGCTGAACAGGACGCGGGTTGTTATTACGATTATTATTGTTGTTATTATTATAAGGAGTATTATTATTGTCGCGAGGACGAAGGCGTGGGCGTTGTGCGGTTGCAGGCGTGGGTTCTGCTACGGGTGCTATAGGAGTCTCGGCTTTGGTAGCTTCGAATTTGCCCAGCAGTTCTGAAGGGAGCTCTATTTTCTCAGTCGGGAGATCTTCGATGGGAATGAAGTCATCTTCGGGTTCTGATAAGATAGGACTGTCCTCTATTACGACTTTCTTAACTACTTTAGGTGCTTCGGTTTCAAAGTTCAATTCAGGTTCAGCTTTTTTAGGCTCTTCCTTCTTTGCAACAGGCATAGGTGCGGGTATGGGAGCTTTTTCTTCCGTCTTGGTTTTGCGCGGACGCCCCGGTTTACGTTTTGGAGTAGCGTCTTCGGCTTTTTCGGGAGCGGATGCAGTGGTTACAACTGCTTCAGGAGCTTTCTCAGCTACCGGTGCTTTTGTTGCCTCAGCTACTGGTTGTACCTTGGCAGCTGCAACTGTGGTTTCAGCTTTTGCCTTAGTGAGGTCACCATTTTTGTTGGCGGTGAAGACTTTGTCAGTACTCTCTTTTTTTACGGTTACGCGGGTACGTTTTTGTTGTCTATCCACTTTACGCTCTTCTTTCAGCTTTTCAGCAGCAACCTTTTTGGTAGCACCTGCGATGGCTTGTTCATCAAGTATCTTGTAAACAAGTTCTTCTTTTTTTAGTGAGTCTGTCTTTTTAATACCCAGTTCTTGGGCAATAGATTGAAGTTCCGACAAATTTTTGTCGTTCAATTGAATGATATTATACATACAGTATATATGTGAATGGTTTAAAATTTCTTTTGTTATTGGACAGATATGTTCACACGGCTGCGGTTGTCGTCACAAGCAACGTGGCAAATATACCTTTATTTAATATAATGATTATGGGATATTTATTATTGAACCGGAAAACTGTTAGCTACCCGCACTTAGGAGTTTACAGAATGTTTCAACGGTGCAAAGGTAATAAATATTTTTGGTTTCATAAACAATTCGTCTTTTTTTTAATTTTAAAACTTTATCTTTGCTTGATAAACCAAGAAAAAGCGCATATATTTATGGATATAAACGAAGTTCATTTCATCTATTTTTCGCCTACTCGTACATCTAAACAAGTTGGTGAGGCAATTGTTCGCGGAACAGGATTAACAAATGTTGTTACTACGAATTTAACACTGCATACTGCTGAGGTAGATATTCCGGAGAATACACTGACTGTTATTGCTGTGCCAGTGTATGGTGGCAAGGTAGCTCCTTTGGCTATGGAACGTTTGCAGGGTATTCGTGCATCAGGATCTCCAGTTGTGTTGGTAGTAGTCTATGGTAACCGCGCGTATGAAAAGGCTTTGATAGAATTGGACGCATTTGCTTCTGCCCAGGGTTTCAAAGTTATTGCCGGGGCTACTTTTGTGGGAGAACATTCATATAGTACAGAACAAAATCCAATAGCCCCAGGGCGTCCGGATGCAAATGATTTGCAATATGCGGAGGAATTTGGTGCGAAGATACGGACGAAAATAAATGCCGCCGTTGATATGGAACACTTGTATCCGGTGGATGTGAACCGTATTCAGCGCCCGCGCCAGCCTTTTCTGCCTTTGTTTAAGTTTTTGCGCCGGGTGATAAAGTTGCGTAAAAGTGGTGTTCCTTTGCCGCGTGTACCGGAAGTGAATGCGGAACTTTGCACGCATTGTGGTGTTTGCGCTGTACATTGTCCTTCGGGAGCTATTCTGAAAGGTGACGAATGTAATACGGTTGCCGAAAAGTGCATAAAGTGTTGCGCATGCGTCAAGGGATGTTCTTTCAAGGCGCGGACGTATGATACTCCGTTTGCTTCATTGCTTTCAGACTGCTTTGTGCGGCAGAAAGAGGATCGGATTATTTTATAGCTTTAATCCTACATGCAATAAACTCCTTTCATTCAGAATTTCTACAGAATTTTCCGATACATTTGTGTCTGTATTTAAAATTAGGAACTATGAAATTATTGATAGTAGAGGATGAACGTGAATTGTCCGACAGCATTGTGAGCTTTCTGTGTCGGGAAGATTATCTGTGCGAACAAGCCTTTTCCTTTGCTGAGGCTGCCATGAAGGTAGAACTCTACGAATATGACTGTATCTTGCTGGATTTAATGCTTCCCGGAGGAAATGGATTGGATGTGCTGCGAAAAATAAAAAGTACATCGCCTCAGACGGGAGTTATCATCGTGTCGGCAAAGGATTCTTTAGACGATAAAGTGGCGGGACTGAAGATCGGTGCGGACGATTATTTAGCCAAGCCTTTTCATCTGCCGGAATTGAGTATGCGTATTTTTGCTTTGTTGAGGAGGAAATGTTTTACGAACAGCAACACTTTACAGAATGGTCCGATAAGTATTGATTTGCTTGGTAAGGTGGTTAGTGTCGGAACTGTCACGCTTGATTTGACCAAAACAGAATATGAACTTCTGTTATTCCTCATTGAAAACCGTCGTCGTGTTGTTTCTAAGAGTGCATTGGCTGAACATCTTAGCGGGGACATGGCGGATATGATGAATGACTTTAACTTCGTCTATGCCCACATCAAAAACTTAAAAGCGAAAATGGCGGATGTGGGTATGGCAGATTGCATTAAGACATATTATGGAACCGGATATAAATGGGCTATAGAATCATGAAAAGTCTTTTGCATAAAACACTCTCGCAGTTCCTTGTCTGTACGGTGGCAATCTTTATACTAGCCACTCCCTTGTTTTTCCTGCTCACCAAGTATTTCTATGCGGAGGATATGATAGACATTATCGAGGCGGTGCAATTGGGGACGTCTATTCCACACATTGACTTAGAACGGGATATTATGGTGGGAATGATGCTTCAGTTCCTGCTTATTTTTCTGGTCTTGAGCCTTGCTTTGTTTATTATGATGCGTTTCATTACACATCGCCTGTGGTTGCCGTTTGATGACACGTTGCAGAAGACAGAACAGTTCAACTTGGCGCAAAGTGTAGTGCCTCAGTTTCAGAAAACCGAAATAAAAGAATTTGCCCGGCTCAACAATTCGTTGGCAAAGCTGATGCAGAAAGATAAGGAGATTTATCGTATACAGAAAGAGTTTACCGAGAATGCTTCGCATGAACTCCAAACACCTATTTCTATTATTCGCAGTAAACTGGACTTGTTGATGCAGGAAGAACTGGACGAGCGATCAATGAATCTTGTTTCCGATCTTTACGACCTCAATACCCGGATGGAACATTTGAATCGCAATTTACTACTCTTGGCAAAAATAGAGAATTCACAGTACACAGAGATGGAGGAGGTCGACTTAGGCAGCTTTATTCGTGAGTCAATGCCTACTTACAATGTACTGCACAGTGATTTGAACATTTCATTCCTTGACCAGCGTACGTGCCATGTTGTGCACAATGTGAACACAATTCTGTTAAGTTGCCTGCTGAATAACCTTGTTGTCAATGCCATTCGCCATACTGCTGCAATGAATGGAGAGATTAGACTTTTGCTTTGCAATAGCTATTTTACGGTCAGTAATCCGGCGGATGGAGTATCTCTTAATGCCCGTACGCTTTTCCAGCGTTTCAGTTCTGATGATACAAAGACGTCCGGGAATGGACTTGGACTTTCTATTGCGAAAGCTATTTGCGACTATCATGGTTGGAGGTTGCAGTACGTTTTCGAAGAGAATCACCATGTATTTTCAGTGCATTTTAGGTAATTTGTTGGTGAAATTATTTCAAAGCTTTTCGGTTATGAATTAATTCACCACAGATTACACAGATTGACACAGATCCTATTTTGCTGATTATTAGATTAATAAATCTGTGTGAATCTGTGTAATCTGTGGTGAGTCTTATTCATTCCTATACCGATATGCATTATATAGGAGTGAACTGAAGAATATAACTTCTTGTGTGATAGTCTACTTGGTGTTCCACTAAGATCAGTCGTAGTGGAACACGAGTTCAGTCCTAGTGGGAAGTGGCTTCAGTCGTAGTGGGAAGTACCTTCAGTCCTAATGGGAACTATCCTCAGTCGTAGTAGGAAAATAGCTCGCTATACAGTTGTAAATTCCTCTAATGGGAAATGAATGAGTTCCGTTAACGGCTTTTTGATAATCAGTTGACGTATCCTAAAAATCCTCCTCAAAAAGATTATCTTCCCCGATAAAATTCAAAATGTCTTCTAATTTGCCTTTTACTTTTGTCTCAGAATTTTGAGATAAAAGAAAGAAAAGGTATGAAAAGATTTGTTTTAGGCATCGTGGTCATTTGTTGGATTACGATTGTATTCGCTGCAGGAAATGGCAGTAAAGTGACAGGAATCTTAAGTGGTAAAACGAATAAAGCACCGGTGGAGTTTGCCACGATAGCTTTGTACGAGGCAACAACAAAAAAACTTGTGACGGGAGCTATGACAGATTCTACCGGATGCTTTCATCTGGAAGATGTGCCAACGGGTCGTTATTATCTGGTGGGTAGTTATGTCGGTTATGGTGAAACACAATCTGAAATGTTCACTGTGGGTAATGGTAATCAGACGGTTGATGTCGGTGTATTGTGGATTGACGATAAAGGTCAAGTGTTGAATGAGGTGGTGGTAGCCGGGCGAAAATCCACTTTTGTGCCCAAACTGGATCGTAAGGTATTTAATGTCGGACAGGATTTGATGAGTTCGGTAGGTTCGGCAAGCGAGTTGATGCAGAATATTCCTTCGGTAGAGGTGGATTTGGAAGGTACGGTCAGTCTGCGTGGTAATGAGAATGTGACTATCCTTATTAATGGGAAACCATCCGCACTGATGAGCGGCAGGACACGGACTGATGCTCTGAATCAACTTGCCGCAAACAGTATCGAACGTATCGAGGTAATTACTAATCCTTCGGCAGAGTATAAACCCGATGGTGTGAGCGGTATTATCAACATCGTATTGAAAAAGGAGAGCAAGGCGGGACTGAATGGCACTTTGACGGCGAATACCGGTAACCACGACCGTTACAATGCCGGAGTGAATTTGAATTACGGCATCAATGGGATGAATTTCTTTGGCGGTTATGCTTTCCGGCAAGATCGCTATGACCGTAGTATTTTTGACAATCGTACATCGCCCACGGAATACATTAACCAGACGACTCTCGGCACAGGTCGTCCCGTGTCGCACACATTACGACTTGGAATGGGAGCAAACCTTTCGACTCATGATGTCATGGAAATTTCAGGAAGCTATAATCGCCGTCATTTCCTGCGAAGTGAGCGTATAGAATCTGTTACGGAAGATATAAATCATCATTTGGAAGATTTTTATTTTCGCAATCGCAGGGCTGATGCCAGGGAGAATATGTGGGAAGGAAACTTTCTCTATACCCACACCTATGGAAAGGGAAATGAATGGAGCGTGAACTATACTTATTCTTCCGAAAGTGAAGATGAACAGAATGAATATTCTACCATGCAAATGGAGAATGACACTAAAGACAATGAGTGGGTATGGGATGCCAATTATCTGCATATCGGAAAAGTGCATTGGCAGCATCATTTGTCGGAATGGACAAAACTATCGGCAGGTTATGAACTGGAAGCGCTTCGTGCCGAACAGAATTATCATGTGGAGAATTGGGACGGAGCATCTTTTATTCCTGATCTTGACCGCACAAGTGATTTTACCCATCATCGCACCCTTCATTCTTTCTTCGCTACTTTAGAAATGAATCCAGGAGAGTGGAGTCTTATGGCCGGACTGCGTGGAGAATATGCTGATATCTGGAACAATCTTTATTCTCTTGACAGCATCACGAGGCAGCACTATACCAATATTTATCCTACGTTACACGCCTCCCGCAAACTGAATGAGCACAATGAACTCCAACTAAGCTATAGCCTTCGTGTGAACCGTCCGGGAGGTAGTGATATGAATCCATTTGCCGAGCGTATCAATCCACTCAGTCTTTCGGCGGGTAATCCTGATTTGAAACCGGAAAAGATACATTCGGTGGAGGCGGGATGGCTGTGGCACAATGATACAAATGCATCGTTGATGACTACAGTCTATTATCGCTATCTTACCAATCAGATTACCGAAGTATCACGCTACATAGACGGTGGCGTACTGCTGACTACTAAAGAGAATTTGGATCAGAGTCACAATGCAGGATTGGAGCTGATCTGGAGTTATTCTATCAATCGTTGGCTCTCTTTTAACTGGAATGCAAACGGATATTTCAATCAGATCAATGCAGAAAAGTTGGGCTTTTCACGACACAGGAATACTTTCTCGTGGAGCACGTTGTTCAATGCCAACTTCATGCCGTTCAAACATTATATGATGCAGCTCAATGCACGTTATCGTTCTGCCACACTGGTGCCGCAAGGTCGTAGGGATGCCGATTATTGTATCAATCTGGGTATGAAGTATGATATTCCGAGTATCAATCTTTCCGTATTGGCTTCGGTTACTGATTTGTTTGATACCTATCGGAAGTCGTATACGCTTGATACACCCGAACTGAAACAGAAGGTAGAAAAACGCCGTAATCCCCGTATTTTCTATATCGGCGTTTCTTATACATTTGGTGGAAACAAGAGCAAAAAACACACAGCGAAGTTAGAATATGATGAGAGTATGTAAAATCCTTATATTACTTGTACTTTGTGCATTTACAGTAATCGGACAAGCACAGGAGGATTCTGTCAAAACGGATACGGTTCGGGTAATGGATAATAATCCATACCGTTTCCGCATCCGGCAGGTCATTTTACCTGCAACTTTGATTGGAGTGGGGATTATCGGGTTGGAAAGCCATTGGCTGCAATATCAGAACCGGGAGTTACGTGACGAGCTACGGGAAAACATTGACAGTAAATTTACGGTTGATGATTTTTCGCAGTATGCTCCGATGTTTGCTGTTTATGGCTTGAATTTGTGTAGTGTAAAAGGAAGGCATAGCTTTACGGATCGTACCATAATCCTTGCTACTGCCTATGCACTAATGGGTATCACCGTAAACACATTTAAAATGACGGCCAGTGTAGAGCGTCCTGATGGAAGTAGCCGTAACTCCTTCCCGTCGGGGCATACCGCAACCGCTTTTATGGGTGCGGAGTTTTTGCGTAAGGAATATTGGGACGTTTCTCCATGGATAGGTGTTGCCGGGTATGCAGTAGCTGCCGGTACAGGCTTCTTTCGTATGTATAACAATCGTCATTGGCTGACAGATGTGCTTACCGGAGCCGGAATCGGAATACTGAGTACTCAGGCGGCTTATTGGCTTTATCCAACTATTACAAAGACTTTCTTCCGTAAGCGGTATAAGAATATATTTATTTCTCCTTATTTCTCAAAAGAAGAAAAAGGAGTAAGTTGTCATATCGCTTTCTAAAGGATACTCGTTGCAATTAATAAGGAATAAACTTCAGAATAATAACTTTCTGTGTTTGGTCGTCTATTCTGAAACGATTATCAGTACGTTCGCCTATCAACCAAATGATATGGGAGCCACTGCAAAGCACCCATTGTTGCTCTTTGCGGGAAAGGGAGAATTTTCGATCAGTAAGGTAGTCACTGACCTTTTTTCGCCCAGTCATACCAAAGGGAACGAATGTGTCGCCTTGTCGGTAGTGTCTGACTGTGAGAGGTTGTTTTAGTTTGTCTGCATCGAAGCAAGCAGTGTTTCGGTCACGAGGAATGATGAAATCATCCGTGACTTCTAATTCTTCCATCGTCAGACGAAAGGGTAGGGTAGGATCATCCGGTGAAAAGACTGTTGAAGCATCTTCTGAATAGACCGGTTCTATCAGCAGAAGCTCCCGGTCTTTAATCACACGCCATTCTCTGCTAAGGAATATCTTTCCCGGTTGTCCGTTCAGGGAGGTGAAAATATCTTTGATCTGTGCACCGTTAAATCCTAATGGAGATAAGATCTCAAATAATAAAGTTTCCGGTGCAGGTTCTTGGAGCAAAGCACTGATTAGGATACCTTGTTCGGTTTGCACTTTCTGCTTACCTTCTTCTATACCTTTCTTATATAAGAGAGCTGCATCATTCAGATGTTCTGAGGTGCGGAGAAGGCTTTCTTTTACAGAGGGATTGATTTCCTGCATTAGAGGCAAGAGGTTGAGGCGTATCTTGTTGCGTGTATATTCGTCTTGCAGGTTGGTGCTGTCCGTTACGTAAGATTGTCCGATTTCTTGTAGGTATTCGGTTATTTCTTTCCGGTCGAGGCATAACAAGGGGCGGACAATGTTTCCGTTTTTGGGACGGATACCCAATAGTCCGTTGATGCCTGTTCCACGGATAAGGTTGAGCAGGAGAGTTTCTACACTATCATCTTTATGATGGGCCACGGCGATAACGTTGGCTCCTTGTTGTAGACGGAGCTGCTCAAACCAAGCATAACGTAATTCCCGTGCTACCATTTCAATGGATATGTGGCGCTTTTCCGCTTCTTCCGTGGTTTGGAAATGTTGGACATGTAACGGAACTTCCAGCTGCAAGCATAGTTCGCGGACAAACATTTCATCTCGAACCGACTCATCGCCCCGCAGATGGAAATTGCAATGTGCTGCCTCGCAGGTGTACCCCATAGCAAGAAGTAGACGCAACAAAGCTACTGAGTCCGCTCCGCCACTCAGCGTTACCAGTATTTTGTCTTCTCGTGTGAAAAGCTTCTCCTGATCAATATATTGCGCTATTTTCTTTATATTCATAATGGTGCAAAGATAATATTAACGGATTGAATTCTTTCTAATTCTTCGGAACAAAGTGGAGAATGGAGAATATTTCTCCTTATTTAAAAACAATCTAAATAATTTGTAGGCTAAATACAAATCATTTATCTTTGCATCCAAATTAAAGAAAGAGAGAAGACTATGCGTTTATCCGAATTAAAAACTGGAGAAAAAGGTGTAATCGTTAAAGTACTGGGGCATGGCGGTTTCCGCAAACGAATTGTAGAAATGGGTTTTATTAGAGGCAAGACTGTAGAGGTTTTGCTGAATGCCCCGCTGAAAGACCCAATAAAATACAAAGTAATGGGGTATGAAATCTCTTTGCGCCGCCAGGAGGCAGGGATGATTGAAATACTCAGCGAACATGAGGCGAAAGAGCAAGTGACAAAACCGAATTATCATCCGGGAATGAGTGAAGATATTTATCCGGGGGAAGAAGAACTGAAACGTATCGCTCTTGGTAAACGCCGCACCATTAATGTTGCATTAGTGGGTAATCCAAATTGTGGAAAAACTTCTCTGTTTAATATTGCTTCCGGTTCACACGAACACGTTGGTAACTACAGCGGGGTTACAGTGGATGCTAAGGAAGGTTATTTTAATTTCCAAGGTTATCATTTCCGTATAGTCGATTTGCCGGGTACATATTCGCTATCAGCATATAGTCCTGAAGAAATGTATGTCCGTCATCATATTATTGATGAAACACCGGACATTGTTATCAATGTGGTAGATTCGTCCAATCTGGAACGTAATCTGTACCTCACTACCCAGTTGATTGACATGAACGTGCGTATGGTGATGGCGCTCAATATGTACGATGAACTGGAAGCCAGTGGCAACACGCTGGATTACATGAAACTGAGTGAACTCTTTGGTGTTCCTATGGTTCCTACCGTTTCGCGTACGGGCAAAGGCATCGAAGATCTTTTTCACGTTGTTATCAGTATTTACGAAGGTGCCGACTTCCTCGATCAGAAAGGCAAGGTACGTGCAGAAGTGTTGAATGACCTGCGTGAATGGCATCGGGAGTATGTGCCCGGCTATACCGGTGGGGCTCATAAAGAAGAAGAAGTACGTCATCATGGATTCTATCGTCATATTCACATTAACCACGGTCCTGAACTGGAACGCAGCATTGAAGAGGTGAAGCGGGTGATTAGTGAGAATGAGGGTATCCGTCATAAGTATTCTACCCGCTTTCTTGCCATCAAACTTCTGGAGAATGATCCGGATTTGGAAACGCTGATTAAAACTTTACCCAACGGCAAAGAAATCATAGATGTCCGTGATCAGGAAAGCCGCCGTATCCGAGACGTGCTGAATGAGGATTGCGATCAGGCAATTACCGATGCAAAATATGGTTTTATATCCGGTGCACTGAAAGAAACCTTTGTGGATAATCACTTGGATAAAGAACATACTACACGTGTGATAGACTCTATCGTAACGCACCGTGTGTGGGGATTCCCCATTTTCTTCCTGTTCATGTATCTCATGTTCGAAGGGACGTTCGTGCTTGGCGAATACCCGATGATGGGTATCGAATGGCTGGTAGAAACTCTCGGTAACTTTATACATGCCAATATGGCGGACGGACCGTTGAAAGATCTATTGGTAGATGGTATTGTAGGTGGTGTTGGTGGTGTGATTGTCTTCCTGCCAAACATTCTTATTCTTTATTTTTGTATATCGTTGATGGAAGACTCCGGTTACATGGCACGCGCTGCATTTATCATGGATAAGATTATGCATAAGATGGGGTTGCATGGTAAATCCTTCATTCCTCTGATTATGGGTTTCGGATGTAATGTACCTGCTATTATGGCTTCGCGCACTATTGAGAACCGTAAAAGCCGACTTATTACCATGCTCGTCAATCCGTTGATGTCATGTAGTGCCCGCCTGCCTATTTATTTGTTGCTGGTAGGTGCATTTTTTCCGAACAATGGTAGTTTGATACTGTTATTAATATATTCAATAGGTATTCTGTTGGCGGTATTGCTGGCGCGTTTATTCAGCCGTTTTCTGGTGAAGGGGGATGATACTCCGTTCGTAATGGAGCTTCCGCCTTACCGTTTACCGACAGCAAAAGCTATTTTCCGTCACACGTGGGAGAAGGGGGCACAATATCTTCGTAAAATGGGAGGTATTATCATGATAGCTTCCATCGTAATATGGGCATTGGGATATTATCCTGACCATGATGCGTATGAAACGGTTGCCGAACAGCAGGAGAATTCCTACATCGGACAGATAGGAAAGGCTATGGAGCCGGTGATTGCACCTTTGGGTTTTGACTGGAAACTTGGTATCGGTATACTTTCAGGTGTGGGCGCTAAGGAATTAGTGGTAAGTACACTGGGCGTGCTTTATACGAATGATGCTGAAGCAGATGCCGTAAGTCTTGCCGAACGTATTCCGATTACACCGTTGGTAGCTTTCTGTTATATGGTGTTTGTATTGATCTATTTCCCATGTATAGCTACGATTGTAGCAATCAAGCAAGAATCCGGTAGCTGGAAATGGGCATTATTTACGGCAGTGTATACCACGCTGCTTGCGTGGGTAATGGCATTTGCCATTTATAGAATAGGAGGATTATTTGTATGATGAATTGGCAACAATGGGTAGTTGCAATCCTGTTACTGTTGTGTATTGTCCGGATCGGATGGGGAATTTATGCATTTTTTCGCCGGACAAGAGAAAATGGTAATCCATGTGCAAATTGCGTAACCGGTTGTGACTTAAAGCGATTGATGGATGAGAAGCGTGTAGAGTGTAGTGCGACGAAAAAAGAAAAGAAGAAAAATTGCTGCGGATAGTTGGAATTTCCAAAAAATGTACTACCTTTGCAACCGCAAATGAGAAAGATTGGTTCCTTGGATGAGTGGCTTAGTCAGCGGTCTGCAAAACCGTGTACGGCGGTTCGAATCCGCCAGGAACCTCAATGAGCCCTTTTAGATGATTTCTGAGAGGGCTTTTCTTTGCTCTTAATCGAAAATGGTACTACATTGGTACTACAATTTCAAAACATCAATAGGCATTAAATGCCAGTTTAATGCATTAGATTAACCTCCGTGTTTGGAAATGTACGCATGTTTGTAGAGACGGGAAACATTGAATCTCAATAATATTCTCTATGTGCGTATATGATAGTAGAAAAAGCTTCCTGATATGCTGTAAGGCATTTAAATAAATCTTATAAATCTTATTTGGGGTATTTTCCGCTTTATATCGACAATTAAGAATGGTTGTTAGGTTGCTAAGTTAATGATTATTTCTCACACTTAAAACTTCCAGACTACAAAATTATAGCTTGGATAGCCTTTGGATAGGCTTTTGGTGGTGATCTTGTTTTAATGTTCATAATCTGATTCATTTTTCCAACGTGTAAACTATGCTGTTTTATGTGGCGTTATATTTTTCAAATCATTTATAACTTTAAGGAAAACAGGAAGCAATTTTACGTCTTTTCTTTCTTGCATGGACGGGAAAACTATAAGCTTTAAAGCCCCTTCTGCTAATATCCTAGCTTGCTCATAGCATTTGGCATGATAAGAACTAATGGCCATAATTGCAAATTTTAATCCGGTCCATTCTCGGGTTGAAATTTCTTTTCTTTCATATAGGATATCAATCTGATTGTGAATTTCTTCGTAATTTACCTTCATATAGTGTGCTTTTAAATAAATGTTACTTGAATCTTTGTGGTGGCGTCACGGTTTGTGACGCCATCGAGTTAATCATTCTACTTTGATTAAATTTGCTATTTTACAACTTCTAAAGGCTTGTCTCTCGTTGTCGTAGTAAGTTATAAGGCTCTCGTTCTTTTTGCGCTCTGTGCGCTTTGTTTCGGGTATTAAACCCTCTTTAAGCGTTCCCCATGCAGTACGAATCTCACCGTTCAGCTTTTGATAGTAGAACTTTACTATCCCCTTCTTCAAAGCCGCTTTCAGCTTTAGGACTTTCCAACTCTGTTTCATAGCTTCAGCCATTGAGAAACCGTACACCTTAACCAGCATCCAAGCTTGTTTCATTAACTCACTCATTTGTTTTTTGAAATTCGTTGCCATAATCGTATATTTTATTAGTATTTATATCCGAAATAATCTTCCCAATAATCAATCTCAGCCTCAAAAGACGCTATACACTCAGCTTTGCTTTCTTCGTACATGGCAAATACTTCTGTTTCATTCATTGATAATACCTGTTGGTATTCTCTGCACATCTGGTTTAAATCTTCTTTTGTCATAAGGCTTAAATGTTATTGTTTAACTTTTATGCTGCAAAGGTGGTATTTTCATACCACATAAACAAATAAAAGTGCAATTATCGTATATCTTTTAACTTTAATTAGTGATACGATAATACCACATCTTTAATATTAATGTATCTTTGCAGAAACAAAATTTATGAAGTATGATTGAGCAACTAAGAATTAAAGAAGCCATCAAAGAACATGGCACATCGATTAATGAAGTAGCTGAAAAGATGGGTATTTCCCGTTTTACTCTTAGCACTCATGTAAATGGCAACCCCTCTACGGAAATTCTTTTGAGAATAGCCGATGCAATAGGTTGCCCGGTAACAGAACTATTCGAGCAACCAAAAACAGACAGTCTTACTTTGATCTGTCCCCATTGTGGAAAGAATATCAATATCAAAGTAGAATAGACTAAAGTAGAAATAGTATTATAAATTTGCTTTTGTACACTATTATAAAAATCACGCTATTATGAATAAGATTCTATACTTCGTGGCATTTCTGTGTTTCCTTTCTTGTTCGTCTGGGAAACTCAGAGAACAGCCCAATTTGGAAAAAGCTATAGAGGCAGCAGGGTTAAGTGAGAATATGAAAGATTCTCTATTCTTGGGCTTTAATTTTAGTATGGATAGTTGCACAACACAAGATAGGATAGATAGTCTAATTCAGATTGGTAAACTCTTTCATAAAGATGGATATTTGAGATATAGTTTTAATATTGATCCTGTGTCGTATAGCCCAGCTGTAGGATTTATTTACACTAAAGATACATTGTCAAAGGTGAGTCTCGTTTTTTTTTCAGAAGATTACTTAACGGTTGAATTTATCAAAAATTCAATAACAGCACATGTATTTAGAACATTTTCGAATAGAGGCTTTTCGTCATTTGAAAAGAAAAACAAGTTTGATTCCGATGATTATTATTTTGTAAAAAATAATACAATTGTGTCAATAATAGCATACGAACATTTTGTAATTATGAGTTATAGTAATGCTATTACGGATAAAGAAGGATCGGGAAAAGTCCAGAAAGAAAAGCTTTTAAAATCAGAGGAAACATTATCTGATCTTTAATTTAAATTTATAGAATTGAATTATTAGAATAGGCATTTTTTAAGAGGCTAGAACAATAGCCTGGAAAAATTTCCTTCAGCTATTGTTCTAACATTTTTTTGATATCTTCCCAGAGTTGAATCATCTCCTTTGTCGGTCCATCGTCTTTACCCATTACTTTAAATTCTTGCCTTTGATATGGTGTATTTTCAAAGTTTATCAAATCAAGAAGATAGTTATTTGCTGCAGCAGGGCGTAAATAACTTAATTTTCTATATTTTACATATTCATCGTATGAAAGAGGTTGAAATAAGGTTGTTTCTTGGTATGTGAACATGATATTATAGATACCACCTCCAGCATAAATAACACGAAGCAAGAAAGGTACATTAAATTGAATTATGTCTTTCACTTATTTCTTTGTCTTTTTATTGAGAATTTTATCAGCATGAAGCAATCCAGAATCAACTACATCATACCCCTTGGCTGACACAAAGCTAGCGTATTCCATCCCATCAGCAAAGATAAGCCCCGTTCCGGTTTTATCTGCTTGATCCAATGTTTTCTCTGTTTTCTTTTTTGCATCTACATGACTGCTATCAGCCGGAACTTTGCGAGCTACTTCTTTCCCTTTTATCGTAACGGCATAGCCAGGAGCATTACGCAAATTGAAAGTATGATTTAAATAGTCGGACTCAACTTTTTGTACTTTGATAGCTTCTTCACCAGCTTCAATTAGTGCTTCTCTAATATTGGAATGGATAAGCCCCTTTAACTCATCCATCCCGGTTATCTTTGCTTCAATTTGCATAATCTATAAATTTTTTGTCTGATCCTTTATTGCCCTTAATGAATTTACAACATCAGGATTTGTTTTAGCTATTTTACTGAAATTTAAAGCCATTTCATTTATATTTACCCATCCCATTGCTTGCCAATTTTGTATTTCGTCTACCACACTGTTTAAGCTATCTACATTAGATGCTATTTTACTTAAATTATCCATAACTCCTTTTAAATCAATAATATTCGGTTGAATTTTATCGGCGGCTAAAGAGCCTACAAGGTCAAATTCAGGTGTAGATATGCTTAAAGGTAACATTTCTAATCTTTCATAAATTTTAGATAATATATTGGTTTGAGTTATTGATTGATTCTTAATCTCTTCTCCGGCTACCTGCAAAGCGGTAAACCGACCATTCAACTCCTCTGCTGTATCTTGAGACATGGTTTGAAAACTTCTAACTGCGGTAGATTGTTGCGAGGATTCAGGTTTAAATATATTAATTCCTTGTTTTGCTGCAGCTTGCTGATATTCTTCATACAGTTGGTTTGCTATTTGCTGTTGTACTGTAGCTTCACTGACCAAACCATTCAGAATATTAGCCCATTCTTTAAACTGATCTTCTTTGGATAAGCTGGTATCTTTCATTACATCTAACATCTGCGTTTGAGCTTTTTCCATTAATGGACCTATAGTAACAGAATAAACCATTTGTTTTGCAAGTGTTTCCAGCATATCAGAAACGGATTCAGTAAACGCTTTTGCCGCATTAGTACCGTTTGTAAAAGCATCTGCCAAAGCATTAGACATGTCATTACCTAAATCTCCAAAGATATCTGTCATATAGTTTTTAAGTTCATCGAAAGCGTCTTCTGCCTGCTGTGCCAAATCTATCATATTTTGTAGAGAGGCCTTACTTTCATCAGACATTTCACGGGTGTTTAGGATTGTTTCTGCCAAGCTTTTATTAAACTTTCCATTAGCATCTATCAATTGAGGATATACATCAAGGATAGAGGAATAGATATCTTTTCCTTTACCCCAGCCAAATAAGCCAGTTTTTTTGTGCCCGGTCTTTATCTGTATATCTGCCAATCCAGAATATAAATCCTTCTGTTTCGTATATCCAAGATTTGAAATTACCCCCCAAACGCCACCTGCGTTTTTATAGGAGAATTTTTCTTGCTGCTGGTTGGTTCCTTTTAACTCTGCATTTAAACTTGCTACAGCATTTTTCATAACTGTAACTGCATTTGCAGCTTTTCCATAAACGTCAGTGCCGAATATAGTAGCAGCCTTTTCATATTCTAAGTTTTGCTGCATGAGAAGTAAGTTATATTCTCTTTGTTGAGCAATAGTTTCGTTCATTATCTCTTTTAGAGCCGCTTTATGTCGAGCATTGGCGGCAAAAGCCTGTCCGATGAAATTGGCAGCTTCACCTACTGCGGCTGCAATACCTCCAACAATACCTCCTTTGGCAAATCCTTGTCCGATATTGGAAATGGCACTCATCACTTGTTGCATACCACTTAAAGCCTCTGCAACTTCTGTGTTCCCCATTTCTTCAAACATAGAGGAAAGACTACCGGCTACACCCGAAAGCATAGATGAGGCCTCAGAAGCCGACTGCCCAATATCTTGCATACCTTCGGAAATTTCTTTGAAGCCTTTAGCAGACTTCAATTTAGCTACCCCTTTAGTAAATCCGTCAAAGATGGCATCCCATGAGTTTGATTTATTACCTTTTAGTAATTTGTCAAGGGCTTTCTTTAGCTTATCCAATTCAGCCGGGCTTTTCTCAATAGCTTTCAACTGTTCAGGAGAAATGAAAGTTATCCCTTTAGAATCGCCATTACCGGAAAGATATTCACGTAATTGTTTAGCTTGTGATATTAGGTTTTGCAACGTACCGAAAGACATAGAGGAAACATCACCAAACAGTAATTTAAAGAAATCATTGTCTTTAGTAGCCGCTTCCGCTTGCGCATCATTGATCTGCTGAACACCTTCTTTGATTTTGTCCTGTGCTACTTTGATTGCCCGATCTATTTCTTCAGCATTAGCATCTGTGCGTTTAGATTGAAGATAAGCAATATCTTCATTTCCTTGTTTCTCGATAGCTATTCTTTGGGAATCATAATCACGGTATTTCTCCAATAGCTTATCTAACAAGGCTTTCGTGTCCTTCTCCTGCTTTTGATATGCTAAAGAATACTCTTTATCAAACTGCGCCCTCTGTTCCGGTGTTAAAGAAGTTATAGTAGGTATAAACTGTAAGTTCTTCTCTTTAAATTTGGGGTTTGTTTTTTCCCATTGTTTACGTTCCTCTTCCTGTAACTTTTGAAGTAGCTCACGTTCTTCTTTTACTATTTCTTGATAACGCTTTTCATAGTTGAGGCGAATTAGAGCAAGTTCTTTATCAGAGCCATCCTCCATCAAGTCTATTTGCTGCTGCTGAATACTCAATTCATATTTAGTAATAGCATCTTTTATTGCTTGCGATGAGTTCTGTATCTCTTTTGCTTGTGTATAGGAATCGATATAATTAGAAGCAGTAAACTTATCCTTTTCCCCAGTGATAGCTTTTAGCTTCGCCTGTTCTGCTTTGATTTGCGTCTCTATGCGTTGATAGTCTTTCGGATTTGTAACTTTCTTTAGCTCCTGTTGCTTCAAGCTTATAGCGGCTTCGATGGCTTCAATAGAGCCGTCTATCATTGTTTTCGTTGTTTTTATTCCGATAGATTCCAATATTTTTATTTCTTCTTCGGAAAATTGAGCATATTTCTGTATAAGTGCAGTACCGGATTTTATAAAATCGGCAGCTTGTTCTTCTGCTTTTATTCTTTCGGTATTATTATAACTTCTTGTTTCCCATCTACCATGAAACAAAGTACCAGAAAAATGTCTATATGTTTTCTTTTCTGGCATAGCGTCCGCTTCTATCATCTTTTGAACAGCTTTCTTATATTCTTCTGCTGCAAGTTCCATAGTAGCGGAGGCTTTGGCACGTTGAAGAATCCCAAGAATAAAAGCCTCTTTGTTCTTGTTAAATATTCGTTCCGCTTCTGCTGCGTTATTAACAGATACCCCCATGCTATTAATAGCGTCCTTATTGTCGATGATATATTTTTCCTGTGCTTTGATATCATGTCCTAGCCTTTTCCATCCTTCAGATAGTTTTTCAAGTGTTGCAATAACGGATCCTGAGGTTTCGCCCACCTTTTTTTGAAAATCTTCTGTCGTTTGGTAAGTTTCCGATAGTGTTTTCTTGGCAGTAAACAAAGAACCTGCCCATGAAAAAATCTCTTTGCCATAAACAGAAAAAATGGTTATTCCAGCCACTAAAGCGGTTTGCCAACTGAATAATGATGAGGCAAATTGCTTCCATACTGGGGTAGCGGCTTTACCCTCTGCTTTCAATGTTTTAAATTCTTTTCTCGCTTTTTGTAATTCATCTACCAACATTGGCAAGTTATTACTTATTGCTAAGAAGAATGTATTAGCACCAATAGCCAAAGAAGGTAATTCACGGGCTACTTGCTGAATTTGTACGTTCAATCCATTCCAACCAGAAGCATAGTTGCCAACTGATCTTTGAAAACGCATAGATGCTTGTTCGGCTTCATTCAGTTCTTTAGTAACATTCTGGATCGAGGCTAGTAGCTCCTTTCCCGTTGTTCCTTTACGCATGGAGCGCCCCAGATTGTCATAAGATGCAAGAAGTTTCGATAGCTCCGCCCGAAGGGCCACAATACTACCTTCCTGTAAATCTTGCATTTTTTGAGTATTTATATACTCTTTTTGTAACGCACGCAGGGAATCCGACTCAATTTTACGTTGAGAGTTGAGGATAGCTATTTCATCAATAATGCTTTGTCCTTGCGATGAGGCTTTTTGCGCTGCGGTCATTGCAAGATATTCTTTGGTAAGTCCTTTTACCCGTTTATCAAGTTCATCCAAAGAACCAGTGTATTTGACAAATACTTTAATTGCCTCATTCGTATTGTCTGTAATTTCCTTTGTCTGAGAAACAACATTCTTTGCTTCAGATACGCTTTTTAAGGCGTTTTCTAATTCAGCGATTTTTTTAACTGCACTTTCATAGTCTTTTTCAAGCGTGGAGAGTTGCTTACTTAGCTCCTTAAACTTTTTACCACCTGGTTCAACTTCTGATAACCCCTTATTGAAGTTACGAACCATTTTGTTTATTTCTGCCAGTCTTTTATAAGCCTCATCAAGTTCTGATGTATCGGCTTTAATCTTAAACCATAAATCAGCCATTTTTCCCTCCTTTTCTGCGTTGGGCAAGTTCTTTGCCAGATATTTTTATTTCTTTCTTTTCATTTAATCCCAAAACTCTTACCTTGTCAGCGTTCATCATTAACATTACTGGGTAAGGTATGGTCTCAAAAGCTTCTTTGTAGGATAAATGAAGATTCTCTATTAATGTGCTTATAGTACCCAATATTGAGTTTCCTCCCACGGATTCAGGTTTATCTTCTGATCTTACCCGTTCCTTTTTGACGCTCTCAAACAATTCTTTACCGTTAATTACGTTTGCTAGAGCAAAAAAAGCTGATTCTATTTGCTCCATTGTCGCATAATGAAGTATATATTGATATGTTGCTTTGCGAAATAGTTCAGACTTTCTTATGCTCACAGCATACGAGAGAGCACGGGCGCACTCGTTTACATGTTCCGGCATTTGGGCTATCAACTCAAAGCGCCGCATATTGTCATTGATACTTGTACTATTATTGCCAAAGATCAGGCACATTTCCTTAATAGTGGGTTGATAAATCTTGTAAGTAATCTTGCCTAACTGTATTTCTTTGTAGTACGCTCCGATTATAGAGCCTGCTACTATATAAGATGCTTTGCTCATTTTGTAATCACTTTTTGAAAACTGTTAGTTAATTCTGAGATATGGTAATACTCGTTTGCCGGTATCATTTCCACTAATTTTCCCGTCACTTCTATTAAATCTTCTATATTTGCTCGATTGATTAATCGTCGACGAATAAAAAACGCCTTAAATCGGCTTAAAATGCCACTACCAGAAATAGCCGTTGCAATGGTGCTTATTAGAATTTGGTTTCCTTGTGGAATATCCTTTAATTTTTGTACTTCAAATCCTCTGAGAGACTTGATTACTTTTTCGGTTGTTTTGGGAGAGAAGCTATGAATTGTATAGCTCTTTCCTGCTATTCTTATATTACTGTAATTCATTCTTTTATTAGTTTTATATTAATCAACTCATTCATGTTTCGAAAAATAAGAAAATGGAATACTCAAACTTTTGTCCGGTGTGAAGCATACCGACAAAATAGGAGGATACCTTGAATTATTAAATAAGATAGCCTTGGTGAATGTGAAGTAGAAAAATGACAATCTGTAAATGAAGATTGAATTTGAGAATATAATTTATTCCCCTCATCACTATCTAAGAATTTTGTAGAAAAGCCATTTAAAACTTTCTTTTTCATAACTATTCTGATTTTAAATTCTGGGTAGTTTCTCCGTGTTGATAAAACTACCCGGAATGAAATTATTCTATTTTTTATTACTAATTTTCTTGCTGTCAGAAGTGTTCGTTTTAGGATATTTCACTTGTAGGTAATCTGCTTGCCCACTGCCTCGCAAGTTCTTCCGCTGATATTACAAAATCTTCTTCCCGATATTCAATACCAAGATGCTTACAAATGGCTTTATTCTCATATTCTTCATTCTGTTTCCATCTGTCAAACGGATTGTTTGCTGGATGAGGCTCCTCAATTCCTTCCACACTCGTAAAGAAACCTAATCGGTTTGCTGGGCTTTCATGTAGCTCTTTTTGGAAGGCATCATATTTTTGTCTTTCTTCTCTTGTCATTTATTTATTATTTTAGATAAATTCATAATTTTCTTTTTCTTCATGGAAATTCCCGTCACAGTCAATCCAACATAAGCATCTACGGTTATCATCCCAAGAAGAAAGCCCTTTGCCGAAGGAACGATTATCGCTAACAAAAAAGTTAAGTTCTTCAATCGCCTTCCGAACATTATTTACGAGTTGATGCGCTTGCTTTCTGCGGTCTGTTGGCAAAATTGTATATTCCATATCTTTCTTCTCAATCCAGTAAGAAGACATTTGTACAATTCCATCTATAACTTCATACGCTTCGATATCTAAGGGAGAATGTGTATGCCAAAGCAATGCCTTTTTCAATGTTTCCGAGTTTTCGAAAATAACATCATTGAGATACTTTAAGGTTTCGGCATAATCTGCGTCACGCTTAAATTTAATTTTTGAACGTGACGCTTCTTTATTGGTCATCTTTTCAGCCTGCTTGTATAACTTGGTACATCCAAACGCCAAATCTTTTAACTCATCCGTAGTAAATTCAAAACCAACTTCAAGCATGTTGGTTACAATAGACTGAAATTTACTACATTCCATATTATGACGGTTTATAACTCTTTCCAGTCCGTTCTTTTTAATCTTTTCCATAAAATAGAAATTAATTGTCGTTATAAAATGATTGTTTTTATTCTCGTTCTAATAGGGCAAAACTAAAATTCCGTTTCTCATTCAGGCCATTCCATTTTATTTTACCCTACCCAAAACCTCCCCATTTTTGCTTTAAGTACTGGGTAGATCATCCGAAGCAGACCTACCCGGTATTGGGTTATACAATCTTTGCCAGTAATGCTATCAGTTTTTCAAGGGATTCTCCTTCTATGTCGAAATTCGGCTCCAGTCCGTTGTTCTCCCAAAATTCCCTAGCATCCTCGTTTTCGTTAATCACAATACAGGCGGTGTTGCACGGTGTATCGTCCGGGTTAATCCTTTGGCAGACAGAAATAGTTTCCATATCGGTTTTCAATTCATATTTACCTTCAAGCGGTTCGGTTCCTAGCTTTAGTAACTGAATCCCCAGTTTACGGGCTTCTTCCGCATCAAGGTGTACGGTATTTTCTTCCGTTATGAGTTCCTCGTTCTTTGTTTTGGTTACAAGGATTTCATTATTGTCTCCCTTTCTTACATAAACATGTTTTTCTCCTTTTCCATAAAATTCTTTCTGTTTCATAATTTTATAAATTAAATTATTGATAAATATTTAGTTTAATAACATTGGATTTATACCTACAAAAGTGAAACCTCCGTTCTGGTCTACCCTTATCCAGTCGGGCACGCCTCCGAACATTTCATTGAACTTAGCTTGTCCGATAGTTTTTTCTGCCATATCTTCAACTGATTTGTAGCCGTTGGCTTCGGCAAAGTTTGTATCAACTCTAATCTCTATAATTCCGCTACCGTCTTTCCAGCATCGGAAAGTGATAGGTAGACTACGAAAATTCATTTGAATTATATCGTATCTTTCAGTTTGTTCTATTATCTTCTTCATAATTGCCTTTATTTGCTATTCTGTTTGTACCTAATCTATTTTTTCACTCCGGATGATGGAATGTTCATCCAAGAAAAGGAAACGGCTTAAATCGCCTTATTTTAGCTCGAATATATTTTTCTGTTCATTCACTTCCATTATTGCAAACTCGATACGAGGATGATACTTATCCAAGTGCTTTTCCGCTTCTATCTGATAGCAAAGTTTGTCATTGGCTATTGCACCTACCATCTGCAGGCAATCAAGGAGCGTCTTTAAGCTGTTATCAAGGTCGAAGCGTTCCGAACTATGCCACACCCGGACAAACAGCCGGAAACGGCTTGAAATGCGCTTGTTGCGATACGTCTTGCATTGTTCCATGAAAGAGCGTTCATAAGCTCGTATAATCTTATCTTTGATAATGCGCTTTTGTCCGGATGTTCCCGGAACTGCCTGATAATGGTTCGCTTTGGCGATGATCTGACCGTATATGATTTCTGTTATCATGGCTTAAAATGGGGGTTGTTTCAGATACCCTTTAGTATCGTAGTCAAAAATCTTCGTTAATGAACCGTTATGCTTGAACTTTACCATGCCTACCGCGCCATTTCGATGCTTTGCTATGATTAGTTCTCCGTAGTTTTCAATCTCATTGCCGGATGAATCTTTAAGACTGATACCGTAATATTCCGGCCTGTGAACGAAAATAACCATGTCGGCATCTTGTTCAATAGCCCCGCTTTCCCGGAGATCGGCAAGGATTGGTTTTTTATCCTGCCTTTTGTCGACTTCCCGATTGAGTTGCGATAGCAGGATAACGGGAATATTCAGTTCCTTGGCAATAATCTTTGCTTCACGGGACATGCGGGATATTTCTTGCTCACGGTTACGCTGCCCATTTGAACTTTCCGCAATGAGTTGCAAATAATCGATGATTACCATTCCACATTTTTTTTGTCTATGGAGGGCACGACATTTTGAACGGATATGCCCCATATTTATGGCGGCCTTGTCCTTTATTTCAATTGGAAGTTCATACACAAGACCGCCCGCACGGTCAATCTCTTGCAGTTCTATGGAATTGATATTCCCCGATTTCAGCTTGCTGGGGTGTACATTACATTCAGAAACTATAAAACGTTCACATAGGCTTTTTGCGTCCATCTCTAAGGAAAAGATTACTACTGGCGTGCCTTGTTTAGCTGCTGACTTGGCAAAGTGGAGAGAAACAGCCGTTTTTCCCATTGCCGGGCGTGCTGCCAAGATTATAAGCTCTCCGCCATGCCAACCGGAAGTCATATTGTTTAAATCTTGTAGGCCTGTATTTATACCGGTTGCTTTCCCACTGGCATATAATCCCATTCTGTTTGCAATATCCTTTAGAGTTGCTTCAGTTACTTCTTTAAAAGAACAATTACCGTCATCACCCGATAAGTCTTGTTGCAACTGATCCAATCTTTTTCCGGTATTGAGAAGAACGTCCCCGATGTCTTCGGTATCATCGTAAGCCTGTTGCTGAAGGATATGAGACAATTCAATAGCCTTTCGCTGTAGGTACTTCTGTTTTACCATTAAAGCATGTTCCGTGGCATGGCCTGAATCATATCCATGATCTGAAGTCTCCATGATAAAGTGGGGTGGTATTTCATCTATTTTCCCCATTGAACGTATTTCGTTCATTACAGAAACTATGTCACAAGGCTTATTATTCTCTCTTAGAGACTGTATAGCTTCGTATATTCCCGCATATTGGCTGCTATAGAACATTTCCTTGCTTATATCTGATGATATATCATCAAAGATATTTTCTCCGCCAAATCCGAGTAATGAACCTATAAGGGCTTGTTCTGCCTCTGGTGCACTTGGTAAACCTTTAATCGGGAATAATGTATTCTTGCTTGTTTTCATTCTGGACCTCCTTTCTACCATGATTTTGCCACCAGTAAGTAAATCTCCTTTTGGCATCTGATAAATTAGATATTGTTTGTTCTTCTCCGATTGAAACTATATATGCAATAAACTTGTCGATCTGTTCGGAAAGTATTGCCATAAAGGCTAATCCTAATGTAGATTGCATACAGACAGATTCTTTCCAGCTTTCATCAGATAGCAATTGTTGTTTTATGGATTGAGAGTCGAACTTTATTCCTTTTGAACTCTCTCTCAGACTCTCTTTGTTTAAAAGAGAGATATTATCATTATCATTATCATTATCATTATCGGGTTTTTTGGGTTTTTGTAAACCCAGTGGGTTTTCTGGGTTATCTGGGTTTTTCTTTGGCCTTCCTCCTTTATTCCCATTCCTTCTGTTTCTTTTTATAATTCGTTCTTCATATAATTCTTTATCATGGTTAATTTGTTGTTTTATAGAATAATATGGAGAATAGAGAATTGCTTGATCTACTGGATCGACTTGTGAAACAATATATTCGTCTATCGCATCATGTATTTTATGGCGTAATTCCGCAGGCATACCTATGAGCATTTCAGCCCATCTTTTGTAATAAACAATAGACGTCCATCCTTCGGAGTTGTTTTTTTTCATTTTTCCTCTTCTTTTTCTGTCAGCCAATAGAGTTTACAGCCATTTGCTAATCGGATATCCTCAATCTTCCAACCTTCTTTGTGGCGAAGAATTGATATAAACTTCCTGGCATCGTTTGTATTACACAATAAATTAACTTCCTTAGCGGTAAATTTTCCTCCGGATAAAAATAACTTGCGGACTGATTGGATATTCCGTGCGGATAATGTATCTTTGTTGTGCAAGTTTAGAGAATGGGTAGTCATTGAGGCTGCCTTTTTCTTTTTTTCTTCCATGCTACCCCCTCCGATATTTAAATATTACTTGCTTTTTAACTGCTTCATCAATCGCTTCGGATTCATAAAGTATTCTACTACCTACACGTTTAGAAACTATAAGTCCGTCTTTGGTAAGTCTTGCCAATGTGGGTAAGGTAATGTGAAGTAAATCGGCTGTTTCTTTACGGGTATAGAATTTAGGTTCTTTCTTTACTGTTACAGATAGTACCTTTGCTGAAATTCTTTCTACTATTTCATCAATAAAGGGTGAAAAAAGACTCATTACAGCCTGTTGAACTGATCGATTATCTGACTTTTCCATAGTACCCTCCTTTAGATTTCAAAGCATTGTTAATATCGCTATTAGTATAGTATATACGTGATCCGATCTTTCGATAATTAATAACGCCTGCCCTAGACCATTTAGTCAAAGTAGCAAGGGAAATTCCTAACTTTTTTGCTGCTTCTTTACGTTTATATAATCCGTCCCCTCTAGGACCTTCATCTGATTCAGAAGTAGCTTTTGTTATGTTAGCCAGCTTTTTATCAAGTAAGTGACTTATCATTTTCTCAAGGGCTTCAAGTGTTGTCCCTTGTATAAATGTTGTTGTTGAGGTATAAAATAAATGCTCCATAATCTTTTGTTTTTTTTGATTATGGAGCAAAGAAACAACATGTTCTTAATTCATCTTTTCATATGTTTCATGAATGAAAAAAAAATGAAAAGAAAACTATTGTTTGTATCTGTTGATAAATGGTTTAAATATACTGTCGAATTCTAATTGGTCATCATTTGTATAGCTACATTGCATTGACCTTCTACTAATCGAACTGTTAGAACTTTTTTTGGTTTCTAATTCAATTCCAAATTCGGAACAAAAAGGTATAACTGTTGCAGATATAGAAGGTGTTGATAGAATAACTCCATTGTCTTTTAAATACCGATGGATTTTTCCTAACATATTAAATGAATAGCCATTACTTCGTCTCCATTTGTATCCATTATCAATAAACCCTTTTGTTTTTAGTATGTCTTTTAATTCTTGTGTGTGATTAATATATTGATGACTAAATATTTGATTGAAAGTCATGTTCGTTTCATAACTCTTCATTTTATTTTCATCATTTTCATTCTCTTCATAGCGTGGATCGTATTTATCGATACATGAATAGCCTATTTTTTTTGCTTCATCATATATATTGATGTCAAATGCTGAAAAAATCTCTCCTATTCCATAAACAAACTCTATTATTTCGTCTTTTATATATGAACATTCAACCGGTCCCAAATCTTTTACAATATAAAACGAACAGCGTGCTATATCTGCTATACACGTAAAACTACCGTCTTTTTGCTCAACCATAATGTAATCAGGCTCTTTATACTTTTTTCCCGGGCGATAAAAGTCTTCTTCTGTAATATTGAAATTTCTTTCTGCTATTGATAAGTCTATATCGATAGAGGATATTATTAGCTTGGCATATGGTAGCTGATTTTCTTTAGGAATTGATAATAACCTATCTGATATGCGTTCTAGTCCTTTTATAGAACTTGCTATATGCTCTTCATGGTCATATACTAAGTATTTTCCGTTAGATTTATCAAATCCTTGTTTGATATTGTTTTTATTGTTTGCAAATAGATATAAATCACAAAAAAAAGTACCTATTTCGTTTAATGTAAAATCCATAAATCATTCTGTTATTTAGCTATTTTTAATTTCGTGAAATAACTCTCTTTGGCTGCCAGCATACTCTTTTCTGATTCATCTAGTTTAAGGTATGTTTTTAACTGCTTTTCACTACTATGTCCGGTAATTGCCATAATAGAGCTAAGGGAAGCTCCAGCTTTTTGCATATTAGTAGCAAGACTTCTTCGGCAAGTATGGGTTTTTAGAAGGTCACAGAATCTTTTCTTTGCTGTGTATTCCATTGCTCCCCGTTGTTCATCAAGTTCTACTATTTCCGTCCAACCTAAAGCTTCTCCAATCTCTTTTATATGATCGTTTATCTTCTGATCGTAAACCTTTGGTAGTTCGCCATTATATTTGTTAAGAATGGCGTCTACCCGGTAATCCAAAGGAATATATACGATATTCCCGGTTTTTTCTTGTTTTAGTTTAATATAGCGGTTCCCATCAGGCAGGGTTACAATCATCTTTGAATTGATGCGCTTATAATCACTTACACGTTGCCCTGTCAGGCAACCGATAACAAATACATCTTTTACCTTCTCCCATGCTGGGCGATTGGATAAATCGTATTCGTAAAGTTCCTGTATTCGTTCCTCGGTTAGATAGACGTTATCAACGTCTTTATAGATCACGTCAAAACCAAACCGGATGTTTGCTGCATCCATTAGTTTAAGTTGTTCGGCTGCATAACAGATTGTTTTGCATATCTTCACCATCCGGGCAATAGTATTAGGGGAATATTCCTTATCTGTGAGGAATAATCGGAAGTCATTATAAAACTCTATTGTCAAGTCCTCAAAGTCAATAACTTTTAGTTTTGTTTCCTGATATGCTTTAAACTGGGACTGAAATCCTCTGTAACTTTTGATTGTTCCGGAAGATATATTTGTGGTTCCTCCTTTCTTTTTCCGCTTTCCGGTTTCACATTCATGAATGAACTGTGTTATAAAATCGTTGAAGTTGGTAGCCTGTTCTTCTTCCAATGCTTTGGCCTCGGCTTCAGCACGCTCTTTTTCTGCTGCTATCTGTTCAGCATATACTATTTCATGTATGCGCTCTTTAGCCATGTCGGAAGTTAAGGCTACACCATTTTTGATTAGTGCGTCAATCATTGATGAAATAGCATCTAGTTTAAGATAAAGCTCTTTTCCTTTGCCTGTTCTGAAAGCTGTTAGGGCTTTGGCTCCTGTTAAAGACTTGTTCCACTCTTTTATATCAACTTCTAATCCAGTAGATACCCGAATGTTAATCTTTGGAACCCTGTTTTGTATGCGAGCATATAATGTTGCATATCCTTCGTTTTTGTCGGTTCTTAAAATGAATGTTGCACCCATATTTTTACTTTTATAAGTTAGTACTACAAAGATAGAGATTCTTTTTTTATTTGGTACTACATTGGTACTACAAATTTTTATCTTATTTTATTCTGTTTTCTTGGCGTGATAAATAATTTGTTGTTTATCAGTGTGTTGCTAAAGTTGTGTTTTGTTGAATAAATAAGAGAAATAAAGAAAAAGAGGTTCGCCAGGAACCTCAAAACGAACAAAATGCCCTGAGTAGAAATACTTGGGGCATTTGTTGTTTATTGACCTTCAGTAACTTAGCTACCTTGCCATTTGGGATCAACGTAAAAACCTGAGGGTTTTCTTTTTTAAGCATACAACATCGTCAGTCTATATAAAAAGAATGCCTTATCTTTTACCCCTCTGAACTGCGCCCTGAACGCTTTGAGTTTAGCATTGAATGATTCCGCCGCTGCATTGGTTGCCCTCTTTTCAAAGAAATTGATAATATTCAGATAGTGGGTCTGAATGGATCGTGCCACTCTTCCGAAAGCAAGAAATCCGGATTTGTCTACCTCATCATACCATCTTGCAAGTCTCGTCAAGGCTACATCCTTAAACTTACACTGATGATAAATCAGGCCTAAACGCATGGCCAGATAATAGCCTTTCTTAATCTCCGGATACTCTTTAAACAGGATATCAGCCCGTTCTCTTTGAGACTGGGTCCACAAGGATTCTTTCTTGTAAAGAAGATAGATGCTTCTTGCCAGCAACTGCTTCCGCGTGTCTCCATTAGAGAAAACGGGAGCGTGATATATCCTGCCACAGGCTTTTGCATAGGCAATCTGTGTGGATTCTTCATCCAAAGCCTCCCAGCGCGCTTTCACACGCATCTCCTGAACGGCTTCATAAGCCAGTTTCTGTACGTGGAAACGGTCGGTAACCCGTTTGGCGGCAGGAAAACAGCTACGGGCAATCTGCTCCATATTGGGAGCCATATCCAAGGTTATCTCACGTACTTGATAGCGACGACGGCGGGAAAGTCTGAGTAAGACAGAACTTACCGTACAGACATCTGTGCCTTTTATTATGGCGATAATACTGCCTTTGCCACCATGGGCAGCCTTGTTGGTGAGTATGGTATAGAGCTCACCACGCGAAAGGGCAACCTCATCAATACAGACATAAGCACCGATATTCTTTTCAAAAAGCAGCCAATCCTGCGCATGAGTAAGCTGATCCCAGTGAAGATAACCACTCAGATGATTGCGGTATTGACGCTCCAGAAGAGCTCCGTCAATACCATACAGAGTGCCCAATAACTTACAGCTAACCGGATAACTATCAATATAGCTCTTTTAAAAAAGACGCAAAATCCTGCGTCATACGGGTACCTTCAGCGACCATACGCCAGTTGCGGCTGATGTACTCATTACTCTTCTTTAAAATCCAGCGACGACGACGGATATTCAGGAAAAGTTTCTTTCC